>Ga0157378_10000231_pt1 | contig 54393 bp, 39 predicted proteins | sample M65metaG_FD_115309 | JGI IMG/M metagenome (GOLD analysis project Ga0157378, IMG submission 115309) | Miscanthus rhizosphere microbial communities from Kellogg Biological Station, Michigan, USA - M6-5 metaG | ecosystem: Host-associated > Plants > Roots > Rhizosphere > Soil | place: USA: Michigan... | reverse complement strand
TGTAATCCAGCTCTTGCTCCTATGCTCGTCATTCCCGCGTAGGCGGGAATCCATTTCTTCCCTTGCTCGTCATTCCAGCGAAATCTGGAATCCAGCTCTTGCATTTGTCAATGCGTTGCGTAGGAGACAAAGCTTCCGCTGTCCTGCGGCCAGCGGGTAACTTTCTTGACTCCGGGCATCCTGCCCTCCGCCCCTTCGGGGCCAGCTCCGCTGTTCGCGCCGCTCCTGCGGCGCAGTGCTGGCACAAGTCACCAAAGAAATGCCTTTTAGAATCTGAGCCGCCCCAGGTTTGACGCCGCTCAGGTCGGAAAGCCTGCGCAGATCCCAATTACGTGTTCGTCGAGGCAGCGTAGCGGCCTAATACGCGTGCTTCGTCTTATCGGCGACGTTACTTGGAGGCAATGCGAATTCTGTGCTCCGTCGCATTGATTGGGGCGGTTCGGCACACTGCAGGTCTGCGGGACAGCTCCTCTATGGCGCAGACCTACGTGCTTTCTTTTCTGGTGACTCTTTTCTTTACACGAGTAAAGAAAAGAGTTACCCGCTCCTCCGTAGGAGGAGTGGAAGCTCTGGCTCTTGAAGACAAGAGCACAAGGACAAGATCGAAAGAAGGAGCTGGATTCCAGCTTGCGCTGGAATGACGAGCGAAAAAGGCGAGAACTGGATTACACGCGGGCTCCTGCCGCGTGCCCTGCGGGCCATTCGCTGCGCGAATATTCGCTTCGGCATCCTGCCTACGCAGTCCCGCCTACGCGGGAATGACGAGCGTAGGAGCAAGAACTGGATTCCCGCCTACGCGGGAATGACGAACATGAGGGCAAGAACTGACTGAGCAGCTCCGCTGTTGTAGGGCGGGCGCCTCCGTTGCACGGGCGAACGGACGAAGAACGACAGGAAAGGTGCCAACCGTCGACCAACGTCGCATGTTTTTCGCCACATTGCGGGTCTACGCTGCGGCGACCCGGAATTTTTCGCGCGACGTGCGCGTCGCGCCAGCCGAAACCACAACACAACAACGGGGAGGACGTATGTCGACAGTCTCAGAAGCGATGCCGGGAGCGGACTCGGGGCCGGGTCTGCTCGACAAGGAGCGCATCATTGCCGGTCCGGGTTTCAGCCGCTGGCTGGTGCCGCCGGCCGCGCTTTGTATACATTTGTGCATCGGCATGGCGTATGGCTTCAGCGTGTTCTGGCTGCCGCTGTCCAAGGCGATCGGCATCAGCAAGCCAGTGGACTGTCCCGCCGACATGAGTTTCATCGCGTCGGTGTTCTCCAGCAGCTGCGACTGGAAAGTCTCCACCCTGGGCTGGATGTACACGCTGTTCTTCGTCTTCTTGGGCTCCGCTGCCGCGATCTGGGGTGGCTGGCTCGAACGCGCCGGACCGCGCAAGGCGGCGTTCGTCGCGGCACTGTGCTGGTGCGGCGGCCTGGTGATCTCCGCGCTCGGCGTGTACCTGCATCAGATCTGGATGCTGTGGCTCGGCTCCGGCGCGATCGGCGGCATCGGCTTGGGACTCGGCTACATCTCGCCGGTGTCGACCCTGATCAAATGGTTTCCCGATCGTCGCGGCATGGCCACCGGGATGGCAATCATGGGCTTCGGCGGCGGTGCGATGATCGGATCGCCGCTGGCCGACCGGCTGATGAAATATTTCGCCACGCCGCAAGCGGTCGGCGTGTGGCAGACGTTCCTGGTCATGGCCGCGTTGTATCTGGTGTTCATGATGATCGGCGCCTTCAGCTATCGCATTCCGCCGCTCGGCTGGAAACCGGCCGGCTGGGATCCGCCCGCCGCCGACAGCAGCGCGAAGGCGATGATCACGAGCAAGCACGTGCATCTCAACACGGCGTGGAAGACGCCGCAGTTCTGGCTGATCTGGGCGGTGTTGTGCCTGAACGTCAGCGCCGGCATCGGCATCATCGGCATCGCTTCGGTGATGCTGCAGGAGATCTTCGGCGGCATCCTGATCGCGAAACCGGAGCTGGCGTTTGCGCAGGTGCAGGCCACGCCGGATCTGAAGACCGCGGCCGCCGCGGTGGGCGCGGGCTTCGTCGGGCTGATTTCGCTGTTCAACATCGGCGGCCGCTTCTTCTGGGCATCGTTGTCCGACAAGCTGGGCCGCAAGGTCATGTATTTCGTGATCCTCGCACTCGGCATCCTGCTGTATGCCTCGGCGCCGTATTCGGCAGCAGCGAAGTCGTTGCCACTGTTCGTGCTCGCGTTCGGCATCATCGCGTCGATGTACGGCGGCGGCTTCGCCACGGTGCCGGCGTACCTCGCCGACATGTTCGGCACGCAGATGGTCGGCGCGATCCACGGACGTCTGCTCACCGCCTGGTCGGCGGCCGGCATACTCGGGCCGGTGCTGGTCAACTACCTGCGCGAGGCGCAGATCGGCGCGCAGGTGCCGCGCGACCACGTCTACGACATCGCCTACTATGTGATGGCCGCACTGCTCGTGGTCGGCTTTGTGTGCAATTTGCTGATCAAGCCGGTCGATCCGAAATATCATATGACCGACGCCGAACTCGAAGCCGAGCGCAAGCTCGCGCACGACAAGGCCATGGCCGAACGCGCCGATGCCGCGCACGCGCGCGCCGGAACGCGGCCGACCAGCCCGCTGCTGTTGGCGGCGGCGTGGCTGCTGGTTGGCATTCCGCTGGCGTGGGGCGTGTGGGTGACGGTGCAGAAGGCGTTGGCGCTGTTCTGAAGGAATGGAAGATGGAAGCACGATGAAGTCGCACGCAGACACTGTGATGGCCGTACCCGCGCTGCTGCCGTTGACGCAGCAGCGCGCAGTGATGCAGGCGATCGAACGCCATCGCGACAGCGCCGGCGCGCTGTTGCCGATTCTGCACGCGATCCAGCAGGCGTTGGGTCACGTGCCGCCCGCGGCCGTGCCGTTGCTGGCGCAGGCGTTGAACCGCAGCCGCGCCGAAGTGCATGGCGTGATCAGCTTCTATCATTTCTTCCGCAGCACGCCGCCCGGCCGGCACGTGATCCAGTTGTGCCGCGCCGAAGCCTGCCAGGCAATGGGTGCGCGCGCGCTCGAGGCACACGCGCGCCGCACGCTCGGCATCGACTTCCACCAGACCACAACGGACGGCGCGTTCACGCTCGAGCCGGTGTACTGCCTCGGCAATTGCGCCTGTTCGCCTTCGTTGCTGATCGACGGCGAGCTGCACGGCCGCGTCGATCCGGAACGATTCGATGAGTTGCTGGTCGAAACCTGCGAGACCGACCCCGCCAAGGCGCAAGCATGAGCACGACGGTATATGTTTCGCGCGATGCTTCCGCGCTAGCGGTCGGCGCGGAGCGCGTGGCGCGCGCGATCGCGGACGAAGCGCGCACGGCCGGTGCCGAAGTCTCGATCGTGCGCAACGGCGGACGCGGCATGTTCTGGCTGGAGCCGCTGGTCGAGGTCGCCACGCCGGCCGGTCGCATCGCCTACGGGCCAGTGCGGCCGCGCGACGTGCCCGGGCTGATCGCGGCCGGCATGCTGCAGGGCGCGCACCACGCGCTGCGCCTCGGCGCAGTCGAGGACATCGCCTACTTCAAGCGCCAGGAACGGCTCACCTTCGCGCGCGTCGGCGTCACCGATCCACTGAGCCTGGACGACTATCGCGCGCACGGCGGACTGGCCGGCCTGCGGCGCGCGCTGGAAATGTCCGGCGCCGACATCGTCAAGACGGTGACCGACTCCGGGCTGCGCGGGCGCGGCGGCGCGGCGTTCCCGACCGGCATCAAGTGGGAAACCGCGCGCGCGGCGGAAAGTATACAAAAGTACATCGTGTGCAATGCCGACGAAGGCGACTCCGGCACGTTCTCCGACCGCATGCTGATGGAAGGCGATCCATACGCGCTGATCGAGGGCATGGTCATCGCCGGTCTCGCTGTCGGCGCCACGCACGGTTTCATCTACCTGCGCTGCGAGTATCCGCACGCACAGCGCGCACTCGAGACGGCGATCGCGAACGCGCAGGCGCACGGCCTGCTCGGCGCCGTGCTCGGCAGCGGGCGGCGCTTCGATCTCGAGCTGCGTCTCGGCGCGGGTGCCTACATCTGCGGCGAGGAGACCTCGCTGCTCGACAGCCTCGAGGGCAAGCGTGGCCAGGTGCGGGTGAAGCCGCCGCTGCCGGCGATCAAGGGCCTGTTCGGCAAGCCGACGATCATCAACAACGTGATCACGCTCGCCTCGGTGCCGATCATTCTCGAGCGCGGCGCGGGGTTCTATCGCGATTTCGGCCTGGGCCGTTCGCGCGGCACGCTGCCGTTGCAGCTGGCCGGCAACATCAAGCGCGCCGGTCTGGTGGAGAAGGCGTTCGGATTGACCCTGCGCGAATTGCTGTACGACTATGGCGGCGGCTCGGCCACCGGCCGGCCGATCCGCGCAGTGCAGGTCGGCGGGCCGCTCGGCGCCTACCTGCCGGAAGCGCAGTTCGACACGCCGATCGACTACGAGGCGTTCGCTTCGATCCGCGCAATGCTCGGCCACGGCGGTATCGTTGCGTTCGACGACACGGTCGACATGGCGCAACAAGCGCGCTTCGCGATGGAATTCTGCGCGATCGAATCGTGCGGCAAATGCACGCCGTGCCGCATCGGCTCGACGCGCGGCGTCGAGGTGATCGACCGCATCGTCGCGAACCAGGCGCGCGAGCAGAACGAGCTGTTGCTGCGCGATTTGTGCGAAACGATGCTGCACGGTTCGCTGTGTGCAATGGGCGGCTTGACGCCGTATCCTGTGTTGAGCGCGCTGGAGCATTTTGCGGAGGATTTTCGATGAACTCTGCAGCAGGTCTGAATCGATCGGTGCTTGGAAGCGCCACTCTCACCCCAGCCCTCTCCCGCCAGCGGGCGAGGGAGCTGACTACTGCGGCCAATGTAAGAGCTTGCTGGGCATCGTGATTTGTTTTCGCCTCTCCCGCTGGCGGGGAGAGGCCGACGCGCGTAGCGCGGCGGGTGAGGGTGGCGCGTGAAGATGGCGTGCCGTGTGAACCAGATTGGCAGGTGAAGCCATGCTATCCATCAACGAACAAGACCTCGGCACGCCCGAGCCGAAATTCATAGCGATCCAGACGCGCAAGCGCGTGACGCTGAGCATCGACGGACGCGAGGTGAGCGTGGCGGAAGGCACCTCGGTGCTGCGCGCCGCGGCAACGATCGGCATCCAGATCCCGAAACTGTGCGCGACCGAAATGCTCGACGCGTTCGGTTCGTGCCGCTTGTGCCTGGTGCAGATCGAGGGAGTCAAGGGCTACCCGGCGTCGTGCACCACGCCAGTGGCTGCGGGCATGAACGTGACGACACAGAGCGACAAGCTCGCCCAGCTGCGCCACGGCGTGATGGAGCTGTATCTGTCGGATCACGCCGCCGCGGGTTTCGACGCCCATCTCGGCACCGAGATGGAGCGCATGGTCGCGGCAATCGGCGTGGACGAAGTGCGTTACGGGCTCAAGGGTGCGAATCATCTGGATCTGCCGAAGGATGATTCGAACCCGTACTTCCGCTTCGATCCGGCGCAATGCATCGTCTGCTCGCGCTGCGTGCGCGCCTGCGACGAAGTGCAGGGCACGTTCGCGCTGACGATCCAGGGACGCGGCTTCGAATCGAAAGTCGCCGCGAGCCAGGATCAGCCGTTCCTCGAATCCGAGTGCGTCTCGTGCGGTGCCTGCGTGCAGGCCTGCCCGACCGGCGCGCTGATGGAAATCTCGGTGCTCGAAAAAGGCCAGGCCACCAGCAGTGCGATCACGACCTGCGCCTATTGCGGCGTCGGCTGCTCGTTCCGCGCGGAGATGCAAGGCGAGGATCTGGTGCGCATGGTGCCGAACATGGACGGCCACGCCAACCATGGTCACTCGTGCGTGAAGGGTCGCTTCGCGATCGGCTATGCGACACACCCGGACCGCATCCTCAAACCGATGATCCGCGCGCGCATCACCGATACCTGGCGCGAGGTGAGCTGGGACGAAGCGATCGCGTACACCGCGGCGGAGTTCAGGCGCATCCAGGCCAAGTACGGGCGCGATACGATCGGCGGCATCACCTCGTCGCGCTGCACGAACGAGGAAACGTACCTGGTGCAGAAGCTGGTGCGCGCCGCGTTCGGCAACAACAATGTCGACACCTGCGCGCGCGTATGCCATTCGCCGACCGGCTACGGCTTGAAGAACACGCTGGGCGAATCGGCCGGTACGCAGCGCTTCGATTCGATCCGCGAGTGCGATGTGGTGTTCCTGATCGGCGCGAATCCGACCGATGCGCATCCAGTGTTCGCTTCGCAGATGAAGCAGCGTCTGCGCGATGGCGGCGCCAGGCTGATCATCGCCGATCCGCGTCGCATCGACCTCGTGCGCAGCGCGCACATCGAGGCCGACTATCACCTGCAGCTCAAGCCCGGCACCAACGTCGCACTGCTCAACAGCATCGCGCACGTGATCGTCACCGAGAATTTATACAATGCTGCGTTCGTCGCGGCGCGCTGCGAGCAGCCCGCATTCGAGAAATGGAAGACCTTCATTTCCGATGCGCGCAATTCGCCGGAATCCATGCAGTCGGAGACCGGCGTGCCGGCCGACATGGTGCGCGGCGCTGCGCGCCTGTACGCGACCGGCGGCAACGCCGGCATCTACTACGGCCTCGGCGTGAGCGAGCATGCGCAGGGCTCCACCGCGGTGATGTGTCTGGCGCACTTGGCGATGCTCACCGGCAACATCGGCCGCGAAGGCGTCGGCGTGAATCCCCTGCGCGGCCAGAACAACGTGCAAGGTTCGTGCGACATGGGTTCGTTCCCGCACGAGTTCCCCGGTTACCGGCATGTGTCCGACGACGCCGTGCGCGCCTCGTTCGAACAGGCGTGGGGCGTCAAGCTGCAGTCGGAACCGGGCCTGCGCATCCCGAACATGTTCGAAGCGGCGCTAGACGGCGAGTTCAAGGCGCTGTACATCGAGGGCGAGGACATCGGCCAGAGCGATCCGAACACGCAGCACGTCACCGCGGCGCTGAGCGCGATGGAATGCGTGGTCGTGCAGGATCTGTTCCTGAACGAAACCGCGAAGTTCGCCCACGTGTTCCTGCCGGGCTCGTCGTTCCTGGAAAAGGATGGCACGTTCACCAACGCCGAGCGGCGCATCTCGCGCGTGCGCACGGTGATGCAGCCGAGGAACCTCGACAGGGATCGGTCCGACGGCGGGCGCGGCTACGCGGATTGGGAAATCACGCAGCTGCTGTCGAACGCGATGGGATATCCGATGAACTACGCGCATCCGTCCGAGATCATGGACGAAATCGCGCGCCTGACGCCGACGTTCCATGGCGTGAGTTTCGACAAGATCGACGAGCTCGGCAGCATCCAGTGGCCGTGCAACGACGCGCACCCGCACGGCACGCCGACCATGCACATCGACGAGTTCGTGCGCGGCAAGGGCAGATTCCTGATCACGGAGTACGTGCCGACCACGGAAAAGGTGAATGCAAAATATCCGCTGATACTCACTACCGGACGCATACTTTCGCAGTACAATGTCGGCGCACAGACGCGACGTACCGAAAACGTGCAGTGGCACGACGAGGATCGCCTCGACATCTGCGTGCAGGATGCCGAGGACCGGGGGATCAAGGAAGGCGATTGGGTCGGCATCGCCAGCCGCGCGGGCGAAACGGTTTTGCGCGCGCGGATTTCCAATCGCATGACTCCCGGCGTCGTGTACACCACGTTTCATTTTCCCGGCTCCGGCGCGAACGTGATCACGACCGAGAACTCCGACTGGGCGACCAATTGCCCCGAGTACAAGGTCACCGCTGTGCAGGTCACGCGCGTGAGCCAACCTTCCGAATGGCAGAAGCGCTACGAAGCGTTCAGTCGTCGCCAGCAGGAACTGCTCGATCATGCGATCCCCGCGAAATGATTCGCGACCGTCGCGACACGCCATGAACCCCTCTCCCGCTGGCGGGAGAGGGGTTGGGGTGAGGGTCGAAGTTGGCGCGTTTACGCAATGCCTTGAATGGCATTGCGTGCGGCAACTGAGGAGGAGGCAGGAAGCCGACTGGCGACGCACCATGGACGGTTATTTGCGTCCATTCTCATCCGTTGCTATCACGCCGCCTTGTCCCAATGGGAGCAGGGCATTCTCCTTCAGCACGTCCGATGACTTCAGTTAAGAAGATGCCTCAAGCTAGTTCACTCCCCGTCGGCGCCGTGCGCCGCGAAGTGGAGCGCCATCGCGGCGTCGAGTCGGTGCACATCACCGACGCGATTGCGGAAGAGATTCCCGTCGCGTTCGTCTACAACGATCGCCCGCACGCGGTGATGATGGCCACGCCGGCCGACCTGGAGGATTTCGCGCTGGGCTTTTCCCTGAGCGAGGCGATCATCGGCGCGCCGCCGGAATGTGGAAAAGTGGAAATCGTGCCGGCGCTCGCCGGCATCGAGTTGCGCGTCGCGATTCCTGCGGCACGCGCTGCAAAGCTCGATGAACGTGTGCGCGAGTTGACCGGGCGCACCGGCTGCGGCTTGTGCGGCGCGCAGACGCTCGAGGCCGCGGTGCGCCATCCGCCGCCGCTTGCGCGGCCCGGCGCGATCGATGCGGCTGCCTTGCGCCACGCGCTGTCGCAACTGCAACGGCGCCAGACGATCAATGTGGCAACCGGAGCCACGCACGCCGCGGCCTGGGTCGGCGTGGACGGCGAACTCGTGCTGGTGCGCGAGGATGTCGGTCGCCACAACGCGCTCGACAAGCTGATTGGTGCGATGTTGCGCGCTGGCGTCGACGTGCGCGCGGGATTCCTGCTCGTCACCAGTCGCGCCAGCTACGAAATGGTGATGAAGGCGGCGACCGTCGGTATCGCGGCGGTGGCGGCGATCTCCGCGCCGACCGCGCTGGCGATCGCGCTGGCGCGCGAATGCAACGTGACGCTGATCGGCTTCGCGCGTGCCGACGGCTATTCGGTATACGCGCACGCCGAATTCGTGCGCGATGACGCCGACGGAGCATCCGCATGAACGCCGAGCGCCTGGTCGAGATGGCGAACGACATTGCCAACTTCTTCGCCGCCGATCCGGATCGCCAGGCCGGTCTCGACGGCATGCTCAATCACCTGCGCAAGTTCTGGGAACCGCGCATGCGCCGCCAGATCGTCGCACACGTGCGCGCGCACGGCAGCGCTGGATTGAGCGCGCTGGCCGCCGCCGCGATCGAGCGACTGGCCGAAGTCGACGCGGCCAACTGCGCGAAGTAGGTTTTGGCTGCGCCGCGCAACGCGGCTGCGGTGATTCGTAGCGCAGAAAAAAAACCGGGGACGAAGGTCCGTCCCCGGGGCACTCGCTTTCTTATCGGGACAGCGTTGGATTAGACGCAGCGACGGGCAGCAGCGTCGCAGTACCCGGACAATGTGGCGCGCCCGCGCTAACCTCGAATGCATCGGCAAACACGTTGTCGTACACGGTCGAAACCGTGCACATGCCGCCGGCCATCAGGGCGCGGATGCCATATGTGGCGTCGGCGACGATGCGTTGCTGCGCCAGATGGCTGGCGACGCTCGGCGTATTGGCGTCCGTTTCGCCCGAGCTCGTGTCGTCGTAGACCATCAGGATCCCGTACGTGCCGGAAGCGAAGTCCACCCACGGCGTGTAGCCGAACTTGCCGATGCTCGACACGACCGGCTGGCCCGGCAGGCTCAGGCCGCCTTGCTCGGGCAGCGGCTCGATCCACGACCCGACGCTGTATTGCGTGTCGACGTAGATGCCGCCGCCGGGCGGATGGAACACCGCGGCGATCGGGATGCAGCCGTTGGCGCAGCCGGCGACTGCGTTGCCGGTCTGCGACGTGCGCCAAGTGCGCACCGCATCGCTCGACAGGATGCGCGTGCCGTTGCCGACGCCGTCGCTCAACAGCATCGCGAGCACGCGCGCGTAGTCGCGCAGGTTCGACTGCGCGCCGCCGGAGATACGGTAGTTCTGCGTCGTGGTGATGCCCTGCCAGTCGATCGATGAGATGCACATCGGTGCGCCGACGTCGTGCTGCCAGTCGCTCTGCCAGTCGCCGCTTTCGGTGCCGCCGTACGGCGATGGCTTGCCGGCTGTCGTCATCTGCGCGACTTCGCCGCCGATCTGCATCGCCACGCCACCGTAGGCAAAACGCGTCGGCACCGGCAGATAGTTCTGCTGCGCCACGTTCGGATGGTTGGCGATCGCCACGACACTGTCGTGCAGCGTGCCGAACGGATTGTTGATGTAGATGTCGTCTTCGTCGTTGCCGTAGCCGGCGGTGTGCGAGAACAGTTGACGCAGCGTCACCGGCGCGGCCGTCGCGCTCCATTGGAACGTCGGCGCCGGCAGGTACTGCGCCACCGGCGCATCAAGGTCGACGAAATGCCGGTCGCTCAATTGCAGGATGCGCACGCCGGACAGCAGCTTGGTCGACGAGGCCAGTGGCACACGTGCCGCCGCATCGTAGGTGACCGTGTTGCCGCCGCGATCGACGAATGTGCCGACGTAGCGTTCGTGCAGGATTCCCTGCGCGTTGCCGATGATCAGCGCACCGCCGGCAATTCCGTCGCTGGCGATCAGATCAACGAGCGCCGCGTCGATGCCGTCGAAGTTGCAGCTGGCGCCCGCATCGAGCGAAGCGAGGAGGGCTGCGCAGAGCAGGACTTTGTGCAAACGGTTGGTCGTGTTCATGGGCGCCATGATCGGCGCAGCATGTAACGCCAGTTTGTGCGCCGAAACATTCCGTTACAACCGGCGGCGCTAGTCCGGCGTCGCGGCGGCATCGGGCGATCGGCGCAGCAGCAGCGCCAATACCGGCGGCGTGATCACCGCAGTGATCAGCGACATCGCCACGATCAATGCGTAGGTGCGCGGCGAGAACACGCCGGCCGCCAGACCGAGGCTCGCAACGACCACGCCGACTTCGCCGCGCGGCACCATGCCGACACCGACGATCAGCGCCGCGCGCTTGCCGAGCGACAAGGCGCCGAGAAAACCGCCGAGCAGTTTCGACACGATCGCGATCAGCGTGATCACGCCGAGCGCGAGCAGTGCATCGGCGTTGTCGAGCTGCGCCAGCTCGACCTTGGCTCCGGTCATGACGAAGAAGAACGGCGTCATCAGCGCGAGCAACGGCTGGGTCTGGTGTTCGAGCGTCTCGCGCTGACGCGTTTCCGAGGCGACCATGCCGGCGAGAAACGCGCCGATGATCGCGGCGAGCCCGAATTGCGTGGACGCAAACGCCAGGCCCAGGCACAGCGCGAGCACGATCGTCAGCGGCGACAGCGGATTGATCGGCGCTTCGAGCCAAGGCGAGGCGCGCCGCATCACGCGCGTGCCGAGCCAGCCGATCACCAGCACGAAGCCGACCGCCTCGGCCAGCACGATCGCCAGATGGCCCAATCGCGGTGTGTCGCCGGACTGCAGCGCGGTGACGATGCCGAGCAGCAGCATTGCGAGGATATCGTCGATCACCGCGGCGCCGAGGATGACGCGGCTTTCCTCGCGCTTGAGCGCGCCCAGCTCCTGCAACACGCGCGCGGTGATGCCGGCCGAGGTGGCCACGAACGCGGCCGCGACGAACAGCGACTTGGCCCAGTCGAAGCCCGCGCCGTGCGCCCACAGGCTGCCGAGTGCGAACGGCACGATCACGCCGAGCACGCCGACCAGCAATGCGCTGCGGCCGACGCGTTTCATCTCGTCGATGCGCGTTTCCAGTCCGACCGAAAACAGCAGCAGCACCACGCCGATTTCAGCGAGCACGTCCAGCGCCTCGGCCGGCTGCACCCAGCCGAGCACGGACGGACCGACCACGCAACCGGCCGCGATTTCGCCGACCACGCCGGGCAGCTTCAGGCGCTGCGCGATTTCGGCGCCGATCTGCGCGGCGACGAACACGATGAACAGGCTTAGCAGGATGTCGCTGCCGTGCGGCACGTCGTGATTCTCCAAGTAGCACCAAGGCCGTTCGCGCTGAGCGTAGCCTGCGCAGCAGGCGAAGTCGAAGCGTCGCGGCCCTGGACTTCGGCGCTTGACGCCGTAGTCCGTCCCACGCTTCTCGAACGAATCACGGCGAACAGGCTATTCGGATTCGTGCCGTTGCGTTTTGCCCCGGTTCCCCGGATGCTACACGCGGCGCGACTCATTGGGGAGGCGACAGATGGCCAAGGCCAAGGCAGCTGCGGACAACCGCGAGCCGATGTCGAAGGTCGACACGGCGTGGTTGCGCATGGAAAGCCCGACCAACCTGATGATGATCACCAGCGTGCTGGTGTTCGCGCAGCCGCTGCCGGCCGCTGAACTCAAGCGCCTGTTGGAGCAGCGCTTCCTGGCATTCCATCGCTTCCGGCAGAAGGCCGTCGATACGGGCAGCGCCGCGTTCTGGGAAACCGATTCACGCTTCGACATCGATCGGCACGTGCGCATCGCCAAGCTGCCGGGCAAAGGCGACAAGAATGCGCTGGAGAAATTCGTCAGCAAGCTGGCGTCGACGCCGCTGGATCACTCACGGCCGCTGTGGCAATTCCAACTGATCGAGAACTACGGCGGCGGCAGTGTCGTGGTGTCGCGCATCCATCATTGCTACGCCGACGGCCTGGCACTGGTGCAAGTGATGCTGTCGCTCACCGACGCCGCGCCGCGCCCGCACAAGCGCGCGGAGCTGTCCAAGGTGTGGTTGCCGAAGGAACGCAACGGCGTGCTCGAACGCCTGCTGCAACCGGCACGCGCGGGCCTCGCCAAGGCGGTGTCGCTGGGCGAGAAAGCGCTCGACAAGGGCCTGCAGATGATGCGCGATCCGATGTTTGCCGCGACGCTCGCGCGCGAAAGTTCGGAGATCACGCGCGAGCTGGCGCAGGCCTTGAGCCTTCCGGATGATCCACCGACGGCGTTGAAGGGGCCGCTCGGTACGACCAAGCTCTGTGCCTGGGCCGAGCCGCTGCCGCTGGCGGAGATCAAGACCATCGGCAAGCTGTTGCGCTGCACGGTCAACGATGTGTTGCTCGCCTGCGCGGCGGGCGCGCTGCGCAGCTATCTGATGGATGTCGGCGAGAACGTCGATGGCTTGACCATTCGTGCCACGGTGCCGGTCAACCTGCGGCCGTTGGAGCATGCGAAGAAGCTCGGCAATCATTTTGGTCTGGTATTCCTCGACCTGCCGATCGGCGAGGGCAATCCGCTGCGCCGGCTCGAGCGCGTCGCGGCGTCGATGCGCGAGCTGAAAGGGTCCAAGCAAGCCGCGCTCACGTTCGGGCTGCTCGCCGCGGTCGGCATGGCGCCGGCATCAATCCAGCGCATGGCGCTGGAATTGTTCAGCCGCAAGGCCACCACCGTCGCGACCAACGTCCCCGGCCCGCAGATGCCGTTGTACCTGGCCGGCTGCGAAGTGCGTGAGCTGATGTTCTGGGTGCCGCAGAACGGCACGATCGGCATGGGCCTGTCGATCCTGTCGTACAACGGCCGCGTGCATTTCGGCCTGATCGCCGACGGCCGCCGCGTGGCGGATCCCGATGCGATCGTGCAGCGCTTCGTGCGCGAGGTGGAAAAGCTCACGCTGATCACGCTGATGGAAGATTGGGAAACCGAGATCGTCGCCGGCGACGCGGCCGCGACCCTCGCGCACTACGGCTGAAGTCGGCTGGCGGATCGGTCGCTTCGGTCTGCAGTAGCGCGCTGATCCGTCAAGAGATGCGCTTGCGGCGTGACAAGTGCGCGCATTTCGATTAGGTTGCAGCAGTTTTTCCTGCTGGAATCTCCCATGAGCAAACGGAACGGCTGGCTGGCGCTGGCCAGCGCGGTAATGATTGCCGGCGCCCTGTGCGCGGTTTCAATGCAACATCGCGAGCGGTTTGCAGCGGGAGAATCCGAAACGCAAGGACGTTCGCCGTCCGAGGGCGACTACTGGGCAATCCACTACGGCTACGGTGGCGATCCGCAGCGGCTGCACTACGAATCCGCCTGGTTGGTGGATGCCGCTGTGCAGGAACGCAAGATCGCGAGCGCCGTGCCGGCCGGCCTGAAGAACTACCGCCGTGCGCCCGGTTCGACCATGGCGCTCAATCCGAATGCGTTCACGCTGCTCGGCCCGAAGCCGCTGGCCGACGAAGGCTACGGCCCCGGCAACAATGCCGGACGCGTCAACGTGATCGTCAGCGATCCGGACAATCCCGCTACCGCCTGGCTCGGCTCCGACGGCGGCGGCGTGTGGAAGACGACGAACTGCTGCAGTGCCAGCACGACCTGGTCGATCAAGACCGATTTCCCGGAGATCTCCAGCATCGCGATCGGCGACCTGACGATGGATCCGGGCAATCACAACGTGCTGTACGCCGGTACCGGCGATCTGCGCTACGGCTCGATGTCGTTCGGTGCCGCGGGCGTGCTCAAGAGCACCGATCGTGGCGAAACCTGGCAATTGCTCGGCACGACCGTATTCAATCCGCGCTACACCGCGGCGACAGGGTTTCCGCAGTACCAGGCGATCGGCAAGGTGGTGGTCGATCCGAACAATTCCAGCAACGTCATCGTCGGCACCAAGACCGGCGTCTACTTTTCCTATGATGCCGGCGTGAACTGGGCCGGTCCGTGCTACACGAACAATTTCAGCAGCGGTGCCGGCGCGCAGCGCCAGGACATCACCGCGCTGCTCGCGGTGAATCGTTCCGGCACCACGTATCTGTATGCCGGCGTCGGCACGCGTGGCACGCCCACGCCAGTGCAGCCGGACCTCGGTAACAACGGCGCGAACGGCGTGTATCGCGCGACCATGCCGGCCAGCGGCTGCCCGGCGGTGAACAACTGGACGCTGCTCACGAGCGGATTCCCCTCCGGCACCGGCAACGGCACGCCCAACACCAGCCGCGGACGGCTCGAACTCGCCGTGGCGCCGAGTGATCCGCTCACGCTGTATGCGATGTTCGCGAACGTTTCGACGAGAGGCATCCTGGGCGTCTGGAAGTCCATCAACGGTGGCGACTCCTGGACGCAGGTCGGCACACCGACCAATGCCGGCACGCAGATGTGGTACGACGCCGGCCTGACCGTGTCGCCGACCGACCCCGCCGTACTGTTCGTCAGCGCGGTCGACCTGTACCGCTCCAAGAACAGCGGTGCCAGCTACACGAATCTCACCAACGCCTATAGCGGCGGCCCGGTGCATCCGGACAACCACGCGCGCGCGATCGTCGGCGGCGATGCGAACAAGGTGCTCAACGGCAACGATGGCGGCGTGTACTACGTGTCGAACGCGCTGACCGCGACGGGTTCGGCGAACGCCACATGGACCGCCCTGAACGATTCACTGTCGACGATCGAGATCTACCACGGCGACATCACCGCGAACTTCGCCACGTCCACGAACGGCGGTGCCACGGGCGGCTTTCAGGACAACGGCAGCGCATCGATCCTGTTCAGCGGTGCGCCGAGTGCCGGAGCATGGTCGGCGACCAACGGCGGCGACGGCATCGTGTCGCGCATCGAGCCGGTGCTTGGTCAAACCTGGTATACCTCGATCTACTACGCCGACATCTATGCCAGCACCACCGGGGCGTTCGGCGGACAGAATTCGATCGCCGGCAACTGGGGCGCGGGTTCGCCGAACAGCGGCACCGACCGCAACAGCTTCTTCACCCCGTTCGACCTGTACCGCTACGGCGACACCAGTGTCGCCGGCAGCGGTTGCGACGCGGTCAACGGCTGCACGCACATCATTCTCGGCACGCAGCGCGTGTGGGAATCGACCAACGGTGGCCTGACGTCGTGGAGCGCCAAGACCGGCGACCTGAGCAAGAACAACCTGATCGTGGGCAGCGACAACCGCTCCTACATCAACCAGGTGCATTACTCGGTCAGCGATCCGACCGTGGCGATGGTCGGCACCAACGACGGCAACGTGCAGTACGTGTTCGATCTCGGCGGCGCCGGTGCTGCGACCGCGGTGGATGTCACCGGCGGCAATGCGCTGCTGCCGAACCGTCCGATCCAGGATGTCGCGACCGACACGGTCAATCCGCTGATCGGCTACGCGGCGGTCGGCGGCTTCAGCGCCAATACGGTGGGCACGCCGGGCCACGTTTTCCAGGTCACCTGCACCGCGCGCTGCGCGAGCTTCAGCTGGATCGACAAGAGCGGCAATCTGCCGGATATCCCCGCCAATGCCGTGATCGTCAATCCGCACATCCCGACGCAGGTCTTCGTCGGCATGGACTGGGGCCTGTACTACACCGACGACATCACCGCGGCGACGCCGGTCTGGCAGCGCTTCGAAGGCCTGCCGCACGTGATGGTGTGGAGCCTGAACATCGATCGCGGCTTCACCACGCTGGCGGCGTTCACGCGCTCACGCGGCGCGTGGGCCTGGCCGTTGCCTGGGACTTCGGTGGCAAGCGCCGACCTCGAAGTGCAGGTTGCCGCGCCAGCCAGCATCGAGCGTGGGCAGCGCCTGAGCTACACCGTCACGCTGATCAATCACGGCAGCGACACGGCCAACAACGTGCAGCTGACGAGCGCCACGCCGGCCGGTACCACATTCGCGGGCAACAGCGGCGACTGCAGCACGACGTACCCGTGCACGTTCGCATCCGTGCCTTCCGGCGCCTCGCAGACCGTGACCACCAGCGTGTGCGTGCCGCGCAGCTACGCCGGCGCCAACCCGATTTCGCTCAACGCCGGCGTGAGTTCCGATGCTTTCGATCCGGCCAGCGCCAACAACGCGGCCAACGTGCCGGTGGCGTTGCCGACTGATACGGTGTTCGGCGACGGATTCGAGTCGTGCCCGTGATAGGGTAAAAGGATAAAAGTATATAAATTGCGGTAGCGAGTGCGCCGCCGCGCTCACACACGCCAACTCACCCCCGACCTCTCCCGCCAGCGGGAGAGGGCCATGGGGCGTCGCTGGCGAACAATATTCTGCGGATCGGCCTACTCGATCTGCTCGCGCGCCCAGGCCGCATCGAGTGCTTCCATCGCATCGCGCGGCTTGAGCTTGGCCGCTTTCGCGTAGGCTTCGGCGACATCGTCTTCCTTCTTGTCGCCGTACAGCAGCAGGAGCGCGTTGCCGTATTCGATCCACGCGATTGGTGAATCCGCTGTCAGCTTGAGCGCCTCCTTGAGCTGCTTCTCCGCTTCGGCCGCGCTCGCGCCGTAGGTGAGCTTGGCCAGCATGCCGCCGACCTTGCCGACGATCTCGGCGTGGTACAAGCCGAGCGCGGTGCGCGCCTCGGCGTGTTTCGGCGCCAGCTTGAGCGTCGCGTCGAGCGATTCCCTGACCTTGCCCGCAATGCCCTGTGCCAGCGCCTTGGTGATCGAGATGCACTGGCTGTAGCGGCCGAGCGCAAACGCGCGCCGGTAGTGGCTGTTGGCCTCGTTCGGTAGCGCCTCGACCGCTGCGTCGGCGAGCTTTGCCAGCGCCTCGTAGCGTGCGATCTTGTCCTTGTCGCTGGTCAGCAGATACGTCGCGTGGATGCCGCCGGCCTTGATCGCGACCGAGGCACCGAGCGCCTTGAGCGCGACGCCGGCGTCGTGCGCTTCGTGGAAATCGCCGCGGTGAAACGCGCGCCAGGCATCCTGCAGCTGTTGCGCGAGCTTGCCCGCATCCTTGCCCAACGCCGGATTCGCCTTGAGCAGCTTCGCGATGTGCTTGTCGTCGGGAAACGGCTCCTGGTCGCCGGCGTGCAGCTTCGGCCAGGCCTTGGCGAGCTTGTCGGCGGCATAGTCGAACGCTTTGTCGGGTTTCGGAAAAGGCGCCCAGCTGGATTTGGCCATGGAGGATCTCCGGTCGAGTAGCCAAGCATCGGACATGCGCAGCTTCGCCGCAAGCCGCTACACTTCGTGTATCGACACGAACGCACGCAACCGATGAGCAAAGTCCCCAACGACCAGCGCGAGCGCGCGGCGGCGTTGAGCGCCAGGATCGCCGAGGCCAACTACCGCTACCACGTGCTCGACGAACCTGCGATCACGGATGCCGAATACGATCGGCTGATGCGCGAACTCGAAGCGCTCGAGGCGGAACATCCCGCGTTGCGCACGCCCGATTCGCCGACGCAGCGCGTCGGCGCGGCGCCGTCGAGCGCGTTTGCCGAAGTGCGCCACGCGATGCCGATGCTGTCGCTGGCCAATGCATTCAGCGACGACGAAGTGGAGGATTTCGCGCGCCGCATCCGCGAGCGCCTCGGGCGCGACGCGCCGGCGTTTTCGGTCGAGCCGAAATTCGACGGCCTCGCGATCAGCTTGCGCTACGAGGACGGCGTGTTCGTGCGCGGCGCCACGCGCGGCGACGGCGAAAGCGGCGAGGACGTAACCGCCAATCTGCGCACGATTCGCGGCATTCCGCTGCGCCTGCGCGGCAAGGATCATCCGCGCGTGCTCGAGGTGCGCGGCGAGGTTTACATGCCGCGCGCCGGCTTCGAGAAATACAACGCGGCCGCGCGCGAATCCGACGGCAAGATCAAGCCGCTGGTCAATCCGCGCAACGCCGCCGCGGGCTCGCTGCGCCAGCTCAACCCGAAGGTGACCGCACAGCGACCGCTGGCGTTCTTTGCGTATGCCGTCGGCGTGGTTGAAGGCGGCACGCTGCCGGCGACGCACTCGGCCACGATCGCGAAGCTGCGCGACTGGGGCTTTCCGGTCAGCGCCCTGGTAGCGACCGCGCGTGGCGTCGAAGGCTGCCTCGACTACTACCGCAAGATCGGCGCGCAGCGCGATGCACTGCCGTTCGACATCGACGGCGTGGTTTACAAGGTCGACGATCTGGCGGCACAGCGCGAGCTGGGCTTCGTCGGCCGCACGCCGCGCTGGGCGATCGCGCACAAGTTTCCGGCGCAGGAGCAGACCACGACGGTCGAGGCGATCATCGTCAACATCGGCCGCACCGGCGCGGCCACGCCGGCAGTCAAGCTGGTGCCGGTATTCGTCGGCGGCGTGACGGTGACCAATGCGACGCTGCACAACGCCGACCAGGTTGCGCGCCTGGACGTGCGCGTCGGCGACACCGTGATCGTGCGCCGCGCAGGCGATGTGATCCCGGAAGTAGTCAGTGTGGTACTGGAGCAGCGTCCGCCGCACACCAAGCCGTGGAAGATGCCGGCGCACTGTCCGGTATGCGGTTCGGAAATCGTGCGCGAAGAGGGCGAGGCCGTCGCGCGCTGCACCGGCGGCCTGACCTGCGCCGCGCAGATCGTGCAGGCGGTGTTCCATTTCGCCTCGCGCCGCGCGATGGACATCGAGGGCCTCGGCGAACGCTACATCGCGGACCTGGCCGAGTTCGGCTACGTGCGCTCGGTCGCCGACCTGTACAAGCTGACGCTGGACGATCTGCTCGAGATGAAGCGCCGCGCCGACGAGCGCGACGACACCACGCCCGAGACGGTGAAGGCCGGCAAGGTTGCGACGAAGTGGGCCGAGAACCTGATCGCGGGCATCGAGCACTCGCGCGCGACTACGCTGACGCGGTTCCTGTACGCGCTCGGCATCACGCATGTGGGCGAGAGCACCGCCAAGGCGCTGGCCACCTGGTTTGGCGACATCGCGCTGATCCGGCATCTGCCGTGGCCGGTGCTCAAGGCGGTACCGGACATCGGCGGCGAAGTCGCGCGCGCGATCGATCATTTTTTCGAGCAGGACGGCAACCAGCAAGTGATCGACGCCTTGCTCAAGCGCGGCGTGCGCATCGGCGACACGCATGCGCCGATCGCGAAGCTGCACGCGGCGCTCAAGCCCGAGATCGTGCTGGCGAACATGGAGATCCCGAAGGTCACCGCCAAGCGCAGCGAGCAGATCGTCGCCGCGTTCGGCACGCTCGAGGCGGTGGCCAAGGCGACAGCGAAGCAGTGGGAAGGGACGGACGTGCCGCCCGATGTGGCCGAGGCGTTCAAGGCATTTCTCGCCGAGGGCGACAACCGCAAACTGTTCAAGCGCAGTGTCGAAGCGACGCACGCGTTGCTGGCCAAGGCCGAGCGCAGCACCGCCGTCGCCGGACCGCTCGACGGCCAGAGCGTGGTACTGACCGGCACGCTCGCAGCACTGACGCGTGATCAGGCGAAGGAGCGACTCGAGGCGCTTGGCGCGAAAGTCGCCGGCAGCGTGTCGAAGAAGACCAGTTTCGTCGTGGCGGGAACCGAAGCGGGGTCGAAGTTGGACAAGGCGACTGAACTGGGTATCGAAGTCTGGGATGAGCAGCGGCTGCTGGAGTTTCTGCGTGAGCATGCCTGAGCGTGCGCGCGCCGCGCTGCAGCTGCGCGCGCGCCTGTATGCGTTGATCCGCGCCTTCTTCGCCGAGCGCAACGTGCTCGAGGTGGAAACGCCGATCCTGTCGGCGGGTGCGAATACGGATCCGAACATCCAGAGTTTCAGCACCGAGTTTTCCGGTCACGTCGACGCCGGCGGCCGGCGCCGCTGGCTGCGCACCTCCTCGGAGTTCGCGCAGAAGCGCCTGCTTGCCGTCGGTGTCGGCGACAACTACGAACTCGGGCGCGTGTTCCGCGACGGGGAGGCCGGGCGGCGCCACAATCCCGAGTTCAGCATGCTCGAATGGTATCGGGTCGGCTGGGATCATCTGCGCTTGGGCAATGAAGTCGTGGAGCTGGTACAGGCGGCGCTGCGCCTCGTCGGAAAAAGTGCACAAGTGCACAAATCCACTTATCGTCAGCTGTTCCTGGACCGGTTGCGGCTGGATCCCTTCGTCGCCGAAGATGCGAAACTACGTGCCGCGCTCGGCAACGTGCAGATCGACCCCGCCGGTCTCGGCCGCGACGACTGGCTCGACCTGCTGCTGACCCATCGCATCCAGCCTGGCTTTCCAGCCGACTCGATCACGCTGGTGTACGACTATCCGGCGTCGCAATGCGCACTGGCACGCATCCGCGCCGGCGACGTGGCGGTGGCCGAGCGGTTCGAGTTGTATCTGGGCACGCACGAGCTGGCCAACGGTTATCACGAACTCAACGACGCGGCCGAGCAGCGCGCGCGTTTCGAGCGCGACAACATGCGCCGACGCGCACGCAGCCTGGGCGAACTGCCGCTCGACGAGAACTTGCTGGCGGCATTGCAGCGCGGCATGCCCGACTGTGCCGGCGTGGCGCTCGGCATCGAACGTCTGCTGATGGCGATGACCGGCAGCGAGGATATCGGCGAGGTGCTGGCGTTTGCGTTTCGCGAGGCGTGAGCGATCGCGTTGCGTCGGGGCTCAGCGAGAAAGGTCCATTCACGCCGGGGGTTCTCGGCGTGAACGGACAACGTGCTGTTTCAGTCGATGCGCAGCGCGCGTTCACGCCGTTCGATCAGGCTCATGCTGGCTTGATCCAGCAGGCGCAGGTCGCGCAGCTCGAACGGTGCGTGCAGGCTGCCGAGTGACGCGGCATCGAAGCCAAGGTCGATGCTGCCACGATCACCGCCGATCCATGCCGCGGACTGAGCCAGTGCCGCAGCGTGCAGGGCACCGTCGGTACCGGTGCCATACAACACCGCACTGATCTGGTAGCGGCTGGCACTCGTGCTGGCAAGATCGAGGTTCACGTGCACTCCGTCAGTGCGCTGTTCGAAGCGCACGCCGCCGGCGAAGCGCGCGCTGGCGTCGCTGACCGCGAACGCGGTCTTGGCATCGCGCAGCACGCTGCCGCGCGCGCTGTCGGATGCGGTGAACACGTGCGCTTCCCACAACTGCGGTCCGGTGCGGTGCGCCGCGTCCGGCGTGAACGTGGCGCTGAATGTGCCATCGGCATTGCGCGCGAACGCAAGATCCATGCTGTAGCCATCCGGCGCCGTGACCAGGCCCGAGGCGACTTTCAGCCGCGCGCCCGGCGAGACGCCGGTGCGGAAGGTGACCGGTGTGCCGGCGAGCACCGTATCGTGATCGGCGCTCAGGCTCAATACCAGCGAGCTGGCCGGCTCGAACACATGTACGAGATAGCGGCCTTGCGCGTGCGGTGCGGCAATTTCCACTTCTCCACTCGTGTCCGCGCCGAGGCGGAACGCGAGCGTGCCTTCCGGTACGGCCATTCCGGCGCTGCGCAGCGCCTTGGCGTCTGCGACCGCCGCGCTGGCGTCGGCTGCGCTGCGCGTGTGGCCAGCGGCGCGCACCAGCACGCCGGCGGGATCCAGCGCCGCGCCGGCGCCACCCTGCGGGCTCAGTCGCACGACCGCGCCCGGTGCGGTCGTGGTCAGGCGCACGCCGGCACGAAGCTCCGTTTCGCCGACCTCGCTCCAGAACTCGCGGCTCTGCGCAACGTAAGGCGCCGCGGTGTCGAGTGCGGCGTTCGCGTCGAGTGCGTGCGAAATGCGCACCGGTACGCGATCGAGCGTCGCGGTCAGCGCTTTTGCGCGCGGCGCCGACAACACCGCGGGGACCTGATCATTCGCCCCGGCAGGCAGCAAGGAAGCGGCCTGCGCGCTGGCGGACAAGACGGAAACAACGAGGATGCAAAGAAAGTTCTTCATCGCGGTCTCCGTTCAAAGGTCGTTGCGCAGCACGACATCCAGGCCGAAGCAGGCGCGCCGGCTCTGGTTGTGCGAGAGGTACTTGCCGCCCAGTGCATTGTGGTCGTAGAACCACAGCGTCCCGGCCGCGGTCGCGCTGCTGCATTCGATGAAGCCGTCGGAGCAACTCGTCAGCCACGCCTGCGTCACTTCGAGGCCGACATTCTGCGTGTAGCCGCCGCAATACGAATCCGAGTTGAACGGCGACGAAATCACATCCGTTCCGGCGACGTCCCAGAAACCCTTCGGCAGCGCCGGCCGGCCCTTGGTGCCGAGCAGGTTGTTGGCGTTGTAGTACGCCATCCAGCTGGTCTGCTGCTGGCGCACGGCGTCGCTCTTGTAGCCGAGCAGCCAGCCGACTGCCGACTCGAACACGTTGCCGGCGATCACCGCATCGGCCAGCGGCGTGCCCGCGCTCGACGGCGCAAGCGCGTTGACCCAGCGCGTGGCCTTGATGATTGCCGGATAGCGGCTGTCGTAGGTCGGATTCGACAGGATCCAACGCATCACGTTGCCGCCGTTGGAGTGCGTGATGACGACCATGTCGTCGATGTGCTTGGAGTTGATGAAGTTGGTCAGTTGCGTGGCGAGGCAGCCGGCGGCCGCGCTGGTCCACATGTACTGGTTGAAGTCGCAGTTGATGACGACGTAGTTGGCCTGGTTGGCCAGACCCTGGCGCACCGAGTTGACCATGGCCGGCTGCCAGTAGTCGTTGTAGGCGTCGGTTTGCGAACCGGTGCCGTGGACGAAGGCGACCCCGGTGGTGGTGGCGAGCGCGCTGCCGCAGGCGAGCAGCAAGACGAGACTTGCGAGCGATCGAAGCATGGAGTTCTCCCGGCGGTGCGCAAGCCGCGCACCGCAATCGAACGCCCGCGACCGCTGCCGGACGAAACTGGCAATCCCTGCCGCCGCCGCAACGATCGGGGCGTACCGTGGGAGCCGTGCAGGTGGAAAAATCTGCGTTGTATAAAAAGCTACCGCTTATATATCCGCACGATTCCCGGCCCTGCGCCGGCATGCCTCCCTCCCGGGGCAATGCCGACGACGGGCGCAAGATTAAACGATCGTTTTAGAAAAAGTCAAACGTATGTTTGAACAGGTGACGCGTGAAGCCGGCTGCGCTACAGGACAGCCGCGGATCGTGGTCCCACGACGATCGAGCCCGCACAGCGTTTGCGGCCTTTGGCGCCGTGCTGCCGCTGGCGCGCCACGGCGTGTCGCGCTTAGCGCGAGCGTCCGTCGAAATGCGTGACCGGCACCTGTTCCAGATCGATGCCTTCCAGGCAGCGCACGTTGATCGCCGCCATTTTGTTGCCTTTCGCATCCACGCCGTCGGCGTAGGGATGAATGCCGCACTGCGGGCAGAAGCGGTGTTTGATCACGTGCTTGTTGAACTGGTAGACGTGCGTGGCGCTTTCGTCGCTGAGCAAGGTGAACTGCTCGCGCGGCACGAACCACAGCAGCGACCCTTTGCGCTGGCAGATCGAACAATTGCACGCCATCGCGCTCTTGAGCTCGCCTTCGACCTCGTACGCGACCTTGCCGCAGTGACAGCTTCCGCGATATTTCATGAGTGATCTCCTGGTGCAGGGAGTGGCATGATCGCGCCTGCAAGCCTCAGGCAGCGCTGGACCGCATCGGCAACGCGGGTCGCATCAAGGCGGCGTGGTGGCGTTGGCCAGCGCCGTGAAACGGCGTGCGGCCAGCGCTTCCAGTTGCGGCAGCAAGGCGATCAGCGCGTCGGTGTCGAAAGTCGGCGCCCGTTGCGAGCAGCCTTTTACCCATTCGATCGCTTCGTCCATTGAATGCGGCCAACGCTTGCGCCGTTGTTCGCGCAGCAGGCGCAGATTGTGCTCGAAGCGCCACGCATGGGAGAGATCGGACAAGCCCTGCTGCAAACCGCGGCCGGGAATGCTGTCGCGCAAGGCGCTGGACAACATTTTCGATTCCTGTGTCACCAGTGCGAGCACGAAGTCGAGCAGTTCCTTGTCACTGGTCGGCGCCGGCAGATCGCCATGCGCCATGCCGTAGTGATGCAGCGCGAACAACAGATCGACGTTCCACGGCACTTCAAAGGCGCGAAACTCGAGATAGCTGCGCGCAGCGAAGCGGTCTTCGTAGACCGCCATGCCGCCGGCTGCGAAATCCGTCCAGCCGCGGTGCGTGCCGGTTCGCACCGGATTGAACACGAAAGCAAGCAGGCCGCCCTCGATCGGCTGGATCGCTGCAAGCACGCTGGACAAGCGCTCGCCATCATCAAGCAACGCCTCGCTCTTGTGCGCTATGCACAAGGCGCGCGGCGAACTCCACATGTACGGCGTTTCGCGCGCCGCCGCCGGCTCGGGTACACAACGGAAGCATGTCGGCATCAGGACCATGGCAATCGGTGACGCATCGATTACAGGCGCTCGAACCAGGATGGCTGCGCAAGGATAGCGCAAGCCATACGCCGCAGTCCCCTGGCAGCGTGCCGATGCGGTGCAGACCGCTCCGCAACCAGCCGGCGGCGCATCATCGCGTCACTGCGTGTCGACGATGGTCCGCAACGCCAGCAGCATGATCAGATCGTGATGCGCGTGCTCGCCGCTGCCGACATCATGCAATCCGTGCGCGACAAAGCCGTGCTTGCGGTAAAAGGCAATCGCGCGGGCGTTATGCTCGGATACGCCGAGCCATACAGTGTCGTGTGCGCCGCTTTCGGCTTGTTCGATCGCGCGGCGCATCAGTAGCGCCGCGACACCGGCACCGTGGAATCGCGGCCGCACATGCAGCTGCCACAGCATCAACGGATCGTGCGCCGCCACCGCGGCATGGCCTTCGCGCAGCAGCGCGACGTAGCCGACGGCCTCGCCGTCGGCATCGGCAACGAACAGCAGATCCTTGCACCGGTCGATCACAAGAGTTGCCGCGTCGACATCCGCTTTGTCGACGTGCGCCGATGGCGCGGTCGCCGCGCGGATTGCCGCGATCGCGGCAGCATCGGGCAAACCGGCCGTGCGGATCGCGATGCGCGAGTGCGTCACCCACGCGGGCGGCGTCGGGCTCTTGCTCATCGCACCCTGCGCATCGAGGCGAGCAGCAACAGGCCGCCGCCGGCGAACAGCAGCAGATTCAGCAGCAACATCATCGTCGCCTGGTTCGACGTCGGCAGTTCCGGTTGGCGTTCGGCCGAAACCACGCGCACATCGAGCCAGGTGATGCCGGCGCTGACGATCGCTTCGGGGTTGTACCAGACTGGAACGCGCGCGTGTTCGCTGCGCGTGTCGAACGTGGTGCGGCGCACGCTCAGCTCCGCGCCGCTGGAGCCGATGCGCACGCGCACCGAGCGGCTGCGGCCCGATGGCGAGAGCAGCTCGGCGTCGGTGCGTTCGTAGCCGTCACGATGCCAGGCCTGGTACATCACCTCGGGCGTGGTGGTCAGCAGCATGAAGGCGCCGAGCAGCAGCAACATGCCGAGCAGCACCGCGGGGCTGCCGCGCGTCGGGCGCGGCGCGGCGGGCGGGGATTGCTTGCGTCCGCGCTTCGCCATCACGGTGAACCCGGGTCGGGCCTGCACTCGATCGGATCATCGCCCGCAGCGAATGTCAGACTCAGACACAACACCGAGCTGAACGTGGGATTTGCACCGGATGGATCAGCCTCGTAGAACAACGCCCACAATCTCCCATTCGCGCCGCGTGCCGCGCCCTGCCAGCTGACACTGTCCGCGCTCGGCAACTGCAGCGCAAGGCGAAAGGGCTTGGCGCTGGCATCGTTGCTTGTCGCACAGGCGATCGCCGCCTTGCGATCGTCGCGCAATGCCAGCGTGCCGCAGTCGACTGCTCCGGCGCCGGCGAGTGCGGAGAGGCGGTTGTTCAACAGCGCCGGCGCATCCGCTGCCGCCGCAACGACGGGGAACAGCAGTGTCGCCATTGCAGGGTAGAGGCGCATTGCGCTTGGCCGCTACGCGAACATCCGGCGGGTATTCAGGGCGCGACCAGCGCGCCGTAGGAGTCGGGCCGGCGATCGCGATAGAACGCCCAGATGTTGCGCACCTCGCGGATCTTGTCGAAGTCCAGTTCAGCCGTGATCAGTTCGCTGCGATCGCGCGAGCCGGTAGCAAGGAAGGCGCCGCGCGGATCGCAGAAATAGCTCTGCCCGTAGAACTCGCCGATGTTCCACGGCGCTTCGGTGCCGACACGATTGATGGCGCCGACGAAATACGCATTCGCCACCGCGTGCGCGGGTTGCTCGAGCTTCCACAGATATTCCGACAGCCCGGCAACCGTCGCCGACGGATTGAACACGATCTCCGCGCCGCCAAGGCCGAGCGCACGTGCGCCTTCGGGAAAATGCCGGTCGTAGCAGATGTACACGCCGACCTTGCCGTACGCGGTGTTGAATACCGGATAGCCGAGATTGCCCGGACGGAAGTAATACTTCTCCCAGAAACCCGGCAGACAATGCGGGATGTGGTGCTTGCGATATTTGCCGAGATAGCTGCCGTCGGCATCGATCACGGCGGCCGTGTTGTAGTACACGCCCGGCTCGTCCTCCTCGTAGATCGGCACCACAATCACCATGCGGTAATTCTTCGCCTGCTCCTGCATCAGCTTCACGGTCGGCCCGTCCGGAATGCGCTCGACCGCGTCGTACCAGCGCGGATTCTGTTCGGCGCAGAAATAAGGGCCGGTGAAGATCTCCTGCATGCACAGCATCTGCACGCCTTCGCGTCCGGCCTGCTCGACGAACGCCAGCGTCTTCGCGACGTTGGCCTCGCGTATGGTCTCGATGGATTCGTCGGCCTTGCACGCCATCGATGTCTGGATGAGTCCGCACTTCACGATTCGGGGCATGACGCCTTCCTCAGACAGGTGACCACCCGATCATCCCACAGCGAAACGGGAGAATGGAAATGCGTGCCGGGGCATGGGCGCGAGATCGACCGGTTTGATCATGGAAGCCACGAAGCCGCCCGGCGTCTAGAATTCCAGGTCCAGTGCCGCACACAGATAGTCGATCATCGGCGCCAGGCGTTTGAACGTGGCGACGACGGTCGGCAGCAATTCGCTCGAACACGCCAGCGTTTCGCTCAGTTGTTCGCCGGCGGCGAAGTTGCGGCGCTTGAGGTCCTCGATCAATTCGTGCTGCGCGTCGTAGCCGCGCGGCGGGCGGCTCAGGCTTTCGCCCCAGAATTGGAAGTGCTCGCGGAACGGCTTGCTTTGCGTGGCGCGTTTCCAGGCGGCGGGGTTGTCGATCAGGAAGTCGCGGATGCGCTTGAGCGTCGGCGGTTCCGGATGCCAGATGCCGCCGCCGGCGAAGCAGTCCTGCGGCGCGATGTGCAGATAGAACGACGGCGACTCGATTTCGCGTCGGCGCTCATGGAACAGGCGTGCGCCGGCCCAAGCCTTGTACGGCGTCTTGTCGTTGGCGAAGCGCGTGTCGCGATAGATGCGGAACAGCGAGCCGCCGGTCTTGCGCGGGTCGGCGCGCAGGTGCGGGCTGATCTTCGCCAGCGGCGTCTGCAGGTCGGCGATCAGCGCCAGAAACGGTTCGCGCACGTGCCGCTCGTAGTCGGCGGCATGCGCCTGGAACCACGGGCGGTTGTTGTTGCGCGCGAGCGCGCGCAGGAAGGCGAATGTGTTCTTGGAAAAGTATACCTTTGCCATGCGGGTTCCTCGTGCTACAGCGTGGCGGCCAGTGCGCGGCCCCACGCCTCCAACTGATCGAGCACTGCGCGCTGCGTGCCGCTCAGCGCCGCGTCGCCACGGTGCGCGGCGAGTTCAGCGAAGTATTGCTCCAGCGTCAAGCCGGTGAGCGGCGTCGACGTGGTCAGGCGCTCGCGCCGGAACGCGTCCCAGCGCTCGCGCTCGTCTGCGCTCAGCGTCTCGACATAGTTGCGCGCGCGATAGCGGAACAGCAATTCGCGGCAGCGCGGGTCCTTGAAATCGAATTCACGCGTGAGCTGCGGCGCTGGCGTGCGACGCACCTCGGCGCACAAGCGGCGGTCGCTGTCGCTGCAAAAGCCGTGGTAGATCGCCAGCTCCGCGTCCGGCCGCGCAGAAGCTGCGTCGACACGGGCAAACACGCGACGCACCTTCTCACCGAGGTCGGCGGCGCCTTGCAGCTGCGCGAGATGACGCAGCGCGCGGTCGACATCGAGCTTGATGCGCGCGGTGTCGGTGCCTTTGAGTACCGACAGCGGCGCCAGCGCCGGCGATTTGTTCGCGTGCACCACCTTGAGCGGAATGCGCGCGAGGTCCTGCGGCAGGTCGGCCTGCGACACGAACACGCGCTCGGCGATCGCTTCGGCTTCGAGTTCGAGCAGCGGCGCCGGGTCGGCGTCGAGGTCGTACACGATCACCTTGTTGCCCTGATCCGGATGCGCGGCCAGCGGCACCACGATCGCCAGGCAACCGCGTTCGCTCGCAAAACGCGACGACACGTGCAGCACCGGTGTGCGCCGCACGTAGTCGAGCAGGTCCAGCGCCTGCTGTTTGCGCCGCAGCGCGAAATAGAAATCCCACAGGCGCGGCTGGCGATGCTTGAGCAAGCGCGCGAGCTCGATCGTCGCATGCACGTCGGACAGCGCGTCATGCGCGTGCGCGTGCGCGAGGTTGTTCGCTTGGGTGAGATCCTCCAGGCGGAAACTCACGCCGCCGTCGTCGCGCCGCGGCCAGGCGATGCCGTCGGGCCGCAACGCATGGCACATGCGCGCCAGGTCGATGATGTCCCAGCGCGAGTTGCCGTCCTTCCACTCGCGCTCGTACGGATCGTAGAAGTTGCGGTAGAGCAGATTGCGCGTGAACTCGTCGTCGAAGCGGATCGAGTTGTAGCCGGCACCGCACGTGCCCGGCTGCGCCAGCTCCTCGTGCACGCGCGCGGCAAATTCCGCTTCGCGCACGCCGTGGCGTTGTGCGTGCTGCGGGGTGATGCCGGTGACCAGACACGACATCGGTTGCGGCAGGATGTCCGACGCCGGCTGGCAGTACAGCGTCAGCGGTGCGCCGATCGGCTCGAGTTCGAGCGAGGTGCGCTGGCCGGCAAACTGCGCCGGCCGGTCGCGGCGCGGATCGGTGCCGAACGTTTCGTAGTCGTGCCAGTAGATGCTCGGCTCGTTCATCGCTTCGTCGCGGCGAGGACTTCGAGGATCGCATCGATCACGATCTGTGGCTGGTCGAACTGGATCGCGTGTCCCGCGCCGGCGACGACGCGATCGACGCCGCGTGTGGACAACGAGGCGATGTCCTGCTGCTGAGTGAGCCAGAGTAGATTCTTCGCGTCGCGCTGCTCCTGCGTTTCGGTCTTGCCGCGCTTGGCCGGCGATTCGGTGAGCACGATCAGCGGCAAGTCGCCGAGCGTGTGCCTGGCAGCATGCAGTTGCGCCGTATTCGTGGTGAACATGTTTTCTTCTTCCGACAGCTGCGCGTTCTGAAACGCCGGCAGCATGTCGATCTGCGTGTGCACGGCGTTGATCGCATCGCTGTAATGGGCATCGCGCCCGAAGCTGCACTTCTTGTACTCCGGCGTGTCGGCGGCGAAGCCGTAGACCGCCAGTGCCGCGCAGGTGCGGCGCGTTTTCAAGCCTGGTTCGATGAACTCTTCGTAGCATTGTTCCGGGGTCAGGTGGCGCGGATTCAACTTGCACAGTCCGGCACGCTGATCCTCGTGCGACGGGTCGACGAACACGAGCCCGGCGATTTCGTCGCGATGCAGATAGGCGAACAGCTTCGCATGCAGCCCGCCGAGCGAGTGCGAAACAAGGATGTACGGCGGTTTGATCTTCGCTGTGGCGAGCAGGCGGTGCAGATCGTCGACGATGTTCTCGCTCGATGCCGGGCGCCGCCCCGCATCGCTGAAGCCGATGCCGGCGCGGTCGTAGGAGCAGGCGCGCGTCTTCTGTGCCACGGCAGGTTGCACCAGGCCCCAGGTGCTGGTCTCGTCGGTCAGTCCGGACTCGAAGATCACCGTCGGCGCGCCGCGACCGAGGCAATACAGATTCAAGCGGCGGCCGCGCTCCACTTCGATGCGCTGCTGTGCGTGCAGGTAGGCCGGATCGTCGAGCACATGCGTGTCGGCGGCGGATGCGCAACACGTGAAGCCAATCAACAGGGCGGCGAGGAAGCGAAGCGCTTGCATGTGCTGCTCGGGTTCGAAGGAGCCGCGAGCCTAGCAGAATACCGTCTCAGGATTTGATCGGGAGCAGCCGTGAGCCGGTGGCGGCGGAGCTTGAATTCCGTTGGCCTGAGCGTAGCGCCAAGGGCGCGAATCAAAGGCTCCGGAACGTTTCGACTTCGCTCGCTCAGTTACGCTCGACGCGAACGGCTCTGCGACCTTGTAGTTCAATCCGAGTCGCCGAACCGGCAGCGATGAATCGCGCCCCTGCGTCAGCGCTGCGCGACCGCGTCGCCGCTGCTGCTCGCCTCGCCGCCGCCGACGACGGCCAACTGCCCGTTCGCGGCGCGCAGGCTCGGCTGCGGACGCGCGATATAGAACCCTTGCGCCTGATCGACGCCGCAGGCGTGCAGCGCGCGCAGGATTTCCGGGCGGTCGACGTGATTGGCGACCGCAATCTTGCCGATCGAGTGCGCGATGTTCGTGATCGCGCTGATCACCGCCAGGTCCACCGGCTCGTTGAGCAGGTCCTTGATGAACGAGCCGTCGATCTTGAGGAAGTCGACGTCGAGGTGTTTCAAATGCGCGAACGAGGAGAAACCGATGCCGAAATCGTCGAGCGCGAAGCGGCAGCCGAAGGGCTTGAGTTCCTGGATCAGGTGACGCACGGCGTCCAGATGGTTGAGCGCGCCGGATTCGGTGATCTCGAAGATCACCGCGCGCGGGTCGACGTCGAACTCGACCAGGCAGTCGGTGATGTAGCGATCCAGGTCGCCGTGCGTGAGCGACTGCGTCGACAGGTTGATCGACAGACCGGTCGGCAGTTCCTGCTGGTTCTGGTCGCGCAACACCTGGAACGCCTGGCGGATCACCCAGCGATCGATGTCGGCGACCATGCTGAAGCGCTCGGCCGCCGGCAGGAACGCATTCGGCGCAACCAGCGAACCGTCCGCGGCACGCAGGCGGATCAGCGCTTCGTAGAACGCGCGCTGCTCCGTGCCGAAGCGGCGGATATGGCGCGTCCACAAGGCACCGTGCTGATCGGGCATGCGATCGTATTCGACCTGGGCGAGCGGCAGGATCGGCTGATAGCACAGCACGAAACCGCTCGACTTCAGCGCCGTCTCCAGGCGCGAAGACCAGCCCAGTTCCATATCCATGCGCGCGCGCTGATCGCTGTCGACCGAGAATACGTGCACTTGGTTGCGACCGTTGCGCTTGGCCAGATGCAATGCGACGTCGGCCGCCGCCATTGCCTCGCTGCGCGACGGCGTGTGCTGATCCAGCCGCGCCACGCCGATCGAGGTGCCGACGCGGTAACTCTTGCCGCCATAACTGAAGGGCAGGGCGCCGAGCGACTTGCGGAATTCGTCGGCGACCTGGTTGATGTCGGCCTTGTTGACGTTGCGCAGGATCACCGCGTATTCGTCGCCGCCCATGCGTGCGATGTGATCGCTGGCGCGCAGACGCGAGGACAGGCGCCGGCTGATCTCGACCAGCAACTGATCGCCGGCGGTGTGACCGGCGGTGTCGTTGATGTACTTGAAGCGGTCCAGGTCGAGGAACAGCAGCAGTGAGACGTGATCGGTGCGCTTCAGGCGCGCGATTTCCTGTTCCAGCTCGGTCTCGAACCAGGCGCGGTTGTGCAGTTTGGTCAACGCATCGTGACCCGCCTGCCAGCGCAATTCCTCTTCCAGCATGCGCCGCGCGGAGATATCGCGGAACGCCACGACGGAGCCCTCGCGGCGCCCCTCGATTTGCATCGGGAACACCGTGCACTCGACCGGCATCGGCCGCTTGGCCTTGCTCCAGAACACGGTCTGCCAGCCGGGGACCTGGTTGCCCTGCGCGTAGCATTGCGACAGGAAGCAGGCGCTGCGCGGCACCGGCGTGCCGTCCTCGTAGCTGTGATGGAAACTGTCGAACGCGTGCTCGCCGATCAGATCGGCGCCTTCCGCGTAACCGAGCATGTCGAGCGCGGCCGGGTTGACGAACTCGATCACGCCGCGGCTGTCGACGCCGTACACGCCGTCGCCGACCGAGGAAAGTATACTTTGCAGACGGCGCCGCTCGGCGTCGACCGATTTGCGGTCCTGCACGGCGCGCGCGAGCGAACTCAGGCGCGCCAGGAACAACTCGCGCGCCTCGCTCTTGAACAGGCACTCGAGCGCGCCCGCGGCGAGCGATTCGTTGATCACGCGATCCGAATAAGTGCCGGTGATGATCGCGGACAGCACGCCGCTGGTGCGCGCGTCGTTCTTCATGCGCCGCACCAGCACCGTGCCGGGATTGCCGGGCATGAAATAATCGACGATGGCCAGATCGAAATTCGTGGTCTGCGCCTTACGCCAGCCGTCCTCGACATCCTCGGCGGTCTCGACCAGATAGCCGTGCTTCATCAGCAGGCGGCGGAACGCGACGCGCACCGTCGCCGAATCGTCGACGAACAGCACGCGCAGATGCGACTGGCCGCCATGGTTCAGGTCGGGCAGCACCGGCGAGGCGGGGTTGAGCAGCTTGAGCATCGCCTCGGCGCATTCGCTGTAGTCGCTCCACAGCAACAGGCCGGTGCTGGCGCGCTTCATCATCCAGTCGACGACGCCGCTGTCGTTCGAATCCGCCAGCAGCAGGACCGCGAAATGCTCGAACTCGTCCTGGTGCAGCAGGCCGAATACTTCGTCCGCCAACTCGTCGGGATGCTCGGGCCAGCCGATGACGACACCGCGGAAGCCAGCCGAGGTCGTGCCCAGGCGTTGCAGCACCGGCAACGCCTGCCCGTAGGTATTGAGCTCGCTGACCTGGAAGCCCTTGCTCGCCAGCAACGCGTGCATTGCGCGTCGCCGGGTGGCAGAAGGCTCCACCAACAGAATACGATCCAACGTGGCTTCCCCCTAGAAGCACCGTAACTTCTGAGCATAACGCCGCCGGTGCAGGGGCGCAAACTAGCCGCGGCGCTGTGGCGAACACGTGAATTCGCGCGCAGGTGAATGCTATGGTGTCGCGGCTGGACAAAGGGAATTTCTTCAATGAACGCAGCCATCGCGCACGAAGACAATCTGATCTGGATCGATCTGGAAATGACGGGACTCGACCCGGATCGCGATTCAATTCTCGAAATCGCCACCGTCGTCACCGATAAGGCATTGAATATATTGGAAGAAGGTCCGGAGTTTGCGATTCGGCACGAGCTGGCGCGGCTGGAAGCGATGGACGACTGGAATCGCAACCAGCACCGCAAGTCGGGACTCTGGCAGCGCGTGCTCGATTCCGACACCACCCTGGCGATGGCCGAGGCGAAGACCATGGCTTTCCTGCTGCGCTGGGTCCCGGCGGGCAAGTCGCCGATGTGCGGCAATTCGATCTGCCAGGACCGCCGCTTCCTGTACCGCCTGATGCCGCGGCTGGAGAAGTTCTTCCACTACCGCAACCTGGACGTGTCGACGCTGAAGGAACTTGCGCGGCGCTGGGCGCCGGAGGTGAGCAGGGGCTTTTCCAAGGAATCCTCGCATACGGCGCTGAGCGACGTGCGCGATTCGATCGTGGAGCTGCGCTACTACCGTCAGTTCATGGGCAAGCTGTCTGGCGACCTGCCTCAGGCTTGATCGCTGGCATGCTCGCGCGCGCGAAGCCACCGAAGTAACAGCGGCGCGCTGCGCGTTACGGATTGGGGAACGCGATGAAGCCGCTGCACATCGCCATCGTCGGCTACGGCACCGCCGGGCAGGCAGCCGCGATCCTGCTGTCGCGCGACGGTCATCGCATCGAGGTATTCGAGCGCGCCCCCAGCCTCGGACCGGTCGGTGCCGGCCTGCTGCTGCAGCCGACCGGGCTGCATGTGCTGTGGCGGATGGGCCTGCTCGACCAGGCGCTCGCGCACGGCGCGCGGATTGGACGTCTATATGGCGAGACGCCCAACGGCCGCGCCGTCATGGACATGCGCTACGCCGCGCTCGACCCACGCTTGTTCGGCCTCGGCATGCAACGTGGCGCGCTGTTCACGTTGCTGGCGCGCGCCTGGCCCGACGTCGGCGGCGTGCACTGCGGCAGCAACATCGCCGCGGTCGACGCCGACGGCCGCCGCCTGCGCGACGCACGCGGACACGAATACGGCCCGTTCGACCTGGTGCTGGCCGCCGACGGCTCGGCGTCGTCGCTGCGCGCGAGCGTGGCGAAGCCGCAGCTCGACCGTACGTACCCGTGGGGCGCGTTGTGGTGTCTCGTGTCCGCTGCGGGCTGGGAGCACGGCGGCGAATTGCGCCAACGCTATCTGGCCGCGCGCAAGATGATCGGCCTGCTGCCGGTCGGCACGCGGCCGGACGATCCGCTGCCGCGCCTGAGTTTTTTCTGGAGCCTGCGCGCCGACGAATTCGATGCCTGGCAGCAGCGCGGACTCGATCCGTGGCGCGATGAAGTAGCGGCGCTGTGGCCGCAGGCCGGCAGCTGTGTCGCGCGACTCGACAGCACCGCGCAGCTCGCGCGCGCCAGCTATCGCGATGCGGTGCTCACGCGCTGGCACCGCGATCGCCTGGTGCTGGTCGGCGACGCGGCGCATGCGCTCAGTCCGCAGCTCGGGCAGGGCGTGAACATGGCGCTGATGGACGCGCTGGCACTGCGCGACGCGCTGCGCGAAGACGACGACATCGATGCGGCGCTGACCCGCTACACGCGCGAGCGCCGCGCGCACGTGCGCATCTACCATACGTTCAGCCGCTGGCTGACGCCGCTGTTCCAGTCCGACCGCGATGTCGTGGCGCGCGTGCGCGACTTTTCGTTCGCACCGCTCGGACGCCTGCCCGGCAGCCGCGGCATGATGCTGCGCGTGCTCAGTGGCACGCAGCGCGGCTGGTTCGGGCAGCTGCGCTTGCCCGAAGAATTCTTGCGCACGCTTGAAAGCGCGTCCGCGCGCGCGTCTACATCACCCTGACGTCCGCGCGCAGTGCGCGTGGCATTGCCGCAGAAATTCGCCAGCTGCAGCTCGCACGCATAGTCGCGATGCGCCGCGAAAAAAAACTCCCCCGCAAATTGAACTATCGTCGCGCAATCCCGAGGCATGTTTGCGTGTCGCGTCGCTGTCAGTTCTGACAGGTTGCAACGGCGCTCGACGCGTGTAGTTTTCCTGCGCGTTCGCGTGCCCCCGGCACGCGCATGTGCAACGAGGGGAAATACTTTCGGACGAATCTGCGCGGCAGCCTGCGGCCGCGCAGTGCGCGCGCGACTCGATTCCACACATTCATTCGCCATTTGCCGCCAAGGAGTAACTGATGGGCAAGTTTCTGCACGCGGCCGGCATTGCCGGCTTGACCTGGACCGTAGCCCTGTGCGCACAGACGCATGCGCCGTTTCAGGCGGAGGCGAAGGTGTCCGCGCCGACACCGACGCCGTTCGCGAACAACAACGGCCAGCTGCCGCCGAACTACAAGGGGCCGCTGTTCACGCTCAGCCACAATTATCCCGCCACCGTCGCGCCGCCGCCGGCGCAGTGGCCCTGGCGCCAAGCGATCGGCAACGGCCCGATCACCGTCGCCAATGCCGGTGCCTATGTCGACGCGCTGAAGAAATACATCGCCGCGGACATGCAGCTGATGCTGACCGATTCGCCGCAATGGAATGCGGCAACGCTCGGCTGGTACAGCGAACCCTGGACCGGCTATCTGCGCGAAGCCACGCACGGCATGTACGTCGGCAGTTCGCCGTTTGCAGCGGAGTTGTTCAAGGGCTCCGGCCTGAGCAAGCCGTTCACCACGTATGTGCTGACGTTCTACGACAAGCGCGCGGCCAATGCGCTGTACAACGTCTGGGGCACGAGCGCGACGAATCCAGTACTCAAGGCCGGCGCGCCGCAGTTCGCCGAGGGCGGCATCGTCGTCAAGGCCGCCTTCAGCACCGCGAACGCGGACGTCTGGCCGGTGATGGCCGGCGCGCAGCAGTGGAACCTATACATTTCCACAAATGCCACAAAGGATCGCGGATCGTCCGCGCCGCCGCAGCTCGACGCGACCTCGTTCTTCCAGTTCGACATCATCGTCAAGGATACGCAGTCCGCACCGCAGACCGGCTGGGTGTTCGCCACGCTGGTTTACGACAAGGATGCTCCGGGCGCGACGTACTGGGACAAGATGGTGCCGCTCGGCGCGATGTGGGGCAACGATCCGCAAGCCGACAGTTCCAAGACGCCGCCGCCGCCGCTGACGCAGAACTGGATCAATCCGGCAGCGCCGGCGTATTCGAAGATGACGCTCGGCTGGGGCGGCCGTCTGTCCGGGCCGAACGACGGCGCGGTGAACGATGCGGTGGTGGATGCCGCCGTGCCGCTGGTGGCGCCGAACCTGCCGTCGTCGTCATGCATGAGCTGTCACAGCGTGGCGGAATGGCCGATGCAGTCGTTCCTGCTGCCGACCGCGACCGACCCGAATCAGTTCGCGCCGCCGGGATTCGTCAACTCGGACTATCTGATCATGTGGCCGCCGGGCTCCGGTGACGACAGCAAGCAATGGATGCACTGGTTCCAGAGCCGGCCCGGCACGCAGCCGGCGGACAGCGGCACGGTCGCGTTCGATTACGACATGGTGTTCGTGTTCAAGTCGTTGCGGGCCTGGCAATCGGTACAGGGCGGCGCGAATGCGAAGCTGTCGGCGGCGCGCCGCAGCATCGTCGTGCCGGAGCAGACGTACAACGGCCGCGTGCCGAGACAGAACGATGCCCACTGAGCGCTTCGACTGCCGCCCGATTCCAATGGAGGAAACCATGCGAATGCTGCCCGAGTCCGTCACGCGATCGTCCGCGATCCGGTTCACGATGTTGCTTGCCGCTTGCCTCGGCAGTGTGTTGTCCGGCGCCGCGGCGGCTGACGATGCGGCAAAATCCACAACGAGCAAATTTCCACCTTTTCCGGCGGGCTACGACTGGCCCGCGAATCCAGCGGTGCTGGAGAGGGCCATTGCGAAGGCTGACTGGGCAACCTTGCGCGCGCATGGCTGGTGGCTGTGGGCGGGGCTCAATAGCGAGGCCGCCGACGGAGGTCCGCTGTGGCGCGCTTGGCCGACGTCCACACAGGCCTTCAACACCAGCAGCACCGGCGCGCTCGGCAGCGCGGCCGGACACAAGCGCGCGCTGAAGGAAACCAACGCGGCGAACACGCCGATCAATCTGCCGGCGCCGTGGTATCCGGTGCCGACCGTCAGCAACGGCGCGTGTCAGACCGGCAGCAGCACCGAGTTGCCCGATGGCGCGCGCTTCGAGGCGAACGGCGACGTGATGATCGCCGACGTCGTCTACAACCAGGATTCCTACGACTGGGTGCGCAACACGCCGCTCAACGAAGCGAGCGTGCTCACGGCGCAATGGAAAAAGGGCGACAAGAACATCGCCGCGTTTCCGTCGACGTCGTTCGTGCTCAAACACATGTACTGGCCGGCGCGCGGCGACGGATACACCGCGCTACCGGTCTGGCATCCGGAAAAGTATCCGCCGCTGCCGGCCAAATACGTCGGCTACGAATACTGGAAAGACACCGTCGCGATCGACCCGAGCGGCAAGGACGTAGCGCCCGGCAAGACGGCCGAGGTCAGTTACCTGTATCACTTTTTCGAAAGCGACCAGAAGACGCCGTTCCCGACCCAGAAGCGTACGGCGAAGATCGTGCCGATCAAGCAGTTCTATCACCACCGCGTCGACGCAGCCGAACTGGCGGCGTTCGATGCGAACGATCGCACCATCCTCGACGCATCCGCGTGCTGGTTGTACAACCGGCCGTTCCAGGCGGGCGACTATCTGGTCTCGGTGGCGATGCACATCAACACCAAGGAGATTCCGGGCTGGGCGTTGCAGAGCCTGTGGTGGTCGGACGAACCCGACAAGGGGCCGTATGCGGCGAATCGACCCGCGATTGATCCCAAAAAAGCGCCGGGGCCGTGGCGGCATTATCTGATGACGCTCGAGTACGGCATTCCCGCGTCGCCCGGCATGTTGCCGGTCGCGTTCAATCCGTTCATCGAGTTGGCCGCGGCGCACCCGATCCAGACCAACTGCCGCAACTGCCACACGCGCGCCGCGTGGCCGCGCAGCGGCGTGATCACGCCGGATCCGGTGCCGACCGCGTCGTACGAAGCACAGGGCGGTCCAGGCGCGCTGGTCGACTTGAAACCGGACAATCCGATTTTCAGCAAACTGATGCGCTTGGACTTCCAGTGGGCGGTGTCGGACCGCGCGCACTGAAGAGATGGCGTTGGGGTCAGAGTGCCTTAACGGCGGATGTGCGCTTGCTTTGGCAAGTGTCTTGTTCCGTTAAGGCACTCTGACCTAATGGAAATCGCGCGACGCAAAACCCAGATCCGGCAACAGCGCGCTGTAGTCGTGCAGGCGTTCGGCGATCAGGTGATGCACGCCGTCCTCGCTTATCTGCAGCTTGCCGTCGACCGCCATCACCGAGGATTCGAGCAGCACGCGGTGCTGCTGTTCGGCGATTTTCTTCCAGACCACGACGTTGACCTGGCCGGTCTCGTCCTCGAGCGTGACGAAAATGACGCCTTTCGACGTGCCGGGTTGCTGGCGCACGGTGACCAGGCCCGCGCAGCGCAAGCGGCGTCCGTTCAAGTCCGTGCGTGCCGCGGTGGTGGCGGGCGACACGCGGCGGCGCTTGAGTTCGGGCCGGATCAGCGCGAGCGGATGCAGCGTCAGCGACAGGCCTTGCGTCGCGTAGTCAGTCATCACGTCTTCGCGCAACGACGGCGTGCGCAGGCGCACGCCCTGTTCGCGGATCGCGGCGTCGGCGAGTACCGGCAGCGGCAACTCCGCGCCGGCTGAGTCCCAGCGCGCGCGATAGCGATGCGCGCTCAAGGCTCGCAGCGCGCCGGCGTCGGCGAGGCAAGCGCGCTCGGCGGCGCTGACACGCGCGCGGCGTGTCATGTCGGCGACATCGCTGAAGCCGCGTTCGTCGCGCGCGGCGACCAGGCGCCCGGCGAGATCTTCGGAAAGACCCTTGATCTGGCGCAGGCCGAGGCGGAGGAAAACCGGGGCAGGTTCAATAGACGGCCGAACGTCTTTTGAAAGGAGAACATCGTCTGCCGCAAATTGAATATGCCCCCTTTTTTCGTTCCCTCTCACGCGCTGCGCGGGCGAGGGACATGGGTCGGCAGCGGTCGGCTGCCGGGATTTTTCCAGGGTGCAATCCCATTCGCTCACGGTCACGTCCACCGGGCGCACGTGCACGCCGTGGCGCTGCGCATCCTGGATCAGTTGCGAGGCTTGATAAAAACCCATCGGTTGCGAATTGAGCAGCGCGCAGGTGAACGCGGCCGGGTGGTGATGCTTGAGCCAGCTCGATGCCCAGGCGAGCAGGGCGAAACTGGTCGCGTGCGATTCGGGAAAACCGTATTCGCCGAAACCCTGGATCTGCTGGAAGATGCGCTCGAAATACGCTTCGTCGTAGCCGCGCTCGAGCATGCCGGCATGGATGCGGTCGCGGAATTTGCCCAAGCCGCCCTTGCGTTTCCACGCCGCCATGGCGCGGCGCAATTCATCCGCCTCGCCGGCGCTGAAGCCGGCCACGACCTGGATCAGCTTCATCACCTGCTCCTGGAAGATCGGCACGCCGAGCGTGCGTTCGAGCGCATCGCGCACGCGCGAAGCGTTCGTGCCCGATTCGCGCTCGAACCGGGACTGCGGATAGTCCACCGGCTCCTGGCCGTTGCGCCGGCGCAGGTACGGATGAACCATGTCGCCCTGGATCGGCCCCGGCCGCACGATCGCCACCTCGACGACCAGATCGTAGAACTCGCGCGGCTTGAGCCGCGGCAGCATCGACATCTGCGCGCGCGATTCGATCTGGAACACGCCGATCGTGTCGGCGGCGCAGATCATGTCGTAGACCTTCTCGTCGTAGCTTTGCGGAATATCGTGCAGCGACGGTTTGCTGCCGGTGGTCGGCAGGCGCGGGTTCCACAAGCCGTGCGCGTGCAGCAGGTCGAGGCATTTGCGCAGGCAGGTGAGCATGCCGAGCGCCAGACAGTCGACCTTGAGCAGCTTCATCGATTCCAGGTCGTCCTTGTCCCACTGGATGATGGTGCGGTCCGGCATCGCGGCGTTCTCGACCGGCACGAGGTGATGCAGCGGTTTCTCCGAGATCACGAAACCGCCGACATGCTGCGACAGATGGCGCGGAAAACCTTTCAGCTCGCTCACCAGTTTCATCAGCTGCTGCAGCGTGCGGCTGTCCGGATCGAAACCGCGCGCGCGCAGTTCCTGGCCCAGCGGCAGGCCGCTCGATACGCGCGAGAAGATTGCGCACAGCTGATCGAGCGAATCTTCCGGCAGCCCGAGCGCGCGGCCGACGTCGCGCACCGCGCTCTTGCGCCGGTAGCTGATCACGGTCGCGGCGATCGCGGCGCGGTCGCGGCCGTATTTGTTGAACACGTACTGCAGCACTTCCTCGCGGCGCTCGTGTTCGAAATCGACGTCGATGTCGGGCGGCTCGTCGCGTTCGTCGGACAGGAAGCGCTCGAACAACAGGTTGCCGGTCTCGGGATTGACCGCGGTGATGCCGAGGCAATAGCACACCGCCGAATTCGCCGACGAGCCGCGCCCCTGGCACAGGATCGGCACGGGGCGCTCGCGCGCCCACTTCACGATGTCGTAGACGGTGAGGAAAAACGCCTCGTAGCCCTTGCGCTGGATCAGTGCCAATTCTTTTTCGAGCGTGGCGCGCAATTTTGCGGAAATGCCGCCCGGAAAAAGCCGCGCCGCGCCGCGGTAGGTGATCTCGCGCAGATAGGCGCTGGCATCGTCGCCGAATGCCGCCGGCACGATCTCGTGCGGATACTGGTAATTGAGATTGTCCATGCGGAAGCGGCACTGTTCCGCCACGCGCAGCGTTTCGGCGAGCAGCTCGGGCGGATAGATGTCGAGCAGCTGATCGACACGACGCAAATGCCGCTCGCCGTTCGGGAACAACGCATGGCCCGCTTCGGCCACGGTGCAGCCGAGCCGGATCGCGCTGATCACGTCCTGCAGTGCGCGCCGGCGCCGCACGTGCATGTGCACGTCGCCGGCGGCGAGCAGCGGCAGGCCGTGGCGCAGGCCGAGCTCGCGCAGGCGCTGCAATTCGGTGCTGTCGTCGGGCCCGCGGTGCAGTTCCACCGCGAGCCAGGCGCGGCCGGAAAAATGCTGCATTATCCACTTTGCCGCATCATGCAGGTTTTCCGCGTCGATCCGTGCGAGCGGACCGGGCGTCCACAGCACGCGCACGCCGGCGCCGAGTTGTTCGGCGTCGGCGCGGGTCAGCCGATATTCGCCCTTGGCGCTGCGCCGCCGGCCGGTGGTGATCAGGCGGCACAGATCGGAATAGCCGTCGTGGTCGGCGGCCAGGATCACCAGTTTCGGTCCGTCGGCCAGCTGCACCTCGCTGCCGACGATCAGGTCCACGCCGGTATCCTTGGACGCCTCCCATGCGCGCACGATGCCGGCGAGCGAACATTCGTCGGTGATCGCGAGCGCGCGGTAACCGAGTTTTTTCGCCCGTTCGAACAATTCTTCCGCGTGCGCCGCGCCGCGCTGAAAGCTGAAATTGGACAGGCAGTGCAACTCGGCGTAGCGTGCCACCGGGTGCGCGTTGGCGATGCGCTGCAGGGCATCGCGCACGTCGGGGGACATGACGGGCGCTTCGCGCGCGGCGCGTTGCTGCACGCGCGGCGACGGTTCGCCGACTTCGCGCGGCTCGCCTTCGATGCGCGTATGGCGGCCGAAGCGGTGCGATACAGGCTTGCGCTCGCGCTCGTGCATCAGGCGAACCAGCCATGCAGCATCCAGCCGTCGCTCGCGCCGGCCGGCAGGTAGGCCCAGGCGCACTGGCCGCTGCGTGTGCGAACCACGTAGTAGTCGCGCCGCGTGTCGGCGCCATCCCACCAACCGCTCTCGATGCGTTCGGGACCGGCAAGGATCCGCGGCGCGGGGCCGCGCAACGGCAGCGCATGGGGCAGCAGCCAGAACGGCCGGCGACGCAGTTCTGCAGCGATGAGCTTCGCGTCCGTGGCGAAGCGCCAGGCGCGTTCCGGGCGATGATCGGCCGCGGTCGCCAGTCCGTGCACGGCTGCGTCGCCCAGGTGCGCGCGCAGGCGCTCGGCCAGTGCCGGCCACTCGAGTGCCTCGGCGCGCTTGCTGTCGAACAGATCCTTGTGCTGCGGGCGCAGCGTCGGCAGGTCTTTCGCGTGCAGCGCGATGCCGCACACCGGATGCGCGAGCGCGACGCGTTCGAGGCGGCTGCGGATCAATTCGTACAGCGTGCGCGCCTCGCGCTGCGGCGTGAGCAGTTCGATCGGCACATGTGCCGCTGCGCGATCCTCATGCTCGAGCACCAGCTCGCAGCGCTGCACGCCGCCGTCGCGCGCGGCGAGGAACAAGGCCAGCTCGCCGCACAGGCGGCGCAACGGAAACAGCAGCGGCGGCCACGCTTCCACACGGTCGTCGAGCTCGATGCGATGCGCGAACGTGTCCGGCGGGCGATACAGCGGCAGCACGTCGGGCTCCAGACCGCGCAGGCGATCGAGTGCCAGCAGTGCATCGGGACCGACACGCCGCGCCAACTCCGCGCGCGGCAACGCGAACACGTCGCTAAGCTTGTCCAGGCCGACCCGGTATAAAAGTGTACTGGTAGCCTCGTCCAGGCGCGCCTGCGCGATCGGCAGCTGCGCCAGTGCGCCGAGCATCGGCTGCGGCTGCGCCGCGAAAAAACCGTCGTGACGCGGCGCCAGCACGCGCGCCGCGGCCGGCAGTGGCGCCACCGCGATGGCCGGACGGAATTCCAGTTCGGACAATTCCAGGCGCAGCTGACGCTGCAACGCCGTCCAGCCGCCGAACAGGCGCAGGCTCGCGCCGACCTCGATCAGCAATGCGTCGGGCTCGCTCACGCTGACCTGGCTGCTGAAACGATAGGCCCACGCCGCCAGGCTGTGCAGCAGGCGCTGCTCGGCGCTGCGATCGCGCACGCGCGCCTCGAGCCTGGCGCAGACCGCGCGCGCCGCGGCCAGCACCTGCGCGTTGCGCACGCCGGTCTGCATCGCCGCCGCGTTCGCAGCGGCGATGCACAGGCGCTGGCGCGGTCCATCCACGATCGCGCACGGCCGCTGCAGCTCGCTGCTGTCGAACACGGCGCGCAGCGGCAGGTCGGAGAAGTGCAGGCAGGCCCAGAGCATGATGCGGCGAATCCTGCATTCGCCCGCGGTATCGGTAGGCGAATGCCTTCAGGCGGTGGTGGTGCCGTGCGTGCTTCGATACCTACAGGCACACACGTGGATCGGTTCCGGATCGGGCGCACTGCGCGCCGCGATCGGCTGATCCGGGGCAATCAATGGGAAGTCAGCGTGGAAGCGTGGCGTCTCAACGATTGAGCGCGGAGGACTTCAAGCGACGCGACATCGCAGCCGCGTATTGCGTTGTTCGAGATTGCCGCGGCACTTGAGGATCTCGATGTCGAGCTGATCGTCCTGCGCATGCAGATGCAGGCGCAGCGCCGCGGGACTGGTTTTCGCCGCGGCGCGCGCCGGGCGGAACAGGAACGCGAGTGCCTCGCCGCTTTCGGCGGCAAGCTGCAGGCGCCGCAGCTGGGTGTAATCGGCTTCGTCGAGCCAGCCGAGCACGGCGCCGCAGGAGCCCGAGCGCAGGCATTGTTCGGCGCTCCACGCGCCTTTGCGCGCATCCGCGTCGATTTGCACGACGTAACGCAGATCCAGTCCGCACGCACTCAGCGCCGGCGCGTACGGAATGTAGGGCGGCGCGACGAACACCACGCGTTGACGCCGCTGCGTGAGCGCGGCGAGCGCCGGCATCAGCAGGCTCAACTCGCCGATGCCGTCGTGGTCGATCAGGATTTCGCTCAGCGCGCCGAGCGGCCAGCCGCCGCCGGGCAGGCGCGCATCGAGTTCCGGCAAACCCGTCGCGAGCGCGCGCACCTGCTGCTGCGCGAAGGACGAGCGGCGCCAGATGCCCGGATGCTTGAGCAGTTCGCGCAGCGAATCGTCTTCCTGCTCGGCGCGCAACAGCGGCAGATGGCGCGCTGCGATCGGCTGCACGTGCACCGCGGCGGGACGCGCATCGAACGGCGGCAGGTCCAATTCGTCGAGCAGTGCGCTGGAAAGTGCGCTGTCCATATTCATGCCCGCCGTGGTGTGGTGGAACGAATCAGGCCGACGTAGAGCCCTTCGATCGCGAAGCTGTCGGTGCGGCGCGGATCGACTTCGATCGGATCGAAGTCGGGATTCTCCGCCAGCAGCAGCAGGCGATTGCCGCGCTGCTGCAGGCGCTTGACCGTGATCTCGTCGTCGAGCCGCGCGATCACGACCTGGCCGTCGCGCGCGCTCGGCGTGCGATGCACCGCGACCAGGTCGCCGTCGACGATACCGATGTCGCGCATGCTCATGCCGACCACGCGCAGCAGGAAATCCGCGCGCGGGCGGAACAGCGCCGGATCGACCGCGTAATCCGCCTCGATGTTGCCTTCGGACATGATGGGACTGCCGGCGGCGACGCGCCCGACGAGGGGAAGCGTGGCCGCCGCCGGCAGCCGCGAGCGTTGCACCAGACGCAGGCCGCGATGCTGCGGCAGGCGTTCCAGCGCGCCTTTGCGGATCAGCGCCTCGACGTAGTCCTGGGCTGAAGAATGGCTGCTAAGTCCAAGATTTTCCGATATTTCGCGCAGCGATGGCGCGTGGCCATTGCGTTCCAGATAATCCTGGATCATGGCCAGTACGCGGCGCTGGTTGGAGGTCAAACCGTCCATACGTACAAATGTACGTAATTTGCGCCGCGAATGCAAATGACCCGCGTCAATGTGCAAAGCGGGCACAGCGCGGATCATGGGCGCCGGATAAAAGTATACTTTTACGGGGATACGCATGGCCCGACTTGCGCCAGGACAGCAGCTGGATGGCTTCGTGGTCGACGCGCTGCTGTACGGCGGCGGCATGGCCGACATCTACCGCGTGCATTGCGCCGACGCGCGGCGCCAGCCGGATTTTCCGCTGCTGCTGAAACTGCCGCAGCTGCGCGCCGACGAGGGCGGCGAAAATCTGGTCGGCTTCGAAATGGAAAAACAGGTGCTGGCGAACCTCGGCGGTCCGCACGTGCCGCGCTTCTTCGCCGCCGGCGACATCGCGCAGCCGTACCTGGTGATGGAATACGTCGGCGGCGAAACGCTGCAGCAATGGCTCGATCGCAAGGCGCCGCGCGACATGCGCGAGATCGCGCGGCTCGGCGCATTGGTCGCGCATGCGCTGCACGCGCTGCATCAGCAGGGCGCCTGTCACCTGGATCTGAAACCCGCCAACGTGATGATCCGCGACGACGATGGCGCGGTGCTGCTCGATTTCGGCCTGTCGCGGCTGGCGGGACATCCGGATCTGCTCGCCGAGGAGCAACGCAGTGCGATCGGCTCGCGCGCCTGGATCGCGCCGGAACAGATCCTCGACGTGCGCGGCGATCCGCGCAGCGACGTGTTCGCGCTCGGCGTGATCCTGTACGAGATGTGCACGGGCGAATTGCCGTTCGGCAATCCGCAGACGGCGGGCGGCCTGCGCCAGCGCTTGTGGATGCAGCCGCGCCCGCCGCGCGCGTGGAATGCGGACGTGCCGGACTGGCTGCAGGAAATCATCCTCACCTGTCTGCAACCGCTGGCGGAAAACCGCTACGCCTCCACCGCGCTGCTCGCGTTCGATCTGATGCATCCGGACCAAGTCAAGATCACGGCGCGCGGACAGGCGTTGCACGGTGCGGGATTCGGGGCGCAGCTGCGGCGCTGGATGCGCAAGTCCGAGTACACGCCAAGTGCGTTGCCCGCGCCGCGGTCGTCGCCGCCGATCGTGATGGTGGCAGTGCCGCATCGCGACGTCAGCCCGGCGATCCTGGATGCATTGCGCCAGGCGGCGAAACGCACGCTTTGGCATCGGCCGGGCGCGCGCCTGGCGTGCGTCACGGTGATTCCGCCGGATGGCGCCGGCGTGCCGGTGCGGGACGAACTCACCGTGCAGCAGACGTTGCAGGCGTATCTGCGTGACTGGCTCGGCGGCGTCGAGCGCGGTGCGCATCCGGCCACGTGTCACGTGCTGGAGTCCGACGACGTGGCGCATGCGTTGCTCGCGTTCGCGGGCGGCAATCATGTCGATCTGATCATTCTCGGCGCCGCCACGCACGGGCTGCAGCTGCAACGCTTCGTCGCCACCGTGCCGATCAAGGTCGCGATGCACGCGCCGTGCACGGTGATGCTGGTGAAGGCGTCGGAATAATCGCGTCTGCCCGGTCTTGACTGCGGCTGCTTCGGCAGCGGGTCGACGCCGGTCCGCGCGGCGCGGCACAATGCGCTGCGCGCGGCGCGAACGATGGAGACGCAAGGCATGAAGATCGCAGTAATGGGAGCCGGCGGTGTCGGCGCGTATGTCGGCGCGCGCCTGCAGGCCGCGGGCGAGGATGTCGCCTACATCGCGCGCGGCGCGCACCTGGCCGCGCTGCAGCGCGACGGGCTGCGCATCGAGAGTAGCGAAGGCAGTCTGCATCTGCCACAGGTGCAAGCCAGCGACGACCCGCGCCGCATCGGCCCGGTCGATCTGGTGCTGTTCGCGGTCAAATTGTGGGACGCCGAAAGCGCGGCGCAAACACTGGCGCCGCTGCTCGCCGCGCACACGCGCGTGGTGACGCTGCAGAATGGCATCGACAGCGTGGCAATGGTGGCGCGGCATGTGCCGCGTGAACAGGTCGTCGGCGGTTCGATCTACGTGTCGGCGGTGATCGCGCGGCCCGGCGTGATTTCCAGCGTCGGCGCGTTTCATCGCATCGTGGTCGATGCGGCCGGGGGCGACCGCGTCATTGCCGACTTCGTGGCGGCCTGCGCGCGCGCCAGCGGCATCGATTGCGTCGCGACGGATTCGATCGAGCGCGCGCTGTGGGAAAAATTCGTTGCGCTCTCGTCGATCTCGGGCGCGACCTCGCTGATGCGCGCGACCGTGGGACCGATCGTCGCAAACGCCGAGTCGCGCGAATTCCTGCGCCAGCTCGTCGCCGAGGGCGTCGCCGTGGCAAAAGCCGCCGCTATCGCGCTGCCGGATGACTACTTCGATGCGACGATGGCGAAGTTCACCGGCTTGCCGCCGCAGTTCCGCGCTTCGATGGCGGAGGATCTCGAGCGCGGCAAGCCGCTGGAACTGAACTGGCTGTCCGGCCGCATGCACGGCCTGGGAGTGCAATACGGCGTGCCGACGCCGGCGCACTCGGCGGTGTTCCGTGCGTTGAATCTGTACGTCGAAGGCCGCCCCGGCTGAGTGCGGCAGCACCCGCGGTGCGGCGAATCAGGCGTTCGTGTCGAGGCGTTTGGTGAGCGCGTAGCGCGCGCCGCCGGGAGGGAAGTCGCGCAACTCGCTGAAAATCGCATAGCCACGCTTTTCGTAGAACGGCAGTGCCTGGAAACTCAAGGTTTCCAGGAAGGCTTGCTTGCAGCCGCGCCGCAAGCCTTCCTTTTCGGCGATTTCCAGCAGCGCGCTGCCGTGTCCGTGGCCACGCAAATCTTCCGGCAGCCAGATCGCCTGAACCTGCAGCCATCCCAGATAAGTGGCCCCGAACAGGCCACCGACCATCGCACCTTCGCCATTGCGGATCGAAACGAGCAGATACTGTGGCGTTTCTCCAGCGGATTGCGCCGCGTTGAATTGCGTGAGTCCGACGATGACCGTGTTGATGTCGCTGGGCTTGGGTTCGGATTCCAGCGCGATCGCGAAGCTCGTCCTTTCCATCGTCGTCATCACGCCTTGCTCTTCGCCAGCATCAGCCAGGTATCGACCACCGTATCGGGATTGAGCGACACCGATTCGATGCCCTGATCCATCAGCCACTGCGCCAGGTCCGGATGATCCGAAGGTCCCTGGCCGCAGATGCCGATGTACTTGCCTTTCTTTTTGGCCGTCTGGATGGCCATCGACAACAGCTTCTTGACCGCCGGGTCGCGTTCGTCGAACAGGCTGGCGACGATCGCCGAATCGCGGTCGAGGCCGAGCGTGAGCTGCGTCAGGTCATTCGAGCCGATCGAGAAGCCGTCGAAGATGTCGAGGAATTCGTCGGCCAGCAACGCGTTCGACGGCACCTCGCACATCATGATGACCTTGAGTCCGCCTTCGCCACGCTTCAGGCCGTTTTCGGCAAGCACGTCGATCACCTTGCGGCCTTCGTCGAGCGTGCGCACGAACGGAATCATGACCCAGGCGTTGGTCAGGCCCATTTCCTCGCGCACTTTCTTCATCGCGCGGCATTCGAGCGCGAAACAGTCCTTGAACGTCGGATCGACGTAGCGGCTGGCGCCGCGGAAGCCGATCATCGGGTTTTCCTCGTGCGGCTCGTACTTCGAACCGCCGAGCAGGTTGGCGTATTCGTTCGACTTGAAATCCGACAAGCGCACGATCACCGGATTCGGCGCGAATGCCGCGGTGATCGTGGCGATGCCTTCGGCAAGGCGATCGACGTAGAATTGCACCGGATCGGCATAGCCGGCGATGCGCTCGTCGATCTTCTTCTTCGTCTCCGCGTCTTGTTTCGCGTATTCGAGCAGCGCCTTCGGGTGCACGCCGATGTGGCTGGCGATGATCATCTCCAGGCGCGCCAGGCCCACGCCGGCATTCGGCAGCATGGCGAAGTCGAACGCGCGCTCGGGATTGGCCACGTTCATCATGATCTTCAGTGGCGCCGGCGGCATCGCGCCGAGGTCGGCGACGACCTTGTCGAATTCGAGCTTGCCTTCGTAGATGAATCCGGTGTCGCCTTCGGCGCAGGAGATCGTCACCGGCGCGCCGTCAGCGATCTTGTCGAGCGCATCGCCGGTGCCGACGACCGCGGGCACGCCCAGCTCGCGCGCGATGATCGCGGCGTGACAGGTGCGGCCGCCGCGGTTGGTGACGATGGCCGCGGCGCGCTTCATCACCGGTTCCCAGTCGGGATCGGTCATGTCGGCCACGAGCACATCGCCGGCCTGCACGCGGTTCATGTCCTTGAGCGAGCGGATCACGCGCGCGGTGCCGGCGCCGATCTTCTGGCCGATCGCGCGGCCTTCGGCGACCACCTTGCCCTTGGATTTGAGATGAAAGCGTTCGACCTGCGTGGCGCGGCCGCGCGACTTGACCGTCTCCGGACGCGCCTGGACGATGTATACCTTTCCACTATTGCCGTCCTTGGCCCATTCCACGTCCATCGGCCGGCCGTAGTGCTGCTCGATCACCAGCGACTGCTTGGCGAGCTCTTGCACGTCGGCGTCGCTGATGCAGAACCTGGCGCGATCCGCCGCCGGCGTGGCTTCGATGCGCACGCGTTCGCCGGGCTTGTCCGAGTACACCATGCGCTGCTGCTTGGCGCCGAGCTGGCGGCGCAGGATCGCGTTCTTGCCGGCCTTCAACGTCGGCTTGTAGACGTAGAACTCGTCCGGATTGACCGCGCCCTGCACGACCATTTCACCCAGGCCATAGCTGCCGGTGATGAACACCGCGTCGCGGAAACCCGATTCGGTGTCGAGCGTGAACAGCACGCCGGAGGCACCGACATCCGAGCGCACCATCAGCTGCACGCCGGCGGACAGGAACACGTCCTCGTGCTTGAAGCCGTGATGCACGCGGTAGGCGATCGCGCGGTCGTTGTACAGCGAGGCGAACACCTCTTTCACCTTGTGGATCACGTCGTCGGCGCCGCTGACGTTGAGGAACGTTTCCTGCTGGCCGGCGAACGAGGCGTCCGGCAAGTCTTCGGCAGTGGCCGAGGAACGCACCGCGACGGCGGTGTCCTTCACGCCGGCCTTTTCGCACAGCTGCGCATAGGCGGCGCGCACGGCGGCGTCGAAGTCCGCGATCAGCGGTGTGTCGATCACCCACCGGCGGATTTCGCCGCCCGCCTTGGTCAGCGCGTCGACATCATCGACATCGAGTGTGGCGAGTTTCTTCTGGATGCGATCCGCCAGCCCGCTCTGCGCGATGAACAGCTGGAACGCGTGCGCCGTGGTGGCGAAGCCGCCCGGCACCGACACGCCGAGCTTGCTCAGATTGCCGATCATCTCGCCGAGCGAGGCGTTCTTGCCGCCGACCTTGCCGAGGTCGGACAGGCGCAGATGGTCGAGCCAGAGGATCAGGTCGCTCAAGGGAATCTCCAGGAATAGCCGGGGGCGGGGCCTGGGGCCCAGCAAGACTGTCAATTTTCGGGGTTTGGGGCGGCTGAGACAAGCATTGATTTGATTTGCCGCATGCACGAAAGGAGAGGTCGGGGTTCGGTCGGGACGCAAGACTGCCGTCATTCCCGCGCAAGCGGGAATCCATCTTGATTTTTCAGGCGTCACGAAGGTCAAAAGGGATCCCCGCTTTTCGCGGGGATGACGGCACTCTTTTTGTTGCTGGGATGACGATCCTCTTTTCGTTGCGAGATTTCCTTGTGGCGCGAAACGGACGCACCCCATCGCGTAAACTCCCCCCATGCGCCGCACCATCTTCTACGTCTCCGACGGCACCGGCATCACCGCCGAAACGATCGGCCATTCCGTGCTGACCCAGTTCGACGGCATCGACTTCGACACGTTCCGCATTCCGTTCGTGGACGACGAGGAAAAGGCGCACGGCGCCGCGGCACGCATCCGCAATGCCTATGCGAGCAGCGGCGTGCGGCCGATCGTGGTCAATACCGTGATCGATCCGCTGTTGTCGGAGGTGCTCGCCACCAGCGGCGCGCTGATGCTCGACGTGTTCGCGCCGTTCATCGGTCCGCTCGAGACCGAGCTCGGCACGAAGCGCTCGCCGCGCGTCGGCAAGGCGCATGGCCTGACCGACTTTGCCGAATACGAGGCGCGCATCAACGCGACCAACTACGCGCTGACGCACGACGACGGCATCGACGTGAGCTACGCCGATGCGGAGGTGATCCTGGTCGGCGTGTCGCGCGTCGGCAAGACGCCGACCTGCCTGTACATGGCGCTGCACTACGGCGTGAAGGCGGCGAACTATCCGCTGACGGAAGACGACCTGGACAAGCTCGAGCTGCCCAAGCGCCTGACCGCCTATCGCGCGCGCCTGTACGGCCTGACCATCGACCCGCAGCGCCTGGCCCAGGTGCGCGAGGCGCGCAAGCCCGGCAGCCGCTACGCCAAGCTCGAACAATGCCGGCACGAACTGGCGCTGGCCGACAAGATCTTCAAGCGCGACAACATCCCGGTGCAGAACACCACGCACACCTCGATCGAGGAGATCGCGAGCAAGATCCTGGCGCAATTGGGGATCGAGAAGCATATGTTTTAGGAAAACAGGGAACAGGGAACGGAAACGCGAACGGAGAACGCAGGGCTTGCTTGTGCGTCCTCCTAAGCTCGTCATTCCGGCGAAAGCCGGAATCCAGTTCCTTGCTCTTGGACGGTCGAACACACTGGATTCCGGCTTTCGCCGGAATGACGGGCAAGAAGGCAACGCCCGTTGTGTCATTCCATTACTTCCGGCGCATTGGCCGGCAGCGGTGATCTTCGATACTAGACGACAAGTCCGACGGCGCCTCCAGCGCCGTTTTTTGCGGTTCAAGACACGAGGGGAGCTGGCGACGATGCGCACTTTTCCACATTGCCTGATGTTCGCGGCGCTGTCGGCGCTGTCGTTGCCGCTGCTGGCCGATGACGTGGCCGTCTCGGCCCAGGTCAAGGAGACGCCAAAGGAATCGGCCGAAGCCGTCGCCGCGACCAAGCCGCGCGAAGTCGCCACCGAAGGCACGGTGACGATCGAAGGCAAGCCGATCGGCTACAAGGCCATCGCCGGCACGATCATCCTGACCGGCAAGGACGAGAAGAAAGAAGACCCGACCGCGAGCATCTTCTACGTCTACTATTCGCGCACCGGCGTGGAGAACGGCAAGCGCCCGGTCACGTTCATCTACAACGGCGGCCCGGGTTCCTCCACCGTGTGGCTGCACATGGGCGCGTTCGGCCCGAAGCGCGTCGTCACGGTCGACGACCAGCACACGCCGGCGGCGCCGTACAACCTGGTCAACAACGACTTCAGCCTGCTCGATGCGTCGGACCTGGTGTTCATCGATGCGCCGGGCGCGGGCTTCTCGCGCCTGCTCGCGGTCGAGAAGGACAAGGACAAGGAAGCCGCCAAGCTCAAGGAACGCGCCAAGGAGTTCTACGGCGTCGATCAGGATGCGCACGCGTTCGCGCAGTTCATCGCCAAGTTCCTGTCGCACTACGGCCGCTGGAATTCGCCGAAGTACCTGTTCGGCGAGTCCTACGGCACCACGCGCTCGGCGGTGCTGGCCGCGGTGCTGGAAACCGAGCAGAGCATTGACGTCAACGGCGTGATCCTGCTGTCGCAAATCCTCACCTTCAGCAACGACATCGATGCGCCGCAATTCAATCCGGGCGTCGATCAGGCCTACGCGCTGGCGCTGCCGACCTATGCGGCGTCCGCGTGGTATCACAAGAAACTGCCGAACCAGCCGGCGGATCTGAAGAAGTTCCTGACCGAAGTCGAGCAGTTCGCCACCACCGATTATCTGGTTGCGCTTGCCGCCGGCAACACGCTCGAGCCGGCGCGCAAGAAGGCGATCGCGGAAAAGATGCATGAGTACATCGGCCTGCCGGTCGCGTATATCGAGAAAGCCAATCTGCGCGTGTATGGCGGTGAATTCGAAAAGACGCTGCAGGACGACGCGGACCAGACCACCGGCCGCCTCGACTCGCGCTTCTCCGGTCCGAACATGGATCCGCTCGACAAGGATGCGCAATACGATCCGCAGTCGGCGGCGATCAGCTCGGCCTATCTCTCGGCGTTCAACGACTACGCGCGGCGCACGCTCAAATGGGGCGACGAGCAGGAATTCCACCTGTTCGGCAACGTGCAGCCGTGGGACTGGAAACACCGCCCGCCCGGCGGCGATTCGTTCTTCCCGATCTCGACCAACGTGGTGCCTGACCTCGCGGTGGCGATGAAGTACAACCCGCAACTGCACGTGCTGCTGACCGGCGGCTACTACGACATCGCCACGCCGTATTTCGCCGCGATGTTCGAGATGCGCCACCTGCCGATCCCGGCCAAGCTGCAGTCGAACATCGAGTACGCGTTCTACGAATCAGGCCACATGGTGTATGCGCACGAGGAGTCGCTGAAGAAGATCCACGACGATGTTGCGGGGTTCATCGCGCGCACGGACAATCACGGGCATTGACGTGGCGCGCCGCACGCGCGCTGTTCTTTCCCACCATCCGATTCTCGCCCGCAGGTCGTCACCCACGCACAGGCGGTCCCACCACTTGCCAAACTCGCGTAGGCGGGCGGGAATCGAGTTCCCGCGCTTAGCTCGCCATTCCCGCGAAGGCGGGACTGCGTAGGCAGGATGCCGACGCGAACATTCGCGCAGCGAATGGCCCGCAGGGCACGCGGGCAGGAGCGCGTGTAATCCAGTTCTTTGTTTGGGTGCTGTCTTCTTCTTGTCTTCAAGATCCAAAGCGTTCCACTCCTCCTGCGGAGGAGCGGGTAACTTCTTTCTTTAAAGAAGTCACCAAGAAAGAAAGCACGTGAAAGCAGAGCGCGCGATGGGAGGACCTGCATGTGCGCGCTGTGACGGTTCGCAGCTCCCAGCGAGACTCGGTCGCGGCAATGTGCGACGCCGTCCGCTTCGCTTGCCTTCGAACGGAGCCAACACGCCTAAGGTGCGAGGCAAGAGTCGTACCTGCCACTTTCGCGACGCTGTCGAATGCATGGGCGGCTCCTCCCATGGCGCGCTCTGCTCTGACGTGCTTTCTTTTCTGGTGACTCTTTTCTTTACACGAGTAAAGAAAAGAGTTACCCGCTCCTCCGCAGGAGGAGTG
>Ga0157378_10000230_pt1 | contig 54474 bp, 43 predicted proteins | sample M65metaG_FD_115309 | JGI IMG/M metagenome (GOLD analysis project Ga0157378, IMG submission 115309) | Miscanthus rhizosphere microbial communities from Kellogg Biological Station, Michigan, USA - M6-5 metaG | ecosystem: Host-associated > Plants > Roots > Rhizosphere > Soil | place: USA: Michigan... | reverse complement strand
AGCGTGACTATTGGAAGTGGCGCCACGACCATCACTAGGTCCTAGCCGATTGCTCCGTCCTTTCCCCTCATGTAAGTTCGCGCCGCGACGGTTGGGAGTCGCGGCGTTTCTTTGTTTTTTGTAAAGCTGTTTTCTGAAACCCAAGCTGCCTTCGAAGGCCCAAATCGTTTAACTCCCAAAGTTTTTCAATTCTTGGGTCGAAATCGATTCGGCCATGCTGCATTGACATTTTTTCAGGGTGCCCATAGCATTTTATGTTCCGCAGCGAGGCGTACCTCCCTTCAAAGCCGAGCCGCAGAAGCACAACATTCCATTGGAGGAAGAATGCCCATCAAGGTCGGCATCAACGGCTTCGGCCGCATCGGACGCAACATCATGCGCACAGCGCTGGATGATAAGGATATCCAGTTTGTCGCAGTCAACGACGTTACCGATGCCGCTACGCTCGCGCACCTTCTCAAGTACGACTCAATTCTCGGCAATCTGCACCACAGGGTGACGCACACTGACGATTCCATCGCCGTGGAGGGCAAGAGCTTCAAGGTTTTCAAGACCAAGGATCCCGCGGAGATCGACTGGGCTTCGGTGGGCGCTGATATCGTCGTGGAATCGACAGGCCTGTTCACCAAGGGACCGGACGCGAAGAAGCACCTGCGTGGCCCGGTAAAGAAAGTCATCATCTCCGCGCCGGCGGACGGCCCGGACGCTACTTTCGTGCTCGGCGTGAACGACAACACGTACGAACCAGGCAAACACCACGTGGTTTCCAACGCCTCGTGCACGACAAATTGCCTGGCACCGGTAGCCAAGGTACTGCAAGACACGTTTGGCATCAATAGTGGCACCATGACCATAATCCACTCGTACACCAACGATCAGCGGCTGCTGGATCTGCCGCATAAGGATCTGCGCCGGGCACGAGCCGCGGCGATCAATATGATTCCGAGCTCCACTGGCGCGGCCAAGGCTCTGCATTTGGTCATTCCGGCGTTGAAAGGGAAGTTGGATGGCTACGCGATGCGCGTTCCGACACCCAATGTTAGCGTGGTGGACTTGACGGTGTTCGTCGACAAACCGGCGACCGTGGAAACCGTGAACTCGGCGCTGAAAGCCGCAGCCACCGGCGCGATGAAGGGGATTCTCGGCTACACCGACGAAGAGCTGGTATCGTCCGACTTCAAAGCGAATTCCAATTCCTCCATCGTCGATTCCGGATACACCAAGGTGGTCGGCGACAAGTGCGTGAAAGTGCTGGCCTGGTACGACAATGAATGGGGCTACTCCTGCCGCTGCCGCGATTTGATCAAGCTACTGGCGTCCAAGTTCTAGCCGTGAACAAGCTGACGATCAACGACGTCGACCTGAAGGGCAAGCGCGTCTTCATCCGCTGTGACTTTAACGTCCCGCTAAAGGATGGCGTGGTGACGGATGACACGCGCATCCGCGAAACACTTCCCACGCTGCGGCTGGCGATTCAAAAGGGCGGGCGACTCGTGCTGGCTTCGCATTTGGGCCGTCCAAAGAGCGGTGCGGATGCAAAGTATTCGCTGGCTCGGGTCGCGAACAAGCTTTCGGAGTTGCTGGAACGCTCGGTAGTGTTCGCGCAAGACTGTGTCGGCGACGATGCCGAGGCCAAGAGCAAAGCATTGAGCGATGGCGGCGTGCTGTTGCTCGAGAATGTGCGCTTCCATCCCGAGGAAGAGAAGAACGACGAAAACTTCTCCAAACAACTGGCCAGACTATGCGACGGGCTGTTCGTTTGCGATGCGTTCGGCTCCGCGCATCGCGCGCACGCTTCGGTGGTGGGGATCACGAAGTTTGTGAGGCAATCGGCGGCCGGGCTGCTGATGGAAAAAGAGCTGGCGTATATCGGCAAGGCGTTGAGCAATCCGGCGCGGCCGTTCGTGGCGATCATCGGCGGCGCCAAGGTCAGCGACAAGATTGAGGTGGTCGAGAATCTGATGAAGATTGCCGACGTGATGTTGATCGGCGGCGGCATGGCCTATACGTTTGAGAAGGCGCAGGCGCTGGAAATCGGCAAGTCGCTGGTGGAGAACGATAAGATCGACCTTGCCAAGCGTTTGCTGTCCGAAGCTAAAAAGAAAAACTTCAAGCTGCTGCTGCCATCCGATCACGTGGTTGCTCCGGAATTCAAGGCGGACGCCAAGGCCACCATCTGCGACGTGAGTGCCACGCCCGCGGATCAAATGGGGCTCGATATTGGTCCGAAGACGATCGCCGCCTATTCGGCGGAGATTGCCAACGCAAAAACGATTGTGTGGAACGGCCCTATGGGCGTTTTCGAGATGCCGGCATTCGCCAAGGGCACGCTGGACATCGCCAAAGTAGTGGCTGCGGCGACGACGGCCGGAGCTACTTCCATTGTGGGTGGCGGAGATTCGGTAGCCGCGGTCCATCAATCTGGCGTCTCCAGCAAGATCTCGCATATTTCAACTGGCGGTGGCGCTTCGCTGGAGTTTCTGGGCGGCGCCAAGCTGCCTGGCGTTGAAGCTCTGACCAACAAGTGACACCTTCATTCCGTTTGAGGAGCGACCTTTGACCCGCCGCCGTGTGATTGCTGGCAACTGGAAGATGTACAAGACGCTGGCGGAGACGCGCGCGTTCTTCTCGACAGTCTGCCCGCAGGTGGTGAATGTGCGGCACTGCGACATGGTCATCGCGCCTCCGTTCACGGCGATTTCCACGGCAGTGGAGGCGGCGAAAGGCAGCCAACTGGCAGTGGCGGGGCAGAACGTCTCCTGGAGCAAGGAAGGCGCGTTCACTGGCGAGATCTCGGCGCACATGCTGGCCGAAGCCGGCTGCCGGTACGTAATCATCGGGCATTCGGAGCGGCGGCAGCTATTCCGTGAGACCGACGATAACGTGGCCAAGAAATCGCTGATGGCTCTGGAAGCAGGGCTTACGCCGATCGTGTGCGTCGGGGAAACGGACGAAGAGCGTAGCAACGGGCTGGAAAAGCAGGTGCTCCAGCGGCAGTTCGTGGGCGGACCGGGCGCGTTGACCCCTGCGGAGTTCTCCCGTATTCTGTTGGCATACGAGCCAGTTTGGGCAATTGGCACGGGTAAGACGGCGACTCCGGAAATTGCCGCCTATGCGCATCGGTATATTCGGCTGTGCGCTGCGGAACGGTTTTCGATGGAAGCGGCACAGGCCGTGCGTATTTTGTACGGCGGAAGCGTCAAGCCGGACAACATTAAGGGTCTGATGGCACAGGAAGAACTGGACGGGGCGCTGGTGGGCGGAGCGAGCCTGGACCCGAAGTCGTTCACCGCGATCGTAAACTATCAATAGTGCCCCGCCCGAGTTCGCGGATTTAAGGATTGGAGAGTTCGCAATGCAAGGAATGCCGGGTTGGATGAAATGGGCGATCTCGCTGTTGGTCGGCGTGGCCATCATTTTGGTGGGCTTTCGGTGGGCGGGTTGGCTGCTTACCTCGTTCTTCGTGATGAACTGCTTTGTGCTAATCATCGTGGTGTTGCTGCAGAGCGGCAAGGCGGCTGATCTTGCGGGAGCGTTCGGCGGCGCCGGCAGCCAGACGGCCTTCGGGCCGCGCGGAGCGGCCACGTTGCTGTCGCGCGCGACCACCTGGTGCGCGGTCATGTTCATGATTTGCGCCATGGCTCTGGTGTTGCGCGTGGATCGCGCCGACCAAGGTGGCTCGATCTTGCAGAAATTCTCCAAGCCGGCGCCGGCCACGAAACCTGCACCGGCGAAGCCGACTCCAACTGCTCCGGCGACGACGCCCGCACCGCAGTCTACGACCCCGCAATCGAGCGCGCCGCAATCAGGCACGACTCCGGCGCCCACGCAGCCGGCACAAAGCGCTCCGGCGACGCCGCCTGCAACTCAGCCAAAGAAACAATAGCCGCATCGCGTATGCTTGCGACTGGTTCCACTCGCAGCTACAATGGTCCTCACACTACTGTGCGGTAGTGGCGGAACTGGCAGACGCACCAGCTTGAGGGGCTGGCGGTAGCAATACCGTGGAGGTTCGAGTCCTCTCTACCGCACCAATTCTCCGTGACTACTCTCAGCTTCGCCATCGCGCAAGACTCACGCCGACGATCGAACAGGTCACGCCCTCGCGGTGGGGTGTCCCGGTGAACTTCCAACTTGCGCCTACAGAAGCTCGTGTCCTGGGCTCGCTGATCGAAAAGGAAATTACCACGCCTGAGTATTACCCGCTTTCCCTGAACGCGTTGCTTAACGCGTGCAATCAGAAATCCAATCGCGATCCGGTGATGGGCCTCGACGAAGAAGCCGTTCGCCGCGCCCTGCATTCGCTTAATGGGCACGGGCTGGCGCGTTCCGCGGCCACCGAAGGTCGAGTCGCGAAGTTTGAGCACCGCGTCAATGAGATTTTCAATTTTCACCGGCACGAAATTGCGCTGGTCTGCGTCCTGCTGCTCCGTGGGCCACAAACTCCGGGTGAACTTCGCACGCGCACGGATCGCCTGTATCCATTTGAGGACATCGAAGCCGTTCATTCCGCGCTTCGTCTGCTGATGAATCGAGAACCGCCGGCGGTGAAAATCCTGTCGCGTCTGCCGGGCACCAAAGAATCGCGCTACGCGCATCTCTTGTCTGGCGACGTCCAGGAATCCACAGCACCCTCTGTGCAAATCAGTGTTCTTTCCGATTCAATTAAGCCACCTTTTTCGAGCACGGACTCGCAGCGTCTCGCACAACTCGAAGAAGAGGTGACCTCCTTGCGCTCGGAGCTTACAGATCTGAAGCAGCAATTCGCGCTTTTCCAGAAACAGTTCCAGTAGATTCCTCGCCTGACCCATGTCGGTGCACAAAAGTGATCATTGGTGTGCGCAGCTCTCTTTCTGGAATCTTGGGCTTGTTCGGCGCTTTGCCCCGACGTTTTTCCATCCTGTTGAGTACGTGAAGCTTAGTTGGTGGGTTTGGTTTCGCGTAGTACGACTAACCCAGTACCGATGGTAATGGAAGCCTACTTGCATTCCTGTACATCACGTGAAGTGCCTGTTTTTTAGGTCGGAAGCGAAGCGAAAGATGAGGTTTGGCAGCAACGGGTCCCCCCGGCCCGTAAGCAATAGCGGGGCACCATGACTAAAGTTTCCGTCTGCGAATCCGACTGTACCGTGCTCTCCTGCCCCAGAGGATGCAACTCGGCCCATGAAAATCAATAAGAAGCGCAGTCTGTACGTCGATGCGGGTGTCGTCGCGCTGCTGATCATCCTGCTATTCGTTGTCAACCATGGCTTTATACGCCGCCACTCGAGCGTCGCCGCCAGCAACGATGCACCGGCGCTCGCCGCACCCGCCGCAAACGTTCCCACTAGCGAAGTCCTGATGCGTGTTTTGGCGAAAGCCGTGCCCCTGCCGGTGCCTGCGGCAATCCCGGTGTCGTACCGGCCGCTCAATTTCGCACTGCTCCGCGGTGGCTTCACGACATCGGACGAATTTTTCGAGCGCGTTAACCAGGATCCTATCCTGCATTCCTTCTATGGAGACTGTAGCGACCGCCATGCCACGATGCGAGCGATACCCGAAGACGTCCGGGTCTTCACGGCCTTCCGCCGCGGAAACCAGGTTAAGTGGGCGCAGCGGCCTCTGCTGGTTCGCAAAGGCGAATATGTGCTGACGTATTGCGGCAAAACCGTGTTGGCACGATGCGGGAACCTCATCAGCATGGCAGCGATGCAGCCCAGCGAAGATATCCCGCCGGGCATGTTGGAGACGCCTGTCGACCCCATTGAGCCTCCCCTGACCTATGCCTCGGAGCCGGCCGAATCGCTGGTGGAACCGGTAGCCGCCGCCGTTCCAGTGGCAGCGCATAGCCGCTTTTTCTTTTTCGTGCCACCGTTCTACATTCCCAGCGGGGGCGGCCATTCGCCTGCCCCGCCGGCGCTTGGGGCTCCCCCGCCGGTTTCGCACGTCTCCGGTGACGAATTTTCGGGACATTACGCGTTCTTCACTCTGCTGCTTGGTTTCGCAACCATCGGAGTGCTCAAACTCTTTACGCGATGAAGCCGAGCGGCTACGTTCTCGCTATTCTGCTGGCCCTGTTCATCACCGGCGTGCCGTACGCCATTCGCATGAACTGGAGCAGCCTAGGCCCGCGTTGGGCGGCCGCCGCCGCGACTTTCGTCCCCGGCGCGCGGACCGAGGGGAGTCACGTGCTCACGCCCAGGGCCGATGTCACGATTACCTCGCAGTGCTCAGGCGCCGAGAACACCCAGATTTTTTCCATGCTGTTCGCCACGGTATTCCTGATGAACTGGAAGCGCATGCAAACGTGGAAATCGGTGCTGATTTACCTCGGATCACTGGCTGGCCTGGCAGTCCTTAACCTTGTGAGGATCATCGCCATCGTGGTTCGCGCCAAAGAAACGCACTACGGCCTGACCAACGCCCTAGGGCTCGCACTCCTCATCCTGCTCGTCTGGAAAGTAAAGTGGCTTCGCCCCGCCGAACCGGTTCCCGCCAAGTAAGGATTCGCCGCCGCTGACCGGCCAGTTGTTCCATCTCGCCACCCTCAGTACAATGCGTCACTCTCATGCCTACAACATTGCTCCGCGTGTTTGTCGTCGTGACGCTGCTGGTTTCCTGCGTTCGGCAAAATCAGGGTCAGCAATCGTCGCTCACTGACGTACCCATTGCCATCACGCACGCAACGGTGATCGATGCCACAGGCGCTCCAGCACAGCGCGACATGACGGTGATCGTCGCCAACCGGACGATCACCGGCGTCGGCAAAAGCTCGTCCGTCGCGATCCCCGAGGGCGCGGTCACGATCGACGCTCGCGGTAAATTCCTGATACCCGGCCTGTGGGATATGCACGTGCATGAAATCTTCGGCGATTGGATTCCCGAAGAAGAGAAAATCACGCCGGCACTCTTCGTCCTCAACGGTGTTACCGGAGTGCGCGATATGGGCGGTGACCTGGAGCCACTGAAAAAATGGCGCAGCCGCATTGCCGCGGGCGAGCTGCTCGGTCCGCGTATGGTGATCTCCGGACCAATGCTTGACGGCCCGACCCCGGCCTTTCCCAGCTCCGCTCCGATCAAAGACGCCGCCGATGGCCGGCGGGTTGTCGAGGAACTCAAGAACGCCGGCGCCGACTTCATCAAGATCCAGTCGTTAGTGCCGCCTGACGGCTACTTCGCCGCGGCCGCGGAAGCCAAGAAGCTGGGGATTGCCTTCGCAGGCCACGTCCCCGACCAAGTGCGCGCCGTCGACGCTTCCAATGCCGGCCAAAAGAGTATCGAGCACCTCACCGGAGTCTTTGAGGCCTGCTCCACGGTGGAAGATGAGCTGATGGCCAAGCCGCGCGGCCCGGGCCGCGGCCGCTTTCTCTCCACCCACGATCCGGAACGCGCCAGGACACTGATCGCGCTGTTCGTGAGAAACAAGACCTGGCAGGTGCCGACCCTTTATTGGGAGCAAGGGGAGTGGTTGATCGAGAAAACCAATCAGGGCGCGGACCCGCTGCTCAAGTACGCGCCAACCGCATGGCGGGAGCGCACCTGGCCGATGTTCACGCGTGAAATTTCCAAGAGCTGGTCTACGGACCCGATTGCGGAACGCGAGGCCTTCTTCCACGCGGAACTGAAAATGATCGGAGAGATGAATCGCGCAGGCGTCCCCATCCTGGCCGGCACGGATACCGCCGCTGGGGTCCGCGTGTACCCAGGCTTCAGCCTTCACCAGGAACTAAGCTTGCTGGTCAAGGCAGGGCTCAGTCCGATGCAGGCGCTGCAATCCGCCACCAGCAACGCGGCCAAGTTTCTTGAGCTGGCCGACAGCGGCACCATCGAACGTGGAAAACGCGCCGACCTGGTCCTTCTCGATGCCGATCCACTGACCAACATCGCCAACACTCACAAGATCAGCGCCGTCGTCCTCAACGGGCGTTACCTGAATCGCAGCGAACTCGACCATCTGCAGGTACAAATTCAGGAAGCCGCCGCACGTTCTCGATAAATTCCCGATAGGTTCAGCAGCTACCAAGGCAGGTCAATCCAGGCGTGACCGGCTTGCGGCGCGGCTTTCTGGTATTCTGGGATTGCGGCGTTTCGCCGACTTTTCCACCGCGCGTCTCCGTGTGCTATTGAATTTGTCTGTGAAATGCGTTCTATTTGCGCAAGTAGTTGTGGTGGAACGTCTGCGGCCGATCAAATGCTTGTTTGAAAGCTGGCATGGTTACCCACGATAGCGGCGCCCAGGATTTCCCAGACCGTCGGAACAATCGGTTCGCTGCCGCCATCTTTCGCACTGATCACAAAACAATCGGTTTACGCTATTTGTGGCTGGCGCTGTTCAGCGTATTCGTGGGCGTGACCGCGTCTTTGATCATGCGTCTGGAAGTCGTTTGGCCCGTTGCGCACCTGTCGTTATTTTCCCACTTCGGACCCGTGCCCGATCGCTACGCGGTCCTGACTTTGCTTCACGGCTCGCTGATGGTTTTCATGGTGCTGACCACGGCTCCGCAGGCTGGCTTCGCCACCTATTTGTTGCCGTCGCAAATTGGGGCGCGGGATGTGGCTTTCCCGAAACTCAGCGCGCTGGCGTTTTGGGCCACCGCGTTCTCTTTCTTGGGTATGGTCGCGGCGTTCTTTCTGACGCCGGCGGCGGGAATCACGGTTTGGATGGCCAGTGTAGCGGTGTTCTGTGCGGCTGGGCTTCTCGTGGCGGTCAACCTCGGTGTGACGGTGATCGATTTGCGCGCGAAGGGGATGACATTGCCACGCTTGCCGATCACCGTGTGGGCCTGGTGCGTCAACGCGATTTTGGGAATGTTGATTTTCAGCAGCCTGCTGGCGGTTTGCGTTTGCCTCCTGGCTGACCGTTTCCTTGGGACCCAGATTTTTGGGTCCTGGGCATTTCCCGCTCAGCTGTCTACCTATTCCCAAGCAGACACATTCATTCCCGAGTGGCAGCGGTTGTTCTGGTTCTTCACGCAGGCGCAAGTTTATGTGGCGATGATCCCATGCTTTGGATTGGTGACGCATGTTCTCGCCACGCTGGCGCGGCGGCCTGTATGGATGTATCGCCCCGTGGTCCTGGCCATTTGCGGCTTCGGCGTGCTGGGGTTTTGCATCTGGGGCGAGCACCTGTTCGTGAACGGGCTGAATCCGAGCGCTTCGCTGACATTTTCCCGGTTAGCTGCTGCACTGGGCTTTCCCGCGATAATTTTCGTGGTCAGCTGGTTCGGCACTTTATGGGGCGGCCAGGCTCGCGCGACCACTTCGATGCTCTTCACGCTCGGATTTATCTCGCTTTTTCTCTCCGGCGGGCTTTCCGGGCTGATTCTGGCGCGCCACGATCTGCAAAGCACTTCTGCGCGCGGTGATTTCGTCGCCGGGCATTTTCATCTAGTGATGGGGGTCGCGGCGGCGTTCGCGATGCTGGCGGGGTTATTTTTCTGGTTCCCCAAAATGTTTGGCCGTCCGCTGGATGAGCGTCTGGGCAAGCTCCATTTCTGGCTCACCTTCGCCGGAGTGTACTGCGTGTTCATGCCCATGCATTGGATGGGCCTGATCGCCTATACCAGCGTGACATCCCAGGATCCCGCAATGACTTTGGCCACGGAATCCTTCTTAGGCACTTTTGTTACGGTTGCAATCCTCTTCACGACAGCCGCGCAAACATTCTTCGTGGCCAACTTTGTCCGCAGCCTGCGGCGGAGCGCGCAGCCTGCGGAGCCGAATCCGTGGCGCGCGACGACCCTCGAGTGGGCGTGCCAGTCGCCCGTTGCGCAGGAGGGCCTTGTATCCCGCGAGACGGTGGTTTATCGCGGAGCTTATGAATTTGGCGCAGAGGATTGCGGAGGAGTCGCAGCGGCGGATTTCTTCCCGCAGCACGTGCCGTTGGATGTGGCAGGAATCACTGCCCCTCACCGCGAATCACGTGTGAACGGAGAATCCGCACCTCCCAGTTCACAGCCCGCCGGAGCCGGTTAGGCCAGAAAGCGAACTATGCCAGGTACACGGGAAACGCAGGACTATCGGGAAATTCAAGAGATCGAAATTATTCTTGACGACGTCGACAGTGGCCCGCCGGTGCCGCCTGGTGGTCGCGACGGCGGCGAAGACCAGAACAGGCGGCCGCAGCCCGAGCCTCCCGCGGCTGGTCGCCGGTATCACACAGCAATCCTCCTCGCCATCGTTTCCATTACGATTTTTTTCATGGCCCTGACGACCGCATTCCTGGTGCGCAAGACCGGCCAGGATTGGGTGCCCGCGGAACTGCCCCCGGTAATCTGGTTGAACACCATCGTGTTGTTGGCCAGCAGCGCCACCATGGAACTTTCACGACACCGCTTGTCGGCGGGCGATGTACGCGGCTTCCGGAACTTCTGGCAGCTCACGACCGCGCTGGGCGTTTTATTTCTGGTCGGGCAATTGCTCGCATGGGGACAGCTGGTGGCGCAAGGCGTTTTCGTCGCCAGCAATCCCGCCAGCAGCTTTTTCTATATTTTCACCGCGGCGCACGGCATTCACCTGCTCGGTGGAGTTTGCGCGCTGATGTATGTGCTGGTGCATGCGTTCAAGAGAACTGAAGCTCCGCGCGCGCTGGCCGCCGAGGTCACCTCGTATTACTGGCACTTCATGGACGGGCTGTGGGTATTTCTGGTGGCGCTGCTGTATCTGGGGAAGTGATTCAGCGAATGGCTGCCTGCTGGTGGAGGAATTCGCTGACCGTATCGGCGACGCGCGTTCGCTGGGCGGTGGTAAGTTCGGGATAGTTCGGCAGCGAGAGCACTTCCAGTGCGGCGTGCTCGGCGTGGGGGAAATCGCCGGGCTTGTAGCCGAGCGATGAATACAGCGGCTGCAGGTGGAGCGGCAACGGGTAGTACACCGCGCTCCCGATCCCAGCGTCAGTCAGAGCCTTCCGCAAAGCCTCGCGTTCTTCCACGCGAATCGTGTATTGATGAAAGACGTGCGCATATCCGTCGGGTACCATCGGCGGCATCACTCCGGGAGTCTGCGAAAATTGCCGCGTGTATTCGGCGGCGTGGCCTTGCCGCGCGTTTTGCCATGGTTGTAAATGGCGGAGTTTGACACGCAGAATGGCCGCCTGTATTTCATCGAGGCGGCTATTCCAGCCGGGTTCACTGCTGATGTACCTCTCGGTCTGTCCGTGATTGCGAAGCGAGCGCAGGCGCGCCGCGGTTTCTGCTGAGCTTGTAACAATCATTCCGGCGTCGCCATACGCTCCCAGGTTCTTGGTGGGGTAGAAACTCAAGCACGCGATGCCGCCCAGCGATCCCGTCGGCCGGCCTTTGTACGACGCGCCGATAGCCTGCGCATTATCTTCGATGACGGGAATGTTGCGCGAACGAGCGAACGATAGGATCGCGTCCATATCGGCGGAAAGCCCGTAAAGATGAACCGCGACGATCGCCCGAGTGCGCGGCGTCACCCTCCGTTCGAGTTCAGCGGGATTGAGGTTGTAAGTGTTCGGATGAATGTCGGCGAAAACCGGCTTCGCGCCCAGAGCGCTCACTGCGCTGGCGGTCGCCACGAACGTGAATGGCGGGAGCAGCACTTCGTCGCCTGCCCGCACCCCGCACGCGCGCAGCGCAAGGATCAGCGCGTCCGTGCCCGAAGCGACGCCAACTCCGTGAGTCACGCCGCAAAGCCGCGCAATTTCTTCTTCCAGCGCAGCGCCTTCGCGGCCGAGAACGAATTGCTGCGAATTCAGTACGCGATTGACAGCTTCGCGAATTTCCGGGCCGATCGCGGCAAATTGGGCGGACAGATCGAGAACGGGAATCGCCTGGAAGCCGGCGACGCCGTTCGAATTCATGGTCATGGAGAGAGTGTAGCCCAGGTTTTTGGAGTTGGTATAGTCGATCGCCGGTCGCGTGATTGGTTTCGAAAGCACTTCGGGCTTTGCGGTTCTACTAAGCGACGGAAGGTTTTTTGTGGCCAGCGCGACTGATGGGAGTCGCTAAACCGTCTAAAGCGAATCTAAAATCTCCTGAAAAATGGACCCTTCAGCACCGGAAATCGCGAAAATAATAATCGGGCAAACGTGATACCAGGTTATGTCTGCCGATGCGCACGTAAGTTCCTGCGAGACAGAAAGTTAAGAGCGTAGGTAGCGGATTAGCAACATGCAGATTCGATGGATACTTACGTGCTGATATTCTAGAGATTCAAGCTGTGTTTTTTAGAGGGAAGTGGCAAGTTCGGCCCTCAGTAAGCAAGCAAACAAGAAATTACGATCTGAAAGTTGGAGGAGCGATGAGGAACTTTCGTGTGGGTGTGTTGCGTCCGACGGCACAAGCGCAAACGGAGCAGCCACATGGGGACGCGCGAAACGATAAAAAACTATCGAGCGGCTGGCTGCGATCGTGTCTATCGTGGACCGCAGCACTTGTGCTGCTAGGTTGCCTGGCCGGCACAACGAAGGCCCAGGATGTGGCGTCGATCACCGGAACCGTGACAGACAAAACCGGTTCGGCGGTTTCTGACGCGGACGTAAAGCTGACCGACACGCGCACTGGCGCGATTTACACATCCAAGACCGGAACATTCGGCGCGTATCTGTTTGCGCGTGTTACGGCAGGATCAGGCTATTCAGTTACAGTGAGCAAGGCGGGGTTCAAGACGACAACGGTCTCCAATGTGACCCTGGCGGTAACCGAAACTGCGACCTATGACATCACGCTCGAACTCGGTTCGGTTAGCGAATCTGTCGAGGTCAGCGCCAATGCCGGCATCACGCTGAATACCACCGACGCAGCCATCGGTAATGACATCGATACGCGTCGTGTTGCCGAACTGCCCAGCTTGTTTCGCACCAATGCAGCTGCGTTGCTGCGCCTGGCTCCGGGCGTGGTGGCGGCGGACGACAACGGCCACGAGCAGGACAGCCAGCTGGGTTCAGTTACCGGATCGCGCGCCGATCAAGGGAATATCACTCTCGACGGCCTGGATGTGAACGATGAAACCATCGGGCAGGCGTTCACCTCGGTGACCTCAACGCCGATCGATTCGATCGAAGAGGTGCACACGACCGTGGGGCAACCCAACGCGGGGTTCGGTCGCAGCAGCGGCGGGCAGATCAGCCTGGTAACCAAGAGCGGCACGAACGCTTTTCACGGCTCACTGCACGAGTACAATCGGAACACGCTGTTTGCCGCGAACGACTTCTTCAACAACAAGAACGGTGTTGACAAGCCTCCGCTGAACCGCAACCAGTTTGGCGGCAGCATCGGCGGCCCGATCTTTAAAGATAAGTTCTTCTTTTTCTTCAACTATGAAGGGCGGCGCGACTCGCTGTCTGCACAGGTTCAAAAGATAGTTCCAAACGATACACTCCGTGCCGGCCAACTGAATTACATCGACGACCTTGGGAACGTGCAGACCACAACCACGGCGCAACTGCAGACCCTCGATCCGTTGGGGATCGGTGCCAACACCGATTTTCTGGCCTTCATGAACTCGCGCTATCCGGTTGGCAACGATCCGGCTCTTGGCGACGGACTGAATACCTCCGGCTTTATCTTCAATGCGCCGATTCACCGTCGGGAGAACTACTATACCGGTCGGCTGGACTACAACCTGAATAACAAGCACAAGCTGTTCGGTCGTTTGCAAATGCAGCGCATCAACAACGACGACAGCGCAAACATCCTGCCGCAGTTCCCAAGCGATCCTAGCCCACAGCTAAGCGACATCGACCATTCGCGCTCCTGGGTGGTAGGCGAAACCTGGTTTATCACGCCCAATCTGACCAATCAGGCCTTCGCTGGAGTGACGACGCAGGTGTTCGACACGCCGGTGAACTTTGCGCCCACCGCGCCGATCATTTTCACCACCAGCCTGATCAGTCAACCCTTCGCCGACATCCGTGGGCAAGGGCGTACCGTCAGCGTCCCGGAATTTCGCGACGATCTGTCGTACACGCGCGGCAAGCACAACTTCGTATTTGGAACTGACATCAAGCCGATTCGTGTTAAATCCTTCAACCAGGCGGACATCAGTTTTGTGGGCATCGGTCTGGGCGGAAACATTCACTCCTTGAGTGCTCCGCGCCGGCCAGCCGACATCTCTCTCGATCCGTCGGCACAGGCGGAGTGGGACAACGCATTTCCATTGCTGCTGGGCCGCTTCTCACAGACCAGTGAGTTCGATGCATTCGATCGCGACGGCACGCAACTGCCGCAATACACGACGACGCGCCGCGACTTTCACTACAACGAGTATGAGTTCTACGCGCAGGACAGCTGGAAAGTCCGGCGCGATCTGACGATCACATACGGATTGCGCTGGCAATTCCACAGCGTGCCGTTCGAGGCCAATGGCTTCCAGTCGGTCTCGAATCAGAACCTGGACACGATCTTCCCGGTTCGTGTTTCCGCGGCCGCACAGGGAGTTTCCGGCAACGACGCAGCGCCTCTGGTGAGCTACAACCTCGGTGGACCTGCCAACCACGGGCCGGACTACTACAAGCCAAGCTACCGCGATCTCGGCCCTCGCCTGGGTATCGCCTACTCACCGTCCTTTACCAGTGGCGTACTGGGGTCGATCTTCGGCGATCGCAAGACCACGGTGCGTGCGGGTGGAGCAATTTTGTACGATCGCGTTCTGAGCACGTTGTCATTCGAATTGGACCAGCAGACGTTCCTGTTCGACTCCAATCCGGTGCTGAACTACGGCCCGCCGGCTGGCGATCCACTGCAGACCAGCCCCACCGCCAACCTGGTACAGAGCCCGAGGTTCACGTCTCTGACGGCTCCGCCGCCGGCCCCGACGCCGATTCCGGTAACGCCGCGTCCAATTACGCCTAACGTGGATGCCACAGGCGCGCCGATCGGGCTCGCGGTGCTCGGGGGATTCCCGAGCTTCTTGCAATTCGACAAGAATTTCGAAACACCTTATTCCTACACGCTTTCGTTGGGCGTTCAGCGAGAGCTGCCCGGCAATATGGTTCTCGAAGTGGACTATTTTGGCCGCCTCGGACGGAAACTGACTGCGGATGGCGACGCCGCGCAGACCTTGAACTTCAAGGATGCGCCTTCTGGTCAATTTCTCAAGTCGGCATTCGCTGGTTTGCAATCGCAGGCGCAATCGGGCGCGCCTGTCACTCCGCAGCCATGGTTTGAGAACCAATTGCCGGCCGCCACTGGCGCTTCTTGCCCGGTTCTCAATGCCGCGTTTGGCGAACCGTTCACCACTTGCACGGAGCTTGTGAATGGATTGCTAGGGCCAAACGGATTGATCGGAAACTTCGTGGGGGTCGGTGACCTGTCCAGTACAATTCTGCTGCTGGCGCAAACCGGGCTGTTGAACCCCAACGTAGCGTTGTACGCGCAGACCGGAGCAAACGGCTACATCGGCAACTACTCTTCGTCCTCCTACAATGCTATGTTGCTCTCACTCAAGAAGCGCTATTCAAACAATTTGCTGCTGGATTTCAACTACTCGTATTCGCATTCGATCGATAACCAGTCAAATATCTTCAATGACGCGAACCAATTTACGTTCAGCGGCCAGGGGCTGATCTGCGATCTGACCAATCTGCGGACTTGCCGAGCGGACTCATTGTTCGATGCCCGGCATATCATCAGTGCGAACTACGTTTACGATCTGCCGATAGGTCACGGGCATCACCTGTTGGGGAATTCCAACGCCGCGGTGAACTTCATTTTCGGCGGATGGTCGACTTCCGGAATCGTGACCTATCGCACAGGGTTCCCGTTCAACACCCACACGGGAACGTTCCCCATCAACTTCACGCAGGATGCGCCGGCAGTGTTCAACGGCGACAAGCAGGCGGTCAAGCAGGGCATTCACACCGATCCAACAAGCGGAGCCATCCAGTTCTTCGCGGATCAGAACGCGGCGCTGGGCGCGTTCAGCTTCCCGTTCGGCGGGGAAACCGGTACGCGCAACCCGGTTCACGGGCCCGGGTTCACCAACGTGGACCTCGCGGTATCGAAGAATTTCGTGATGCCGTGGTCCGAACATCATAGAGTGCAATTCCGCTGGGAGGCATTCAACGTATTCAATCACACGAACTTTGCCGCGCCGGGTGATCCGAACACGCTTACCAACTCCAACAACATCCTAAACAATCCTGCGGGCTTCGGCGTCATTTCGTCGACGTCAGGATCTCCGCGACAAATGCAATTCTCGCTGCGCTACGACTTCTAGCAGCGACGTAGTCAAACTCGAAGTGGATGGCAAGCAAAAACCCCGGCGCCCAGCCGGGGTTTTTGCTTGGGGAATCGAGAATTAGCCAGGGCCAAGTCGGCGACGACAAATCAATGCTATTTCGCGCACCCACCCAAAGCCATGCGGAATTTGCTCGCAGCTCAGAGGTTGCGCAGATGCGCCAGGCGGAACGGGGAGCCTAGATTTTCGCGCAGCTCAAGCCAATGTTGCTCTGGAATAGCCATGAACACGTCAACGACCTGTGGATCAAATTGCGTGCCCGAGCAGCGCTTGATCTCGGAACGCGCGTGCGAGAGCGGCAATGCCTTGCGATAAGGGCGGTCGCTGATCATGGCGTCCAGCGAGTCCGCGATGGTGAAAATGCGCGCGCCCAGCGGGATCTGTTCGCCTTTGAGCGAGCGCGGATAGCCGGAGCCATCAAAGAATTCCTGGTGGGCCAGAACGATCTCCGCGGCGGCACGCAAGAAGGGAATGCGAATCAGCATGTTGTAGCCGATTTCGCAATGCGTGCGCATGATCTGCTTTTCGTCGTCGGTGAGCGGGCCGGGCTTGCGCAGAATGCTGTCCGGAATGGCCATCTTGCCGATGTCGTGGAGGAAAGCGGCGCGCGCGAGAATCGGAAGGTAGTGATCGGGAACGGGCATGGCGCGGGCGATTGAAATGCAAAAGGCGGTGACGCGTTGGCAATGGCCTTCGGTCTCGGCGTCTTTCAGGTCCAGTGCGCTGCCCAGCGCCTCCAGGGTATCGTCGTAGGACTGTTCGAGCTCAGCATGCTTGGCAGTCAGTTGCGCGGTCCGCTCTTCCACTAACTGCTCGAGATTGCGCTGGTACGTGCGGTTTTCCATGACCAGCCGGCGATGCTGCAGCGCACGCCCCACGCCTAAGAACAATTGGTCCTTCTCGAACGGCTTGAGAATGTAGTCATACGCTCCGCGGCGAATGGCCTCCAGCGCGGTGGAGATATCGTGGATGGCGGTGACCATGATCACCGGCACTTCCGGGTCGTACTGCCGCAACCAGTCCAGGAGTTTGATGCCGTCCATCTCCGGCATGATCATGTCGCTGAGCACGAGGTCGGGAGTTACGCGCTTGACCTGGTCCTGGGCGGCGCGGCCGTTGCTCACCGCGGTGCAGTGATAGCCCTTGGATTCCAGCATCGTCGAAACGACTTCCCGAATGGCTTCCTCGTCGTCGACGACCAGTATATTTTCCAGCTCCACGGTGGTTAGCTCCCAGCAGTCATTATAAGGGACGGCACAGCGGGAAAGGGCGTGCTTGCCCAGTCAGAAAACAGCGTGTTAGCGTGATGGTAAAGGTGGGTCGGCGGGCGATTCATCACTCGACACGGCTGCGTAGGCGGCTCGCGGCGCCGTGGTAGTTCCTTAAGGAGGCGGTACCACGTGCTGGAGAACCAGGGCCTGCTCGCCATCGCTTTCTTCGAAACCACGGCATTCATCATCCTGCTGGTGCTGTTTCTGCTCTTCCGGAAGGATCATCCGACAGGCTATTTCCGCTTGTGGCTGGGTGGCTGGTTATGCCTGACGCTTTCGGCAGCCTGTGAGCTTGGTTTGGTGATTCGCGACAATCGCCAGCTATGGGTCGGCCTGATTCTGGCGCGGGCGGCTGCCACATTGATTTTCCTCATGTCCGTGATGCGCTATACGGCGCGGTCCACGGTGCAGCAACGGCCTCTGTGGCCGTTGACCGGTTTCATCCTGGCGGCCATCTACTACCTCGAGCATACCTCGACAAATCCCTATGGCTTCGTGCGCTGGGAGAGCGCCGTGGTGCAGTCGATCGTGCTGCTCTGGACCGGGTGGCTGTTGTGGCGCGTAGGCGACGCGCATAAGGGCCATGGCGCACGGTTACTGGGCGGGGCCTTTTTTATGAGCGGGCTGCATTCCATTGACCTGCCCTCCTGGCCGCGGGACGTTTTGTTCCTGCTGCGCGTAGCATTCGATCACCTGTTGTTCACCGCCATCGGGGTATCCATGGTGGTCCTGGTGCTGGAACGCGCACGCGCGCGCAGCGAGGAACTCAACGACAAAATGCGAAGGTTGACGCTGCTAACGGCAGCGAGTACCCAAACACTCTCCGTGAAAGACATGCTGGAGCAGGTGCTTGGGCACGTAATGGAAAGTATTGGTGCGACTCACGGAATGGTGCGCCTGCTCGAAGGAGAAGGAGACGCAGCCCAATTTGTGATTCGAGCGTCCGTTGGCTTTCGCGAAGCTTACGTGGAGAAGTATCGCCAGATTTCGGCCAGCGATGTGGGCATGAAACGCGTCCTGAACGAGGACTTCCTGTTCCTATCTTTGGAGCAAGAACAGGATTCTGTGGGACGCCAGCGCTTGCTGGAGACTGGACTCAACGAGGTTGTGATGGTGAAGTTGCCAGGTAAGCTGCGTCCCCTGGGTTTGATCAGCTTGGCATCCAGTCAAACGCTGAAGTTCCAGCCGGACGAAAGATCGTATCTCGTCAATATCGCAAACCTGCTGGGACTCACTCTGCAAAATGTGCGTCTATTCGAACAAGTGACGACCGCGCAGCAGCAATGGGTGTACACCTTCGATTCGATCGGCGATCCGATTCTGGTGCACGATCGTGAATTCAGGATACTGCGCAGCAATCAACGGCTTAGCCATCTTCTGGGGCGAGAGAGCGCGGCGCTGGTGAGCCGAGCGGTCACCGACTTGCTCCCGCGCAAGGGCGTGGCCTACGAGCATTGTCCCTATTGCGAAGGAGTCGCTGGCGAAGGCGATGATCCGGATCCCTGGCTCCAAGGCTATTTCCTGGCTTCGAATTCCACATTCACCGACCCACAGGGCCGGCAACTCGGCACTGTTCACGTGTTGAAAGACATCACCGAGCGCAAGAAAGCGGAAGAGAAATATCGGACTCTGGTTTCAAACGTTCAGGAAGGTGTCTTTATTTCCACGCCGGGCGGACGATTCCTGGATTTCAATGATGCCCTTATGCGCATGCTCGGGTACGAACGTCGCGACGAATTGCTGGGCGCAGATATTTCATCGATCTATGCGACGCCTTCGGATCGCGATCGTTTGAAGAAACTGCTCCACGAACACGGTTCAGTGGCGGACTTTGAGTTCGAAATTCGCCGCAAAGATGGGGAAGTCCGAACCATGATGGAATCGTCGATCGCGGTTCGCGATTCCACCGGCACGGTGTCGGCCTTTCAGGGATTCTTGCTGGATATCACCGACCGCATCCGGGCGGAGCAGGAGATCCGCAGGCGCAATCGCGAGCTGCTGGTGCTGAATTCGATCGCGCAGACGCTGATCGAGTCCATGGATCTGGGCGATTCGTTGCACCGCGCGCTCCGGCAGCTTTCCGAATTGTTCGGGCTCGACGCCTCATCGCTGTACTTGTTCAGCGAGAACAATTTGTCGCTGCGACGAATCGCGGCGGTGGGTTACCGGTCGGAGTTCGCGAGAAATTTTCCGCCCACAAACATGCCTGGCGAGTTGCTGCAGCACATCAAGTCGGTGCATGCCACGTTTCTTTCGGCGCAAGGTCTGCCACTGCCGTCGGTCTTTCGTGAAGTGCAACAGAAGGAAGGGCTGATCGCGTCCTTCGTTGTGATTTTGTGGTCCAAGGACCGCGTGCTTGGCGCCCTGGCGATCGGGACTCGCACGTCGCGAGACTTCACTCCCGCCGACATCAACCTGTTGATTGCGGTTGGCAGCCAGATCTCGAACGCCATCGATCGCGATTCGCTGTTCGAAGAGACGCGCACCGCCTACGACAACTTGCGGCGAACGCAGGAGCAGTTGCTCCACAGCGAGAAGATGGCGGCGGTCGGGCAGCTGATTTCCGGAGTGGCTCACGAGCTTAACAATCCGCTGACCGCGATTCTGGGCTATAGCCAGCTTCTTAGCTCCAGCGCGGAAATCGGGCCACAAGGTCTCGAATACACCGAGAAGCTATACAAGCAGGCACAGCGCACCCACCGCATCGTCCAAAATCTGCTCAGCTTTGCGCGCCAACACAAGCCGGAACGCGCCGCCGTGCAGATTAATCAGATTCTGGAGGAAACGCTGGCGCTCCGCGACTACGACCTGCGCATGAAAAATATCCGCGTGCACCTAGAACTTGCGCCGGACCTGCCGGTAACAGCCGCCGATCCCCACCAACTCCAGCAGGTTTTTCTGAATTTAGTCAATAACGCCGTCGATGCCGTCCTGGAGTCCGCCAGCGAAGGTGATTTGTGGGTGCGTACCAAGGTACGAGGCCACCGGCTGGCCGTGGAATTCGCCGACAGCGGACCAGGCGTGAAGGAGCCTTCGCGCGTCTTCGATCCCTTCTACACCACCAAGCCCGTCGGCAAGGGCACCGGTTTAGGCTTGAGCATCTGCTACGGCATCGTTACCGAGCATGGCGGAACCATCACCGTGCGTAACACCTCTCCGCGAGGCGCCTCGTTCACCATCGAACTGCCTTTCCAGGCTCCGGCGCAGGGTGGACCCGCGGGCCGGCAACGCTCGACAACACCTATCCGCGAGGGGCGTATATTGCTGCTAGACCACGATGCATCGGTGCTTGAGGCGGTGAGCGCCATCCTGCGCGGAAGGAATCACATCGTGCACACCGCGAGCGCGCTGGAGCGCGGCATATACGAGCTGGCTCGGCACAGCTTCGATCTGGTGATCGCGGACTTGCACATTTCCGAGCCGCCATCCCGGGAACGCTTGTCGGTCTGGCTGGAGGCCCATCAGCCGGCTTTGCTGCAGCGCCTCGTATGGATGCGCGCATCGGCTCCCAGCGAGGCCTCCAACGATAAGCTCCCAGGCGGCTTGCCCATTCTGCAGAAGCCTTTCAAGGCCGGCGATTTGTTGGTTGTTGTAGAGGCAGTGCTAAACGACATCCACGCCGCGCCCATCGAGCGATGAAGCCAGTTTGGCGGCGACGGCGGCACGCTCACCCAGTTCCCGGATGGCCGTTTCCATGCGTACCGCGAGTTCGCTGACTTGATGGGTTAGTATGTCGAGTTTGTGCTGCGGAAAAACTCCCGCGTGAAGTGCCACGCGCAGCAGCTGATAGCGCCACGTAAATTGGACTTTCAACCACACCCGCTCCTTCTCCTGAGTCGGTGCGAGCTCCGGAGAAAGCGCAGCAACAACTGTCGCCAGATCAAGCAACCGGGAGAAATCTTCGTGCAGCGCGGTCAGATAGGACAAAGCCACGCCCCGGCGTTCCTTTCGCAACCGCTGGTACAATTCCGGGAATCCTCGCGATGCAACAAATGCCAGATCGCCGGCTGACAGCGCCTGGCGAATCAGCGGCAGGTACGTAGCGTGACGCCGGCCGGCCTGTCCAAGAAGAGCGTTCTCATTCTTCGCTCCACTGGCCTGCTTTCTGGGGGCACGCAGCGCCCAAAACAACAGGATCAGCAGCAATGCTACTGCCGCTAGGTAGAAAAAGCTCACGGCTGCGGTTCCTCGGTCCTCCAGAATTGGCTCAACTGGTCGTTAAGCGTCCGCAGCTGCGCGTTGACTTCCGGCGAAATACGCTGATAGACGGCCTTGGCAAAAAGTGACGGGGATCCGAAAGGCGGGACCGCAATGGCCTTTCGCAAGGCCCAGGCCCATAGTGTTAAGCATCCCAGGTAAGTGAAAACTCCCAGGAAGTTCCACACTGGCAGGTACGCGTTGATAAATTTGTCCAGGATCGTGAAGTTCACTACGGACACGCAGGAATATGCGCAAAAGCCCAGCGCCAGAGAGCGGATCGCCGGATCGGAGGCCACCTGGTAATGCCGCAAGAAAGCAAAGAGCACGACGATGACTACCGCCACCGCCAGTTCAATCGCTCGATTTGCGGCGATGACGCCTTGAGCCAGGCTGTGCTGCGGAGCGCTCGCGGCATCGATCGCGGAATAACCGACAATCAATATCGCGCAACTCAGCAATACGCGCCAGGCCAGCGACCATATCCCTCGATAGTGGCCCAGCAATCGACGGCAAAGTTCCGCCACTGCCAGAGCCCGCAGGCAGGCGAGTCCGGCCTCCGAGCCCCACGCCACGAAGTAGCTCGGCCAGCTGTCCATTCCCCAAGCCCCGTAAGCCAGATGCAGGATCACGGCCTTGGTAAGATTCGCCACCAGATAAGCGGCGAAGTAGGGAAAGGAGCGTATATTGCGGTGAAAAATGAGCAGGCAGAGCAGGAAAGCGCGTAAGAAAATGCTGAGATTCCAACCGAACTGTTGCGACGTTTGCAAATCCAGCATTTTGCTGGGCATCGTAGCACGGCCGTAAACACTGATCAATGGACCCACTGCTGCCGGTACGCCCGGCGGCTTGTCAGTTTAACCGCGGACACCGTTTGTGTACCGGCTCGCGGTGGGTCACTTCAACAAGGGAAGACAGATGCCTTCCCTTGTTAACCATGCCGTCAACAGAATGTTGGCTCGTCTAGGCCATCGTGGCTACGTGCGGGCCGCTGGGCGATGGCATGGGGTCGCCTTCCGCTGCGGGCAGACCTGCACCTGGCTTATGCGGGCCGCGAGGATCCGGCATGGGGTCGCCTTCGGTGTGCGCCGTCGCTGCCATGAGAAACGCTTTACCTGCTGGGACGTTGACTGACCGAATAACCGGGCGTACGATCAAGGCCGCTGAAAATAGAAAGAAAAGACCGCAAACCAGCTTTTTGTTCATGGGGAAGAACCCTCCTGCGGTCACGCTGAGGGTTCACAGCTGGTGCGGAAGTTTTAGGCAGGAAACGTTCTGACTTCGGAACAGGAGCCGGCGTGGAAACGCTGACGCAGCTTCAACAAAATCGCCGCGTGATCCAGGATTTCACTTCGACGACGCTGGCAGTGATCCCCAGCGCCTTTGCGCGCTTAGCGTATATGGCCTCGCTGCGCGACCTATCCAGCGGGCGCTACGAACACGACGGTCTTATGGCCGTTTATCAGCGAGAGCCCGTGCAGCAGGCTCTGCAGCAATGCCACGAGGAGATCTTCGAGCGCATCCTGGAATCATCGCTGCAGGAACAAGAGCAGGACTTGCGGGCCTATCTGGAAACCATGGAGTTGGGAGCGGCGGTCACCGCGGCCCACTGGCGGAAGCTGGAGGCCTATCGAACCCTTTTGCCGCTCGAAGCGCCGGGCTATCTCAAAGAGCTTTTTTGCTCGAATATCCGCGCGCTGTTGGAAATGATCGATTCGGAATGTTGCAAGGCTCGGTCAGGCGGCTGACCACGCCGATGACTCGGCCAACGACCTCGGCCTCATCGGGAATGCACCACGATTCAGGCACGCAGCGCGACAGCGGATGTGGCTGCATGGTCAGCCTCGATCCGTCCTGATGGAACCATCCGCATCGGTAACCATTCCTGATTTCAACGAAGTACATCGGCCGGTCATATTCGCTGGACCAGTCAGTTTCCTCCACCTGACGCACCGCGGGATCTACCAGCACGATGCTGCCGGGTCGCAATATCGGTACCATTCGGCGATCGCACATGCCGATGTACCCGTAACGATGACCGTTGCTGGCACTGGTGAGCACGCCCTCAAACCGGCCCCACTGTTCCACCATGCGTGACAAGAATTCCGTCCTTCGCGGGTCAAATGCCGGATCGAAATGTTTGGGAATGCGCAACGTGATCGGCGGGGCCATCAGGTGGCTCTCCGGCGCGTGAAATACGGCGGCGTCGCCGAAAAATTCGTCTACCGGAACCTCGTACCAGCGGAATAGGTCCAGCGGATTTAGGTGATACACCACCGCCAAGGTGTAAATCTTATGCAGGCTCGGAACGACTCCGTGGTTTTCGATGTCCGCCAGACGGCTGATGTGCAGGATAAAATCGGGCCGGCCCCGGTTCGCCGCTAACTCAAAACTGCTGCGTTCCACGTCGCGATAAGTCAGACCTAGACGCTCACGCACTTGCCGTAGACGGAGTCCGGGGATCATAGAGTCCTCAGAAGGGGGTTGCGATTTGCGATTGAGAGTGCAACCGAATTACCATTCTGTTAAAGATTCAGAACACGTATTACGTTTGCGAGTTCCAACCGACCGGCTTTCAGCAAAGATACCCTAGATTTCGTCGCTGTTTCGCTCAACCTTATAGCTCGCGCTTTCCGCTTGTGGATTTCATGGCGCTAAACGGCCTATGCAGGAATCTGCTATCCTGCCAACAAGATGCCCTACTTACGCAATCGCACGTTCCGTCTTGCCCACGCCATGCTGCTGATTCTTATCGGGATTACTGCGGCGGGCACGGTCGCGCACCAGCAGTCCCCCGTGCCCGCAAAACCCCCAGCTTCCCCCAAAGCCACTACCAATGCCGATTTCGCCGCGGCGGCCGATGAGGTTCTTGGCCAGATGAGCGATATTACCGGGCTGAAGCTGATGTCGCCCCTGAAGAAAAGCCTGCGCACACGCGAGCAGATACGCGCCTATGTAATCAAGGAGATGGACGAAGACAAAGACGCCGATGAGCGTTATGCCGGGGAGCGCAGCGCTGAGGCCTTCGGTCTGCTGCCCAAGGGATTCGATCTCGACTCCCTGATGGTCGATTTGCTCACCGAACAGATTGCCGGCCTTTACGATCCAAAAACGCACGAGTTTTACGTCGCCGACTGGATTCCGATCGACGACCAAAAAATGGTGATGGCCCACGAGCTGACTCATGCTCTGGAAGATCAGCATTTTCAAATCGAAAAGTGGTCGAAGGCCGCTCGGCCCAACGACGATGCCGAGTTGGCTCGCGAAGCGGTGCTGGAAGGCAGTGCCATGGCCGCGATGGTGGATTACCTGATGGCCGGCACCGGTCGGTCGCTTCAGGATCTCCCGGACATCAATCCGGCGATGCTGCTTGGCGATATGGAAAGCACGCCCACGCTTGCCAAGGCGCCACCCTTTCTGAAGGATGCGCTGATTTTTCCGTATCTCGACGGGTTGACCTTTTCGGCAGCGGTTTTGAAAGGCGCAGGCTGGAGCAATCTCCCCGGGGTCTTTAGCAAGCCTCCGGTGTCGACCCAGCAGATTATGCATCCGGAGCTGTATCGCGCCGGCAAACCGGCACCGGTAGTCACGCTGCCGGCCATGGACAAGACTATCGGCCCGGGATGGAAGAAGCTGGAAGACAACATCATGGGCGAATTTGGCTGGAAGGAAGTACTCAAGCAGTTTCTAGGCGAGAATAAAGCCGCGCCGCTGTCGGTGGGTTGGGATGGCGACCGCTATCAGGTGTACGAGCAAAGTCAACCCGGCGACCAAGAACCGGCCGTTGAGCCAAAGGGCGGTCAACAACAGGGTGGAAGCCAAAAAGCGGTCCCGCAAAAAGGCGGAAAGCTCCTGCTCATCGCGCGACTCCGCCTGGCCAATGAAGATCAGGGCCGTCAGTTTTTCACGGCGTACTCGCTGGCTTTGGGCAAGAAGCACAGCCAACGCAGCGACGAAGTGAAACAGCAGGATTTCTACAGATTCACGACTGCCGACGGTGGCGTTTTCCTGCGCTGCGTGGTCCGCGATTGCGTGACCCTGGAAGGCGGAAGCCCCGCCCTGTTCGCTGCCCTCACCAAAGAATTAGGCTGGGCACCAGCGACACAAACCGCGGGCACTCTGCTACCGCGCCTCGCTCAGGCCGGACACTGATCGTTGTGGCGATCCATGTGAAGGCGGCGGCTACAGCAACGGTGGCCGAGCTATCCGCTGGTTCAAACGTGTCACTCGTCGCTTCAGCTTTGCCTCCTGGCGCGCGATGCGAATCGTTCCGTCGGGATCGCTCCGGCTCACGCGCACTGTCGTGAGTTTGGCTAATGCGAGAGTTGCGAAGTCAGTGGCCCGTTGGAAATCCTTCATGCGGCGTTCGTAGTACATCGCGAGTTGTTCGCAGGCGTGGATCACATCGTGCGGATCGCCGCTCGATTCCTCAGCTAGTTCCTGCCAGAGAGCGGCGGCGCGATCGTGCTCGCCGCGGCGTTTGGCGAGGAGCGCGAGTTCGCGGCGCGCTTGCGGGCGAAATTCCGAAGGCAGGCCGAATTCCAGAGCCTGCGCGCAGGCATCGTGAGCGCGATCCTTCTCTCCGCGCTTGTGCAGGAAGCGCGACAACCCGAACAGGTCGAGGCTGTGGAAGTCTTCACCATTGCAATTTCCGGCCTCCGCCGTCAGCAGCGCGTCGATTTTGCCGACCAGCGCCGCCAGGCCGCGCAGATCCATCTGGTTGTGCCGCACCACGCCAATCAGCGGAGTCGCGGGGCCGCCGCGGAGATATTCGAAATAATATTGAGGAATGTTCGCTGACAGCACGTCTTCCTCGCGATGCCAGCCCAAGCGCGAAGCATCGATGATGTGACGCTCCAGTTCCACCAGCCGCACCGAACCCAGGCGCAATCGCCACAACGCCCGCGACGGATGTAGCAGATCGAGATGCGCGGCCAGCTTCGGCACGGCGATGGAGCGTGTCATCGTGAACCGGTTCTCAAGCAGCGGCCAGTCGAACGTCTTACCGTTAAAAGTGACCAGCACAGGCCGCTCGGCGATGCGCGCCGCGAGTTCGTGGAGCATGGAGTGCTCTTCGCTGAAATCCCGGATCAGCAACTGTTCCGCCTGCAGTCCGCCGGCATCCCACCAGGCTAGGCCGACCAGAAACGCGTACGTTCCGGTGCCGCCGGCAAGTCCGGTCGTTTCCGTGTCGAGGAACAGCCACTTCGCGGGATCGCCGAGCGCGTCGCGCGTGCGTTTGGTCAGCGAGGCATCGCGCGAACGCGACAGCAGTTCCAATGTGACCGCCGAGGTTTCCGCGAATTCCGGTGACGAAAACCAATTGCGCACGCACAGATGCTCGCCGCAGCGGTTGCTGGCGATTCCGGCACCGAGCAGGCGCGAAAGGTCGTCTTCTTCTTCGGGAGCGCGCAGCGTTGCGGCGTGCGAGGATGTTCCACGCGCTGGACGAAGCGCGGTAAGACGGCTGAATTTGTCGGCGGCGGTGGCCATCAGGCACACAACCGATCGAGAATCGCCAACGCGGCTTCTTTCGCATGTGGCGCGAGGTCGCCTGCGGGCCCCACGCAGGAGGGACAGCCCGCTTCGCAGGCGCAGGCGAGAATGAGTTCCCGCGTCTTTTGCATCAACAGTTCATGTGCGCGAAAGAGCGGCTCGGAAAAGCCGATGCCACCGGGATACGCGTCGAAAAGATAAAGGTTCGGCTCGAAGAATTCCTTGGTGCCAGCCGCGACGGCGTCTTGCAATCGCATCGGCGTGAATTCGTCCCAGTGGCCGCCAGGTGCGGGCGGGCGCTCGCCGATGGCAGTGCCGAGATCGCGGCGATCGCACATCAGCAGCAACGTGGCCACGGATTCCAGAGCATGCAGCATGCCGAACATGCCGCTCTGGCGCTCGCTGATGGTGTACGGCAGTGATTCCAGCAGCGCGCGCTCGAGCGTGATCCAGTACGACGTGGTATGCATTTCGTTTTCAGGCAGCTGCAATTCGCCGGCGCCGACATTTTCGTTGGTGAAAAACTTGATCTTCTTGAACCCGACGACTTGGGAGCGCACGAGCGCGTCGCCGTGCGATCGCGACGCGGGAATTTGCGGGTGCGATTCCCGGGCGCGAATTTCGGCCGCGATTTCCAGCACGCGTACCTGCGTGTAGCGAATCGCATCGGTGTAGTAGTCGCAATCCACCTGCTTGACATAGGCTTTGCGTTCTTTGAAGTCCAGATGCTCGACGTGATACTGCTGCGCGCCGTGAAGGTAGATCGCTTTCTCGTGCACGGTCGTCAGCGCGCTGGCGTAATCGACTTCGCCGATCACTTCAGGCTGGCCGGTGATGTCCACAATCACGAAATTGTCGCTGGTGACGGATCGCAAGCTGACCGTGTCGGCGGGATAGGCCTCGTGAGTCCAGTGGTAGTGCTCGCCGGCGCGATGCAAGTAGCCTGCTTCAGCAAGCCGCGCGCATAAATCCGGCAGATCGACATCGCCGATGCGCTCTTCGGGCGCAATCGGCAGCTCGAAAGCCGCGCATTTCAGGTGATTGATCAGAATCTCGAGATTGTCCGGCTGGATGAACGCGTGTTCGGGCGTGCTGCCAAAAAAATAATCGGGATGCTGCACGATGTACTGATCGAGCGGAGCCGACGACGCGACCATCACCGCGCACGAACTGCCGCTGCGGCGTCCCGAGCGTCCGGCACGCTGCCAGGTGCCGGCGATCGTTCCGGGATAACCGGCCATCACCACGGTATCGAGCGAGCCCACGTCGATGCCCAATTCCAGCGCGCTGGTAGAGACCACGCCGCGGATCCGCCCATCGCGCAGATGGCGCTCGATTTCGCGGCGTTCGCCCGGCAAATATCCCGCGCGGTATCCGCGAATCGCTTCGGGTTTGCCCGGCTGTTGCGGGTTGGCCTGTTGCAGATACGTAAGAATCAATTCGGTGTGCAGCCGCGAATTGGCGAACACCAGCGTTTGCAGGTCGTGCTTCAGAAATTCCTGTGCCACTCGCGACGACTCGTTGATGTAACTGCGGCGAATACCAAGCGCGCGATTCACCACCGGCGGATTGTAGAAGACGAAGGTTTTCTCCGCCGCAGGCGCACCGTTGGCATCGATCACTTCCACGTCAGTTTCCAGCAGTCGCGAAGCCAGCTCGCCGGGATTCGCAATCGTGGCCGAGCAGCAAATGAACTGCGGCTCGCGTCCATAGAACTTCGCGATGCGCCGCAGTCGCCGCAGCACATTGCACAGGTGGCTACCGAAAACGCCGCGATAACTGTGCAGCTCATCGATCACGATGTAGCGCAAATTCTCGAACAACCGCGTCCAGCGCGTATGGTGTGGCAAGATGCCGGTGTGCAGCATGTCCGGGTTGGTCAGTGCAATGTGTGCTTTCTCGCGGATAACTTTGCGCGCGTCGTTGGGCGTGTCGCCGTCGTAGGTGAAAACGCCAACGCGATTTTCGAGCCGCTGATTCAGATCGTGGAGTTCAGCGAGCTGATCCTGCGCCAGCGCCTTGGTGGGGAAAAGATACAGCGCGCGAGTGTCGGAATTTTTAAGAATCGCGCTGAGGATCGGCAAGTTGTAGCACAAAGTCTTGCCGGAAGCCGTCGGCGTAACGATGACAATATTTTTTCCAGCGTGCGACAACTCTGCGGCGGCAGCCTGGTGAGTGTATGGGCGGCGGGCGCCTTTGGCGGCATATGCGGCGATCAAGTCGGTGTGGACCCATGCCGGAAATTCGGCAAATTGCGCATCACGGGCAGGGAAGTGGCGGATCGCGGTGAGCACTTCGCCTAAGGGATCCCTCGACGCGAAGGTGTCGAGTACTTCATTCACGCGCGTTATCCCAGTGGACCGCCGAGAGGCAGCGTCACCCGGGACCGCGGAGCCGTCCCGGGAAGTAGCAAGGGCTGGACGGACGACAAGCGATTCGGTCATGGGGACGGTCTCCGGTGATTCGCTTTTTGTTCGCTCAGGTTAGCACGCGGTCCGCAGGTCCGCAACACCGTTATTGCACTCGATTTGTCGGGAACGACACCTTCAAATTACCGACAGCCGCCGGGTCAAGGGGTCTGCCGGTGCGGCTATTTCTTGGTCGCCGCGCGGTACAGGATCACCCGCACTTTCTCCAGCGTGATCAATCCACCCTCCACCATCTCATCCAGTCTGGGCAGCAGCTTCTCAATGCGCTCCGTATACTCCACAACTTCCAGGATAATCGGCAGATCCTGCGACAACCGCAGAATCTTGTCGGTGTGATAGACGCTGGAGCCCCCATAGCCGGCTACGCCGCGCAGCACCGTCACGCCGGAAAACCCCTGCTTGCGCAGCATCTCGACGATGGCTTCATACAAAGCCTTGCCATGCCATCTGTCGGACTCGCCGATGTGAATGCGCATCAAAGTGCGCTCGCCTTCAAATTTCTCGTGAGTCATGGACGGCTCCTAAAAGCGATTCGCCAGTCGAATGCCGGCGATAGACAGCAACAATCCGAAAACAACACTCGCGCCTACATACACCGTCGCGGGGAGCCACGCCCCTTCTTCCAGCATCTTGGCGGTTTCCCAACCGAAACTGGAGAACGTCGTGTAGCCGCCAAAAAATCCAACGCCGATCGCCAGGCGCAAATCCGGAGAAATCACCATGCGGTTTACGGTCAACTGGTAAGTCAGCGCCAGCAGAAAACATCCGGTTAAGTTGATCAATAAAGTTCCGAAAGGGAAGGTGCCTGCGGCGCGAAGCTGAACGACTCCTTGCAAGCCGTAACGCGCCAGCGTTCCAATGGCTCCGAAGACCGCAATCAGTAGCAAGCGCAAGTAAGCTCCTATCCGGCGTCTATTTCCCGCTCCGCAAAGTAGAGGTGACAAAAAACAAAGACTCCTGGAGCCGTTAAGCTGCCAGGAGTCATTAGTTCCGCATCTGCCCGGAACGGTTTAGGCGAACCCCATCGCCTTTGGAATGTCATGGTAAGTGTAGCGTTTTTTCGTTTAGGGTTAGTAGTGAAACCTCCAACGGAGTTGCACGGTGATTTCGCGTGGATTTTGATAGTGGGTGCCACCGAAGGTCAGGCTGTTGTCGAGGAGGAATCGGCGGTTGGCGACGTTCAGGGCATTTATGGTGATGGAGAAACGCTGGCCGAAGTCCTTGCCCAGCGACACGTCGAACGTTGTGTGGCCAGGTAAGTGAAACGGCGGGCCATCCTCGAGAGCGAAGCCAGACCCGTAGTAGATGTCCGTGGAGGCGTAGCTGCGCCACGGTAGCGTGAAGTTTCCGCCGACGTGCAACGTGTTGCGCTGGTCGTGATCGAGCAAAAAACGGCCTTCGTCTTCGGGCGGCTCGAAGTCGGTGAGCCCGCCGTTGATCGCGCCGGAACCCGTGGCGATCTGATTGGAGTAGGTGACGTAAAGTTGCGCGCGGCGGCCTATGCGCGGCGAGCGCAAGGTGAGCTCCCAGCCGCGAATGAGCGCTCCGTCGATGGTCACCGGGAAGAAAATGTCGGAGTTGCCGACGTTGTTGTGATCGAAGAAATTGTTCACGCGGGTGCGGAAGGTATCGACGTCGAGGGTCCATCCTTTGGCAGGAATGCTGACGCCGAACTGCGATTCCTCGTCGCGTTCCCCGCGCAGGGGAATGAATCCGAGGTTCTGGCTGGTGACGAAATCCACCAGAGGACCTGACGCCGTAAGCAGCGGCGGCGCTTGGTAAAAGTGGCCGTAAAAGCCGCGGAAGGTCCAGTTGAGACCGGGAACGCGGACGGAAGCGCCGAAACGAGGGCTGGTGGCATTTTCCACCACCCCTCCGGAGAAGTGCGTCTGGCGTACACCGACATTCAGCGTGAGCCACGACGTGGCTTTGAATTGATCTTCGGCGTAGGCGGCTATCAGGCTGCCGTTGGAGTTGACGCCGGTCTGCAGGTTGGTATTACTGGCGTCGTTGAACAGCACGCCAAATGTTTCCTCGTCCTGTTGAGCAAAGGCATAGATCCCGGCGCGGGCATTGTTTCGTCCCTGCACGTAGGTTACGCCGGCCTGGCCGCCTTCGTATTTCGACGAGCGATTGTCGGTCGTGGCGGTAGGGAAGTCGGCCGGGTCGCTCTCAAAATTCGCCCGATTGAAATGATAGAAGGGCGACACGGTGAAGAGCAGGCCGGGATTGAATGTATGCGCCCAGGAAAATGTGACGAACGAATCGCTCTCGATGTTCGCATCGTGAAAGATCGTTCCCGGGTCAATGTTGGGATCGTTCGGGTCAAATGGCACCTGATAAAAATCGCGCCGTGACTGCGCCACAAGTCGAAGCTGGTTTTGCGAATCGACGTTATAGATCAGCGAACCGAATCCGCTGACTCCGTTCGCCGCATCGTGAATCACGGCGGAAGTTGGGGTTTGCAGGCCAAGGTTGGTGCGGTTGGCGTTGAGACTCGTGTAGTACGCGAACCGATTGGTATGTCCGCCGAAATTCACTTGGTTGTCGGTCTGGAAGAAATTGCCGCCACTGAGCAACAACTCGCCCTCGTTGTTGCGCTCGAATCCGGTGCGCGGGGCAACGTTAAAAACGCCGTAGGTGCGGTCGCCGTAGTCGGCCGAATAGCTGCCGCGTTGTATTTCCATCGTATCGATGTCCTTTGGATCGATCTGCGGGCCAAGGTTGCTGGCGATGTTCGTGTTCGGGATGGGAACGCCGTCGATCAACCAACTCACTTGATGACCCCCGCGGATGTGCAACTGGTCGTGGGTCATATACGCGCCAGGCGCGTAGTTGGTGATCACCGCGAGACTATTGGCGCGTGAGGCGCCGGGAGTCTCGTTGATGTCTTGGCGGTCTATCAGCGTTGTGGGCGTAACCGATTCCGCCTGCGCGGAAGCGGCATCCGCAGAGACTTCGACCGACTGGCTTTGTGTGGCAATGGCCAGTTCGAAGTGCAAAACGGGCGCGGTGCCTGAAAACACGGTGACATTTTGGCGGGCTGCCGCGAAAGCCGGATCGGTGACGTCAATGATGTATTCGCCGATGGGCACGGCGTCGAAGTGAAATTGCCCTTCGGAGTCGGTCTGCGTCGTTTGGGTGTATTCCGATGACTTCGCCTTCAACACCACCTGCGCGCTCGGCAGCGGCCGATGTTGCGGATCATGAACGATTCCCCGGACGGTGCCGAAGATCGTTCCGAACGCGGTGCCTCCTAGCAAGAGTAAAACTGCAAAAACCTTCCAAACCCGTGACATGAAATTGTTTCTCCTCGTAAACAGCTGCAGCGCGACCCACGGTCGCGGCTAGAGTGATTTCAGCGCTTTTCTGGAAATTGCAGTTACACAGAGGCGATGCTTCGAGGAGGCGGAACCAACGGTTGGACGGACCGCGGAATTTCGATCGATCGCGACGCTTCGTCTGCGGGCATCACATGAAGTGGCACCGACGACATCGCTAAGAGCGGCATGACGAAGATCATCGCCGTTGCCCAGGGACGCTCTTCGTCCTGGCAGCAGGACATCGAGCATTCGGTCAGTCCGCCGGCGTTGTCGTGATCGCAGTTCATGTGTGCCGCAGCCTTGCGGTGATGGTGCTTGGGAATGGTGCAGTGGTCGCCGGTGCAGCAGTCCATCGCGCTGGCTGACCACGCGGCACCTGCAAGAGGCGCGAAAAGGGAAGCGACCGCCAGCAGGCACACCCATGCGGCCAAGAGGCGGAAGCGAGTTTGTGACCTACCGATCATCGTAAAAGCTTTAGCTAGATGATAAACCACTTCAAGAGGGGCGGCAGCGGAAATGATGTTTGGCGATTGTAAATTTCTGATGCTGACGCTTTTCGACCCATCGGAGCGACACAGCCTTGCTTGACTTCGGTGACGTGGGCATCGCAGACTCGCGTCATGGCTCATACCTATATGGTTTTTGATTTTGGTGCCGACGAAGAGAAGGCGCAGCAGGCGCGACACAAGCTGGAAGGTTGGAAGCAGGCGTTTCGATTGGACAAGAAGCTCCAGATCAAGTTCGATCGCAGTGCCGCGGCCGATGGCAACGCAAACGCCAGTGACGGCGCCGGCGATGACGCTGAGGAGCCGGAAAAACCCGCAAAATCCGGGAAAGGTGCCAAACCCAAGTCGAAATCGGTCGCAAAGGGCGCAAAAACGAGCGCCAAGGGGGGCCGTGCCGGCGGCGGAGACATAAAGCTCCTGGTTCGTCTCTACTTTTCGGGCCACGAAAAGCTTTCCGAGCAACAGTGGATGGAACGCATCCCGACGGACGATCTTTTGAAGGGCGCTTCGCCGAAAATTGTTCGCGAAGGAGATGCCGATTTTGCCGATACCGTCAAACAGTTCGATTCACTGGAATAGGTCGATGCGCGGCTCTCTTGCAGGCCGAAATGGCTCCCTGAAGTGCAATAGCCGAAAGGCTACTGACGGCGTTTCCGGGCGGGGCCATCGGCCGTTTTGGTATAATTGAGTTTCCGCGGGTATAGGATCTCCACCCCAACACGACGAGGCACTCGGAATGGCGGTACAAACGCGCGTCAAAGTGGCCAAGCTGGACTCCACCAAGTTTCGTGGCCTCGATCGCGACGCGCTGATCAAGCTGTACCGCACCATGTTCCTCTCGCGCCGGCTTGACGATCGCGAGATTCAGCTCAAGCGCCAGAATAAAATTTACTTTCAAATCTCCAGCGCCGGCCATGAAGGCGTGACCGCCGCAATGGGGTTGCTTCTGCGTCCCGGCGTGGATTGGCTCTATCCCTATTACCGCGACCGCGCGTTTTGCCTGATGATGGGGGTCACCCCGCTGGAAATGCTGTTACAGGCCGTGGGCGCGAAGGATGATCCTTCCTCGGGCGGGCGGCAGATGCCCTCGCACTGGGGACATCCGAAATTCAACATTGTCACCAAATCTTCGTGTACCGGCACGCAGTTTGTGCAGGCCGTCGGCGCTGCGGAAGCAACGCTGTACTACGAAGGCCGCCCGAAAGCGCTGGCCCAGGCCAGAAAAGCGCCGCTCGGCAAATACGTACGCCACGAAGCCGATGAGATTGTTTACGTTTCCGGCGGCGATGGCGCCACCAGCGAAGGCGAATTTTGGGAATCGCTAAACGCCGCGTGCGCCAAAGAGCTCCCGCTGCTCTATTTGATCGAAGACAACGGTTACGCCATCTCCGTTCCCGTGGAAGTGCAAACCGCGGGCGGCAGCATTTCGCGCCTGACGCGCAGTTTCCCGTCGCTACACGTGACGGAATGCGACGGCACTGACCCACTGGAGAGCTACGGCGTTCTCAAGGAAGCCGTCGAGTACGTTCGACAGCGGCGCGGTCCTGCCCTGATCCACGCCAAGGTCACTCGCCCGTACTCGCACTCGCTTTCCGACGACGAGAAGCTCTACAAAACTTCGGAAGAGCGCGAAGAAGAGGCCCATCGCGACCCGCTCTCCAAATTTTCGCTGTTTCTGGTTCGCGAAGGCTTGATCGACCAAAAGGAAATCGAGCATCTGGAAGCCGAAGTCGATCGCGAGGTTCGTGACGCTGCCGATCAGGCCCTCGCCGCCGAGCCGCCCTCTATCGATTCGATTCGCGTAAACGTCTACTCACCCGATATCGATCCGGCTTCGCCGGCATTCGTCGCGCAGCCGCAGCTGCACGGCGCGCCGAAAACCATGGTGGAAATGGTCGCCGCGACATTGCTGGATGAGATGTCGCGCGACGAGCGCATCATTGTTTTTGGCGAGGATGTCGCCGACGCCAGCCGCGAAGAAAATCTCAAGCACGTGAAAGGGAAGGGCGGCGTCTTCAAAGCCACCGCCGGCTTGCAGCGCAAATTCGGCGCCGACCGCGTTTTCAACACGCCCCTCGCTGAGGCCGCTATCGTTGGGCGCGCCATTGGCATGGCTACCCGCGGGCTCAAGCCCGTCGCCGAGATTCAGTTCTTCGACTACATCTGGCCAGCGATGATGCAGATTCGCGACGAGCTATGCACCATGCGCTGGCGCTCCAACGGCGCGTTCAAATCTCCCGCCGTGCTGCGCGTTGCCATCGGCGGCTATCTCACCGGCGGCGGTATCTACCACAGCCAGAGCGGCGAATCGATCTTCACGCATTGCCCCGGCCTCCGCGTGGTCATGCCTTCCACTGCGCTCGACGTCGCTGGAATGCTGCGCACCGCAATCCGTTCCGACGATCCGGTGATGTTTCTGGAGCACAAGCATCTCTATCGCCAGCCCTACAATCGCTCCGAGTATCCTGGCCCGGATTACACCATTCCGTTCGGCAAGGCCCGCATCGTCCGCGAAGGCACCGATGCCAGCATCATCACCTATGGCGCCATCGTTCACCGCGCGGAAGTCGCCGCCGCGCAGCTCCACCGCGAAGGCATCGAGGTGGAGATCATCGATCTCCGCTCCCTTTCTCCGTACGACTGGGATTCCATCGCTGCCACCGTGTGCAAAAATCACCGCGTGATCGTCGCCTACGAGGACATGCTCAGCTGGGGATTTGGCGCGGAGATTGCCGCGCGAATTGCCGGCGAACTGTTCCACGAACTCGACGCGCCGGTCCAACGCGTGGCCGCCATGGACACGTTCTGCGCTTACCAGCCGAAACTGGAAGACGTCATTCTGCCGCAGGTGGACAACCTGACCGCCGCCGTCAAGCAAATCATCGAGTACTAAGCCCGGACCCGCTCCAGGGAAACTTTTCTGTTGGGCACCTCGTATTCTAGACTAGGGAGCGTCGCGAGACTCTTCCGCGGGAGGCCATGATGATCTGCACAAGCTGCCAAAAGAACATCGCCGACTATTCGAACTATTGCTACAACTGCGGCGCACGCCAAGCTACTACCGCCGCCCCCGGCCCGGGCGTGGCCAACTGTTCCCCCAAACGCCTGATGCGTTCCAGCATAGACAAAAAGCTTGCCGGAGTGTGCGGAGGCCTCGGTGCTTATTTCGACGTTGACCCCATGATTATCCGGCTTTGCTGGCTGCTGGCGGTCTTGCTGGGCGGCACAGGCCTGCTCGCCTACGTCGTCTTGTGGATTGTGCTGCCTTTGGCGCCACCCGAGACCGCCGTCGCGCCCAGCCAAAGCTCGGTTCAAGTCGTCTCGTAGCTATCCAAGACGGCCGCCGGATCTCAATGTGTCTTCCCGTGGGAGGCGCTAGTCCCCTCCCGGTCCCGTTGCGCCTTGACAGCAAAAGCACCATAAATACCCGGATCGTTTAATCTCTCTCCCGTCGCGGCGCACGCGGTCGGCTTCCTCCACCGCCACTACCTCGACTGCCGCCCTCAAATAAGAAGTGGTCGATCGACAGCAACCCCGCCCCCACTGCGGCAACCACAGAATTGGCCGTCGCCAGTACCAGGGGAAATTCATACTCATGCACTGCCAGATAGCTTCGGCTATGCATTTTCCAGAGCGCTACGCACATTTCGATCGCCAGCAACAGGGCCGCTGGGCGCGCGAATAAGCCCACGATCAGCAACCCCCCGCCAAAGGTCTCGATGATTCCCGCCACTGGCACGAAATAGCTCGGCAATCCGTGCTCGACAAATGCCCCATGCATCTGCGCCGTGGGATGCGCCAGCTTGGGGTATCCGTGGTACAAAAAAATAACCGCCAGCGCGATCCGCAAAGACAGCAACGCCACCGGCTGCAACTTGTTCAGGAATTTCAATGGGGATCTCCGCGAATCTCTCTTATCTGCCGTAACGAGACGATCTTAGCAGAAGCGTCACGCGTTCCGCGGTGTCTCAGAGCACGAATACCGTATCAACCGGACTTGCCATTTATCCAATTCGATAAAATCATCGACTCGGCTGGCAATCCCAATCCCTGGGCCGTGGCATCATAGATACGAGCTAACGCTCGACAGGATCACGGGTACTCGATGGCAAACCGAACCGCTGTACCGCAGGCATTACGCAAAATCGCAGTCGCTTTTCTCTGGGCGAACATGGCCGTTGCCGCAGCCTGCTCCCCGGCATTGGCACAAGCTCCTGCCGATCAAACTGGCCAAGGCGACCCGCAAGCTCCCGCCGCGATTAGCGGCAAAGTCGTGGATCAAAGCGGATCGCCAATTGCTGGCGCACACGTGAGATTCAGACAGGCGGCGCAGTCAGACGCCACGAACACCGAGACCCTCACCAACGATGACGGACTATTTTCCTTCTCCGGCATTCCTGCAGGCTCGTTCCAGCTGGAAATTACGCAACAGGGCTTCACCACCCAGACTGCCTCCGGCATTCTCCATTCTGGCGAATCGTTCCGAGTGCCACAGGTGACTCTGTCCGTCGCCGATGCTAGAACCGAAATCATCGTCACGCCGAATCAGTTTCAAATTGCCGAAGAACAGATCAAGGAGCAGGAGAAGCAGCGCGTCCTCGGCGTCATTCCGAATTTCTATGTGACCTACGTTCGAGATGCGGCGCCGCTCTCACCGAAACAAAAATTCGAGCTGGCCTGGAAATCGACCATCGATCCGGTCAACTTCGCGATCACCGGCGTTGTTGCGGGAGTCCAGCAGGCACAAGGCGATTTCAGCGGTTACGGCCAGGGTGCCCAGGGATATGCCAGGCGCTATGGCGCGGAGTATGGTAATACCGTCGCGAGTACATTTATCGGCGGCGCCGTCCTGCCGTCCCTGCTCAAACAGGATCCGCGTTATTTCTACAAAGGAACCGGTAGCGCGCGATCCCGCGTTCTCTACGCCCTGGCGAACTCCGTCATCTGCAAAGGCGATAACGGCCACTGGCAGCCGAATTACTCCAGCATTCTTGGAAGCCTTGCCGCTGGCGGTATCGCCAATCTCTATTACCCCGCCGAGGACCGCAACGACTTCGGCCTCACCGTGGAAACTGCGCTAATCGGCATCGGCGCCACCGCCGCCACCAATCTCCTCCAGGAATTCGTAATCCGCAGATTCACGCCCGCCGCCTCGAATCCAAATTCCGATCCAGCTGCAAAAACCCCGAAAGTGCAGAATCTGATCGGCAAACTCTTCCCCAAGCCCCTCCGCGAAGGCAACTAGGCGGCGCGGCTACCCAATCGTCGGTCGGCCAGCCATAAGCTCATTGCACCGTAAGCTTCGTGATCACGCTGCCGGTATGTCCTGAGTTTCCATCCCGCACCGCAAACCAAACTCCGTAAGACCCAGCCGGCATCTCCAACCGGTTCGTGTAGTGAATCCCCTCGCTGCGAATCAGCGCAACCTGCTGCGGCTCCAGTTTTCGGTCGATGCGCTGCGACAGGTTGGCAACTTCCTTTCCGTCGATGCCTCGCGCCATCGCCGTTATCTCCAGCTTGAGGGCATTTTCCTGCTCTCCCAGGGAAATCGTCTGTGGCGGCAAATCGAGCTCAAATTGTGCGCGCCGCTTTCCAACCGTTCCCTCAACACTTGTGAATCTCCCGTTGATGTGCACATCGGTGTAGGGAAGCGGCGACGATAGCGCCAGCTGAAAGTCACTATACTGTGCCTTTCCGGTCGTCGTGAAATCAAAACCCTTGCGATGCCGTACTTCCGCTTTCTGATCGAGTTTCACCGACAGCGCATGCCACCCGGGCTTCGTCTTCTTATCCGCGTAAAATCCCAACATGTAGTAGTCGCGGGAGTCTGTCGCAAACTCCTTCAAGCAGTTCGACAAATCCGTGCGATTGAAGCAGGGTTTGCCGCCGGTACTAGCAGCAATTTGCTGGAACATCGCAATGATTTCCTGATCTTCGTTTTGGACGCGGCCCTTCTGCCCGCTGAACGCGCCCTGCCCCAACGGGGCATCGGTGCGGCTGCTGTCAAAAACCGCAAACGACGTGTTCGCGCCATGTCGCGCATCCAGCGGATAAACCGCAACGTTGGCGCGCCCCAGCATATTAAACGTGTAGGCGTTCTCATCGACTGCCTGAGCCGCCGAGCGCACATCAAAAGTCGAGTAGTCTCGCCGTGGTCCATGCCCGGCCGCTACTCGAGTTAAGCCTCCATAGAGCTGGACTCCCGAGCCAGCCCACACCAGTGTCTTGCGGCCCGGCACTCCGCTCAGCCACTGTGCCAGTTGTTGCAGTGCACTCAGGGTGTCCAAGCGCACATTCCAGTCGCGAAAGACTTCGTACGATTCCTGCGTCTGGTAAAGCGTCAGCCACAACTGCAGTTCCTTCCATCCCTGGTTGTTGCCCGCGTGGCTTCCGCAATTGCCCGCGCTCGCCGCGCAGGGCGTTTGGTCAAACACCGCTGATCCAGTGCTTCCCATGGGCTCCTTGCCGTTCGGCTGGGTATCCTTCTTACGTAGCGCAGCGACAATCATCTTCGGGTCCGTCGTAAAGTCTCGTAGCACATGGACGCCATGCGTGGTTAGGGCCACCAGGCAATAGTGCTCTTCCGTCTCCGGTGCATCCTCCAGAAACTTGATGATTTCCTGTTTCAGGTACAGCTGATCCAGCGGTGCGGTATTCACCAGGTCCACCGCTATGACGGTCAATCGCTGCGCGTCCCGACCGTATCTGGTATTTGTGAATTCTCCATCCGCCGGCCGGCTCTCGGTTGTCGGCGCAGCATGCACTTCTTCGAACACTGCAATTTCTTTTGCTTTACCGTCCTCCAGCAGCTCAAAACTCTCCTTTTTTAGTCCGCCCAGATGTACTCCGCCTTTGTGCACAATCACCGGCACCACAACCAGTTCGGTTGCACTCTTGATCTTCGGAGCTTCGGGGGGATTCTGGGGAGTTGTTTCCGCAGAGGGCACAGCCACAAGACTCGCTACCGCCAAGAACCTGCCAACCCGACGCACGACGCTCATGGATGGCCGCCTCCGTAAACTGCGTCGATTATAGGCTAAGTACCTGATCGTAAAAACAGCGAGGCGCCCGATAGTCCGTTCTCCTTCAAGCATCGAGTCCATCAGACATGCACCGCGACTCTACAGCCCTCCCGCTTCAACTCTGGACGGTGCCAAGAACCACCAGGGAATCGGTTACAATCGTTAGCGAAGGAATCATCATCGATCTCGGACCAAGTCCAACCGATGACTGGCTGAACAGCACCGCAACTCGCCTGTTCGGAACAAACGATAGAGGAAGCGAACTTGGAATCGGCTCGTCCCAAAGCCGCACCGGCAGGAATCGCTCGATGAAGCGCAAGCTGCTGGTGGCGGTGCCGCTGCTCTGCGTCGTAGGCCTGCTGGCCTGGATCTTGCGCCCCAAACATGACTCCCTGGGCGCGGAATATGTCAGTGAGCGCAGCGTCACGCTCTGGAGCAGCGTGGCACAGGTGCGCGAGCCTCTGGACACCCTGCACTATGGTGACTCTGTCGAAATCCTTGCGCGCCGCAACGACAACGTCAAAGTTCGCACCGCCTCCGGCGAAATCGGCTGGATCGACGGCCGGCAGCTTCTCGACCCCACCATGTGGCAACGCAGTACCAAGCTGCTTGCCCAGGCCGCCGCCATACCCACGCAAGCCCGCGGCCGCACCAAGGTCCAAACCAATCTGCGCGTCGAGCCCGGCCGCACCGCGCAGCGCCTCTACCAGTTCGGCCGCGGTGTTCCCGTCGAAATTGTCTCCCGCGCGGTCGCCGATTGGGTACAAGTCACCGATGACAAAGACGCCTCCGGCGATCCGCAAGGTGCCAAGAAGGAAGACTGGTACCTGATTCGCGGCGTCGCCACACGTCCTCCCGGCGAAGCCGCGGGACGCGCGGCAGAAACCAACGCCACTACACAACCTGGCGATCAAAGCGTCCCCATCGCAGGCTGGGTCGTTGCCCGCTTTGTGGAACTCGACATTCCCGATCCTGTGCGCGAAGGATTGGCTTCCGCGAACGTGCGCCCCGTCGGCTGGTTCGAGCTCAATCGAGTCGCCAGCCCTGACGGCGACAAACCGCAATATCTTGTCACCGGCACGCGCGGACCCGAAGGCCAGCCCTGCGACTTCACCGTCCTCCGCGTCTACACCTGGAACGCCAAGCGTTCTCGCTACGAGACCGCCTTCATCGAAAATACCGCCTGTGGCCAGCTTCCTGTGCGAATTGGCAAAGGCCCCAACGGCGAGCCCGAATTTCGCTTCCACGCCATCGGCGGCGGCAAAGACGATCGCGTATACCGTCTGATCCAGACTGTGGTCCGCCGCATTCCCCAGGGGGACGAAGCCACAAAAAAGACGTCCCGCGGCAGCACTCCGAAACCCGCCGCAAAGGACGGCAGCCGATGACCTTTTTGCAGTGCGGAGGCGCGCATCCAGCCGTTATCCCCAGCGGGGGGTTCTTCCGGGAGACCCTATGACGCTGCACATCAGCGAAGCCGAAGTGCACGCTCTGCTCACCATGCCCATGGCCGTTGACGCCGTCGAAGACATCTCCCGCAAACAAGCAGGCGGCGAAGTCGTCGTTCACCCGCGCCGCCGCTTCGAGCTTCCCGGGGGGCGGTTCTTCCACTACATGGCTGCTGCCGACTACTCCGCTGGCTTTCTCGCCCTCAAGCAGTACACCTTCGTTCGCGGCGTCCTCCGCTTCCTGGTCCCGCTCTATGAAATCGCCTCCGGTGAACTACTCGCCCTGATCGAAGCCGACTACATGGGCCAGCTCCGCACCGGCGCTGCCTCCGGTGTAGCCACGAAATACCTCTCGCGCCGCGATGCCAGCGTCGCCGCCATCATCGGCACCGGCGGCCAGGCCCGCACACAACTCCAAGCCGTCGCCGCAGTGCGCAAGCTGGCTTTCGCCCACGTCTACGGACGCGATCCGCAAAAACGCGAAACTTTCGCCCGCGAGATGTCCGAGCGCGTCGGCATCCCCGTCCGCCCAGCCGCAACTGCTGCGGAGGCCACGCGCGGCGCCGACATCGTCTGCACCGCTACCACCGCCACGCATCCCGTTGTCCACGGCGCGGATCTCGCCCACGGCCTGCACATCAACGCTATCGGCGCCAATCACGCCCACAAGCGGGAACTCGACGACGAAGCCGTGGCCAGCGCCGACGTGATCGTCGTTGACTCCGTTGAGCAATCCCGCCAGGAAGCCGGCGACCTCATCCTCGCCTTTCACGGCGACGAATCTTGCTGGACCGGCGTCAAGCGCCTCTCCGACATCGTCGCGGGAAAAGCCACCGGCCGCACCAGCGACAGCGAAGTCACGCTCTTCAAGTCCAACGGCATCGCCTCCTGGGATCTCGCCATGGCCATGAAGGTCTATTCGCTGGCCCGTGCCGCCGGCGTCGGCCGCGAACTCCCCCTCTGGGCCGCCGGCAACCCCGCCTAATCTCACATTCTTGTAACTGTAGGGGCGCGCTTCAGCGCGTCCCTGCGACAACAGTCACCCTGCCGCGGCGTCAACTCGACCAGCGCGCAGCTACCCGCACTGGCCGAATCGATCGTGAAGCCATCCTTGGCCGCAGGGGGCGCTGGTGCGATCACTCCATTTCCCATCGTGATAGGATGAATGCCACAATGCGGGACGCTCCCGAACGTGCCCCCAGGGTTAATGGTACGATCCGCTGCACCGCAGCACTGGCGAGCGCACCACGCATCAAAGTCTGCGAGTAACCTGACTACATGCGAACACTGCCCGACCATCTTCGCAAAGGTATGAAACTCGTGATCGTCGGTTGCAATCCCACCGACTCGTCCGTCCGCGTCGGCCATTACTATGCCGGCCGCGACAATCCCTTTTGGCCCACTTTGTTCGACAGCGGCGTCATCCCCGAGCCCTTCGACTATCACGACGACAAGCGCGTCATCGAATTCGCCATCGGCCTCACCGATCTCGTCAAGAAGCCTTCGAAGACGCCCGACATACTCTCGCGCGAAGACTTCGCCGAAGGCCGTATTGTTTTGTCCCAAAAGCTCGAAGAGTTTGCCCCGCGGGTCGTGGCCTTCAACGGCAAGTTGACCTACGAACAATTCGCCCAGCGCAAGTGCAAGTGCGGCTTACAAAAAGAGCGCTTGTACGGCGCCCGCGTTTTCGTTCTGCCGGCTACCCCTGCTCCGCAGTCGCAAAGTGCCAAAGAGAAAAAAGACGCCATCCTGCATTTTCGAAAACTCGCGCAGCTCGTCAAGCGCGTCGAAAAGGAGCACGACGCGGCGCCTCTCCAGGGCAATCGTTTCGCCAATACCAGGACATCGAGTCACCCCGCGAATTTCGAGCACAAGGATCACGACGATCGCGACGATTCCGGCGACCCGGACGCAGCATGAGCACTCCACCGCAACCCGTGCCTGCAAGTTCACTCGTTCTCGACCGCCGCGAAAACGGCGTCGCCGTTCTCACCCTCAATCGCCCGGACCGCCTGAACGCATTGAACAAAGACCTGGCGGTCGCACTGAATGCTGCGCTGACCTCGATTTCCACCGACAAACACGTCAGTGTCGTGGTGCTCACCGGCGCGGGTCGCGCATTTTGTGCCGGCGGAGACTTGGCCGTAATCGGCAAGGGCCATCAGGACAATGACATGGCCGACCTCGAGCCGCTGCTCCGATCGGGCATGCAGTCCGTGTTGAGAATGCGCACCATGCGCCAGCCGGTGATCGCCGCGGTCAATGGACCCGCTGCAGGGGCCGGCATGAACATCGCCTTGGCCGCGGATCTCCGCATCGCCTCCGAAGCCGCCACTTTCGGCCAGAATTTCGTCAATGTCGGCTTGTTTCCGGATTTCGGCGGTACGTACTTCCTGCCCGAGATTGTCGGCCCGGCGAAAGCCGCCGAAATGTTCTACACCGGCGAAATGGTTGACGCCAAAACCGCGCTGGACCTGGGCATCGTGAATCGTGTGGTCCCCGCGGCCGAACTCGAAGCCACCGCCAAAGCGCTGGCCCGCAAACTCGCCGACGGCCCCCACATCGCCATCCAATCTGTGAAGCAGGTCCTCTACGGCAACAATCGCGACGAACTGGTCGAAGCTCTCGAGCACGAAGTCGAGCAGCAAATGAAGTGCTTCCGGTCCAAAGACTGCGGCGAAGGCGTCCGCGCCTTCCTCGAAAAACGCAAACCAAAATTCGAACCCCAACAGGAACCAACTCCAACCGCGACACCGGACACGAAACCACCCACCTAGCCCGAATGCGTCCCGCGTGCGAAAATCGAATGTAGTCGCCGGGCTTCACCCGGCGTCGAAGCCATTTCAGAACGCTAGTCCCTCTGACGCCAGTGACCATGACCGATCTCGAACTGACCCCCGTCGAACTCAAACAACGCCTCGATCGCGGCGAAAAAGTCCTCCTCGTCGATGTCCGAGAACCATGGGAATTCGACGTGTGTCGCATCGAAGGCGCCAAGCTGATCCCCATGGGCCAGATCCCGGCAAATCTGCAGTCCCTCGACGTCGACGACGACGTAATCTGCTATTGCCACCACGGCATGCGCAGCCTCGACGTAGCCGTATGGCTCCGCAACCAGGGTGTCGCCGCCGCAAAATCCCTGGCCGGCGGCATCGAACGCTGGTCCCAGGAAATCGATCCCCAAGTTCCGCGTTACTAAGGCTCTCCAAGGGGCCGAACCCTGCGCTTTTCAGGGTGCGGGCTTAGACGAAACATACCTAAAGATCAAAACCACAAACGCGCCCCTTCTCGAATCCGCCGCATGCCCTTCGATGTGGCAAAATGAACCGACAAATGCTCATCAGATTCCTGCAGCGCCTGTAGCCGCCGCATGGCCATCCGCACCGTCGCGATGATTGGAGCCGGAACCCAAAGTCGAGCGATCGCGCTGCTCGCTTTGCGAGCCGGCTATCGGGTCGTCCTCGAGGATTTTTCCATCAGTACGCTCGAGGAAGCGGAAGCGTCGATCCGGGCCGGTCTCTCAAAACAGGCCGCCGTAGCTGCCATTTCGCGCAAGCAACAGAATCACACCCCAGCCCGGACCAACGCGGATTCGTCCCGCGACGCCATTTCGAATCTCTCCGTTTGCACCGGCATTGAAGACGCCATCCGGAACGCCGACCTGATCATCGAAACCGCCGCTGACGAAATGGAAACCAAAATCGAGCTGTTCACCATCTTCGACAGATTCGCCAAACCAAACGCGATCTTCGCCACCACCAGCAGGATTCACCCGATCGCCGAAATGGCCGCCATCACATCCTGTCCCGAGCGCTGCATCGCCTTTCGGTTCGATACGACCATTCCCTCGGATCGCCTCACCGTGGCTGCCGGTCCAAACAGCTCGCCAGGCACAATCCGACAATGCGTCGACTTTACCGACTCCGTTTACTGTTGAAGCAGATAGCTTGTGAAGTCGCCGCTAGGCGATGCTATGGCTTTTGTGTTGGTGCTGCCGGGTGCTTTGCGGATTTCAGTGCGGCTTCCAGGGCAATCTCCTTGCCGTCCGCATCGACCCAGTGGATATCAAAGGCTGCATCAGAGGTCAGGAAGACGAGGCACGGGGCCGCGCCGGTGCACGTTGCGCGATGTACATGCTTGGGAGGCATGTAGGCGAAATCGCCGCGATGCGCTACCAGAGGTTTGTCTCCTTTCATTTGAATTTCCAGAGCCCCGCTGACGATCATGACGGTCTCGCTTGGTGTGTGCCAGTGGAACGGCGCCACGCAACCGGGAGCAAATTTCGCGAGGATAACGCTCGCGCCTTTGCTCGGATCACCGCGTTCCACCGAGATCGTGAAGCAATCGGGCGCATTGGCCGCGGGACCAAATTTCGCCGCCGCGGCGGTGGCCACGATGACCTTGTCGTCCGATGTCTGTGCGGAAAGATTTGATAGACCCAACACTGCCGCAAAGGCGGTCAGAAGAACAGCGAAGCGTTTAGGCGACATCAAAAGCCTCCTGAAAAGGAATCGAAAAAGGGGCCGTACCGGCGTGCTGGCGCACAATCTACTCGAATACGGTGGGAAAATCCATGCCTGCCGTCAACGACGCTTGAGCGCTTCCAGTTCGTCGAGCGTGCGGGGCCAGTCCGAGCCCAGCAGTCGTGAAAGCCCGCGATCGGCCAGCAACTTTCCGCCAGTCTGGCACCGCGCGCAGTAATTCGTTTCGTTATCCGCGTACCGGACGCGCTGAATTTTCTCCCCGCAGCGTGGGCACGGTTGACCGTACCGCCCGTGAGCTGCCATCCCTTCGCGAAACGCGGTCACGTTCTCGGGAAATTTTTCGCGCGCCTCGGCGCTGAACCGGTCCATCCACATACCTAGCGTGCTGCGCGTCGCGGCGTACAGCCGATCCCACTCCTCGGGCTTCAATTTGTGAGTGAGCGCAATGGGCGACAACTGCGCGGCGTGCAGGATCTCGTCCGAGTACGCGTTGCCGATGCCGCTCAAAATCCGCGGATCGGTAAGCCCGCGCTTGAGCGTGCGATTCTCGGCGGTCAGCGCCGCACGAAAAGCCACAAGGTCCGACGAGAAAACCTCGATGCCGCCGGGATCGACCGCGCGCAATCCTTCGTCACCGGCCATTACGTGCAGCGACGCACGCCGCTTGGCCCCGGCCTCAGTCAGAACAAGCGAGCCGCATGGGAAGTCGAACGCGGCAAGCGCGTTGCGGCCCGAAAGCTTGGCTTGCGGCGGGCGCCAGTGCAGTCGCCCGGCAATCATCAGGTGAATAACCAGCCACAGGTCATTGTCGATCCCAATGGCAATTCGTTTACCGACGCGGCGCAGTTCACGCACCATCTGCCCCTCGGCGTCGGTCAGGCGCGGCTGCACCGTGCGCAGCAGAAACGCGCTGGCCAGGCGCACGCGAATCAGTTGCTGCCCAACGATGCGCGATTCGAGCGCGGTCAGATACGCAGAGATATCAGGAAGTTCCGGCATGGAAGCAACGGCAGGATAGCAAATCGTCAGCGCTCAACGACCCGAGATCAGCATCATCCCGGCGCGCAACCCACCAGATCAATGCCATCTCGAATCCCCGCGCTTCGCGGAGTAAGAACCCGCTGTTTCCTTTGCTTTGATGCTGTGGCACGACTATCAGGATCTTTAGAAGTCACAATGCAACGAAAGAGCCAAAGTGGAACCAGCCGTTGGTTTCAAACAGGCTCGCAGAATTTGCGGGCCTGGACTAACGTTTCAGCCACGGAGGATGCTCGATGAAAACGAAACGAATGATTTTCGCCACAAGAATACTTGCCGCAGTTCTGGCCGCCGGCGGATGGGTGGCCACGCGGTGCACTACACCACAGACCGACGACATAGAACTGCTGCAAGTACGCGAACAAGTGTGGCGCGCATGGTTTGCGGGAGACATCAAAACGCTGGAGCGCTTGGTTCCACCCGACACCATCGTCATGAGCGGCGGGGAAGAGCAGTGGAAGCACCAGGCCGAAGTACTGCAGACCTCGGCGGAATTTCATGCCAAGGGCGGCAAACTACTGCAGCTGGAGTTCCCGCGCACCGAAATACAGCACTACGGCGACGTAGCCATCGTATGGAGCAGTTACACGCTGGAGCTCGACGTGGGTGGCAAGAAATCCGGCGGCTCCAGCCGCGTCACCGAGATCTTCGTCAAGAAAAACGGAAAGTGGACCAATCCAGGCTGGCACACGGATGAGGAGAAATAAGGTCCGCCCGGCATCGCGGCCCTTCTGAGATCACGGAGAGTCCGGGCGCCGCTTCAGCACCGGCCGATTATCCGGCTGAGCCGCAGGGGCGTGATCTCCCGCCGGGCCCGTGCCGCCAGGAACCGCCGCGGAGACCGCGCCTTCCGAGTATGGCTTCTTGAGTAGGTTCTCGGCGGTCACTTGCGCTCCGCCGGTGTCGTCGTTGGTCTGCTTGGCCTTGCTATACTCATTAACTGCGCGTTCGCGCTGCCCCAACAAATCAAAAATCTTGCCGAGATAAATGTGTCCCCAAACCTCGGTCCACTTCTCCGCAGGTTCCGGCACCGTCTGCAGCGATTCACGAAAAGCGTTCGCCGCAGCCTGGTAATTCTTCTGGTAGAAAAAAGCCTCGCCCATGCGGAAGTTCGCCAGCGGCCGATTCGGCTGCATCGACAGCGCCCGCTGGTATTGCCCGATGGCGTCGTAGTACAGCCCCTGCTCCGCCAGTTCTTCTCCGCGCGCGATAGCCGCGCGCGCGCGCAACGAATTGCTGCCCTTCAGCACCACGTTGTTCGGATCGATTTTGATGCCGCCGGGTTTGGGCCGCCCAAAAGTTTCCACCGTAAATGCAGATTCGGTGCCGACCACATCTACTGTCTTATTCTCGGGATTTCCCTCGGTATCGATGCGCAGATCCACAGGCATGCTGAACGTGTCCAGCGGCTGCTTGATCTTGCCCACCACGCGGAAGCCTTGCTTGGTGCGGTACACCACGTACTCCAGCGTGAAATCCGGAACTCCCGTGGAATTGAGCCACTGCGCGAAAAATCCGCGCAGGTTCGGCACCGGCTCATTCTTCTTCGCCACTTTCTCTATTTGCTGCTGCGCCAACGCTTCGAAGTCCTCGATGCGCGCGGTCTTCTCGGCAAACCGGAAGTAGAAATCGTGCAGCAACGCCCTGAAGGCCGCGTCGCCCATCTGCGCGCGCACCATGTGGAAGATCATCGCGCCCTTGTTCATCACTACCGAGCGATAGTCCGAGGAATACGGCGTCAGCCGCGCCGCTTGCGCGATCGGCGCGGCGTCCTCGCCCATCAATGCGCCCACCGCGAATTCATCGACGGCCCGGAGCCCGGCCTCGCGCCCGGCGTTCTGCTCGGCGTACAGCGCTTCGGAATACCGTGCCAGGCCGTCGCTCAGCCAAACATCCGCGGGCGACGCGGGAAGCACAGCGTTACCCCACCACTGCGACGCCACCAGCCGTGCGATGGTGCGGTCCGCGCCCTTTGGATCCCAGATGCGCTTGCTTAGCAGCAGCACGCCCGGCGCTGCAAAATCACGCAACGTCCCGTCAGGAATCTGGATGACCGTAAACTCTGGCTTCGGCAGCGGCCCGAACATATCGGAGAACACCGTCACCGATCGCGCCACGTCGGCGGCGAAGTCCGCCGCATTATTCGGAGCAGATGGCGGCGCATACACCGCGACGTTCACGCCTTCCGCTTGTTGCGGATTGAATTTCAGCTCGCCGGCGACGAAAGTCCCATGCGGCGCCGGTGAATCGCAAACGAAAGTGTAGAGCAGGCGATTGCCTTCCACTGTCGTTTTGCCGGCCATTGGCGTCGGGCTGCTGCCCTTTCCGGTTCCTGCGACCGCGAAAGAATCCGGCACATTCAGGCGGAACGTTCCCGTGTAGCGATTCGAGGGATAGTTGGTCAGCGGGAACCAGCGTGCGGGCAGCAGCAGGTACGCACCGTCTTTGCTGATGACTGCGGCTTTGATCCCCGGGATCGGGCTATTTTCTTGATTGGCCAGCAGACCCGCGTAAGTGAATGTGAGCGCAACTTTCGCACCCGCAGCCACGGGTGAGTTTAGATTGACCGTGCCATACAGCGAATTCTGATTGTCGCGCTCGAAGCTCAGCGCCTTGCCATCCGCGCCGGTCACCGACTTGACGTCCAAATTGGGATGCAGTTCAACGCGCACGCTCCCGGAAACTTCCTGCGCCTTGAATTCCACCTTGGCGACTGCGGAGATCGACTGGCCGATGGTGTCCAAGTTGGCAGTCACATCGTAATGCTCAGCCAGAAAGGCGGGACGCGCGACCACCTGCGCTCGCGCCGGCGCCGTCGAGCACACCAGCAGCACCAAGGCCGCCAAAACGCTCTGGCACGCAATTCGGTTGTTACGGGTAACGTGGGTCATCGGACCCCTTTCCTACACTCCGCCAGGGCACCCTCCATAGGATAGCAGAGACGCCAGTTTGCGTTGCCAGCGTGTCGACCTGCCTCCCGGGCTGCGCCCAACGTGTGCCTTTCCTTCAAGATTCCTGCAGATTTTCGGCGAATTGCGCTGTCCTTGGCACGACGATCGTGCGAGGATGCCAGCGGCATTTTTCTGATTTTGCAGCCCACAATGCCTTGCGCAAGAACTCAATGCATGGATGGGATCTCCCGCGGCAAAGATGCGGCGATTTAGCTCGCTCCACGCCGGCAAACTAGGAGGAGGGTCAGTGAGCAAGTGCCCCCATCTCGACAAGGCTCTCGGTTTGCACGAACCCATTTCTCGCCGCGATTTTCTGGACGGCACGTTGATGGCCTCGGCGGGTATCCTGGCGGCCGCCGCCTGTCCTCTTTCGCTCGGTGCGCAAGCGAACCCGCAAAGCAGCGCCGCGTGGGCTGGCTATACTGGCGAGGGCGACTACAAGAATTCGGCGGGAAACACCGAGCGCGTGATGCAAAACGCGCACGCCGTGCGCGACGGCCAGTTCGACAAACCTCCGGCCGACGTCGCGGAGATTGGCGAAATTTACGACTGTGTCGTGATTGGCGGCGGCATCTCCGGCCTCTCGGCCGGACTGTTCTTCCAAAAACAAGCCGCAGCGAATCGCAACTGCTTGATCCTCGATAACGCGCAAATCTTCGGTGGCGTCGCCAAGCGCAACGAATTCGTAGTCGATGGCCATCGTCTGTACGCGCCACAGGCTTCCGTCCACTTTCAACCGCCGTATCCGAACAGTTTCCTGAAGAGCGTCTACGACGCCATGGGACTCGATTGGGATGCCTTCAAGTCCTACCAGAAGTGGCATGGCCCTTCGCCCGAAATCTCTCTGCCTCCAAGTCCCTATGGCCAAGGCTCCATCAACGGTAAGCCCGCCGCTGGCTTCTTCTTCGGTGCCAAGTACGGTCACAAGCCCGGAATCTGGATTACTGATCCTTTTGGCAAGAAGCTGGAAGGTACTCCATTTTCCGAAACCACGCGCCAGGAAATCATTCGCCTCAACGATGAGCAAGCCGTCGTCCCGCCCCTCGTGTACGACTATCCCGGCGACGCGATTTCTCGCCAGCTCGATGGCATGACCCTCGAGGACTATCTCGTTCGAACCTACGGTGTCAGCCGCGAAACCATTCGTTTCTTCGTGGCCGGGGAAATGAGCGGCGGATTCGGTCTCGGTCCCGATGCGCTGTCGGGTTTTCTTCAGTACGAATGGTCGAAGACCCTGCCAACCGTCGACGACTCCATGAAAACCGGTATCGCCATGTTTCCCGGCGGAAATTCCGGCATGACGCGCTTGATCGTCAAGACCCTGATCCCCGGCGCCATCGAAGGACCGCGAACCATGGAAGCCGTGTGGAAGAATCCCGTCAATTTTGCCGCACTCGACCGCCCGGATCAGCGCTTCCGCATTCGCCTCGATTCGACGGTAGTTCGCGTGGAGCATCTCGGCGACCCGGGCAAGGCGGACTTCGTCTCCGTCACGTATTCAAATAATGGCCGCCTCTATCGCGTGAAATCGAAGACCGTGGTAATGGCCGGCGGTGGCTGGATCACCAAGCACGTCATCCGTGACCTCGACGAAACCCGACGCAACACCTACGAGCAGTTCAACTATTCGCCCTACATGACCGCCAACGTAGCCGTTCGCAACTGGCGCTTCCTCTACAAACTCGGCATTTCCAGTGCCACCTGGTTCGAAGGCTTCGGCCGTTACGTGAACGTCCGCAAAAGTGCCACGTTTGGAGTGGATACCACCGACGTCGGTCCGGATCTGCCCACGGTCCTTACGTTATTCATCGATTTCTGCAAGCCCGGGCTTCCCGCTCGTACGCAAGGCCAGCTCGGCCGCGCGGAGATCCTCTCCACTTCCTTCACCGACTACGAACGCCGCATCCGCGAGCAGCTCACCGACATGTTTGCCGCCTCTGGCTTCGATGCCAAACGCGACATTGCCGGCATCGTCCTCAATCGCTTCGGCCATGCCTTCATCAATCCGCAACCCGGCTTCTTTTTCGGCCTCGACGGCAAACCAGCCGCCCGCGAAGCGTTGCGCGGCGGCCCCTTCGGCCGCGTCGCCTTCTCCCATTCCGATCTGGCCGGAGCAATGGACCATCGCAACGCCTTCATGGAATCCCAACGCGCCGTAAGCCAACTCCTGGATCGCGTCCTGACCTAGCGGCGACTGGCCATAGCTGTGAACTACCTCGCCACGCCAAAACCCTGCGACCTGTGAACGCTCTCGGCAAGAAATCCCGTCGCTTCAACGTCGGTCATCTTTCACGAATGCCCACTAGCTCCAGGATGGCGTCCGCGGCGCGATCGACGGCGCCTAGGGGACCCAGGCGCTCGCGCACCTCGGCCAGCCCGGCGCGCAAAGCGCGGCGGGCGTTCGCGTCCTGGAGCAGGCGAATGGTTTCGCCTGCGACCTTGTCCGGCGTGAAGTCGGATTGAATCAGCTCGGGCACGACGTGCTTCTCGGCAATCAAATTCACCATGCTGAAAAATTTTGTGCGCACCAGCGGCTTGGCTAGCGCCGCCGTCAGCCGCGTAACGCGGTAAACCACAACCATCGGCGCGTCGAGCAGCGCGGCTTCCACCGTAGCCGTCCCGCTGGAAACGATGGCAGCGTCCGCTGCGGCGAGAGCATCGTAGGTGCGCCCTTCGACGACGCGCAGCGAGACCTGCGGGTCCCAGCCTTCGCGGAGCGCGGCGCGTTCCGATGACGCACCGTGGCTGCCGCCGGGAGCGGCAGCCACCACGAATTGCGCGCGCGGGAGCGCGGCATGGATGTAGCGGCACGCCTCGCGAAGCACCGGCAGGTGCTGCCGAAGCTCCGCGCTGCGGCTGCCCGGCAGAACCGCGACCAGCGGTTCTGCCGGATCAAGTCGCACCTCCGCGCAAAGCGCTACGCGGTCCTGTGTTGCGCGCACTTCGCCCACCAGCGGGTGCCCGATAAATTTCACCGGCACTCCGGCATCGCCATAGAATTTCTCCTCAAACGGAAAAATGCACAGCGCCTGCGCAAATCGCCGCCGCATCACGCGCACGCGCCAAGGCCGCCACGCCCAGAATTGCGGGCAAATATAGTAGGCGTTGCGAATCCCGCGCGCTTTCAGCTTGCGCGCCAGCCGCAAATGGAAGCCCGGGAAATCGGTAAGAATGGCAAGCGCCGGCCGCCGCCGCTCGGCTTCCCTGACCAGCCGCCGCATGGCCCGCACCAGCGAAGGCAGGTGGCTGAGAATTTCAGTGATGCCGACCACGGAAACCTCCGAATAGTCGGTGACCACCTCAACTCCAGCAGCCCGCATCTGCGGCCCGCCCATGCCGAATATTTCCACATCCGCACGCGCCCGCAGCGCCGTCGCCAGCCGCGCGGCATACATGTCGCCGGAGGCTTCGCCGGCAGAAAGCAGCAGGGAAATGGGCGGCATAGGGAAGGTTCAGTGCGACCCGCGCATTATCTCGCATCTCCGCAATTCCGCAGGCCGCGAATCTTGCCACGGTTTCTCACATCAACGCTGGACCAGGAGCGTCGAACCGAGCGCGTACCGCACGAACGCCCGGACAACCCACGAACGAGTATCTGTTCCAAATAATCTGTTCCAAGGACTTCCATTAGCAGGGCAACGGAATCTTCGATTAATCCGGGAGGCAATCCAAGGGTCTCGAGTCTTTCGTTTGCTCCGACAATCCATTTTGTGCAAGACCCGTTCAACATCCGACATAAATTGAATCTTTCGAGCGTTATAACCTCGTCAATTAATCTAAGCCGATAGAGTCTGCTTTTGGAGGTAAGAACAGCCATGCATTGGGCGCTTGGCGCGTGATGCCCGGCTTTCACGATCTGCTGTGGAACCCGGCATTCCTAGTGCCGGCGTCACAGCTACTGGGCGGTCCCGTGCACTTCTGACAAGACCAGCTTTTCTGCAAACCAGCGCCCGCTCTGCTGGAGCCTCGTGGCCCCGCAGCAAGAGGGGTTTCCCTAGAATCGTTCTTCCCATTCGACAATCGGACAACCGCCCGACTGCCATCTCGGTTGTTCTTGGCCCATCCTTGCTCTGGGGCAATGACATCGCGCAGTTCGTGCGGTAATTTCTGAATGGCTCCTCAGACTT
>Ga0157378_10000228_pt1 | contig 54876 bp, 44 predicted proteins | sample M65metaG_FD_115309 | JGI IMG/M metagenome (GOLD analysis project Ga0157378, IMG submission 115309) | Miscanthus rhizosphere microbial communities from Kellogg Biological Station, Michigan, USA - M6-5 metaG | ecosystem: Host-associated > Plants > Roots > Rhizosphere > Soil | place: USA: Michigan... | reverse complement strand
TCATGATTTGCTTCTTGATTACGGCTGGGTCATCGGTCGAGTAACCGACGCTGATGTGCTGGCGATCTCCAAACCAGGGAACGTATACAGCCACCACTTTCGTGCTCTTCGGCTGTGTCGCCATCGCCTCCCGCAGAGGATGCGAACGGCTGGCGCGGTAGCACGCGGGCGTGAACAAAAACGCCATCGCCGTGCCCAGCAGTACCGGAAGGGTTTTCATACCGATCATAAGAATGGATGCAGTTTCGGCTTCCCAGGTTCCTATTGCGGAGGTTCTTGTTGCAGAAGCCTCACCATCCAACGGTCCGCGGCCGGGGTCATGAGCACCACATAGGTTGCGGTCGTAGGCTGCGTATAGAGAAGGCGATCTCCATCAAACACCTGCACATCGTATTGAGCGGTGTCGCGAAGCTGCATCACGCCGCCGTCCTGGGCGTAAAAAATTCCTTGCAGCTTGTGCCCGCGATCTTCGAAGCGTCGGTGGACTCCAGTGACTGCCTGGTCCTTGATAGCCCCGATAAACTCGGTCTTGGCGAAACCAGTGAAGTAATCATTCAACAGTCCGATGCGATTTTGGTCCATGGCGGCGATCAGAGTCTTCCAGGCAGCAGCATAGTCTCGCGCAATCTTCTTTTCCGTCAGATCTTCAATCTCGCGCGGACCCATGGACGAGACGTCAAGTTGCACCGAGGGCTGAAGGGAATCCGCCTTGGCTGATTTGCCGGGCGCCAGCGAGAAGATCAGGCCAAAAACGAATGTGGCAGCAAGCAAGCGCACCTTCATCGGCCGCCTCCGACGCGAATTTCATTTCCGAGGGTGACACCGCTGGCTACAGATATGGTAGCTGCACCCTGATATGGCATTTCCGCGCGCGCAATGCTCTTCTTGATTGGGGCGTCGACCATGCTGCGGCCGCCCTTATCGACCTTGGTGAAGGTCACAATGGTGCCGTCGGGCAAACTATTACCTTTACAGTCTCTTACCGGATCGGTCTGCAGAATCAGGCGTCCATCGGCAGTCTGCACGCTGGCGTGCAGGTTACACGGATCGGAAGCGACCTGTTGCACCACCCGGGTTTCCTTGGCTTCGCCGATTGTTGCTTGAATCTCAATCGGTCCTTCTTTAGGGCCCGAACTCAAGCGCGTCCATGCAATACCGTTGTGGGTCTTAAGCGGAGCAGAAGCGCCAGGACCGTCTTTGGTGGAAACTTGAAATGTCACAGTGGAGGGAGCGGTCACAAGATTGCGATATGGATCCATCACCACTGAGACCCCATTGATGGCATTGGGTTGGGAAATCGGGACCCTTGATGGATGCAGGAGGAACGATATCTTCTCCGGCTGCGCAGGCTCGACAAACACACGCGCTTCGCTGCAGGAACTAGTCGAACATGCCAAAAGGATGTAGTCTCCCGCTGAGCGAAGCTCCGATCCTTTAACTTGCACTTCGCTACCCAACTGTATTTTTGTCTTCGACACGTGACCGGGACCAACTACGTAGAAAGTCCCCTCACCGCTTCCACTGGTGGTGGCAGTAACCAGTTCTCCCGCAGGACTCTTGGCCGGAGCCTGCAAGCCCTGCGCAGCCGCAAACAGGCTGATGCCGAGCAAACAGACCAATGAAAGCGGTTTACGCATCTAGGAATTCCCCTGGTCGTTGTAGTGAGTTACGACTACACGGAACGTCTGCGCGCGTGAGGCAACATCGTCGGGCAGGCTGAGCGAGAAGGGCTGCGCTGTCATCGGCAACAACGCGCGTTGAATGTAGCCATCCGAAACCCAGATCACTTTGCCGTTGTTGTCGTAGCAGGTTGCCAACACGTGTGCGATATTGACCACCTGTCCGCTTTGGTCTTCCAGTTCACCGCGAAGGACCTTTTTCCCCAGCGCATCGGTGTCAAGCCGCTGGTTCATAACTCCGATTACCGGGTCGGCTGAGGCGGCCATAGCGCCAGCCTTGATATCCATCCGGACTTGTTTGATCTGTGAAAGCTTGAACTTCGGGAAATCGACTCGGTAAGGCGTGACCTGGCTGGGGAGAAGGATGTGAGAGATCTTGTCGAAGCTGCTCTCTTCGGCGAGGTCAGAGCCATTCGGCGAGACCAGAGTTGCATTTACGTTTACGTAGGCCGGAATGGTGTCTTCATTAACCGCTTCGCCCATGATGACGATGCCCTCAGGGCGCTCGATTGCGTTCATGGAGATAATCCGCACTTTGGGAGAATCGATGCCAGAGGCTCCCCAATCACCTTCGGGGCCGCGATTCAGAACATCCCAACGTAAGTAATTCACGGGAACAACACGAGCAGGAAGCTTGGTCGATGGTGGTGTCGGCCAGACCACGTGCCAGTCTCCACCCTGCCGCACAACTTTCATATCGCGAGTTTCCGAAACGGTACCGACGGCGGTCGACCAGTTCATCTTCACCCGCATCGTCGCCTCGTCTCCGACCTTGTGAATCATGGTGACGTCGGTGTCCTGAAGCGATGAGTAGGTACGAAGGCTTCCGTCAGTGCCGGCAAGGTCATGAATGAAATCGTCGCGATCGAGTTTGCCGGCATTCGCCAGCGAATCGTAAGCAGAACCAAAGTCGCGGGCGCGAATCTTTTGCAACAACGAATTTGTCGCGCGTTCCGGAGTGTCATCGGAGCGCAGCACCCCGGCTGCACCGGCGGACTCCATGTATCCCCAACCAACTAGAACCAACGTAACGGCTATGAGAAGGACGCCTAAAAGACGATTCATCGATGGGCCTCGCGAGCATACAGTGGTTCGCTCGTAGAAACGGGATAGTCGGCAACTAAAGTGCGCTGGCGATCGGGCATGACAATCAGGAAAAAGACTGCAAGCGCGGCGCAGCCCACGGGCAGGATGCCCCACATCAATCCTTCCCACGGAGCTGGGATTGCGTCGGAGATGATCTTGTGTGCCGGAGGCACATCGTCTTTGGACCAGACCGTAATCGCGCCTTCGTCGTAAACCTCAATCTGGTGCCATCCAGCGAATACGAGCAGCGGCTCATAGTATCGATCGTGAACGAATATGTACTTTAGCCCGTACTTGTTGGCGTGCTGAAGGATGGCCCGCAGTGAATCCATTCCGGCTGTTCCGAAAAACTTTGCGCTGGTCAGCTGGGCAGAACCGTAACTGGTCATCTCCGGCAGCAAACGCGCGGAATTGTATTCACCGTCAATGCTGAGAGCGTCGGAGTAAGTGGAGAGTTTAGGCAGCGCGTTACCGAAACCTAGGGTCAGGTAGCGGTACTGATCGTGTCCATCGCGATTAAGAAAGGCTGCAGCGGAATCGATATTCAATCCGCCAATAGAGCGGAACGGGCTCCAATTCGACCAACCCAGGGTGAGGGCGAAAGTCGCGACTCCCGCTATTCCTAGCCCAAGTGTCGCCGGCCGCGGGAAGCGTTCAATCAATTCCTTGGCGAGCAGTCCTACCATGGGCAGCGCCAGCATGCACGCCAGCAAAGTGAAACGCTCGAACGTCAAAATATCGAATGCTCGCCCCAACAGCATCTTGGGAAGGGGAGTAGTTCCTCCCAACCCGAAGATCAGGGCGAACCAGAACCCAGCCAGCAGCGGCCGCAGCCGGCGCACCTTCACCCCACGGAAAAAGATGAAAGGGAAGGCTAGGATCATCGCACCATAGGGCACGATGAAGTAGTTAATCCCGACCATCAAGTTTGTCAGCAGGTTCGAACGGCTGGCGTGAGGAATCGGTATCTGCTTGATGGGGTGCTTAATGATGGCGACCCAATAAGGCATCAGGACGATGAGTACGCCGATGACGACCATAGCCGCAAAGGCTGCCGCCCGGGAGAGCACGGCCAGCCCCGCGCCCTCTTCAGGATCGTCCTTAGAATCCATCCAGGCAAGAACGAAAGTTGGCAACGCGAGTAACGGAGCGCCGAAGATTAAGGTGACGTGGTGAACGCAGGCTGCCGCCAAAGCGAGAAAAACGCCTTTAAGTAAATCGGCCATCCGGCCCTTGCGGCAGAAATAATACAAGTAGGGCAGTGCGTTCAGATAAATCGGTGCGGAAAGCGTGGTTGATAGCTGGCCCGCATTGTAGACCAGGAAGCTAAGCGACCCAATGAACACGCCGCCGAGAGCGGCGTAACTGGCGGAAACTTCATCGACCCACAGTCGGGCAAAACGATATACACCCACCGGCACCAGCAGAACAGCAATAAACTGCACCAGGGCGTAGGCCATGTTCAGGCCCATCACATAAGAAAAGAGGGCAATAACCTGGTGGCCGAGGGGCGGGTAAGTGGTTTGCGAGAAACCGGCGAACCACTTCTCATTCCAAGGGTCGAACCAATGCCGCGCATAGTGCGAAGCGAAGAAGATGTGGAAATTGGTGTCGTACGAAGTTTTCGCGGGAAGCTGCATGAAGAGCAGGGGCCCGTGAACGGCCAGCACGACAAGCAGTATCACCAACATGGGGATAGGACGGCTCGCCGGTTTTGTTTCGTATGTCACTCCACCCTCCGCAGCCAGCTAATTGCTTTTACGTAGCGTGCTTCGATTCAAGAAAAGTCCAATAGGTTGGCTGTTTTCAGGTACTTGGGTCTTAAAAACCCGCTGCCTTCGAGCATCCTACTTCCTACGTAGAGCATCTGATGTTGGCTCGCACGCAGAGTCAAGAGAAACCGTAGTGGAAGGTATGCGTCCATTGTGCCGTCGAATTCCAGTCATCGTCCTGATTAGCCTCGCCTGCGGGCTGAGCGCTTTGGCTCAGACCTTTGAGGTTGGTCAGGACGCTCCTGCGAATACCAAAAAACAGAAAAAGCAGGAAAAGAAGAACGCCAAGGCAGCAGACTCGGGAAGCGCCCAGGAAGCCCCTTCGATTGGCTGGGGAGCAGGCCTGGAAGTAGCGCGTGAAGCGAAGGCCGCTCAGGAAGCACTACGCACTGAGCACTTCAATGAGGCGACGTTCCATGCGGAAAAAGCCGCTAAAGCTGCTCCGCAGAATGCAGACCTGTGGTTTCTTTACGGATATGCTGCCCGGCTGGCTGGACACTACCAGGCCTCTCTTGCCGCATTCAAACACGGCCTCACTCTGAAGCCATCTTCGGTGCAAGGGCTATCAGGGGAAGCCCAGACCTACATCAAAATGGGTCAGCGCGAACAAGCTAAGGAAATCCTGCTGCAAGTGCTGGCGGCCAACCCTAGCAGCCACAGTGATCTTCAGCTGGCCGGAGAGCTTTTTCTCAGCGAAGACCCGCAACATGCTCTTGAGCTTCTGAACAAATCGGAGCAGATCTTCGCCGACGCCCGCACAGAATTGCTGCTCGCCAGAGCTTATCAGTTACTAAAACGTCCCGAGGACGCCCGCCGGTATCTAGAACGCGCAAGAAACCGAGCGCCGCATGATTCCAATGTGCTGCGTGCGGTGGCGGGGTTCTTTCGTGAGAGCGGTCGCTTCGACGAAGCGATTTCGTCCTTGAAGGAGGTTAGTGACAAATCGGCCGAATACTGGGGAGAATTTGGGTATACCTACCAGTTGGCCGGAAGGAAGAATGAGGCGGCTGAGGCGTATGTTCACGCCGCCAATCAGGACAGGAACGAGATCAATTATCAGTTGAGCGCTGCCCTGGCTTTACTGAATGCAGGCAAGTTGAATGAAGCGAAAACATTCATTCAGCGTGGCGATGGCATCAGCCCCAATCACTATCGCCTCCATGCGATTCGCGGGCAGTTGGCCAGCGTGGAGAATCGCTCTGACGATGCAATTACTGAATATCAGGCGGCGATCGCCAACCTTCCGGCGGAAGGAGTTCAGGAAGGCGTGCTGTATCCGGTCGAGCTGCATATCAACCTCGCTGAGCAATACCGTTCTGCTGAAAATCAAAACGCGGCCACCGAACAGGTTAATCTTGCGGCTGCCCAGCTACAAAAAATTGAAGTTGCAGGCAGCGGACGTGCGGAATACCTGCGCTTACGTGCCGCAGTCAAATCGGCCCAGGAAGACTTTCCTGGCGCCGAAAAAGACCTGCAAGAAGCTCTCGCGCTCGAACCGTCTAATCTAAACCTGACCCTAAATTACGGGAACCTTCTGTGGAAGATGGATCGCCACGACGAAGCGGCGAAGAGGTTCCATGAAGTGATCAAGACCGAACCGAATAATCTTTCGGCACTCACCTCGTTAGGATTTCTGGCACGCGAGCAAAATGACGATAAGGCGGCACAGGAATACTTCACCCGGTTGGTCAAGTCGTATCCCAATGATCATGTTGCATACCTCGCGCTGGGTGACCTCTACACCTCGCAACGAGCGTTCCCAAAAGCTTTGGCTCAGTACGAAAAAGCCAATAAACTCGCACCTAAGAACGCGATTGTGGTCTCACGAGCGGTAAATGCTTCCATCGAATCGCATGATTTGAAATTAGCGAAGAACTGGCTTGACCGGTCGGATCAGCCGATGAATACCAACCCGCAGTTGATGCGGGAACGGGAACGTTATCTTACGCTGACCGGCAGTTACGCGGAGTCCGCGGCCCTGGGCTATAAAGTTTTGGAGAAGTTGCCGACAGATCCTGAGGCGCCCGTTTACTTGGGATACGATCTGATCTTCCTGGGTAAGTACAAAGAGGGATTAGCCATCGCGGAGAAGTACAAACCCATTCTTCCCAAAGACAAAGATCTTCACCTGATCGCCGGCCACGCTCATCGCGAATTGGGGTTCCTGGACGAATCAGTGCAGGACTTTACGGAGGCACTGAAACGTGACCCGACCATGGCTACCGGGTACATGGATCGCGGTTATGTTCTGAATGATTTGCGACGCGGCAAGGAGGCTGCGAAAGATTTCGAGACTGCGATCAAGTTGAGGCCGAATTATCCAGAGGCGCACCTCGGCCTGGCCATGGCCTATCTGCAAATGCACCGCGGGGCGAATGCGCTGAAAGAAGTAAATATTGCAGAAATGACGCTAGGCGAATCGCGCACAACCCACATGACGCGTGGTGAAGCCTACCGCCAGCGTGTGCTGTACCCGGCTGCTGAGAAAGAATACCGGGCGGCGCTGCGCTTTGCGCCCAACGATGTAGACATCAATCTGGCTCTGTCAGAGGTGATCTACCGCGAACGACGTTATGAAGAGTCGGCGCAGATTTTACGTCAGGCATCTGTTGCTCGCCCTGACGATCCCGTGATCTATGCGCGCCTGGCTCAGGCATACGCGAAACTGGGCCGGCAAGCGGAAACTTTTGAGTTCGCTCAGAAAGCGGAAACTGTCTCCAATGGTCGAAGCTCCGTAGAAATGGCTGTGGGCGAGGCATTTCTCACCTTGGGTGATCGTGAAGCCGCCATGCAGCGTTTTTCCCGTGCGCTCGACGATGAAAATGGAAACAGCATCGCCACCCGCCTGGCGATCGCCCGGTTGTTCGTTCGCCAAGGAAAAGCTGATGACGCGCGCGAACAAATCGGTCTGGCTTTCGCTGAGGCCCGGGTAGCAGACAACCAGGAAATTACCGCCGAAGATCTGGTGGAAGCCGCTGATGTGTTGCTCTCCGTGCACGACTACGACTTGGCGAAGAAGTTCCTGCAACGGGCACGGGCCGCCGGGGCGGACAATAGCGTGGTGTCTATTGCCATGGCAAACGCCTATCTGGCGCAAGGCGAGACCAACAGCGCGCAATCGGAGTTGGCGCTGGTCAGCAAGGACGAAGGCTATGAGCAGAACTACGAATATCTCATGGCGCAGGCCAATATCTTCCGGCAGCGCCAGGAGACGCTTCAGGCTCTCACAACGTTTGCTCGAGCGGATGCGATTTCTGGCGATGATCGGTCCGCGGAGCAAGCGCAGTATGAGCTTGCTGCAGCCGAAGGCCGTCAAATTTCGACGAATTTTAGTGTTGGTTCCGACGCCAGCTTAGCTCCCATTTTTGAAGACATAAACATCTATCAGATGGACGCGAAATTATTAGGAGTATCCGGCTCGAATTTGCCGCTACCGCGATCTTCCTACGAAAGTCTGGCGCGGGAAGGCTACCACTTGCGGCTGAATAGCTGGCCTGCACTGACGGGCTTTGTCGAGGAACGAAATGCCCGCGGTACAATTTCGTTTCCCAGCCGTGCTCTTATTCAGGATCGCAATACCTACGACACCTCTTTCAACACAGGGATAAGCCCGATCTTGCGGCTGGGATCAACCAGTCTGCTGTTCAACACCGGCGTAGAGTTCACGCTGCGCCGGGATTCAATCTCAGCCAGAGACCTGAACCAGAATCTGTTCCGCCAGTTTCTCTACATGTCGACCAGTTCATTGTTTAACTGGGTGACAGTCTCCGGAAGTGCAGTCCATGAGACCGGTCCTTTTACTGAGCAGAACCTGCATTCCCGGGATGCGTCAGCAAACCTCAATTTCCGGGTGGGGCGACCATGGGGCAAGACTGCTTTGATCACCGGATATGGCGTGCGGGACGTGTTGTTCCGGCCGCTGATTCGGGAATACTTCACCACTGACATGTATGCAGGTCTGCAACGCAAGTTCGGCAGGAACTTGCAACTTACGGTACTGGCGAACTATATCCGCTCTTGGCGCGTAGAAGATGCGAACTTCGCTATTGCTCAGGCTCTACGGCCAATGGCGCAATTTGACTACCACATAAATCCACAGTGGAGCGTGCAAGGGTCATTCGCTTTGTCGCGCGGGCAGGGTTTCCACGACTACGACAACCTGCAAAGTGGCTTCCTCATCTCATATTTGAAGCCGGTTCGCCGTACTTTACATGACGAGAGCGAGCAGGTGACTGTCGCTTACCCGTTGCGATTTGCTTTTGGCATACAGCAGCAACAGTTTTATAATTTCAATGGGCCGAACCGCAGCGCCTTCCTCCCCGTCATACGCTTCAGCTTCTTTTAGCACCGCGCAGGGTCGCTACGCGACGATGGCTTTGCCGGTAGAGGTCATGTGTCAACAGAATTGCTCTTGATCCCGTCCCCCCCGGGATGGTGTGAACGCGGTCACTCCAGCGGGAAAGTATTCGTGGACCAGAGATGAAGAGCGGCCAGTCCCAACTCGGCGTAATCCCAGACATTCAAATTTCCAGCAATACCGCCGCCTTGACTGTGCAACGTTCGCTACGAGACACAATTCTCAGCGGTAGCATGACGTTGTTGATCGGCTCGGCGCTGGTCAGCGCCATCAATCTTGTTTACAACATCCTGATTGCACGCTCTTTGGGAGCGGCGGGCTTCGGGCACGCCGTTTCGATCTATACCCTGCTGATGTTGTTGTCGGCGGTCACCCTTTCCTTCCAGTTCGTTTGCTCTAAGTTTGTCGCCAAGAATACAAGCCTGGGGGCGAAAGCGGCGATCTACAAGCGCTTGCATGTGCGGTCCTGGCAGGTGGGGGCAATCGTCGGGCTCACGCTGGCAGCGGCCAGCCGCCCGATCTCCATGTATTTGAACCTCCCAGATCCCTGGTTAGTGACGCTGCTGGCCCTCGGGACTGCATTTTACATTCCACTCGGAGTTCGGCGTGGACTGTTGCAGGGGACTTACGAATTCCGCAGACTGAGCGTGAACTTCATTCTTGAAGTGTTGGTCAAGCTTGGCGCTACGCTCGCCCTATTGTCCTCGCACCTAGGTGTCCGAGGTGTAATCGCCGCCGTATCGGCTTCGGTGATCGTGGCTTATCTAGCGGGTGGGCCCACTTTCGAAATCAATTTGGCTTCTGCAGAAGAGCTGCCAGCGTCCCCGCTTGAGGGGCTGCAGGCGATCGTGTTCTTCATCGGCCAAGTGGTGATCAATAACATCGACATTCTGTTAGTGAAGCATTTCTTTCCACCGGCAGAAGCCGGAATGTATGCAGCCGTTGCAGTCGTAGGCAGGGTGGTGTACATGGCTTCGTGGGCGGTGGTGAGCAGCATGTTCCCAGTGGCCGCGGGAGTGAGGGAAGTGCAGCCGCACCGAAAGGCCGTCATCGTCACTCCGCTGCTGTTAATCGTTGGAATTGCCGGGCTGTCGGCAATCGGCCTGTGGATATTGCCGCAGTTTGTGTGGAAGGGCTTATTCGGAGCGAGTTTTCAGCTCGCCGGGAGCCAGGGACTTCCAGTTTTATATGTGGCGGCGACCGGAACTTATTGCATTAGCGTGGTTTTAATTGCTTATGAGATCTCACGCAAGATCAGCAACACCGGCTGGTTGCAACTCGTTTTTAGCGGTGGAATTGCGTTGGGGATTTGGGGATTTCATAAGACATTGCATCAAGTCGTAATGGTGCAGCTGGTATTGATGGTCATCATGCTGGTCTGCGTCGCGGTCCCGTTTTTTAGGTTCAAGATGGAGTCGTCGATGGAAGAGGCACTGGTCGAGCCCCTTGAAGCTGGCGTGGTCACTAAGTTGCGACCCGCCAGCGAAGAAGAAGTGATTGCAGAATTCTTAAAGAATGAGTTTTATCAGCCGGAATTTCATCCCTACTGGCAACGTCATGAAAAGGTAGTTTTTTTCCCAGATCTGACAGACGAGCGGGAGAACTCGCTCCGGCGGGCGCTCCTGTTTCGCCGCCGTGGCCGCATGTGGCGGGAACTTCCTCCCGATACCCAATGGTTTTCGGTAACCATCGAGCCTTCCGATCTCTCCCGGGTGAGCGTCTTCCCACGTTCCCAGTGGCGCGGCGTGGCGGGCGGTGATTTTAGTTTGAAGCGTATCGCCCAAAGAGTCAGGGCGGGTGCGGTAGCGCCGTCGAAAGATCAGTTTCTAGCCAAACTACGGTCGCTCAGCGGACATTTGCGACAGGAGATTCCCCAATCTGCTGTGTTGCTGATTGGCTTGGATGAATCAAGCCCGCTCACCATCATTGAAGGCAACCACCGCATGGTGGCGGCAACGATGGTTTCTCCATTCATTGTGCCGGAGCGGTTTCGCTTCTACTGCGGCTTCTCGCCGCGCATGACGGAATGCTGCTGGTATAAGACGGACGTCTCTACCCTTTGGCACTATGCGAAGAATAGCGTGAAATACATCGCGCGCGACCGGCGCCTGGCGCTGGAACCGCTGCAGGAATGGGCGGAGTAGCTCCAAAGACCGAAGGACAGGTGTCCTCACTCACCCGCCCGATCTGAACACCCGAGGTGCACTATTGGGGCGGCTGGGCTGGCTCAATTACCGGAGTATTGTCCCGGCGCTTCAGCTGAATCGGTCCACCCCGGCGGCGCTTTTCCTGTTGCTCCGCTGACATCGCGGCGTCCACTTCCTTATCATTCAGACTGGCCAATTCCCCAAGCCTCATGCCCAATACATCTTGCCGAGTCGCGGCCGTAACCTTCTGTGTCGAGCGCTGGGCGCTTTGGGCTCTCGCGTAGTAGGCGTCGGCAGTTTCCTGATCGCCTTCCATCTCGGATAGAAAACCCATGTTATTTAGCGCGAATGCATTGCTCGGATCAAGCTTCAGGGCTCCCTGGAAATGCTGGCGAGCAATCGCGGGATCATTGTGGTTTATTGCCGATACACCCATAAACGTTAGCCGCGCAGATTGCTGCTCTGACGTGTCTTCATCCGGCAGACGTTTTTCAATTCGTTTTGCATTGCGGTCCGCAATTTCGGTAAGCCGGCGGCCCCTAGCATCAGAATCGGTGGTAACGATAACCCGTGCATCGGAATTGGTTCGCACCGCGGCCCGGTACTGTTCAAGAGCTCCGTGTAGGTCGCCTTCTTTTTCTTTCACCAGGCCGAGATTATTCAAAGTAAAGGGATTTCTCGGATCTATTATCAAAGCCCTTTGTAACTCATCTTCGGCCTCGAATACGCGATCCTGTTGCAGCATTCGCATGGCTTCCAGATTCGCCCGATTGACCTTGAGGTCGCGGTCGCTCTGGGCCCCGGCCGCTTCAGCCACCGATTTGCCTTTTAATTCGTCCCGGCTCGCACGATCGACGCGAGCCTCGTATGGCTGGGAACGCGCCAACGAGTAATAACGCTGGGCACGATCGACGGCGCCTTCAAGTTCCGAGACGTAGCCCAAATTGTTCAACGTAAACGGATCATTCGGATCGAGAAGATAGGCTTGGTAAAAAAGTCTCTTCGCCTTGGCGACGTCGTGTTTCCTTACCGCTTCGACGCCGTCACGGTTCAGCTTTTGTACGGGGGTGGTAGAAGTATGTGCAGGCAAGGGAAGGCGCAAATCTCCCGCGGTTGCAGGCTGGACCGTCACCCCGCCCGCTAGGATCAGGCTTAACGCAAACCTTTTCAGCATCCTCGAGACCCTCCAGTGCCTAAATGCTTTTTAAGACGTCAGTTAGATGACCTCGGGCCCCTTTAGGGTTTCTCCGTAAAACAACCCAGAATACTAAGTTCTTAGGCGGCCTCAGGCCACCTGGAAGCATCCAACATGCGACCAGAGGAGAGCATTACCTAGATGAGAAATCGCTATTTGGTCATCTTAGCGGGGCTTATCGCCATCGCCCCCCTGGCGCTGGCTCAACTCGCGACCGAAGCTGGCGCTCAATACTCTGCCTTGCAGCCCATTCGGACCGCCCAAGCCGGTACCATCGCGCCTCCGCGGGCGAAGGATCCTGATCCTCTGCTTGATTTGCCACCGGTTCCTAAGGCTGGCGCCACGCTGGTTGGTGGAGTGATAGCGAAGCTGGATCGCGTCAGGGACCGCATACTGGTTAAGCCGTTTGGCGGGGGCCAGCTGGAAATCTCCTTTGATCCGCGAACCAAGTTTTTTAGGGGCGAACAGGTTGCGACCGCTCGCGAACTTCGTTTAGGCGACCGGGTGCATGTCGAAACCGTCAATGAAGGCAGCCGGATTTTCGCCAAGCAGATTCATTTCGGCGCAGAAACTCTCCAGGGCGAGGCCCATGGCCAAGTCGTAGCCTACGACGCCGGTAACGGCACAATCAGTGTCAATGATGAACTTTCCGCCCGTCCGGTTCGTTTCCGGGTCGACAAGTTTACGAAAATAGATGGCGGCTCTCTAGCCGTCGGGTCATTGGTAGAAGTTGGCTTTGTTTCGGGCACAAATCGAGCGGTGGCCCGAAGTGTAAACGTCTTGGCATCGCCGGGCTCTCTGTTCACGTTCGTGGGACGGATCACCTACCTGGATCTCTCGTCCCATTCCTTAGTCGTCGCGAGTTCCACCGACGACAAAAAATACGCGCTTAAGTTCAATCCCCAGCAGGTGAATGCCTGGAATCGGCTCCACGAGGGAACAAACGTCAGCGTCAGAGCGCGCTTTGACGGCGAAAACTACACCGCCGAGGATGTGGCTGTGCTATCGGCAGCGGTCCAGTAGAGCAAGGTTCCATAAGCAACCTTGCGTGTAGTACCAGCAACCTAGCTCGCGAGTTATGTAACAGGAAGCATTTGAGTCGCCTAAGAATGGCTGTCAGAGCAAACACGCAGGCGGTACAGCGGGAAGTTGACCTCGCGGTCACCGAACCCCATCTTTCGCGGTATTTGTTCCAGGTGGAAGAGGCGGAGCGCCGCCGCCTGGCGCGTGAGCTTCACGACGACACCTCTCAGGGCCTCACGCTGGTTCGCTACCATTTGGGCGCGTTGCAGGAAACAGAGGGGGCCCAGGCGCAGAAAACGATTCATGACGCATTCCAGATATTGGATCGTACCATCGATGGACTTCGCCGGATCGTCGGCAGGCTGTCTCCACAGGCACTCGAGAAGTTGGGACTGGCGGGCGCGATTCGGAAAGAAGCGCGAAGTCTCGAAATCGATTCCGGGGTGAAGGCCGATGTCCGGATCGCCGAGAATCTTGGGTCGCTCTCCAGCGACGCCGAGTTGGCTCTATATCGATTGGTGCAGGAGGCGCTGCACAACGTTTCCAAACATGCCAACGCTAAGAATGTCCAGGTCGAGTTAGCCCGCAAAGAAGGCAAAGTACGGCTGGTGGTCCAGGATGACGGAGTCGGCCTGGCAAAGAAAGCAGGCTTTCAGCACCACACCTTCGGAATTTTGGGAATGAGGGAGCGGGTGCGGTGTCTGAATGGAACCTTCCGCATTCGCTCACGCCAGGGCCGTGGGACCAGGATTGAGGTCTACCTTAATCCGAGTTGTGGCTCTGCTCCTGAGGCACCGTTTCCGCAATTGCGATTGTTAGATGGAAAAGCGCGGGAAGGATTGGCGCAAATCAGAAAAGAAAGAGACTCTTTTGGGGATCCCAATGTCCAAGATTCGTTGCCTGCTCGCGGATGACCATACGCTAGTGCGTCAGGGTATTCGCCGCCTGCTGGAGAGCGAAGCTGACATTGAAGTTGTCGCCGAAGCGTCTGGAGCCGAGGAAGCCGTGCAAAAGGCGCGGGACCTCAGGCCTGATCTGGTGCTGATGGACGTTGGCATGCCGGGCCTCTCTTCATTCGAAGCGGTAAGACACATACGAAAGAATTCGCTGGTCACACGGGTGCTGTTTCTGACCATGTATGACGATGAAGAATATGTGATGGAGTGTATGGAAGCTGGTGCGTCCGGTTATTTGTTGAAAGATGCCCCTAGCCAGCAACTGGTCGCGGCGGTACGCGATATCTATCGCGGAGGAAAATATGTGAGCGCACCTCTACTTGGCAGGATGGTGGACTTGTACCAGTCGCAGCGGTCCGACGCTTCACCCCGCGACCGCGCAGCCAGACTTACTCCGCGTGAACGGCAGATTTTGAAGTTGTTGGCTGAAGGTAAGTCCGCGAAAGAAGTTGCCGCGTTGTTAGATCTCAGCGTGCGCACCGTCGAATCACATCGCTTCAACCTTATGCGCAAGATCGGCGTACACAACAAAGTAGAGTTACTCACCTACGCTCTCCGCGAAAAAATCATCAAGATTCCCATGCATTCGTAGTGCGAAATTCAGCCGCAGAAACAATTACTTCTCCGCCATCTTCTGTTGGCCTGGAAGCCCATCCATGGATCAACCTCATGGCAGCGTTCTTCCGCAATCACAAAATTCATCTACTGGGGTGGAAGCGGAGATCAGTCTGGATTGTTGCGCTCTTACTGGGCGGAGCGTTCCTTCTCGTCGGCAATTCGGAGAGCGCTGCCGCAGAGTCTACGACGGATTGTCCCAAGGGGACCTATGACATGCTGGATTGGATGACCATGGATTCTGGGGAGCGATCTTCCCGGTTCATGGGTGGGCTGTCCAACCCAGTCTTTACCGCGGTCATGGGCGACAAGTTTTATTGGATCAAGGGGTTGAAGGGATACCCGTGGGACATTCAACTTTACGACAAGGACTTCATTTATTTGTGGATCACCGAGTCCGATTGGAACGATCCCACCAGCTTTAAGAAATTTCTCAACAATACCAATATGCCGCTGACGCCCAGGTGTGCGGAAGCTGGTTTCCCAGGATCGACCATCCATGTGGACGATACCAGTTACGGGGCGTATAGCGACTGCACCCACTTTACCAAGCACACGCTGAAAAAGGCCATAAACGAGGTGTGGGGCCCCTACAAGTATTCATTTGGGGGTGATTTGAAGCGCAAGGTGCAAACTCTCGTAGTCAGCTATCGCTACAACTGCGACAACACTTACAACAACTGCAGCGACAAAGAAGAATTCTACCTGGCGAAGAAATATGGCCTGGTCAAATGGGCACACTACGTTTTGGCGGATGGTAAATATCAGGAACAGAAGAAAAGTGTGTTCAACGAACTAGGTGTCGGCGTGGTGACGCCTCGATTTCAGTGCTTCTAGGAAGCGGCAGGCGCCTCTCTATTCCTGTGGCCAGTATTGGGGAGCGGCCACAGCATTGCGGGCAAGCACGGAGGTCCAAAGAGCCCGATAGGGGACCCAGCGCGGCAAACGCCGCACCCGGAGCGCCGGGGCCAGGGTCTGGAAGTTCTGATCCAGTTCAAACAGGCGCAAATAGCGGCGGATAACCTTGGGCATCGTCATCCGCAAGGCAGCCAGAAAATTACGTTCTGCCATCACTTCCTGCCACTCGGGATGTTCGAGAATGGAGGAAAGCGCCTCGGCCATCTTATCGGTACTGCCCGCCTCATAAAAGCAGATGGCAAGCCCTTCCGCACTGGCCATGTCACGAAATTCGGGAAGGTCGGCGGCGACGATAGGCACGCCGTATTCACACGCTAGATGCGCTACTCCGCTGGACCCTGCGGACGAGGAATAGGGCATCACAACAATACTGGCGCTGCGAAATAGCTCCGCAACATCTTCTTCCGCAACATATCCAAGGAATTCAACCTGGCTGTTTCCCTTCATTCTCTCCGCGATGGATTCCACGTAGCCAGGCATTTCCGGATGGTTGCCGCCTGCCACCACCAAACGCACGTTAGGATGGTTCTTAGAGAATTTTTCAAAAGCATCCATCAACGGCTCAAGGCGTTTGTAGGTGCCCCATTTCCCGAAGGCCAGAATACGATGGTGAGGATTGCCGCGCCGGGTTAGGTCCGGAAATTCCGGCCGGCCAAAAAGAATTCCATGGGGCCGGAAATGAACGTTGTTGCCGCCGTAACGCTCGATTAGCGTGCGCCGATAGGCGGGAATAAGAACGGATATGGAATCCGACAGCAGTAAAAGGCGAGTGGCCAGCCAACCGCCGAGACGGTACAGCCGGGGGTAGGGCACACGGGCATCCTCTAGGTTCATGGTGTCCATGATCTGGTGGAGAGTGACGTGGGTATAGTAGCCCCGCAGTCGCGACAGCGGCGGAATCGTGATACCAAAGAAAGCAGGAACTGCGCGGCTGCCGAAAGAGGCGAACCCCAGATTGAACCAGACCACATCCGGCTTCTGTTCGCGAATAGCACGCATCAGCCGCATGGGATTCTTCAGAGAATTGAACGACCAGCAGCGCACCACATTGAAGCCGTCGACCTCAGGCAGAGGATCAGCCATCGTGTCGGCCAAGATGGCGAGCTCGATATGAGGAAACTTTCGAAGCGCCTGAGCGACGTGAAAACCGTATTCGCTTAGTCCACCGCGGCTGGGCGGGAATGCAGTGACCAGGCAAATTTTCACGAGGGGGCTGTCCTCGATAAAGCATGCCGGGAGAGCCGGCCCAGCAATTGGACATACTCGAGCCCGACTCTCAGGCTGGCCTTGCTGGTACCCCCGTGACGCACGCCGAATTGATAGGGAACTTCCACTACCGACCGGATCTTGCCTCGTACCAAAATCTCCAGCAGCAGTTTGAAGCCCTGAGGCTGCAGCGTGACGCCATCGATGCAATCCCGTCGCACCAGGAAATATCCGGAAAGGGGATCGCGTACGCGGATTTCTCGACGTTGCAATGGTAAAGTCACCCAAGTGCCAGCGCGCGACAACCAGCGGCGTACAAAATTCCAGCCCTCGGTTCCATCCCCGGCGACGTAACGGCTGGCGACGGCCATGTCTTTACCTTGCAGTAACGCGTCTACGAGCTTCGGCAAAAGTTCTGGTGGATGCTGCAAATCCGCATCGATGACTCCAAAGAGGTTGGCATCGGTGTGCTTCCATCCGAAAAGAACGGCCCCTGCTAATCCACGTTCGCCCTTTCGCGTCACAAGCTTGATCCGGTCATCCTTTTGGGCATACTGCTGGACGACCGCGCCGGTTCCGTCCTGGCTATCGTCGTCGGCAACGATCAGTTCATATTCGACCGGAACACGATCAAGCTGGGCGCGAAGCCGCTCGAGCACAATACCGATATTTGCCTCTTCATTGAGTGTCGGAATTACCAGACCGAGTTTGTCGTTACGCATTGGGCTCACTGGCAACATGGAACTGTTGTGGCACTTGGATGGGCTTCCCTGCTTAGATGTTGGCTGAAATCCGTAACGGAAGTGCACCTAAGAATACTGCAAAACCCCTGTGTTATTGCATAGTTCGGCAGCTCTGAGATGTGCAAAATTATGCGCTCGCCGGAGCCGGTTGGGTTGAAGTTTTCAGCTCGATCCCTGCCTTTGCTGCCTCCAGGGCGACGCGCTGCCGGGCATCCTCCAGGGTAAGAGGAGGAATGACGGTCATGGAACTTAGCAAATCGTTTACCTGGCTATAAGACCGCCGGTATTGCTTCAAAAAGTCCAGAGGATACTCCGGCTTACGCTGGAACGCGGCTTCCGGATCGGCGTCGAGTAAATAGGCTAGATCCGGATGGGGTACCAGACTATAGAGAAACCTGGCGTAAGCTCGAGCGACTCCATATTCCAGGGGTAATGTAGTCAACTGGTCGAAGAGATAGCGATCAAAGACAACCACATCGGGCCTAGACTCAAAGGCGTGGCGCACTATACGCCTGAGGTTGAATGCGTCGAATAGGTACAGAAAGGACCTCCCCAGCGTCGCGTACCAGGGGCGAAGGTTTTTATCGCGCCTCTGCACGGGCTTTTCCGGCGACCCGATACCGGTTTCTCCTTGAAAGACGGCCGCAGTCACGTTCGAACGAAATCGTGGGAAGACCACCACATTGTCCCAGAACGTCACCAGAGTAACCCGATTCCCAGCCGCTTCTAGAGCAGCAATAAGGCTTGCGATATTCGTGCTCTTCCCGGAGCCGTCCATCCCAGAAAATGAAATCAGCAACGGATGCTTCTTCGAATTGGCGGGGAGGATTGGCTTCGGAACCACGGATCAGTTCGCACCTGGCGGTTTGCTGGGACTGGCGCTCGACAGAGCCACTACCGTGCCAATAGCGACCCCAGCGCCTGCCAGTGCTCCAAGCCGGATCAACAACGAGCGCGAACGCTTTTGTTTGGCCGGCGCAATAGCCGCGCCAGAGGGGGTCGAAGCCGCCGTACCGGTAGACCTCTGGACCTCAGCGGCCGCAGCTCCTTTAGGCTGCTGTGGGGCGGACTGCGGTGAAGCCTGTTCCGGTGCTGCTTGTTGGTTCGGTGAAGAATTCGACTGCGGGGGATTGGCAGAAGGAGTTTGGGCTTGGGCTACCACCGAGGGGGCGTCCGGCAAGACTTGCACCTCTGCCGGAGGCGGGTTCGGAACGGTTGACGGTTTCTCAGCCGCGATCGCTGATACCTGCAAGCTCAGCGCGCAACCAGTGACGATAGCCACGGTTTTGCAAAATCTCAGGGTCAAGTGCCTCTCCCGTAAAACTTAATCCGTGGTCACAGTGCCGTCTTTGGCAGCTGCTCTAAAGGCATTCCATGGTTCGGCGAACCGGTCGTTCTCCGCCGCGAAAGTGTCGAAACTGTTGACTGCATCTTCCACCGTGCGGAAGATCTCGAAGAAACGCTCCACCCGGGTCAACGAAAGGAGTGCCGCCGACTCCGGCGAGATCGCCGCCAGTTTCATATCGCCGTCGCGCCGCACGATTCGCGAAAGGCATTCCAAAAGAAATTCAATTCCCGCCGACCCCAGGTACTTCACAGGGCTCAAATCCAGCACCACGTGCGGGGAATCGCTTAGCAACACGACTTCCATGTCGCGCTGGAAGACGACGAGGTCTGCAGCGTCGAGACGAACCGGTAATGTCTTTACGACAACGCCCAAGGAGCCCATAATTTACCTAAATACCGGTGGAATCCGTGCTTGAAAATGATTTCAAAGAACTCCATGACTTGGCCGGCGAATATGCGATACGGCCCGGCACGACTGCTGCCGCCGGGTCACTCTTGGGTAACAGGCTTCGAAACTTGCTGCGCACGCCACGGAGCGAGTCTCCGCTCATGCTGGCCACTGTTGCCCACAATCCAGGAACTAGGTTCTTCCGCGATGCTGAGGTGGCGCCGATGAGAGAGTCAGCCATTTCGATACCAACATTCCTCTGAACGTCCATCAGGCAATTCTGGTGCACCACCGCGTGCGCGAGATCAAGGCAGACGCCCACGTAAGTCCCACTCAGGATCGTTGAATCGTTTACCAGAGTACCGCGTTCCACGATGCAATTCCTTTCGATGGTCGAGCAATCCGCGACCATGACTCCAGAACGCAGCCGGCTGTTCGGACCCAAATAGGCAGGTCCAGTGAGTCGTGCGGAGGGATGGATATGAGCAGTATTCGCCACCCAGACTCCCGGCTGAAGTTCATCGCCATTGGGCCGAATCCTGCAGCGATGTTGCAGCGCATCTTTTGCAAGCTTCCTTAAGTCCTGGGCAGTTTGCAGGCGGTTCACGTAGGCGCGGTGTTGATATCGCGCGGTGTGCTGCGGATAGATGAAGCTGCGCTGCATCCATGTTGCGGCGATGTCGCCATCAGCGCCGTTCACCATCGCAGTGTGCAGGGGACCCCCTTCGTCGTAGGCTACGGTGATTTTCTGTCCGGCTTTATGGTGCTCTTGAACGAAATCGTTGACGTCCAATTCAAGGTAAGCAGAGGTGTCCATTACGATGACATTCTGAGACCCTAAGTCCGCGCAGCGTTTTACGGCGGTTTCCACCATCGACGGAAGGACCTGGGCGGGGCCGGACAAGATGTGTACGCGCTGCGCCGTTAAGCTGCGAATGGCCTGGTGATTGCGAAAATGCTCATCGACGACAAGGAAAATCGTTTCCACCTGACCCCGGCGCAGAACTTCTACCACCCGGTGCAAAACGGGCTCTCCCAGGACTTCCAGAAGTGCTGCTGGTTGGGGGGAGAGGGAAATCAATGCAGTCGCTAAATCACTGGGAAGCTCCGTCGGCAGAGCCTCCTGGGAGGGTAAACCCTCCCCGACTGACCTCTTCACATAAAGAACGGAACCCAATCTCATCGCACAGCACCCCGGGGTACAGCGTGAATAAATGACAAAGTTGTTAGGACGCGCTTCCCATAGCTAGCGAAGCGTCGTTTATCGCGTTCAGAGGAATTCCAATCGGAATCCGTTCAAGCTTGCGCGAACGCGCAGCCTGTTCCCGAACCGAATAATCATCAAGTCTATTAGATGCTCGTTTCTGGCTCCTAACTTCTTTATTCTTGGGACCAGTTGTCAAGACCTCAGATAAATTATCGCTGAGGAGTTCGTCGTTCAAGTTTTGCATATCTGGAGCCAGCAGTCGGCGCATACGCAGTTTTGCCTTATGCAGCTGCGACTTGGAATTACCGATCGAGCAATGCAGGAGGCGGGCGATTTCCTGATGTTCATAGCCTTGAACCTCGTGCATGAGGAAAATGGTGCGATATCCTGGCGGTAATTCGTTGATCGCGCGTGCCAGAGCCAACCGATCTACCGATCCCGCCAGACGATCGTCTACTCGACCGTACTCGCGCTTCGGTACCGTACTGTCGTTCTGGGAGGGTTGATCGAGAGAAACTTGACGATTGCTTTTCTTGCGGAAATGCATCAAAACCGTATTTACTGCAATGCGATACAGCCAGGTAGAGAAAGCTGACTCGCCCCGGAATGTGGATAACTTGCGGAAAACATGAATGAAGGCGTCTTGGGTAAGATCTTCTGCCTCTGCCATGTTATTGGTCATGCGCAGGCAGATGGCATAAATACGAGGTTTGTGCATCTCAAACAGAGCGGCAAAGGCTTGAGGATCTCCCTCTTGTGCCCTAGCGATCAATTCTGGGCCGGCATTCAGCTTTTCCGCTTGGTTTTCAATCTTCACGGGACTCTCCTCGGCGGTTGCCTTAATAAACGTAGTGGGTGAGGCAACCGGCATGAGTGAGAGTAGGGTGCAAGCCCGAAATCGTCCATAGAGTCCCCCCTGTAGTCCTCTGGGAGAGTTGCTGTAGCGCCGTGAACTCGGGATGAAGGTACAGGATTTTTCTCCTTCGACTACAGCGTTTCCCCTATTGATCATCCCCTTTTTCCACAGGGAAGAATTGGTCGCATTATCGACAAAGCAGTTTTGACCTCATCGAGTCATGAAATCGGACGCTGCAAAGCCCACTTTGTCATTCTGGACAGTTTGCTTCGTATCTTGTCTCACAGAGCAAATCGCACCTTGTGGCTACGTTAAACCTCGGAATACAGGGGAAGTCGCTGAGGAAATCGAGGAGCATAGGGGTTTTGCCCCACGAAAAGGTACTGCCTCAGAACAACTACGTAGTACCATAGAGGAGTATTGCCAGTGGCCAAGATAGGCTAGTCGGGCGGAAGAGGCTTCTCCAGTCTGGGTGAAGACCTAAAGGCAAAAAGCGTACTAGGGATGCAGGCTTGGTCAGGAGGGAAGCAAGGTCCTGGAAGAAGATTTGGACCACGATGTCCGAGACGCTGCTGCGATCGCGGTGGCCCGGCGGGAGGGGAAGACGAGACGGTGGCAACGTTGGAAGAAATCCTCAAAAAAGGAAACCGACACCAGCGCGAGGAAATCAATGTCGAAGCCATCAGGGCGAAAGAAGAAACAATCCCGAAACCAGGAGGTCGTCGCGAAAATGTTGAACAGCCAATTAAAAAAGGACGAAACGCTGACAACAGGAGGAAGTTGCGGCCTAGCTTTGGTTCAAAAAGGTGGGGGCGAACACCTGTCCGCCCGCCCTGCTTTTTTCAAAAAATCTAGACCTGCTCGGAATTGGCCGGGATCACATGGATGATATTGTTCCGGATCGCATACAAAACGACATCGCTTACGGAATGCAAATCCAGCTTGCGCATGATATTGGAGCGATGGGTTTCTGCAGTTTTTACGCTTAGTCCAAGTACGGAGGCCACTTCCTTGCTGCTTTTTCCCTCTGCCAGTAGCTGAACGATCTCGCGTTCTCGCGGGGTCAACGGGCTTGCGGAATTGCCCAAGGCAGCTCCCGGACCGCCTTTAAGAAATCCGTTCAAAACCATGGCCGCAACTTTCGAAGTGAAGTAGGTTTTTCCGTGTCCTATCGCTTCGACTGCGGCAACAAGGTCGCGGGCAGCGTCAGATTTCAGCAAGAAGCCGCGTGCTCCAGCGCTCAGAACATCTCGGATTACTTGTTCGGAATCGTGGAGGGTAAGAATCAGGACTTTCGCTTCAGGATCGGTTTTTAGGAGTTGGCGGGTGGCTTCCAATCCGTTTAGGTTCGGCATCGCGATGTCGAGCACGATTACATCGGGCTTCAATTCGGATGTCTTTTTTAACACGTCGCGGCCATCGGCGGCCTCAGCGCAAACTTGCCAGCCTGGACGAGTCTCCAGCAGCGCGCGAAGTCCACGGCGGACAACTTCATGGTCATCTGCAACCATGATTCGCAATGCGCCCATAAAACACCTCCAAAGATTCCGACTATCTCTAGCTAGTTATCGCTATCGAACCCACCAGCCCCGTTCCGTACCGGTTGCGCTGGTTTCGGTCTGGGAGACCTACGTACGCCATTTTAACATCTGCATCGAAGCAACTACCCAACCGCGCATGAGTTTTGGGCGGCGCGATTGAGCAGGCCAAAATGCAAATCCTGAATTCGGGTAGAGTCTAAGAACCTCGCCCTTAGACCACCATACAGTCTTTTATGTATTAATACCGCTAAAACCTAGCAAATTAATGTTCGGCATCTGACCAAGGCTTTTTTTCTACAGGGAAAACGAATTTGTTTTACACGTTGAGCTGGATTGTTCCGGCGGGCTGAATTCTTTAAGGTCAAACGGATGGAGAGACGGACCGAACGGCTGCGCTTTGCCGACAATCGTGTGCGAAAGGATCTTTAAGGATATGAAACACTGGATTGCAACAATCACCCTTCTTTTGGTTGCCAGCGCGGCGTTTGCGGCTTCAGCCCGCGAAGACTCAATCGAGCGGTTGCAAATGGCGACCGGCGTTCTGACTCAAATTATGGATGCTCCTGACAAAGGTATTCCTGAGGAAGTTCTCGACAATGCCAAGTGCGTCGTGGTAGTACCCCATCTCGTCAAGGGTGGTTTTATCGTCGGCGGAAAGCACGGCCGCGGGGTCGCCAGCTGTCGCACCGCAACTGGCTGGAGCGCTCCGGCATTCGTCAGTGTGGGTGGCGGAAGTTGGGGATTGCAGATTGGCGTCGAGGGCGTCGACCTGGTCATGTTGGTGATGAATGAGCAGGGATTACAGCATTTGCTTTCTAGTAAGTTTCAGATCACCGGCGAGGGCTCGGCTGCGGCTGGACCGGTTGGGCGCCATGCCTCCGCTGGAACGGACTGGAAATTGAACACCGAAATGTTGACCTATTCGCGGTCCAAGGGTGCTTTCGCGGGACTTACCCTGGAAGGCGCAGTGATCGAAAAGGACGACGATTCAACAATCGCAGTTTACGGCAGCAACGAACCCTTCCGGTCCATATTGGCGGGCAAAGTTGCTACGCCATCAGTCGCGAAAGACTTCGTTCACGCCGTCAGTCGCGCAGGCCACCAAGCCAGCGCGGCCGAGGCGAGAGAGTCGAAATAAGCAAGTTTCCTCGTCACACATAATGGGAGCGTGGTTAGAGAGACCATGCTCCCATTTTCTGTTTTTGCAGCTTTTGTTTGCTACGCCAAGTGCCACACCGCGGCTCTTCCTAGGAACGACTGGAACGCCTCTGGCGAATCAACTGCTAAAATATTCGAGCGAGACCACACCACGCGGAGAGATGGGTGAGTGGTTGAAACCAGACGCCTCGAAAGCGTCCGTGCCTGAAAGGGCACCGGGGGTTCGAATCCCTCTCTCTCCGCCATAATCCTTTCGTTGCTCGCTGTTTTCCGGGTCCGCTCCCGTTTGGCAACGATTGACCCTAAAACGCTTCCACCGCGTCACTCGAAACGCTCGCTAAGGGTGGATCCAAAATGCCGAAAGTAGCGTTGTATGTTCACATGGAAGCAAAACCGGGGAAAGAAAAAGAGGTAGAGGATTTCCTCCGGTCAGGACTCACCATTGTTTAACAAGAACCGGCCACCATCGCCGGGTTTGCCATTGGAATGGGGCCGTCTACCTCCGAGCTGTTTGCCAAGCCGCCGAGTATTGAAAAGATCGACGGGATTGCGGAGAAGCTGCCAGATTCCAGCGCCCAAAAAGCCGCATAACTAAACCTCCAACAACGAATCGACTGCCCTAATCGGCAGCCGATCTTTTAGCTTCGGCCGTCGAAAAGCCTTGAGAGACTCGCGCTTTCAAGGGAAGATTGGCAAATGCTGGCGAGAGCCGGATTTTCCCGAACATCGCGCGACCACCGCTCCATTCTCCCCAATCAAGGCCGGTCCCACGCGCGCCCATCGGCCAGCAAAGGGGTGGATATGGTCTCAAACTTGTTTCCCGGCTGAAACGTATGATCAAAGAAAAGAAGCTTCTTTTGGATGATGTTTTTAAGGGTTGCTCGGAAGTTGTTGACAGAAACTGGGTTTGCGCGTCTATAGATACTGCTTCGCAACCCTCGAATGTCGCGGTTTAGCTGGTCTTCGATGGTAGAATTTGTGATCTGAAATGGATAAGAACGTAACCCTTTTCGATCTTGCCGACGCCCTGGGAATTTCGACGGGGACGGTGCATCGCGCGTTGCATGATCATCCCGGAGTAAGCGCTGCCACCAAAGCCCGGGTACTCCAGATGGCCCAAACGCTGGGATATCGCCCCAACCTGGCGGCGCGGTTCTTGTCTTCCAAGCGGAATCTTTCTATTTCTGTTAATACCTTGAAAGGCACGACATCCTTCTGGGAGGAGGTACGGGCGGGAATTGCTGAAGAGGCAAAATCTCTGTTGTTGGAAAAGGTGGAGCTCCAATACCGCACTTATCCGGGACTTGGGGACGGTGAAGAAGAGGCGTTCGAGGCCGGGCTAAAAGCGCAGGTGGACGGCATCATTATATTTCCAACGGATACTGGTCGGCTTCGTCCCTGGATTCAGCAAGCGTCAGATCTTCGCATCCCTGTAGTTTGCGTCGCCACCGATGCCTCGGGCACAAAGAGGCTGGCGGTGGTTTCCATTGATGCGCTCGCGAGCGGTGCTCTGGCGGCAGATTTAATGGGTCGCATCCTGCGAGGGCAGGGAAAACTTGCTGTCACCTTGAGTTGCCGGGCGATCTCCGAGCACGCAGACAAGTACAACGCTTTCACCGACACCATGCGGTCTTACTATCCGCAATTGCAGGTAGTTGATCCCGTGGAAGACCACGATGTCGAATCCGTGGCGTATGAAAAATCGCGAAGGCTGTTTGAGCAACATCCTGATTTGACCGGGATCTACGTAACCACCGAAGCTTCTATACCTGTGGTTAAGGCGGCACGGGATGCCGGGATTCTTCCCCGGCTCACCATCATCACAACCGATCTATTCCCGGCGTTGGTGCCGGAGATTCGCTCCGGGGCAGTGGTTGCAACCATCTATCAACGTCCGCGCACCCAGGGACGGATGGCATTCCGTACCTTGCATGGCTTCGTCGCGGAAGGCGTGTCACCGGAGGGGCCAATCACCTTGGCTCCGCACCTGGTGATGCGTGGAAATTTGGACTTTTTCCTGCAGCGACAGTCGCTGGAGCCCGATGACGAAGAAAAGCTGCAGGAAGTGCGCAGCGCACCATCCCCGGCCCCACTTCAACGGTTCGGCTGATATTCTACGGCATCACCGCAATTTCCTTGCCCGAGTAAGTCACGACTTTGTCGGCGTTTTCCGTGACATCGACGCCCACGCCGTGATTCTCCCGCACGAACGTTACCCGGAAAGTCCGTGACTGCAGCATTTCTGGAAACTGCCCGTGGCGCTCGCCGATGGTGAGGGATCGCTTGGCATCGTCCCAGTGCAATGGAATGGTCGTGTAGGCTCCCTTTTCGTAGTTGTAGGTATCGTTCTCATCCTCGTAGATGGTGAAATTTCCATCTGCTCCGCGGTAAACGCGAACTTCGGTGGGATCTTCCGGATTCTGCGTCGACCACTCGAGATCCGGGCCCATGGGCACGATCGAGCCGGCGCGGATGTAGAGGGGCATGTGGTCGAGTGGAGCGGCAGCATCGACCATGTTGCCGCCATCTATCGATGAGCCAGTCCAGAAGTCGTACCACTGCGCATGCGGTAGATAGAGACGGCGGGTGGTGGCAGCCGGTTCGGTGACCGGGCTGACAAGAAAGGCTGGCCCGTACATATACTGATCGCCGATATTGAGGGCGCGTACATCATCGCGGAAATCCATGGCCAGTGGCCGCATCGGCGTGTAGCTCTGATTCGTCGTCATCCAAGCCATGGAGTAAATGTAGGGCAATAAACGATAACGAAGGCGATCAAACTTGGTCAGGATGGCTTGCGCTTCCGGCCCATAGGACCAGATCTCGTTCTGGTCGGTTGAACGAGTGCCGTGCACCCGGAAGATAGGACAGAACGCTCCATACTGGAACCACCGCACGAAGAGTTCGCGATAGGCGGGATCATCGGATTTAACCGAAACGAAGCCGCCGATGTCGGTTGTCCAATAGGGAATTCCAGACAATGCGAAGTTCAAACCAGCAGGAATCTGGCGGCGGAAGCTGAAGAAGTCAGAGTTGATATCGCCAGACCATGCGGTTACCGCGTAGCGCTGATCTCCTGCGAATGCCGACCGAGAAAGAATGAAGACGCGCTTCTTGTCAGAGGCCGACCGTTGTCCGTCGTAAACCGCGCTCGTGGTCATCAGAGGATATATATTCACGAAGCGGTCGCCGCTGCCGGCCGCAATCTGGTGGCCGAGCAGGATGTTTTCTTCCTGGCCCTCGGTTTCGGGCTCGGTGGTGTCGAGCCACCAGGCATCAACACCGATATTGAACAGCGCCTTCTCCATCAATTTCCAGTAATATTTGCGGGCTTCGGGATTGGTAGCGTCGTACACGGCCATGCCTGCGGTGTGGTAGGGCGGCTTGGCGAATTTGAACTTGTCGACAAACCATCCTTTCTTTTCCATCTCGTCGTAAACGGCGGAGCCTGGCTCAAAGAATGGCCACACCGAAATCATCAGGTGAACATTTTTGCGATGCAGTTCATCGACCATGCCCTTGGGGTCGGGATAGTTCTTGTTAAAAACATGTTCTCCCTTGCGATTCCACCAGAACCAGTCCTGCACGATGTTGTCTAGAGGAATATGCAGCTCGCGATATTTCTTCGCGATGGCGAGAATCTCCTCTTGCGACTTGTAGCGGTTCTTGCACTGCCAAAATCCGTAAGCCCATTTTCCAAACATGGGAGCCTGCCCGGTGAGTTCGCGATAACTGGCGACAACCTTGTCCAGGTCGGGACCATAGAAAAAGTAATAGTCGATGACGTCAGCTACTTCGGAACTGATGTACAAGTAGTTCGCGAAGCGGTTGTTGAAGCGGCTGCGCGAAGTGTTGTTCCAGAAAATGCCGTAGCCGTTGCTCGAAACCAGAAAAGGGACGGCGATCGCCGTGTTGTCCTGGGAAATATCGACCGATTCCCCGCGGTAGTTCCATACGCCCGCCTGATGCTGGCCAAGCCCGTAGAGGGCTTCTCTCGATCCATAAATGTTCACAAAAGATTCGGCGCGGTAGGTGTTCTCTCCATTGATTTTAGTTGGAGTGAGTTTGCGGTTCGCTTCCTGGACGATTTGCTTTCCGTCCACGTCCTGATAGGTGATGCTGCCGTCGATCTTGGAGACGACAAGCCTGAGGCTCGCGGTCGAAATGGTGATGTTGTCGGCGGCCGACTGCATGGTGAACTTTGCGCCTGGCCATTCCGACTTGGTCACCACATAGCCTTTGGGGTTGGGGAATGACGCCGTCGGCGAGTACAGCACATGAATGATCGCATCGGTGCAAATGTGCAACTTCAGGGTGCCGGTGCCCATGGTCACCTGGACGCCATCGGGTTGCTGTTGGACGTCTCTAATAGGGTTGGCGGGAGCCCATTGGGCTTGGGAGGCGAGGGAAAGACAAAGTGAGACAAGGACTCCAAAGGCACTGCGCTTGGATTGAAAAGGCATTCGAACCTCAGCAAAGTTAGAGCTGCAAGATTGCATCAACCGTGAGCGTTAACGTGCGTGCTATATTACACCGGCTCTTGCAGGGCAAAGTAACGGTTGAGGAGCATGAATCCGCCTCTCGAGTCATCGCTTCATGTCGAACCTTACGTCCACCACGAAGTTGCCGGGTGGCTCCTATTTTTGTGTGTCATTCTGACCGTCGTCGCCCCTGCATTCGAAATCTCGAATATTTTCAAGACACTGATCCCCTTATTCATGCGGGTACATGGACGGCGCATCATTGCATTTCTCGCAATCGATATCGCCATCCGAGGTGGTCTGGCTGCCTACACCTGTGTGGCTGGAGTGAAGTTATGGTTGGTAAAGCGGGGTGCGGTTGGATTCGCCAAACAATGCTTGATTTTGCGTCTGATCGGCGGCGCCGCGATTTTTGCTGCGTGGGCTGTGCTGGTTGGTCCATCGAAAGCCGTTTCGTATGACCGGATAGTCGCGGACCTTATAGTTGCACCATTATTCCAGGTGTTGATCTGGTATTCCTACCTGGCAACGTCAGTGAGAGTGAGCGAAACTTTCTCCGATGGTTAGGATATTTGACTGTGTTGGCCCTGCGTAGCGGCCTGTGGAACAAGTCACTGAGGAATGACACGGGCGGCGGCGCGGCAGAAGACTTAGCCCAACCGCACCCGTTCACGGCGGTTCCGAAAGAAAGCTTGCAGCAACTCCGAGCTGCGGCCAGCGAGAACGCCACTCCGCACTTCCATCCGATGGTTGAGTTGGGGATGATTAATGATTTGCAGCACGGAACGGACCGCTCCTGCCTTAGGGTCATCTGCACCGTAAATTAGACGCTTCACCCGCGCGTGGATAAGCGCCCCCGCGCACATGGCACAAGGCTCGATGGTGGCAAACAGCTCGCAGTCTTCAAGACGATGATTCGCAAGCGTTGCTCCGGCCTCGCGCAGGGCGACGATTTCAGCGTGGGCTGACGGATCACCCTCGGAGATGTTTCGGTTCCATCCCCGCCCGACGATATCCCGGTTGCGGACGACAACCGCGCCAATCGGAACTTCTCCAGCCTCCAGTGCCCGTTGGGCGAGACGGAGAGCTTCCTCCATCCATAGTTCGTCGGAAAATGGGGCTTCTACAGGAGGAGGATTCATCGACCTAATTTTGAGGTGCTCAGGACCATGATCACTAAGGACACTAAGATCCACGAAGGAAATCTCAGGCCCTGTTTGTTTTCATTGGATCTTAGTGTCCTTAGTGCTAAACGCCTTTTATACGGGTCCCTTCAGGAAAAGTGCTCCGAGCGGAGGCAAAGTCAGGGTGAGCGAAAACGGCCGTCCGTGCACGGGTTCAGCCTTGGCGTCCACTCCGCCGCTGTTTCCCACACCGCTTCCACCGTACTCTTTGCCATCACTATTCAACAGTTCGCGCCAATAACCGCCGCTCGGGACGCCCACTTTATAGTCCACGCGCGGTACCGGCGTGAAGTTGCAGATGACCAAAACGCGCTCGCCTTCTGAACGGCCTTTACGTAGCATGGCGAGGGTGCTGCCGAAGTGGTCATTGCAGTCGACCCATTCGAAGCCAGCAGGGTCAATATCGAGTTCATGAAGAGCCGGCTCCTCACGATGCACCCGGTTTAATTGCGATACCCAGAATTGCAATCCTGAGTGCACGGGATATTGCAGAACGTGCCATTCGAGGCTCGACTCGTGCGTCCATTCCCGTACCTGCCCGAACTCACCACCCATAAACAAGAGCTTTTTCCCGGACTGCCCAAACATGTATCCATAAAGCAGGCGCAGATTGGCAAATTTCTGCCATTCGTCACCGGGCATCTTGCCGATGAGCGAACCTTTGCCGTGGACTACCTCATCATGCGACAGCGGCAAAATGAAATTCTCGGTGAAGCTATACAGCGATCGGAACGTTAACTCGCCGTGATGATATTTGCGATGGATTGGATCGTGGGCGAAATAGGCCAGCGTATCGTGCATCCATCCCATATCCCATTTGAGTCCGAAACCCAGGCCGCCGACGTAGGTGGGGCGAGACACCATCGGCCACGCCGTCGACTCTTCCGCGGAAGTCTGGATGTCTGGGTGCTCCTTGTATGCCTCCAAATTGAACCGGCGGAGGAAGTCGATGGCCTCCAGATTTTCGCGGCCGCCGAACTGATTGGGGATCCATTCGCCGGCGCGGCGTGAGTAGTCGAGATAAAGCATCGAGGCCACCGCGTCTACCCGCAGGCCGTCGATGTGATAGTTCTGCAGCCAGAACATAGCGCTGGCCATTAGAAAACTGCGAACTTCGTTGCGGCCGTAATTAAATATGTAAGTGTTCCAGTCGGGATGGAATCCCTTACGCCAGTCAGCATGCTCGAACAAATGCGTACCGTCGAAGTAGGCTAGCCCGTGCTCGTCGGAAGGGAAGTGCGACGGAACCCAATCGAGAATTACGCCGATGCCACGCTGGTGCAGATAGTCGACCAAGTACATGAAATCCTGCGGAGTGCCGTAACGGGAGGTGGGAGCGAAGTAGCCCGTGGTCTGGTATCCCCACGATCCATAGAAAGGGTGTTCCATCAATGGCAGGAATTCCACGTGAGTGAAGTTCAACCCCTTGACGTACTCGGCCAGGCGCGGCGCCATCTCGCGGTAACTCAGCGGGCGATTGTCCTCCTCGGGAACACGCATCCACGAGCCGAAGTGCACCTCATAAACCGACATCGGTGCATCAAGCGCGTTGCTACGGGAGCGTTGATTCATCCACTCGCCGTCTGCCCACTGGTAGTCGAGATCCCAGACTACCGATGCGGTTCGCGGAGGTACTTCGTGGTACACACCGAATGGATCAGCCTTCGCAGCGGTGTATCCCTGGTGGTTGGAAACGATATGAAATTTGTAGAGCGTACCCTTGGCAAGGCCTGGGATGAACCCTTCCCAGATACCGGAATCGCCTCGCGGATAAAGTTTGTGCGAGGCGGTGTCCCAGCCGTTGAAGTCACCGATAACCGAGACTTTATGAGCGTTAGGGGCCCACACTCCAAACGTCGTGCCGCGCTCGCCGCCAACCGTGGTGAGGTGCGCGCCTAACTTGTCATAAATTCGGTAATGACTGCCTTCATTGAACAGGTAAATATCGTCCGCAGTTAAAAGGCTAAGATCGGGACGAGTCGTCGGAACTTGCAGATCGGATTTCGGCACGGTCCATTCCTTCGGCGCAGCATCTAGTGTACCGGAAGGCTGCGCCTACAGTCGTCGTTGGTCCTACTCTAGATGCTGAAATTACCATGCTAGACTGCCCATGCTATTGCATTTGTGCGGCTTAAACCTCAGGTATCCACCGTAAGACCGTGATGCTCCAATTCTCTCTCAAAGACCTCGAACTATTTGTGGCGGTTGCCGAAGCCGGTAGCATCGCCAAGGCTGGACAACAATGCCACACGGCGGCGTCAGCGGTCAGCAAGCGTATTTCTGATCTTGAAGAGTTTCTCCATACACCGCTCCTCTGCCGCAGCAGTAAGGGAGTGAGCCTTACGCTGGCCGGGCATTCTTTTCTGGTGCGGGCCCGAGGAGTGCTCAATCAGGCGACACAGCTGGACGAGGAGCTGCGCGGATTCTCCGCGGGTGTCCGCGGTCAGGTGCGGGTGTTTGCGAACATCTCGGCGATTGTGCAATTTCTGCCGAAAGCCTTGGCCAAGTTTCTGGCCGAGCATCGGGAGATCCGGATCCATCTGGAGGAGCACGTCAGCAGTGTAATCGCACAAGCCGTGACCGACCGGGTTGCCGATATCGGAATCATCAGCGACATTCCCGCCGTCAAGCATCTGCAATTACTGCCGTTCCACGACGACGAACTGGCGCTCGTGGTGCGGCCAGGCCATAAACTAGCCAGTTCCAAAACTGTGCGTTTTGCCGACGCACTGCAATTCCAATTTGTCGGCTTGCACAGTAACAGCGCCTTGCACTACCGTCTGCTCCGCGAGGCTTCGGAAATCGGGCGTCCTCTGAATCTGCGCATTCAGGTGACCAGCTTCGACGCGGTTTGCGCCATGGTTGCCGCTGGGCTGGGTGTTGGCATTGTGCCCAGAGGAGTGGCTCTGCCCTACACGAAATCACCCGGACTTGTGTCCATCCGCCTGGCCGAGCCCTGGGCTAAGCGGCGGCTGCATCTTTGCGTGCGTTCAACCGGGGAACTGTCCCCGGCGGCCCGGCAACTGGCGGACCATCTCATGCTTAAGACGCGCCATCTCCGGGCACGATGACGCCCTCGTGAAACATCAGTTCTTAGATGCCCCCGCCTGTGCCATCCTGGCTCACAGGAGGCATGATGCCGAAGCTAGTTCATCAATGGAATCCCGCCGATTATGTCCGCCATTCTCAGGGGCAGGAGCGGTTCGCGCGAGAGCTTCTCACACTCTTGAATCCTCAGCCCTACGAAAGTGTCCTCGACGTTGGTTGCGGCGACGGCCGCATGACCTTCGAGATCGCCAAGCTGGCAAGACAAGTAGTAGGTATTGATCGTTCTCCCGAGATGGTTGCGTTCGCGTCCCGGAATTTCCCTGAGCGTAAGTTTCATAACCTGTCGTTCCGAACCGCCGATGCAGCCGCGCTGCCTTTCCGTGGTGAGTTTGAGGTGGTTTATTCCAGTGCCGTGCTGCACTGGGTTCAGGACCACGAATCCGCCCTGGCAGGGATTGCTCGTAGTCTCCGTTGCGGTGGCCGCTGCCTGCTACAGATGGGTGGGAAAGGGAACAGTGACGAAGTAATTCGGATCTTTGAGGATGCCGGAGTCCGACCCCAGCAATTTACCTACGCTTTCTTTAGCCCGGATGAGTATCGTCCCAAGTTGGAAAAGGCTGGCTTGACGGCCAGCTCGGTTGAGCTGATTCCTAGAGATATGGTCCATGCCAACCGGGCAGCCTTTACCGGATGGCTCCGTACCGCCTGGCAGCCCTACCATCGGCATGTCCCCGAAGGCCAGCGAGATCAGTTTCTTGAAAAGATTACGGATCGCTTCGCGGCAGTCCATCCTCCGGATGCGAACGGCGCATTCCATGTGCAGGCGGTCCGCCTGCAGGTTAGCGCCCGAAAGGCGTGATGGGGTCGCCATAAGACCAAAAATGTCTCCCGAGCGAAGCGGAAGGAGCTTGCGTTCAGCCGACATCGAGCGATGCCTGTTCGCTTGCGACCGCAAGAGCCGACGATCTTGTTGCGACGGTCCTATTCCAATTCCGAACATCCCGCAATCAATCGCCTGCTGCGCTACACTAGTGGAAGAGGCCTTTCCCCGACAGCTGCAAACTGCTGTACGGTAAGAGGCATTCTTGCTAGAATGTGCGGTCTTAATCAGTCTGCATACTTTCAGGGAGACAACGTTCTATGGCATATGTGATCGCAGAACCGTGCATTGGTACCAAGGACACCGCCTGCGTGGATGCCTGCCCAGTCGATTGCATCCATCCCAAGAAGGATGAAGAGGCATTTGCGAGCGAAGAGATGCTCTACATCGATCCAGTCGAATGTATCGACTGCGGAGCCTGCGTACCGGTCTGTCCGGTATCGGCGATCTTCGCGTTGGATGACCTGCCGGAAAAGTGGGCCAGCTTTACCCAGCGCAACGCCGATTACTACGGGCGGTAAGTCCACGATCGAAGAAGGTTTGTGAGGCGCACGTCCAGGGTTGGGCGTGCGCCTTTACTTCTAATGCACGGTATTAAGTTTAGATAGAGGTTGGGCTGACGTTCCTCATCTCCTTCCATTACAATCGTGTTTACACTAGTTAGGCTTCCATGGCGCTGAAGGAGTCGGAAGCGATTGTCCTGCGCACGTACCCCTTGCGTGAGGCCGATCTGCTGGTCACGCTGTTTACCCGGCTTGAAGGCAAAGTGCGGGGCGTGGCGCGCTCGGCCAAGAAATCGAAAAAGCGATTTGGCGGTGCGCTAGAGCCGCTGACCTACGTTCGGGCCTATTACGACGATCGCGAACGCAGCGAGCTGGCGAGGCTCGATTCCTGCGATGTACTGGAGTCGCCGCTGGCAACGGAAGTGAGCTATCCGCGGGCAGTCGCGCTGGCTCACGTCGCCGAGATCTTGGATGAGTTGTTGCCCGACCGCGAGGCCAATGACGCGGTGTTCCGGTTGGCGCTTTCGGTCATAGCTGGATTACGCGGTCCCGAAGTCTGGCTCCCCATAACGTACTTCGAGTTGTGGATGACACGGCTGATGGGCTATTTGCCGGAGCTGACCGAGTGCATGCTTTGCGGCCGGGCTTTAAACGGGGGTCGCGCCTATTTTCACGCGCTGGCCGATGGTCTGTTCTGTGGGGACGACAAACGGCTTGCATCTTCGGAGATAACGGCTGAGTCACGAGCCCTGGTGGCAAAAATGTTTCGGGCCCCGGTGGAAAATTTCGCCGGAATTCCGTGGGCCAAACGCCAAAATGCGGACCTGCGAAAGTTCTTGATTCAGACTTTGCAGCGGCATATTGAGAAGAAATTTGTAACCGCGGGGATGCTCGAGAAGATTTAATCGCGGACCGCTTGTCATTCCGACCAAGGGGAATCTGCTGTTGAGCGCAGTGGCGAGGAATAATCGGGTCCAGAGGCCGCAAATTTCCCCTGCGGTCGAAATGACAAGTAGTTTGAGGTTTTGAGATTGGTTTCGGCTAAATCCAATCCGTTGACTTTTCAGGAGCTCATCCTCCGCCTCCAGACCTTTTGGGCGGAGCGGGGATGCGTCCTGCAGCAACCTTATGACGTCGAAGTCGGCGCCGGCACCATGGCTCCGGAAACTTTCCTACGCGTTTTAGGGCCGAAGCCATACAGAGTCGCCTACACTCAACCTTCCCGACGCCCTGCTGACGGACGTTATGGAGAGAACCCCAATCGCTTGTTTAAGCACCTCCAACTGCAGGTGATCCTGAAACCGCCGCCCGAGAACGTGCAGGAGCTGTATCTTGAATCTCTCGGCGCGATTGGCATCGACTTGCGCCACCATGACATCAAGTTCGAGGAAGACAACTGGGAGTCGCCCACGCTCGGCGCCTGGGGCATCGGCTGGCAGGTGATGCTCGACGGACTCGAAATTACCCAGTTCACCTATTTCCAGCAATGCGGAGGCGTCGACCTTGATCCGATCTCAGCCGAACTGACCTACGGCTTAGAGCGCATCGCAGCTTTTCTGCAGGATGTGGATTCCATTTACGAAATCGTCTGGTCCCGCGACCCCGAAACCGGTCACGAGTTCAAGTATGGCGACGTCCGGCTAGCCGACGAACTGCAGTTCTCCGTTTATAACTTTGAACTCGCCGACGTGACGAAAACCTGGAAGCACTTCGAGCTCTATGAGGCCGAATGCAAGTCGCTCATCGCACGTTTCGATGATGCCAAGGAACCACAACGATTTCCATTGCTCGCGGCATACGATCTTTGCCTGAAATGTTCGCACCTTTTCAACATTCTGGATGCTCGCGGAGCAATCTCAGTGACCGAGCGGGTTGGGGTGATTGCACGCGTACGGGCGCTGGCGGTCGGGATTGCCAAGGCTTGGGTCAGGCAGCAAAGTGATCCCCACGTCGCTGCGGGGGAAGAACCGTTGAAGCGATCTGAAGCACATCCCGAAGCGGTTTCATCATCGAGATGACAAGAAATTCATAAATGCCAGACTTTCTGCTCGAAATCGGTTGCGAAGAGATTCCCGCGAGAATGATCGATGCCGCTTCAGCGGAACTCGAGAAACGCGTCGCAGACCTGTTGAAGCGCGAACGTCTGGAAGCAAGTAGCGTGACTCGCTATGACACGCCGCGCCGGTTGGCGGTTTTGGCGACGGGAATTTCTTCCACGCAAGCCGACGTCACGGAGAAGCTTACCGGGCCGTCGGTAAACGTGGCCTACAAAGATGGACAGCCCACGCCTGCCGCTCAAGCCTTCGCAAGAAAGGCTGGCACTGACGTATCGCGGCTGGAAAGAGTCACGACACCCAAGGGCGAATACATCGCTGCCACCGTAACTAAGACCGGCCGCAAGGCGGCTGAAATCCTCGCAGAGTTGATGCCCAAAGAAATCAACGGCATCTATTGGCCCAAGAATATGTTCTGGCGGACTCCCGGCGAGCGCTTCGTTCGTCCGGTCCGCTGGCTCGTGGCCATGCTCGACAGTGAAATCATTCCGCTCCAATTCGATGGAATCAATGCCGGACGCAGCACCCGGGGGCATCGCATCATCGGCGATGTCAATGTGGAAATTTCGCGTGCCAGCGAATACGCCTCTGCCCTACGCGCAGGGAAGGTGCTCGACCGCGAGCAACGTCTGCAACAAATTCGCAAAGCACTGGATGCTGCCACCCGCGCCATTCCCGGAGCGCGTTGGAGGGAAGATAAAGCATTGCTGGATTCAGTGGTAAATCTGACGGAGTGGCCGACCGCAATCCTGGGCAGTTTTGACCCAGAATTTTTGGTTCTGCCGCAAGAAGTCCTGGTCACGGTAATGCGAGACCACCAAAAATATTTCGCTGTTGAAGACACGCAGGAAAAGCTGCTGCCGCACTTCCTGGCGGTGCTCAACACCGACGGCGACCCGCAAGGCATTATTCGTCACGGCCACGAGCGTGTTCTGCGGGCTCGCTTTAACGATGCCCGTTTCTTCTGGGAGACGGACCAGAAACATCCACTGCGGGAGCGCGCGCTCTGGCTAAAGAACGTCACGTTTCAGAAAGACCTGGGCAGCTACCACCAGAAGATGCTGCGTGTGCAACGGCTATGTAGCTGGATTTCAGAAGGACTGCGCCAGCGCGGAACTGCTGTCCGCCCCGGCGTGATTCACAAAGCGGCCTTGCTCTCAAAGGCTGACCTCACCACGGAGTTGGTGAAAGAATTCACCGAATTGCAGGGCATCGTCGGCGGCCTTTACGCTTGTGTTCAGGATCTCGACAGGGGTATGCCCGATGCTACGCGGCAAGCCATTGCCGATGCGGTCTACGACCATTACAAACCCGAGTCCATGGAAGATTCTGTGCCCAGAAGCGTCGAAGGTGCAGTTCTTTCCATTGCAGACAAAGCCGACAACATTGCCGGTATGTTCGCGCTTGGATTGCAGCCCACGGGATCGAAAGATCCTTTCGCGCTGCGCCGCCAGGCCAATGGCATCGTCAAGACCATCGCCGAACACAAGCTGCCACTAAGTATCACGCAACTGTTCGGCGATGCGCGGGAAACATACCGCGGCTCGCCCGCCGAGAAGAAATTCGTCGCCAAAGATTCAGCCGCAGCTATCCGCGACTTTCTCCGGGAGCGCCTGGAGTTTTATCTGCGGGAGGCACTAGGCTTTCAGTACGACGTGGTAACGGCAGTCCTCGGCGCGGGCTCCGACGACGCGGTCGACGCGGTTTCCCGTGCCGAAGCGGTCCAGGAAGTGCTTGAGGTTCCCGAATTCCGCGCTATTGCCGCTGCCTCCAAGCGTATTCGTAATATCTTGAAGCAGGCTGTAGACAAGAAGCTTCGCATCTCCGAACAATTCGCACCCTTGTCCGATTCCTCGAACGAGGAAAATGCGCTGGCTGGCTATTTGGAAAGCAATGCGCCTAAGATTGAATCGTTCCGGCAAAAGAAGGACTACAAAGCAGCATTGCAGCTGCTTTCCACGGCCCAGGCGCCGGTCGACAGCTTTTTCGACAAAGTGATGGTAATGACTGATGACGAGCGCGTGCGCGCCAATCGTTTGGCACTTTTGCAGTCATTGTTAAAGGAATTCTCCACCATAGCCGATTTCTCTGAAATCGTGACCGAAGGCACAAAAGAATCTTAAACAGCAAAGGAAACAGACCATGGCCACTAGCACCCTCGCAGAAACTGAAGTTCCGGCAAAAGCAGGCACTAAATACGTTTACTCGTTCGGCGGCGGCAAGGCCGACGGCGACGGCAAAATGAAAGATGTGTTGGGCGGCAAAGGCGCTGGCTTGGCCGAAATGACCAACGCCGGGCTCCCCGTGCCTCCGGGGTTCACAATTCAGACCGAGGCCTGTCGCGAATACATGCGCAGCAACGGTGTCTCGAAAGCCGTAGACCAGCAAATGGATGCCGCCCTCAACCAACTGGAAGACCTTCAGGGACAGCAACTCGGTCAGGGGGAAAATCCGCTGCTGGTGAGCGTTCGCTCGGGCGCCAAATTCTCTATGCCCGGCATGATGGATACGATTCTTAATCTCGGCCTCAACGACCAGAGCGTCGAAGCGTTGGCCAAGCGCAGCAACAATCCCCGATTCGCCTACGACTCCTATCGCCGTCTGATTCAAATGTTCGGCAGCGTGGTGCTCGAAATTCCCAAGTCAGCCTTCGAAGAAGTTTTCGACCAGAAGAAACATCAGAAGAAAGCCAAGCTCGATACCGACCTCGATGCCAAGGCCCTGAAGGAAGTGATTGAGGAATACAAGAAGCTCGTAAAAAAGCACACCAAGAAAGATTTCCCGCAGGACCCGCACGATCAGCTGGTGATGTCACGCGATGCCGTCTTCCGCTCGTGGGGTAATGATCGCGCCAAGCACTACCGGCGCATCAACAACATTGACGACATGCTGGGTACGGCGGTCAACGTCCAAGCCATGGTCTACGGCAACCTGGGCGACACCAGCGGTACCGGCGTAGGCTTCACGCGCAACCCCGCTCTTGGGGACAACGAGTTTTACGGGGAGTTCCTTATGAATGCCCAGGGCGAAGATGTAGTGGCTGGTATTCGTACCCCGGTTCCGATTCTTGAGCTCAAGAAAATCATGCCCGACGTCTTTAACCAGTTGCGCGAGATCACAACGCGCCTGGAAAAGCATTACCGCGACATGCAGGACTTCGAGTTCACCATCCAGGACGGCAAGCTCTACATGCTGCAAACCCGCAACGGCAAGCGCACCGGACGTGCCGCGGTGCGGGTCGCGATCCACATGGTGGAAGAAGGACTCATCACCAAAGAAGAAGCGATCTTCCGAGTCGAGCCTAACCAGTTGTACGACTTCCTGGTCCCACGTCTCGATGAAAAGAAAGCCAAAGTCGAAGTACTGGCCACCGGCCTACCCGCTTCGCCCGGCGCCGCCGTCGGACAAATCGTGTTCACCGCGGACGAAGCCGTGCAAAAGGCTGGACATGGAGCCATCAAACATCCGGTCATCCTGGTGCGTGCCGAAACTACTCCGGAAGATATTCATGGCATGGAAGTGGCGGCAGGGATTCTCACTTCTCGAGGCGGCATGACCAGTCATGCTGCGGTTGTTACGCGCGGCATGGGTAAGTGTTGCGTGGCAGGCGCGGGGGACATCCATGTCGATGAGAAGAAGCGCGAGATGACCGCCAAAGGTCAGGTCTTCAAAGCAGGCGACTGGATTTCGCTCGACGGCACCACCGGACGCGTAATCAAAGGCAAGCTCAACACGCTGGAAGCTTCGCCGGACGATCCGGAACTGCAGAAACTCATGGGATGGTCGGAACCGTTCCGTACCATGAAAGTCCGCGCCAATGCCGATATTCCACGGGATGCCATCCAGGCCCGAGCGTTCGGCGCAGAAGGCATTGGACTTTGCCGCACCGAGCACATGTTCTTCGGCGAAGATAAGCTCCCTCACATGCGGGCCATGATCCTGGCCGGCAATGAGAAAGACCGTCGTGCGGCGTTGAAAAAGCTGTTGCCTCTGCAGCGCAAAGACTTCATCGGTGTTTTCAAGGCGATGGACGGATTCCCGGTCACCATTCGCACCTTGGATCCGCCGCTTCACGAGTTCTTGCCCCGTCGCGAAGACCTGATGGTGGAAATCGCGGTTCTCGAAGCTACCAAACCGAAATCACCGAAGCTGAAAGATCTTCGCATTCTGTTGCGGCGTGTCGAAGAGCTTCACGAGTTCAACCCCATGCTCGGACATCGCGGCTGCCGTCTCGGCATCACCTATCCAGAAACCACCGAGATGCAGGCGCGGGCCATCTTCGAAGCCGCGGTCGAAGTCTCGAAGAACGGAGTGAAGGTCCTGCCTGAAGTTATGATTCCGCTGACGGCCACTCTGAAAGAAATGGCCAACCAGGCCGCCATCGTGCGCCGGGTTGCGGAAGAAGTCTTCAAAGAAAAAGGTAAGAAAATTGACTACATGGTTGGCACCATGATCGAGTTGCCGCGAGCCGCGCTGGTGGCCGATGAAATTGCCAAGGAAGCTGAGTTCTTTTCGTTCGGTACCAACGACCTAACGCAGACCACCTTCGGGTTCTCCCGCGACGACATCAACAAGGTGTTGCCGACGTATCTTGGAGAAGGCATCCTGAAACAGGATCCGTTCGCGGTCCTCGATCAGGAAGGTGTGGGGCAGTTGGTAAAAATGGCCACCGAACGCGGCCGCAAGACCCGCCCAAATCTAAAAGTCGGCATCTGCGGAGAGCACGGAGGCGAACCGCAATCGGTCGAGTTCTGCTACAAGACCGGACTGAACTACGTCTCCTGTTCACCCTTCCGTGTGCTGACGGCGCGGTTGGCAGCAGCGCAAGCGGCAGCCGCTGACAAACTGAAAGTCGAGGGCGGACGGACTAAATAGAATCCCAAGCGAAACCCGGGGGCGCAAGCCGAAATGCCGCGCTCCCGGGACAAAAGCTGCCGGGTAGCTACAAACTCACAACTTCTGCCCGAACCGAGCTTGATTGATTTCGCAGAATAACTGAACTCGTCTGCCTTCTCTACTCCTTCACGTCTTGGGTCTGTCACCGTCATCAATCCGGAAATGTGCTGCTTATCTACGGTCAGTGTTACGTAACCGTGCTGCAAGTCATTGGCCGCCATGAGGCCGCGGACGAACCTGCCCTTGATAAAGCGTGGTTTGCATAATTCTCCTCAATTTGTCATTTCGAGCGCTAGCTAGATTGAGGGAAGAGGTTTTAACGGTCCGAGGCAGTAAAATACTCGCGGCACGGCGCGAAAGCGAGCACGTTTTCCGTTGAGCGATTGGCCAGCCGCACGGGGATAGACTCATCGCGTCAGCGAGAGGCCTTCATTGCACTTTTTGCAATCGGGAGATTAGTTTCTGGGCGAAGTTCTCTTCCGATTCTGACCACAACAGCCGGGCATTTGCGCCGGAGTTCTTCTCGAGGTTGTTGGTGAAGTCCACCAGCTTCTTCACATTGGATTTGACCCGGCCCTCGGCTTCGGGCGTCATCTCGACTTCTTCCTGCAAGAACGGAGAATCGAGCCCAAGTTCAATCTTGATATGTCCTTCCTGCTCGTATACGCCTTCGTCGAACTGCGGCCCGTGCACAATGAACTTCACCCGCACCGGACGCTGAGCCGATTCCTGCCCGCCTTCGCTGGCGAACCAAAGGTCCCAGGACGCCTCGAAGAGGTAGGCATAGTCGTCGTGCAGCAAATCGGCAGCCGCCAGTACCGCTTGCTCCGGCGGGATGCCGGGGTTATATCGTTGTTCGAGAATGCTGGGCTCGCTCCAGCTCACCGGCTGGATCGCGATGTAGCCGACGCCAGGATACTGCGCCGAAAAAGGGAACTGCCGCAACACCGCGAGCGCACGCGGGAGGGCATCGTCCAGTTGAAGATTAGGAAACCAAATACTCAAATAGAGAGGATCTGCCATACAATATGGATGCTCGACCCCGGCTCCAGGACTGACGGAATTGGGGCCCGGTTCACGCGCTATAAAATTTAATTTCCATCGCTGAGCTTGAGCAATTCAAAGGCCTCCGGTTGATCTTCGAAGCTTAGTGGTTCTTGTTCAACCGCTATCTCCTGGCGGATTTTGTGTATGCCATACCAGGCGAGTCCTGAAAGCGCCGGCAGCAGTAACATTCGCGCCAGACCGGCCAGCAGCCAGTGCGCGAGATTGGACGAAACAACCGTGTACGCGATAAATCCAAGTATGCAAATCAGAACAGAGACGATTGCCGAATCCCGGAACGGCGGATAGGGACAGGTAAACGGAATCTTCCGCAATCGCAACAGTAAAATTTCTGTCAGAAACGCACCGGCCAGACAAACAAATAGCGTGTGCCCTAAGCCGATTGCGATTCCCCAGACACGAAGATAGGCGGGGAAGACCAGACCAAGGCTACCCAACAGGCAAACGGTCACCATCATCTTTCTGGCCAGCGGAACCACATCGGTAGAGTTCCGGTCTAGTGAAAGCTTGAAGATCCAGTTGGCTCGCAGTTCCACGGGAATCTCAAACGCCACTCTCAATCCCAAGAGAATCCAATAGCTCAGTATGAGCGGAATCGAAAGCATGTCCACAGAAGGCAGAGTTTGGATCACCCCCGCAACTTCGTTTGTGGCGCTAAACGCGGTCTGCGAGGCGATCACGATCCCCAACCCCATAAAGCCGCCGAGGACCAATCCCGGCCGTTGATTGCGCAGCAACGTCTTTATCACGAATCGATATCCCGCCCGTTGTAGGGGAGTAAGCAAAACAATCCCGTCAAGAGCCGAGAACACTCCGCCCATCAGTCCTCCGCGGCGTCCTGTGTCAATCTCGGGAGCCGCGGAGATTCTCGAGAAAACTCTTCCATAGCTGAGCGCCCAGGTCGCAAGCGCTACCACGAAGACGCAACCCAGGGTGATGAGCGCCCGATGACCCATTAGGGTCAAGGAAGGGTCTGCCCGCTGACGCAGTATTTGGCAAAGACCCAGGAACCAAACCGGCGGCAGAAATCGCACGGCTGAGTGGGGATGCTCCCCAAGATGTCCGGCGACCGCAGACACGGCGAAACTGGTGGAGAGCAGACCGAGAAGGCCCAAAATGAGGACGATTCGTGCCGGCAACGAAATCTGGCGAAAGACTGCATAGGGCAGAGCCAACAACAAGCTTCCCACCACCGCGAAGACGCTGAGAAAGCTGAACATGCTTGCCAGCACTACCACCAGAGCATGCACGGCGGCAAAGCGAACCAGGTAGGTGAGCGACTGTTGCGCTCCCGCCGCCACCACCGGAAACAGCACCGACGAGGCGGCATTTACGTCGAGCGCAAATAGAACGGCCAGAAACAGAATCGCCGTCAGGTTGGCCATGAAAATCCTGCGGGTCGAAAGCGGAAGCGGCACCAGATTCAGGTAGTCTCTACGGTCGAGAAAGATCGTATCCCACCACCACACTGCGACTGCCCCGGTAACCACCATGGAAAGCACGATGAAGAAATACTCATCCGGGAGCGCCGCGGCATACGAATCAAAATCGCGCGCGCCTCTGAAGAATTGAAGAAGAGAGCTGTATTTGTCGAACAGGAGAATGGAAACGACTGCCCCAGGCAACGCCAGCAACGCCAGAATGAGCCCGATACCGAAATCCAGTTGTTCGGTGCCGGGCTTGCCTCCACTGTCGAAGGTACGCGCAATGAATAGACTTACTAACCGAAAGAAGGGAAGTTCGAGCGTCGATGCCATTCTCTCGTGTAGCCCGCGTCGCACCGCTACGATCACTTCGAACTCACCACCGCAGCGATTTGACGGGCTGTATCCTCGACATCCGCCTCCGCGGTGAGGTGCATAAATGTGTGCTCGAGGGAGGACTGCCCGATTTCCCGTTGGATGTCCTCGCTTCTGCCATAGGCGATCACATTGCCTTGGCGAAGAATTAACAGATGGGAGCAGACCTTCTCCACCACCTCAAGCACGTGGGAGCAATAGAAAATGGCCTTTTTCTGTTGTCCTAACTCTTTGATCAGGTTCTTGATCACCAGCGCGGAAGTGGCATCTAAGCCGGAAAGAGGTTCGTCCAAAATGAGCACGTCCGGGTTGTCCATCAAGGCTGAGATCAGCAGAATGCGCTGTCGCATGCCTTTGGAATAAGAAGCCAGCGATGCATGGCGGTGCGAAAAGAGCTTGAAGAGATCGAGCAACGCCTCAATTTTGCCGATCAGATGAGATTTGGGGATACCTCGAAGCGTGCCGACTAATTCAAGGTATTCGTATCCGCTGAGATGCGAATACAGATTCGGTTCTTCGGGAACATATCCCAGGCGCTTGCGATAGCCGACGAGGTCGTCGCGGATGTCCCTGCCGTGCAGAAAGACTTTCCCCGCGGTTGGATCGAGCAGTCCGGTCAACATCTTCACCGTTGTGCTTTTTCCCGATCCGTTCGGACCAAGACAGCCCAGCACCTGCCCTGCAAGGAGACAGAAATCTACATTCTGGACTGCAGGCACCGACGCGTAGCGCTTGGTAAGGCCTTTGGCTTCGAGCAACCTTACTCCTTATTGGTTGGCGATTTACGGGCCCGAGACACACTGTTTGGTTAGACACCTCCGGAGAAGAGAATGTTCCCCGCCCTGCATCTCGAGTCTCGGGGGTGTATTTGCGTTATCATCGAAGCCATCCCGCAGCGTCTCCACCCAGAAGCGCTGCGCTCACAGGACGAACAATGCCGAAATTGCGCAGTCAGGAATGGTTTGGCAAGAGGAACCGCGACGGCTTTCTCCACCGAAGTTGGATCAAGAACCAGGGATATCCTCAGGATTTGTTTGAAGGACGCCCCGTAATCGGCATCTGCAACACCTGGTCGGAGTTGACCTCTTGCAACGGCCATTTTCGCGAGCTTGCGGAATGGGTGAAGCGTGGCGTTTGGGAGGCTGGCGGTTTTCCATTGGAATTTCCTGTCATGTCGTTGGGGGAGAATCTGCTACGCCCTACGGCGATGCTCTTCCGCAATCTCGCCAGCATGGATGTTGAAGAGTCGATTCGCGGCAATCCACTGGATGGTGTGGTGCTGCTCATGGGCTGCGACAAGACGACTCCTTCGTTACTGATGGGTGCGTCGTCGGTGGGATTGCCGACCATCGGGCTCTCGGGTGGTCCGATGCTGACCGGAAAATTCAAAGGTCAGGATTTAGGCTCGGGCACGGGCGTCTGGAAGATGTCGGAAGACGTGCGCTCCGGCAAGATGCCAATCGAGGAATTCTTCGAAGCTGAAAGTTGTATGCATCGTTCCAAAGGCCATTGCATGACTATGGGCACGGCCTCCACCATGGCCAACATGGTGGAAGCGCTGGGCATGAGCTTGCCGGGAAATGCTGCGATTCCCGCAGTCGACGCGCGCCGTTATACGCTGGCGCAGCTGACGGGCCGGCGCGCCGTCCAGATGGTGAAAGACGATTTACAGATTTCCCAGATCCTCAAGCGGGAAAATTTTGAAAATGCGATCAAAGCCAATGCTGCCGTTGGTGGCTCAACCAATGCGGTCATCCATCTGCTGGCTCTGGCCGGGCGCATCGGTGTTCCCCTATGCCTCGACGACTTCGACCGGCTTGCCTCTGAGTTGCCATGCCTGGTCAACCTACAGCCTTCCGGCAAATACCTGATGGAGGATTACTACTATGCCGGGGGCTTGCCCGCGGTGCTGCGGGAGATGGGCGAAAACGGCGCATTACATCGTGATGCCACTACAGCGAATGGGAAATCCATTTGGGAGAACGTCAAGGAAGCGCCGTGCTGGAATCGTGAAGTCATTTTTACCTACAAAGAACCATTCAAACCGAAGGCCGGGATCACCGTGCTGCGCGGCAATCTGGCGCCCGATGGCGCGGTGATCAAGTTGTCGGCGGCGAGTCCGCACCTGCTTCAGCATCGCGGACGCGCAGTGGTCTTCGAATCGATCGAAGAATTTCACACCCGCATCGAAGACGAGAATCTCGAGATCGATGAAAATTGCGTGATGGTGCTGAAGAATTGCGGACCGCGCGGATACCCCGGCATGGCGGAGGTAGGTAATATGCCTTTGCCGCCGAAGGTGCTGCGTAAGGGCATCACGGACATGGTCCGAATTTCCGATGCTCGCATGAGCGGAACGGCGTACGGGACCGTGGTGTTGCACGCCTGTCCGGAAGCCGCAGCTGGCGGCCCGTTAGCGCTGGTGCAGACCGGGGACATGATTACGCTCGACGTGGCCAATCGCTCGGTGAATCTCGAAGTGGACGATGCGACGCTGACCAAGCGCCGAGCGGGTTGGAAAGCGCCTGCCTCTGCGGATCGAGGCTACGTGAAGCTCTATGTTGAGCACGTGCAGCAGGCGAACAAGGGGGCGGATCTGGACTTCCTGGTAGGCAAGAGCGGAGCCGTTGTGCCACGGGATTCCCACTAAGACTTGTGTAGAGATGTAGCTCCGCTAGGTCCGTGAGGCAGAATTTTCTTTGGCCAAAAGTTACGCGTTGCGGCCTCAACTCCACCAATTAGAAAAATGGCTACGAAATCTCTTTACCAAGTGAATCCGATGCCACGCGGCGCCCTAGTCGCGATCTTGCTGGTCAGCGCGCTGGCGGTGGCATTCCTGCTGTGGCTGCTTTACGTCCACCAGGCGCCGGCGGAATTTTCCCGTAGGCTTACCTTCTTACCGGCGATGAATGCGTTGTTCAACGCGATGAGTGCGATGGCCCTGTGCACTGGTTACTACTTCATTCGCAAGAGCAATCCCCAGGCCCACCGCAACAGTATGATTACAGCATTCTGCTTGTCGTCGCTATTTCTGGTGAGCTACATCGTCAACCACGCCCTGCACGGCGATACCCACTACCCTGGACACGGGATAGTGCGCGGAATCTATCTGTCCATCCTTGCCAGTCACATTATTCTGTCCGTGGTTGCTCTCCCGTTAGTGTTGATCACCTTTTTTCTTTCCCTTACCCGTAGATTCCCCATTCATCGGAAGGTGGCACGATACACCTTTCCAATCTGGCTCTATGTGTCGATTACGGGAGTCGTCGTATTCGCGATGCTGCGAGTTGCGTTCTGAGAAAAGCGTCAAGCCCGCTACTCAGAAATAGCAAAACGGCCCGTAATTTCCGGGCCGTTCTGTGTATTAGCAAGATCGAGCTTCTGTTTGACAGGAGGCTATGGTTGTGAGGACGCGTCCCTCTGTTGGCTGACCAGCGCTCCTGCATCGGAGATGTTGCCGGTCATGAGATGGGTTTCTACCTTCATCTTTTGCCGGGCCAGCAAGTTGACCGTCGTCTCAAACGGCTGATATCCAGGTAACGCAATGCGGATCTTGTGTTCGCCCGGAGTCAGCAAAATTCCCTGTCCGACGCTATTGAATTCGTCCACATGTCCGGTGAACTGTTCGTCGACGAAGACTGCAGCCCGTTCCGGATAGGCAACAATTCTAAGTTGCGCAGCGTCTTGCGGAGCCTGTACCGCTTCTTTGTGCATGTCGAGCTTGATGGTGTAGGTAACGCCGGGATTGAGCATTACTTCCTGGCGATGTTCCGTATACCAAGCCTGTTTCACGACAATTTCATGTTTACCTGGCAGCAGCAGGAGTTTTTTCTCGTGCTTCAACTCTTTCACGAACCCGACGTATTGACCGTCCACCCAGACACCGGCGGTCTTCTCCTCGCCGCTGGCTCCTTCGAATTGGATCCGCGCCAAGATTTCGTTCTTTTCTGCCAGCGACACGATGGGAAGCAGGCAGACCGCTGCAGTTGCGAGAACCAAGATTTTGCGTAAGGGCACTTCGCACCTCCGTTAGTCCCCACTATAGTCAAAATTTCCGCCCTGTCCCGTCAAACCTTAGTAGCGAACGGGGTGCCGGGTCCTAGACTTTGGTAACTTCGAAGCCACTCGGAAGGTGAAGTTACCGATCCTAGGTGGACTGCATCTTGTTAAATCAAAGTCGCTTAGCGACTCAAAAGGATTTCTTTACTCCAACGCACCGGGAGACGAGAATTTAGTTCAGCGTGCCAGATACCAGGTTCTGGCAGGCGCCGCCAGTTTCCCCCAAGTCATTACAAAGAAAAGGGATCAGCGTCATGGAACAGGTCGCTACGGCAGTCCGTCGTTTGGGTCCGGATGTGTTGGTGAGTTATTCCAGCAAGGACCGTCCCCAGGTTCTGCAGTTGGTGCAGCGGCTGCGGGCGGCGGGGGTAGCTGCTTGGATTGACCACGGAGGAATTGACGGCGCTCAGCGTTGGGGGGAAGAAATTGTCAATGCCATTGAGGCATGCAAGACGGTGATACTGATGGTTTCGCAGTCTTCGGTGCAATCCGACAATATCGCCAAAGAAGTGGCCCTCGCCTGGGAGAGCGGCAAACACTTTCTGCCACTGTATCTGGAAGACGCAAAGATTCCCAAGAGCATGCAGTATCAGTTGGCGGGGATTCAGCACATCCGCCTGTTCGACGGAGACCTCGAGGCTAAGTTTGTCTCCGTGCTGCGCTCCTTGATGCGGTTGAATGTTCGCATCTCGGCTTACTCAACCGCGTTAGTTAGCGCTGACTCGGGCGATAAAGAGCACGCTTTCGAGTGGTTGAACCGGGCCGCGGATCAGCGTTCCGGCTCTTTGGCGCGACTGGAGACCGAACCGCGTTTCGCCATTTTGCGAAACGACCAGCGCTATGGGGAGCTGGTGAAGCGGGTACAGTCGATGAACCTGGAAGCGGAAGATTCTTCCGCCGACATGCCGGCACTGATGCCGCAGGTTGTTCCGGACCGCATGGCTTCTGTGGGACCGGTCCCGCTGTGGAAGCGATTCTTATGGCCTGACATTTTCAACGACACCACGGCACGTTTAGCGGCCGCGCAAGGAGTTTGGGCGTGCGCTTTCATTGTCGGGGCTACGATTCTGGCATCGATCCTCACTTCGACGGCGGGGCGAATTGCGGTGCTCAGTTTGGGTTGGAATGAACCCATCGTAGTGGCCTTGATTTTTGGGCCGATTGCTTTTGGAGTTCTGAAGATGGGGCGTCCGGCGGCGATCTTTGCTCTGGTGTTATGCTCGTTGGGAGCCTTCGCCAACCTTGGTGTGTTGCGTGCTTCCGGGGCCGCCGTGGATGGCTACAACAATATTCCCGTGCAGTATCGCGGGCAGTATTCCGATCCTTATCCAGCGTATTACTACGCCTGGTTTTCGCTCGCTATTTCTCTGGCGTGTGTAGCTGCTTTTACCAATGCGACGCGAGGAACCTACGCATACCGGCAGCTTGTGTCTGCAGGACGGGCGCGGGATAAGCAGAACGCGATCACACGTGGGGAGTGGGAGGTCATCAAGGCCCGGGCGCTGGCGAAATTGCGCGGAATGAAGCCGCGAATGACAACGCCGGTGGCCGCAGTGTCGCAAAGTGCTCAGGCAAGCTCAACGCCCCCGCAGAAACCAGCGTCCCTGACGGTAGAGGAACCGAAGGCCGCAGTTCCTTTTGTGAGCACGCCGACCAATGTCGTGGTTATGCCGCCGGTTCCTACTCCCCCATCAGTGCGGGCTGAGGAAGGATTTGCCGCGCTGATTGGGGTGGCAGGGAAGAAGCTCAACTGGAGAAGGGCCATACTCTTTCTTGCAGCTAACGTGATCGCATCGCTCCTGTACTTTGCTGCCTTGTCATCGACGACTATGCTTCCGGTTGCCGGGGGATACTGGCTCTTGGCAGTCTGGCAGGGATTGGCTATGAGCATTGCGGCGGTGGCAGCCTTCCGGTTGATCAAGAATCCCTGGGTCGCGTCGGCGGTAGCCTCGGTTGTGACAACTCTGCTCATCTTGCCGATTTATGGGGCACTACCCAATTTCGTTTGGGCAGACATCATGTATCGGGAGCAGTTTCAGCAATTCGTGCTGCTGCCGCTGGTGTACAGCTTTCTGTTCCTGGCGGCATCGGCTCTGCTTACTTCGAGGCTACAGCCGTTAGCGCTTGCTATCTGGCTGGGAGCCATGAGCGCTGAGATCGGTACGCCCCTGTTTGCCGCCCTGCTTCGCGGGTTGGGGGCTAAGCAGCCGCCGGATGCAGTCTTGGCGGGAGGTTCGCTGGTGTCTGCCATATGCCGCAGTCTGGTATTTACCGCAATCATTGGGGCAGGTTTGGTGTATTTCTCGAGGAGGAACCGGGCGGTTGCTGTGGCGTAGGAAGATGGGGGAAGACGACAAAGGGATTCTTACGACCTCTGAAGTCTAGCGGGCTGTAGCTTTAAACACCATTTCTGCCTTGCTGCTTTTCAAGCTGCGGAAGGCGGCATCCAGGATTGCCTGATTTTGCCAGCCTTCTTCGCCGGGAACCGGGAATTTGGATTTTCCCTCTACTGCGGCCGCAAAGGCGTCGACCTGATGGGCATACGCCAAGTGGTTGGAAATGGTTTCGCTTTCCACGATCTTCCCGCCCCGCCGCAATTCCAACTGTACCGGCCGGTCCACGGTGAGACCGTCGTTTGCAAACAGGGTTCCGCCTTCGCCAACAAATTCCATCGGTGTGCGGTATTCGGGAATGTAAGAGACCAAGACCGTTCCCAAGGTTCCGCGAGTAAAACCCAAGGTCATTATCGCCGCTAAGTCCACTCCGTTGGAGCCTTCTGTGATCCCACTGGTCGTTACCCGCACCACTTCGTCCTGCAGAATGTAACGCAGGGCATCTATGCAATGGACGCCCACGTCTGCGATTGCGCCGCCGCCGGCAATAACCGGGTCTCTCAGCCATTTGCGTGCGTGTTCGCGCGAGCCGGGAAAAGAAAATTCCGAACGGGCAAAGACCGGCTTGCCAATTTGTCCTTCGACGATGCGATCTCGCAAGCGGGCGGTGCTCTCTTCGAAGCGGAAGACCTGGGCGATGCCTAAAAGGACGTTTGCCTTCTTGGCAGCCTCGACCATCTGGGCGGCTTCTTCCGCATTCATGGCCATCGGCTTCTCGCACAAGACATGTTTGCCGCATTCGATGGCCTGCAAAGTGTCGCGCAGGTGAAGCGAGTTCGGCGAACAAACGAAGACCGCATCCACCTCGGGAGAACTGCACAGTGCTTCTCCTGAATCAAAGGCGAGAGGAATATCAAATTGCCGTGCCGATTCCTGAGCTTTTCTGAGTTCGCGACGAGAAAGAGCGGTGACGCGGGATTCCCTTGCCAGGGCGAAGCCTGGCATCACGCGCTTTACGGCGTGAAGACCAAATCCGAGGATGCCGAATCGAACCATGGAAAAGAGATTGTACAGGAGCGTGGCCGTGTGCCTCGTATTGTAGGGACGGGACGAAGCACCGTCCTATACGATTTATTTAGCCAGGGAGAGTGAGGTTGGGGCGGAGTCTGCTGTTACCGAGACGCCTCCGTTGGCCAGGGCTCCGGTGGTGGCATCGATCGTATACTCGCTGATGGTTTTGGCGGATTGGCTGCCGATCAAAAAATACTTTCCTGACGGGGCCAATGTGAGGAAGGTTGGGTTGGCGGGGCCACTGAATGGAGATTTTTCGATTTCAGTCAGCTTTCCGGTGGTGCTATCGACCGAATACGCAGAGATGTTGGTGGAAAGAAGATTTGCCGCATAAAGGAAACCGCCGGTGCTATCAAATGCCAAAGCAAAAGGGGCAGTGCCGGTGTCGATAGGAGTGTCTGGAATTGTGGTCAGCGCGCCCGTGCTGCCATTGATCGCAAGTCCGGTAACCGTGCTGTCGAGCGAATTGGCAACATAGAGAAAATGCTCACCGGAATCAACGATCAGGGCGGTGGGACCTCTTCCTACCACAAAGGGCGAACCCGCGACGGCACTTAGAACTCCAGAAGAAACCGAATAGGCAGAGACGAGACCGAGATTGCTGTTGGCAACGTAGAGGAATTTCCCGGAAGGAGTAAGAGTGAGGCCTGCGGGGCTGGTGGAAGTGGCAAAGGGAGATCCGGAGACTTCGCTGAGAGCACCGCTGCCGGCGTCAATCGAGAAAGCGGAAATGCTATTGGAGGAGCGATTCGCGACAAACAGAAACCCGCCATTCGCATCCATTGTCATCCTGGCAGGAGTAACTCCGGCCGGCGTCCGCGGGGTGATCTCGGTGAGCACCCCGGTGCTGGATTCGATATTGAAAAGCGAGATGGTGTTTTCGCTCTGGTTGGTAGCGTATAGAAATTTATTGGAGGGATGCACCACTACCGAAGACGGAGAGGTGCCCGCAGCAAAAGGCGAGTCGAATATCTTGAGCAGCGCACCGGAGTCGTCGTTAACGCGATATGCGCCCACAGCATTCGATATTGGCAACGCAACGTACGCGACGTGACTGGGCGTGCTGCTGCAGCCTATGGCGGTTGCCAGGGCCAAGCACAGTCCGAACAGAAATGTTCCCTTCATCCGTTATCCCCGACCTCTTAAAGTAAGCACTATGGCGATGGCATCTTGCGGGCACTGCGGTTTTTCTTTACCGCGCCCCAACGGAAAACTAATCCGGTAGAAAACCGAAGGTTGTTTTGACTGGCGCTAAACGTTTGTGTGTTGATGAAGTCAGCCTGAATGGCGCGGAGGGAGAAGCGTGCGCTGATTGGGATATCGATTCCGCCTCCGCCCGCGATAGCCCGTCCCGTGTTGGTCACTGCGGTCCCAAAATCGATGCGTGTCTGAGACTGCCCAAAAAGTCCATGCGCGAACAGCCCCATACCCCACAAATGGTGATAGACCTGCGGGCCGACCATCCAACCGGCGGCATGGATGTGGTCACCATATTCGCCCTCCAGTTCCGCAACCACACCGAAACTCGGAGTCAGGTTATAGGCAAGCGAACCGTTCGCTCCCTGCAGGTTCGTATAGTCCGCGAACCCGATTGTCTGACTATCGAAACGCATGAAGGAATATCCCGCGGAGGCCGCGATGCGCGGCGTCTGCTGGGCGGCCAGCGGCAGGGCAAATAAAGCAATCCCCGAGCATAGTAGGACGGCGAGCTTGACCTGCAAATATTTGAATGTCATGGAGTGCATTGGGTGGGATGCGTGCGAGAAGGCGGTTTGTTGTGTTTCCATGCTCAATTATTTGAAGTGCAATACGAAAGCCGGAGATTGTGCCGATAGTGGAAAGCCTGCCTAAGTATACGGATAAAACACGAAGAACAACAGTGACAGAGCGGCAAGCACCCATAATCCCGGCTTGATTTGCGCAGCTTTTCCTGACGCCAGTTTGCAAAGAGGGTAGAGAACAAAGCCAGCAGTGATCCCGATGCCGATGTTGTAAGTGAAACTCATCAATGCGACCACAGCGAAGGATGGGATCAATTCGGTGAAGTCGTCGAAGGGAATCTTCGTCACTGGCGAGAGCATCAGCAGACCAACGATAATCAGGGCCGGCGCATAGGCTTGTGACGGGACCGCGGCAATGAAGGGAGAGAAGAACAGAGTCCCTGCGAAGCACAGGGCGGTGACTACAGCGGTGAGCCCGGTTCGTCCTCCAGCTTCAACACCGGTGGCGGATTCAATGAATGCACCTGAGGTTGTCGTGCCTACCAGAGCGGCGAACATAATTGACAGTGAGTCGGTCAGCATGGGTCTCTCGATTTGAGGGAGATTGCCGTCTTGATCGAGAAGACCGGCCCGCGCCGAGACGCCTATCAGGGTCCCCATAGTGTCTACGAAAGCCATGATGAAGATGGTGAGGATGACGGGGAAGAAGTTCCAGTGGAGCGTGTCGGCGAAGTCCAGTTTTAGTGCTATTGGACCAATGCTGGGCGGGAGGCTTACCCATGAGTGCGGCGGAGAAGCTACGCCGGTCAGGAAGGCAAAAACCGTAGTGACGAGTATCCCAATCAGGATCGAAGCAGGAACACGCCGGATCATCAACAGCGCAATCACGATAAATCCAAAGATCGACAACAAGACTGGAAGGGAAGTGAGATTCCCCGATCGGAGCAGGGTTCCCGAGCTTCCGGGCAGGACGATTCCCGCCTGACTTAGCCCGATTAAGGTCAAGAACAGGCCAATGCCAACGGCAAAGCTGTATCGCAATGAGGGTGGAACGGCATCGACCAGCCACTGGCGGAACTGGAAAATCGTGAGCAGGGAAAAGATCGCGCCCGCGATGAACACCGCCGCCAGGGCGGTTTGCCAGCGGTATCCGAGAACTTTGACCACGGTGAACGCGATAAAAGCATTTTCGCCCATGTAGGGAGCAATCGCGAACGGCCGGTTAGCGTAAAGTCCCATAAGTAACGTGCCGAACATTGCCACCAGGACTGTCGCAACGGTCGAAGGGCCAGCGGGAATGCCGGCAGCCTGCAAGATCGCGGGATTGACGACCACGATGTAAGACATCGTCACGAACGTGGTCAGTCCGGCTACGACCTCGCGGCCGAGCGTGGTGCCTGCCTCTTCAAGCTTGAAAAATCGAAGAATCATTTTGGCCATGAAAGGAGTTCAGGTTGGGATTCGTTATTGCTAGGTGCAGCTGTTCCTTGGTCTCGATTGAGCCGCATTGGTTCTGGTGAATACCGTATCCGCTGTTGACTTGCCTACTTGCGGCAACCTAAGATGCCGTCCTACGTTCGATCCCCCT
>Ga0157378_10000226_pt1 | contig 54962 bp, 41 predicted proteins | sample M65metaG_FD_115309 | JGI IMG/M metagenome (GOLD analysis project Ga0157378, IMG submission 115309) | Miscanthus rhizosphere microbial communities from Kellogg Biological Station, Michigan, USA - M6-5 metaG | ecosystem: Host-associated > Plants > Roots > Rhizosphere > Soil | place: USA: Michigan... | reverse complement strand
TCGCAGGGCATCGTCCAGCTTCAGTATGTCGTCCACGAACACCCCACCACCCCCGAGGCAGCGCTGGCGCGGCAGAAACTGAAGTCGCTTGGCGTCGATTCGAAGTAGAATACGCGGCCCTTAACCGCAGATAACTTACGTAGGAGCAACTCAATGGCGAACACCCGCTCGGCCGAAAAACAGCAGCGACAGGCCGAAAAAGCAAACACGCGCAACCGCGCCGGAAAATCGCGTCTCCGTTCGGCGCTCAAAAAGGCCCGTTCGGCAGTCGAATCCGGCTCCGCCGATGCGAGCGTCCTCTCCACCGGCTTCTCCGAGATCGACAAAGCCGCCAAGAAGGGCGTAATCAAAGGCAACACCGCCGACCGCTACAAATCGCGGCTCGCGGCCGCTTCGAAGCGCGCCTCCAAGTAATAACTCGCGCGAAGTCCGAAGCCCGAACGGCGCACCTCGGTGCGCCGTTTTCTTTTATCCTCTCCCCATGCCGAAATCGAAGCAGCATTACGACCCGCATCCCGGCATCGCCATGGTCCGAAACTGGATCGATTCTTTGAAAGAGAAGACCGGCCGCGATCTCGACGAATGGACGGCCGTCATCCAATCGAAAGGGCCGAAGGCAACCGACGCCCGCCGCGAGTGGCTGAAAAAAGAGCACGGCCTCGGCACGAACTCCGCCGGCTGGCTGGTCGATCACGCCGAGGGGAAGGATGACCGCGAGGAGAGCGATCCGAAAGTTTACGTCGCGCACGCCGCGAACTACATCGACGCACTCTTCTCCGGCTCAAAAGCCGTACTCCGCCCGCTCTACGATCGTCTCTATGAGCTGGCCCGTTCCATCGGCAACGACATCGGCATCTCGCCCGGCAAGACCATCATCCCGATCTATCGCAAGCACGTCATCGCTCAGATCAAACCCTCGACGCGCACCCGCATCGACTTCGGCCTGGCGCTGAAAGACACACCCGCAAAAGGACGCCTCATCGACACCGGCGGCCTGGCGAAGAAAGACCGCATCACCCACCGCATCGAGATCACCTCACTCGATGACATCGACGACTTCGTCGAGAAGTGGCTGCGCCGCGCGTACGATCTCGACGCGTAAATTTGCGCTATCGCGCGTTGTCTGCGCTGGCGCGCGTTGTCTGCGCTTCGCGCGTTCTCGGTGGTCAGTAGTCAGGTTTGCCGGTGATCGATCACGAGCAAGTCTGCGCAGGCGCGCGTTCTCGGTAACCAGTTCTCAGGTTTGTCGGTGATCGACCACGCGCCGCAGCGCAGACAACGCGCGCCAGCGCAGACAACGCGCGAAGCGCAATTACACCGACAGCCTATCGAACCCCTTCTCCTTCGACTTCTCGTCCATCACGCCGACGGAGATCTGCGAGCGGCCGGGCTCGAGCACGACGTTCACGCGGAACGTGAGCGGCTTGTCGCCGGCCCTGGCCAGCGCATCGGCCGGCCAGTGGATCTCCTTCGTTTGCCGCGTGACGTTCGACGAGTGACCGACGGCGTCGCCCGTGGCGATGAAGACGGTGAAGGCGCCGGTGAGGCTGTCGCCGTCGGAAACGAGTTTCAGGTTTCGAATCGGAATCAACACATCGACCGTGACCAGCCGCCGCTCGCCGTCAGGCACCGGCGGCGCGGCGTTGACCGAGATACCGAGCTCGTTCTCGCCAGCTTTGAGGAGATGGTTGGCGATGACGCGGCTCTCCATCTCATCCGCCGGCGTTCCCACTCCGGCGCTGCCGCGCGTGACGCGCACGCGAAGCCCGTTGCTCACCTTCACCGATACAGCATCCATTCCGGAGATCGGCGCGGTCGGATGGACGCCGACGCTGTAGAACGAATCGAGATCGGAAATGATGCGATCGAATGCATCCGATGCCGACCGGCCGACGAAGGCCACGCCGCCTGTCTCTTCCGCGAGCAGGTGATAGCCGTCGAAGCGGCTGGCTGTGTTCGTGAACGCCGCCAGCCGGTCGCCCGGCTGCTGCATATCGATCCGGCTTCCGGCGTCTTCCGCGATGTCGGGACTGACGGCGTAGAACACCACGCCGCGGCGCCAGGCGCGCGTGCCGAAGGAATTGAACAGCGGCGTCATGTCGTAGGACGACACCTCGCCCATCGGAGAGCTCGCCGCGGCGCCTGTCTGCAGATTCGCCCCGAGGCTGCCGCGCACCGCGCTGTTGCGAATCCCTTCCACGTACTGGAACACGCCCGCGCCGGGGGTGCGGGGGAGCCCGCCCCCGACCACGATCAGCACATTGCGTGTGCGAGGCGTGAAGAGACTCACTGCCGAACTGATGATGCTGAGGTTGTTTTCCGAATCGCGATACGCCGCCGCCGCGTAGTTACGCGCCGCGTCGATGAGCGCATCGAACGTATAGAACGTGTGGTTCGTCCGGCCGGCCTGTTGAATGTCCGTGGCAATTTCGCGGATCCGTTTTTCCGCCACCGCCTGCGGACTGGTCAACGGAATCGTCGACTCGACCGACATCTGCTGAAGACCCGTTTCGATCTCTTTCGGATCCGAGGTCCAGCCGGTCATCGCCCGCAGCGACTGCCCGCTCGAAAGAATGGCGCAGAGATCGCCCGGCCGTAACGCGCGCGCCAGGAATCCGCGCATCGAATCCACCGTCTGGCGTCGGGCGCCCGCGGAAAGCGTTGTGGTATCGAAGATGATGGCGATGCGGCGCATCTCTCCGGTCGGCGCGCCTGCCGCTCCCCGCTCGGCGAACTTCGCCACGTCCAGCGGCGTGCCGCCGATCGCAACCTGGAAATCCCCCTTCGTCAGCGACGGGATGTGATTCCCGCGGGAGTCGGTGACGACGACCGACAACATCGCCACCGCTGCTTCCCGCCTCGGCTGCGGGGCCGTCTCCTGCGCGAACATGATCGGAACGACGACGAGAAAAACGAGGACGGACGCGGCGAGACGTTTCATGAGGCCCTCCTCAGGCTATGAAGGAGAGCCGAGTCTACGCCTGTTCGAGCCAGGGCTCGAACGCCTTCATCACATCGGCCTCGGCCGTGACCGGGCGGCGGGTCGTGCGATCAACCCAGACGTGCGATGACGAACCGCTGGCGTGGAGCTTCTCACCCGAGGCATCGCGCAGCTCGTAGGCAAAGCGCATCATCCGGCTGGCCGCCTCGGCGAGCGACGTCCGGATCACGACTTCATCGTCATACCGGTACGGAATGCGATACCGGCAGACGACCTCAGTGACGACGAGAATCAGTCCCCGCTCCTCGATGTCGCGATACGGGAAACCGGCCTCGCGACAAAGATCGGTGCGGCCGATCTCGAACCAGACCACGTAATTTGCGTGGTGGGCGATCGCCATCTGGTCCGTTTCCTTGTACCGTACGCGAGTACGGCTTTCGGTCATGCGCATGCGGCCGGCGATTCTAACCCGGCAGCTATTTTGCTGATGAGCTTCGTCGTGTGGCGTAAAAAGAAAAGCGTCATCCTTTCGGAAACTGCAAGCTCGCTGCTGATCGGCGGCGCGGTCATCCTGGCCCTCGACCTCGGCCGGCGCATCTTCCGGCGCTCGCAACTCTTCGTTCCGGAGCGCAATCCGGTCATCAGCTGGAACCCCGAGGACTACGGCATCCCGCGTGAGCGCACCGAGGTGCTCTCGTTCGAGACGGATGACGGCGAATTGCTTTACGGCTGGTACTGCCGCGCCAAACATCCGATTGCCTCGGCGCTCTACTGCCACGGCAACACCGGCAACCTTTCGAACACCGCGCACGTGATGCCTTATCTGCTCGACGCCGGCATCAACGTCCTGCTCTTCGACTATCGCGGCTTCGGCCGGAGTACCGGCTGGCCAACGCTCTCGGGCATCATCGACGACGGCGTCACCGCGGCCCGGTTGCACGAACGAATCCGCCCAAAGCATGTACCCTCAATCCTTTACGGCTACTCCCTCGGCGGCGCGATCGCGGCCCAGATCATCCGCAGGCATCCCTTTGACGGGCTCATTCTGCAGTCGACATTCACCAATCTGCCGGACATCGCCCGCGTGACCTTTCCCCGCATCCCGCTCCATCTCGTCAGCGGACGGCTGTTCGACACGCTGGAAGTCGTGCGCGATCTGATCGTCCCCGTTCTCGTGATCCACGGCGCCGCGGACGAGGTCTGCCCGTCATGGATGGCGCAACACCTTCACGACGCGTACGCCGCCTCGGCGAAGAAACTGATCCTGGTCGAGGGCGGACTTCACAAGGATCTCTTCGAACGCCCTGACGCGCAGAACCTGGTCTGGGAGATCAACCGCTTCGCCACCTCGCTGCGCTGTACGCCGCACGTGGTGCAGCACAAGCCTTCGCCCGCCGAGCTGTTCCTCGATCAGGCACTGCGCTTCGTCCGGCGGCTTTTCCGTCGCCATCTGGTGCAGCAGCCGCTGTGATACGTTCGTCCTCGCGCGGAGACAGCTGTCCTCGCGCGAATCCTGCATTCGAAGGACGCCATGCTCGCCGTCGTTAAATCGGCCCCGGTCGAAGGTCCCGAAGGCACCGTCATCCGCGACTGCCCCATCCCCAAACCCGGTCCGGATGAAGTGCTGATCCGTGTCGCCGCGGCGGCCGTCTGCGGCACCGACAAGCACATCTACCACTGGGATCCGTCGATCCGCGACAAGGTCACGCCGCCGCGCATCTACGGCCACGAGTTCTGCGGCTTCGTCGAGGAGCTCGGCGCGCGCGCGCAACGCTCGTACGAAGGACACCTCGAGGTCGGCGACTATGTCTCCGCGGAAATGCACGTCGTCTGCGGCGAGTGTCCCCGCTGCCGCACCGGCAACGGCCACATCTGCGATCGAACGCGCATCTACGGCCTGCACGAGGACGGCGCCTTCGCCGAATTCGTGAAAGTGCCGTCGGACAACGTGGTGAAGCTCGCTCCGTTCGTGCCGCTTCGCGTGGGCGCCTTTCTCGACGCCCTCGGCAACGCCGTTCACGCGACCTCCATCAGCGACCTGGCCGGCAAGTCGGTGGCCATCACCGGTTTCGGTCCCATCGGCGCCATGGCCGCCGCCATCGCGGAGCACAGCGGCGCAAGCACCGTCGTCGTCACCGATGTGAGTGACCACGCGCTGGAAACCGCCCGCCGCTGGGCCGCCAGCCACAACTTCGGCAATCTTCACGCGTTCAACGTCCGCACGACCAGCGCGGAAGAAGTAAAAACCGCCGTCGATGCCGTAACTGATGGCGAAGGCGTCGACGTCGTACTCGAAATGTCCGGCGCTCCATCGGCGATCAATCTGGCGCTCGACATCGTGCGCATGGGCGGCCTCCTCTCGCTCCTCGGACTTCCCGCCGGCCATTCGCTCACCATCAACGACTACACCCGCAACGTCATCTTCAAGGGCGTGACGATGCAAGGCATCATCGGCCGGCGAATGTACGGCACCTGGCAACGGATGCTCTCCCTGCTCAAGTCCGGCCTCGACGTCGAATGGATCGTGCAAGCCGCCTTCGATTCGCTCAACGACTTTCACGAAGGTGTTGCACGTTTCGACCGGCATGAAGCGCTGAAGGTGGTCTTCTTCCCCGAGGGAGAAAACGCGGCAAACGCGCGATTGGCAAAATGATGGTTGCTGAGTTTCTAAGTTGCTGAGTTTCTACATCGGCAACTTGGCAACCAGGCAACTCAGCAACCAGGCAACTCAGTAACCAAGCAACCATGTCAAAACGAATCGCCATCCTCACCGGCGGCGGTGATGTCCCCGGCCTCAACGCCGCCATCAAGGCTTTCGTCGGACGATTGCTCGATCACGACGGCTACGAGATCCTCGGTCTGCGCCGCGGCTGGGCCGCGCTGCTCAACATCATCCCGGAGCCGGACGCCGACAACTCGGCGTGGATCACGCCCCTGAGCCGGACCAACACCCGCTCCATCGACCGCTTCGGCGGAACGATGCTTCATACGTCGCGCATCAATCCGTCGATCAGCAAGCTCGAACACATCCCGGCGCATCTCCTTCCGTTCAAAGGCGAACCGGACGAGCGCGGACGGTACGATCTGACCAGCGCCGCGTTGCGTGTCATCAACTTCCTCCAACTCGACGGCCTGGTCGCCCTCGGCGGCGACGGCACGCTGACCTTCGCCCGCCGCTTGCACCACGAAGGCGTCGCCCTCGTGGCCATCCCGAAGACGATGGACAACGATGTCTTCGGCACCGACTACTGCCTCGGCTTCTCGACCGCGGTCACACGATCGGTGATGTTCATCAACGACCTCCGCACCGGCGCCGGCTCGCACGAACGCTTTCTCGTGGTCGAACTGTTCGGCCGCTACTCCGGCGAGACCTGCCTGCTGGCGTCATACCTCGCCGGCGTCGACCGCGCTGTCATCGCCGAGGTTCCGTTCGATGTCGAAAAGTTGTACGACCTGCTGGCTGCCGATCGGAACGACAACCCGAGCAACTACGCCGTCGTCGCCGTCTCCGAAGGCGCACGCCTCATCGGCGGCGGCACGATCGAACGCGGCGAAGCCGATGCCTACGGCAACCGCAAGCTAGGCGGCATCGGCGGCATCGTCAGCGACTACCTCGAGAAGCGCACCCGCGACAAAGTCATCTACCAGCGCCTCGCCTACCTCATGCGCTCCGGCGCCCCCGACTCCCTCGACCAGTTAGTCGCCAACAACTACGGCAGTCTCGCCGCCGACCTCATGCGCCGCGGCGAAACCGGCAAGATGGTCGCCGTCGTCGACGGCCGCTACACCGCCGTCCCCATCGAAGTCGGCAGCAGCGGAAGAAAGCGCGTCGACGTCGATCGCTTCTACGACGTCTCCAACTACCGGCCGAAGGTCGCGGATGTGATGGGGATGCCGATGTTTCTGCACTAAGCGTCAGTCGGAAGAATGCGGAAATTCTTCCTCGGCGCGGGACGAATCGCGCGAAAGTGACGTTCGTCGAGAGTCAGAACGTCGAACGTGTCATATCGCTTCGCGAGGACAGCGATGGACGCATCTGCGAGTCCAACGCCGAGAGTGCGGTATTTGTTGACGATCTGCCGCGCGTCTTCCACGTCGTCCTCATCGAACGCGGCCAATTCGTAAGCTCGTCGTCCAATCTCGGCAAGAAAAAGGATTTCAGCATCGACGCCACCGTACTTCTGGATCAGATAGTCAGCCTCTGCCAGAACAAAAGGCGAAATGATCCTCGGCGGCGTGGCGCTCAGCAACGCCTCCGCGCACTCGTGATGGCGATTCTGGTCGGGAAACAGCGCCGACAGGATCCCGCTCGTGTCGACGAGAATCAACGCCCGAATCCCTGAAGCAATGCATCGACATTCTCCGCGATCGTGGGATCGCCCAAACCGCGCTCCGTCAGCGGAACACGTGGGCTTGGACCGGCCGCCTCACGAGTGGCGCTGTCAATCGCGTCGCGAATCACAGCTGCCTCTGGCCTGCCGGTACGACGCGCGACCTCTTCGAGCCGCTTTTTCAATTCGTCCGGGAGGTAGATCGTGGTTTTCCTCATACCATACGTATACCATACGTTGAGCATCGAGACGACGTCGTCAGAAGGGCTTGCGCACATCGAGAAAATCGAATCGGCGAAAGTCGGCATCCCTTGTATAAAGGGTCGTCACTCCGTGCTGCAGAAGGATCGCGGCCAGGTGTGCATCCGGAACAAGATTGCCGCGGACCGACGTGCCGGCAACCGTTTCGTAGATCGCGAAGAAACCTTCTTCCTCACCGAGCGTTCGCGCCTGGGGCAAAGACAAAAGACTTCGGATGTTCTCAACAGCCACACGCGGTGAAAGGGGCCGCGAGAAGATTGAGGGATGGGTAGTAATTCGCAAATACCCCATGACTGTGGGCCACGCCAGACAAAGTACCTCGGGACGCGTGGCGCACGTATCGAGAAAAGACTGCGCGGCGGCGTGCTCTGCCGCCTCGGAGTTGGATGCCAGCACGAGCACGTTGAGATCGATTGCGTAACTCACGATGGCCTGCGCGGCTTCGCATCATGCTCGTCGAGCACAGCAAAAAGAGCGTCTTTGTCGTCGAGGTCGACCATTGCCCCCATCGGCTTGGATGTCCAATGCAGGTGCAACGCGGGCACAGTTGCGCGCTTGCGCTCTGCGAGCGCCACCGCCAGCAATTCAGAGGCTAGATCGCCGAGCGGCTTGCCCTCCTTGCGCTGAAGACGCCTGAGATCAGCGAGAACCGGTCCATCCAAATTGAGCGTTGTGCGAGGCATGATGCGTGATGCTAAGCAACGGCGCATCTGATGTCAATGCAACCCACGAGGCCCACGCTGGAGTCATGACGTCCCGGTCCGCTTGATCACGATCAGCGTCACGTCGTCGTCCGGCGCACCTGACTGGCCGCGCCAGCTCGCCACCTCGTTGACGATCGTCGACGCGAGCGCCTGGGCGGAGTCGCTTTTTGCTCCGATCGTTGCCCGCAGCCTTTCGTCGCCCCACATCTCGGCGGTCCGATTCACCGTCTCCGTGACGCCATCGGTGTAGAGGACGAGCGTGTCGCCTCGGGCGAAGGAACGCGTGATCTCGTCGTAGCGCGCGTCGCGGAAGCGGCCGAGAACGACTCCCTCGACCATGATCTCGTCCGCGGATTTGCCATGACGGAAAATCGGTGGCGGATGACCGGCCGACGCCACGACGAGCGTTCCCGCGGTCGGATCGATGTGGACGTACGACGCGGTGATGAACTGTCGTTCCAGGCGACCGCAGAAGAGGGCGTTGAGGTTGGAGAGGACGCGCGCGGGAGATGTCGCGTTCTCGATTTGCGTGGCCAGGGCGATCTTCAGCATCGAGGCGACGAGCGCGGCCGGAACGCCGTGGCCGGAGACGTCGGCGATGAAGATGCCGAGGGAGCCATCTTCGAGCTCGAGGAAATCGTAGAAATCGCCGGCGACGTCGGAGGCCGGCGTGTAGACCGTAGCGATGTCGATGCCGGCAAGATTCGGATTCGCGCGCGGCAGTGCCGCCATCTGAATCTTTCGGGCCGTGGCCAACTCGCTGTCGACGGCGACGAGGCGCTGCTCGGCGCGGGTTCCGCGCTGCATCGTCGTCATTACGATCGTCAGCAGCAGGAAGAGAAAACCGATCGGCTCGCGGGTCAGTCCGTACGAATCGTGCACGAAGCGAAGGTGCTCATTCAGGATGAAGACGGCGAAGACGAGCGCGCCGATGCGGATGAGCCGCCAGTTGCCCAACTCCGGGCCTGGAAAGAGAAGGTCGAGCGTCAAAACCACCAGCAGCAAGAGCACCAGTCCGTCGATGACCGGCTTGAGCGCGTAGGGAGAGTGCATCACCGTTTCGAAGGGAATGGCCACCGTAGCGCAGGCGACCAGCGCTCCGACGATGATGCGGTGGAGAACGTTGCGCCGGCCGCCGCTGAACGCCTTGAACAGCAGCGCCGCCGGAATCGGCACCAGGTATTCGAAGGCGGAGCGGACGTAGTCGAGCCAGCGCGGATGACTGGAGAACAAGCCGAACGACGAGGTGTTCAGCGCCAGCCGCGTTCCGTAGGCGATCGCGAAAAGGCCAGTGTAGAGAAATGAACGCCGGCCGCCCTTCGCGCGCAGCGCACCGAGGAGCAGCATGGCGATGCCGACGGTGCAGAGGACCACGGCGATCACGCCGGCGATCACGTCGCCGCGCACCATTTCCATCACTTCCGCAGCCGTGTGTTGCATCGAAAGCGATGATGACACGACGCATGATGTAATCGCGCCGATGCCGGACTTTCGCAGGACTCTCGAGCGCGCCTTCCGCCGGCGCGTCGTGGTCAAAGACACGGCCGACGCCGTCGTGGCCACCGGCACGAGCGCGCAGGTGGAAGAGGAAGCCCCTGGCACCGAGGCCGCGATCTCATCCGCCGCGGCGACGATCGCCGTGATGCTGGCCGGCATCGCCGCGTTTCTGAATCTCTACGCCACGCAACCGCTGCTGCCGATGCTGGTGCGGATCTTCACGGCGTCGAAGGCGGCAGTCGGAATGACTGTCAGCGCGGCCACGATCGGTGTGGCGCTCTCGGCGCCGTTCTGCGGGCTGATCGCGGAACGTGTCGGACGGAAGCGGGTCATCGTCACAGCCACGCTGCTGCTGGCCGTGCCGACGTTTCTGGCGTCGACGGCGACGTCGCTGCCGATGCTGATCCTCTGGCGTTTTCTGCAAGGGCTGGTGATGCCGGGCATCTTCGGTGTGGCCATCGCCTACATCGCCGAGGAGTGGCCGCCGGCGCGCGTGGCCTCGGCGATGTCCCTCTACGTCAGCGCCACGGTGCTCGGCGGGTTTCTCGGGCGCGTCGTCGCCGGGTATCCGGCAACGCATCGCATCATTGATTCGATCGCGCCGAGCTGGCGGCTAGGTTTTCTGGTCATCGCAGCGTGCGATCTCGTTTTCGGAGTGGTGATCGCGCGCTGGCTTCCGGCGGACCGCAAGCCGGCGATCACACCTCCGCGCGCCGACAGCGGCATGCTCCGCCACGTACGCAATCCGCGGCTCATCGCCACCTACGTCGTCGGATTCAACGTCCTCTTCTCGCTCGTTGCCGTCTTCACCTACATCACCTTTCACCTCGCGGCGGCGCCCTACTTCCTCACGGCGGCACAACTCAGCTCGTTGTTCGTGGTCTACCTGGTCGGACTCGTCGTCACGCCGCTGGCCGGAATCGGCATCGGGCGCGCCGGCTCGCGGCCGATGCTCATCGCCGCGGTCATCGCATCGATGATCGGCGTGTCGATGACGCTGCTCCATTCGCTGCCGCTGATTCTTCTCGGCCTCGTGCTCTGTTCGTCCGGCGTCTTCGTTTGTCAATCGGCGTCGACCAGCTACATCCAGACTGCTGCGCCGCCGGGCGGGCGCTCCTCGGCGGCCGGACTCTACGTCGCCTGCTACTACGCCGGCGGCAGCGTGGCCGGCGTGTTGCCGGGATTCTTCTGGCGTTTCGGCGGATGGCCTGCCTGCGTCGCGCTTGTGCTGGTCGTGCAGACGATCACGATCGGCGTTTCGGCATTCGGCTGGCGGGAGTGAGCGTGATCGACGTCTGCTTCATCGAGATCGACGTTTCGAGCGATGTGATCGACGCACTCGCGGAGTTGCTCACGGACTCGGAGCGGGCTCGCGCAAATCGTTATCGATTCGATGACGATCGCCGGCGCTCCATTGTTGCCCGCGCTGCCACGCGACGGTTTCTTGGCCGCTATCTCAGCGCCGATCCGCATGCGCTGGCGATCGTTGAGGAGGAACACGGCAAGCCGATACTGACCAATCGCGAAATGCAGTTCAACGCCAGCCACTCCGGAGATCTCGTCGCGCTCGCATTCGCCAGGGACACCGCGGTCGGCATCGACGTCGAATGCCGTCGCCGACTGCATGATGTCGTGGCGTTGGCGCAGCGCTATTTTTCCGAGGAAGAGCTAACCATCGTTCGATCTTCCTCGGATCCCGCCGACGCGTTCTTCACGATCTGGACGGCGAAGGAGGCGATCGTGAAAGCCAGCGGCAAGGGGATCGCCACCAGCGATCTGCACGGATTCACGGTCCCCTTTCGCCAGCGGCAGCTTCTGCCGGTCATCGACGGCTGGAGTGTCGCCGCGGTCGATCCGCCGCTGGATGGCTACTACGCCGCGGTCGCGGCACGCTCGAAAGAGCATCAGATCAATTCACGGGTCATCACCGCCACGGCTTTGCTTTAGACTTGGCGATCGGTGGCAGCCCAAATCGAAGAACGACGGCGATTTCAGCGCGTGACGCTCATCCGCCCCGTTGTGGGACGGATCGGTGCCGCTCGTGTCTTCGTGCTCGATGCCTCCCTTTGCGGCATTCGGATCGCGCACCAGGGCAACATCCCCGCGACCGGTTCGACGTGCACGATCCTCTTCGAGTGGGAGTCGGTTCCGGTCCTGCTGGAGTGCCGCGTCACGCGCAACGTCCTGCAGAAGATGGCCCGCACGGCTCAGGAAAAGAGCGTCTATCACGCAGGCATGGAAATCGTCCGCGCCTCCGAGGAGGCGATGAAGACGCTGCGCGAGATGATTGCCTCACTCGTGGCCCGCGCGCTCGACGAACAGAAGGCAAACGCACGCGGCATCCCGGCGATGGTCGCCCAGACGTTCCAGACGGGCAAGGGGACGCAGTTTCTGCGCTACGAATTGATCAACGACAAATGGCGGCGCACCGAAACGACGCGGCCCGATCAGCCGATGAACGGCTTCACCATCTCCGCCGACGAGGCGCTGCCGCACATCGCCATGTTGTGCGAGACCTACCTGGCGTCGGATGCCGAAGGACGAAAGCTGATCAAGCTGATGTCGGAGCTCAGCATCAGCAAGGCCGAGGGGATTCCGACGCGAAGGTATAGCCCGTAGCCTGTTAGAGCTTTCCCGCCATCTCATCCACCACCGGCCACGTCGCTTCGCGCCAGGCATCGCCCATGAGCAGGCCCGCCGAGGCGAGATAGATGGCGACGTCGCGCGGGGAGAACTTGTCGATCGCTTTGACCGCGTCGCGCACCTGATCGGCCGACGGCGCTTCGTAATCCTCGACTTCGATCGAGCCGTTCACGTGCGGGATCTTCCACTGGTCCAGGAACGCCGCCAGCAAGGCGCTCTGCTCGTGCGTGTGGTAGTGCATGAGCGCGGCCTCGAGCGGCTGCTCGAATTCCGGTCCCGCGGCGCGTGAGCCGAAGAGATCGGCCTTCTTCTCTACCGGCATCTTGCGGATCGATTCTTCGCGGAAATGCAGCGCCTTGGCCATCTGGGCGACGGCGATCATCTTTGCCGTGTCGTCGCCGAAGCGCCAGAACGCCACCAGGATGCGGCGGCGGCGATCGGAGTCAGCGAGGTCTTTCAGGATTCGGCGTGCATTCCACATGGGAGCGGGATCGTATAACAGCCTTGCGGCCGCCTTACGGTAGCAACGTTTTGACCTCGTCCGCGGTCATCACACGCAGTTTCCCTAGTTCCAGCTGCCCGATCCGAATCGATCCGATGGCGATCCGTTCGAGTGTGATCACCGAGGCGTCGAGCGCTTCCACCATCCGCCGGACTTGCCGGTTGCGGCCCTCGGTGATGGTGATCTCGAAGGCGTTCTCGCTCGCGCGCGTGACGACCGCAGGACGCGTCGGTCCGTCGCGAAGCTCGAGGCCGTTGCGGAGCCGATCGAGCTCCTCGTCGGCGAGCGGCCGGCTGGCGTTGACCAGATACGTCTTCGGAACGTGATACTCCGGATTGGTCAGCCGCTCGGCGAACTGGGCGTCGTTGGTCAGGATCAGCAGACCGCTGGTGTCGAGATCGAGCCGGCCGACGGGAAAGAGATAGCGCTCGCGATCCGGCAGCAGGTCGTAAATCGTCGGCCGCCCATGCGGGTCGCGATAGGTGGTGATGTAGCCGGCCGGTTTGTGCAGCAGGAGGTACGTGCGCTCTTCGCGACGCAGCGGTTTGCCATCGAACATGACGCGATCGCGCTCCATATCGATCCAGGCATCGGGATCGCGCACCACACGCCCGTTGACGCTCACCCGCCCGCCGCCGATCCAACTCCGCGCCTCGGTGCGCGACCCAAGGCCGGCTTTGGAGAGGACGCGTTCGAGAGTCTTCAGCGGGCGGTCGCCGGGCGGCGGTTTGGGAACTGATTGCTTCATTGCATATCGAGAACGCGCAGAAAGACTCGCTGGGCGCCGGCGTACGGCGCATCGTGGGCCGCTCGCCCGTAGGCAACCACCAGCTCTTTTTTCTCGCCGGCGGCAACCGAAAGGCCGAGCAGAGGCTCAGCCGTCGAGAAGAGCTGCTGCTCGTTGCCGTAAACGCCGTTCGATATTGACCGGGCGAAGACCGTTCCCTTGCTGATCGACGTAACCAGGAAGTCGTCCGCCATCGATACCACCTCCGGCTCGAAGCGATCCAACGGAGCGGCCCTGAAGTCGGACAGATCGGTAATCGGTTCGCCGATGTCGCTGGCCTGCGCACCGCGAAGGCGCACTGCCCTCACCCCTCCGTTCAATATCCACCAGGCGGCGACGCATTCATTCCCGCCACACCCGATGGCCGGCGATTCGACCAGCGACCAGCCCGCGTCGATGTGGTAGAGCTCCGGTGCCCCGGCAACACCGTCCGCCCGAATCGACCGGATCGTCAACACCTTCGTGTTGCTCTCGACGACGATGTAATCGGTTCCGTTCCAGGCGAGATGGACACCACCACTCCCGCCGCGGCCCAGGTCGAGCGTTTTGATCGTTCGATCCCGTTCCAACAGGGTGAAGGTAAGGTGGTCGATGAACGCGGCGTGCGAGAGCAAGGCGGTCTGACCGTCGTGTGTGGCGATTGCCGCTCGATCGAAGGTAGCGACATCGACGACCAGGGGCGCCGACAGCGAGCCGTCGGGACTGAACCAACGAGCGTGCGGAGCGCTTTCGTTCCACAACAAGACGAACGCGGTGCCGTCGAATGCAACGTGTGGGTCCGCGGCATCGCCATCGCCCGAGATCGCAACCGGGTTCTGATCGATCGGCGCGAGCGTGGCAGTGAAACGACGGACCAGGAGGGTGCGCCGTCCGGTCCCCAGACGATCTTCGAGCCAGACCACCGCGTACTGGCCTGCACCGTATGCCACCGCAGGCGCGGATTGATTCGCTGGGCCACCGATCTGCAACGCAGGGACGACGGCCTCGTTCCCGTGAGAAATGCCGCCGGCAACTCTCACGCCTGCCATTCCGACATCCTCTGTCCAGCATGCGAACAGCTCCCGGCCGGTGGTAGCGATTGAGAATCTGTTTCCCGTAGACCGGCTCGAGATCGTCGACTGGATGAGAGGAAACGTCGCGCCTACGTTTCCGGACGCGGACACCCGCGCCGCCTCCACCACACGCTTTTTCCCGGAACGAAGCCGGCGCATCTGCTCGAGGTCGGCCTCCCAACCGACGATGAACTCCCCCACTCCGGCTGTGACGGTGTAGCCGACCACGTCACGCCGGGCATCGGAGAGGATGATGAAAGGCGCCCCATCGATAAAGCGTCCATGAATCGACCGTGCCGGCGTAGCGGGAGATGGCTCGCCGTTCGGGGATGTGACGATCGGAATGGGACAAGGACAAGAAACGGCGGGAGGGGCGGGCTCGCGCCAAGTGAGGAGCAACTCGCTTCCGTTCGACGTCAGTCTGGGATCGAAGGCGTCCTGGACCAGTAACGTGGGCTCCCCATCGAGCAATCTGCCATCCGGGGAGATTCGGCGTCCGACGATCTGCGGGCGCAGACTCCGATCGTAGGTGCTCCAGGCGACCAGGCAATCTGCCCGGCCGCAACCGACGACGGCATCGGATCCGGCGTTGAGGCGGATCGGGGCACGAGCGGTTCCCATGGTGTCGATCACGGCGAGCTCGATCGATCCAAAGTAGGTCGATCCGATCACGATCGTCCCGTAGTCACTCCGGGCGATCCGCGGACTGAAATCGCCCGGGAGCACCAGGCGGGGCGCGGAATCGAGCCACACACCGTTCGCGGTGATCCGTTTGTAGTAGCAGCCGCCATCTTCCCGCCACACCACGACGTAGTCACGTCCGTCCCAGGCCACCGTCGCCTGGTCCGCATTCGTGGTGCTGACCGGAATCCCCTCAGGCGTCAGCGCCGAACCGTTTGCGTCCGCCATTGTCACGCGGATCTCACTCGCTCCACTCCGGTAGTCGGCCCAGGCGACGAGAAAGCGGGTGCCGTCGCTCGCAACGGAAGTTTGCCATTGGCTCGTTCCGCGCGCGAAGACCGGTGCCGAGACGGGGCTCTCGGGGAAGGCGCTACCGACGGTGAGGAGCAGTACGACGATCACCGGCACAAAGGCAAACTGGCTTCTACGCATCACGACCTCCCCGCCGGGCTTTGATTCCATCGATTGTACCCGGCGGGCTCTCACCTCAGACCGACAACATTTACAATCATCCGGTCCAATGAAGCAGTACCTGATCACGATCGTGCTTCTTGCCGCCGCGACAGGCGTGTACGCAGACGATCCTCGTCCCGAATATCGCGCCTACTGGGTGGACACGTTCCGCACGCCGTTCGCCACACGCGTCGATGTCGATCGCATTGTCGAAGCGGCGATCGACAGCAATGCCAACGCCCTCTTCGTGCAGGTGCGACGGCGCGGGGATGCCTGGTATCTCGACGCCGCCGAGCCGCACGCCGAGGCGATGGATGGGACATTCGATCCACTGCGCGCGCTGCTCGACGCGGCGCATGGGCGCGGAATTCAGGTCCATGCATTTGTGATCGTCGGCGCGGTGTTTCACGGCGATCCGAAAAAGGATCCGCTGCCGCGCGATCCAAATCATGTTTTCCTCCAGCACTTCTGGGACGCGAAGAAGCAGCAGCCATATCGCGGCGCGCGGCAATGGGGGACGAAGACGAGCAAGGGCAAATATCCGTTCGGGCCCGACTGGTATCTCGACCTCGGGCATCCCGACGCCGCCGCCTACACGACCGACGTCCTGCTGCATCTCGTTCGGGCGTACGACATCGACGGCATTCATCTCGATCGCGTTCGCTACCCCGAGTCGCCGCACGCCGATACCGGTTACAACGACGTCAGCGTGGCGCGATTTCGCGCGCGCTACGGGCGGTTGCCGCACGAGAAGGATGCGCTCTGGAACGATTGGCGCCGCGAGCAGGTGACCAGTTTCGTTCGCCGCCTCGCCCTCGGCGCGAAATCGATTCATCCTTCGATCACCATCTCGGCCGCGCTCATCGCCTGGGGCTCCGGTCCCGGCGCGAGCGGCGGCTTCGCCAACACCGACGCCTATCGCGTGGCGTTTCAGGATTGGGAATCGTGGCTGCGCGAAGGGATCATCGACCTGGCCAGTCCGATGCTCTACAAGCGCGAGCACGCGCCGGCGGAGCGCAAGCAGTTCGATGACTGGCTGCAGTTCGTCGTCACCACCGCCCACGCAAACGGCCGCGCGGCGGTGCCCGGAATCGGCGCGTATCTAAACTCGATCGAGGGAACGTTGCGGCAATCGCGCCGCACACGCGAGGCGAACGCAGACGGCATCCTCTTCTTCGCCATGGGCGACACCAAGCCGTGGTCGATTCTCTCCAACAGTACGAACAACGCCGTGACGAAGAATCCCTACGCCCTGCCGGTGGCCGGCGTCTTCACTCCGAAGCGGCCGAACGAGGAGTTCTTCGCCGCGCTGCGGACGAGCACCGCCACCGACGGCCGCACTGCGTTCGAACGCATCGCCGGCCCGCTGTTCGCCGCGACATCGCCTCCGCCGCGCAAACCAGAGGAGAGCACGGGAGCGATCATGGGGAAGACTGAGGGCGACGGTGCGCTGGTCACGATCGAGTCGCTGGCAACGCAAACGAAACGAACCACGCACGCCGACGGCAACGGCTTTTTCGGCATGCTCGGCGTTGCCCCCGGCGAATATCGCGTGACCGCGGGTCTGAAATCGGAGACCGTGGAAATCTGCGCGGGAAAGGTCACCGTCGCTCCATGAACGAGCTCGATCCGATCGTCCAACGCGAGCTCGTTGAACTGGCGATCCCGCACGAGGTGCTCGACTGCAATTCCGATTGGGCGGACACCGACGTCTTCTGCGCCAACTACGGCATCCCTCGTGACAACGCCGCGAACACGATCCTGGTCGCTGCCAAGACCGAGCCGCGACAGTACTTCGCCTGTCTGGTGACGGCGACGATGAAGCTCGACGTCAACCACAAGATCAGCAAGTTGATCGGCATCAAACGGCTGTCGTTCGCATCGGCCGAGGAGACGAAAGAGCTGACCGGTCAACTGATCGGCGGCGTCACGGTCTTCGGCCTCCCCGACTCGGTGCCGCTGTACATCGACGCGCACGTCATGGAGCGGGACTACGTCATCGTCGGCGGCGGCAATCGCTCCACCAAGATCAAGCTCGCCCCGGAACATCTGACCAGGCTGCAACGGGCTACGGTCGCCGACATCGCGGTGCCGCGGCAATAAACAATCCAAACTCCGGCGTAACCCGTACTTTCATCAAACAAAGAGGAGGAGATTGGTATGAAGACTCGCATGGTGGCAGTGGTTCTCTGTCTCATCACCGTGGCCGCATTCGGCCAGGTCAATCCGAAAGTGAAAGAGCTGCATTGGTTCACCGGCACGTGGCAGTGCAAGGGCATCACCTTCGCCTCGCCAATGGGGCCCGAGCATCCGACGAAAGCGACCGTCCATGGCATGTGGATCCTCGGCGGCGCCTGGATGCAGATCACCTACACCGAGATGAAAACGCCGAAGAATCCACACCCCTACGCCGTGCAGGCGGTCTGGAGCTACGACGAACAGCCGAAGGCCTTCGTCGCCGGCGCCGTCGACAACATGGGCGGCTACTCCACGCAGCAATCGCCGGGATGGGATGGCGACAAGCTCGTCTTCACCGGCCCGATGCACGGCGGCGGCGCGACGATGAGCAGCCGCGACATCTTCACGCGCGTGAGCAAGACCGAGGTTCGCCACGAATCCGAAATGGAAATGGACGGCAAGTGGACGAAGCTCGATCGGGAAACCTGCAAGAAGTAGTTTGATCCACGAGGGCGGACCGGCGGGTCCGCCCTCCCCTGCTGCTAGAATCCGCCGCATGGCCCTCGCACCGCGGCAGACGCGGTTCCTCATCATCTTCGCAGTCCTGCTCATCGCCTTTTACGCCGTCATCACCATCGACGCCGTCGACAGGCGCGTCGTCCTTCCGTTTACGGCCGCGCTGGCGCGTATCTCCGGCGCGGCCTTGAACCTGATCGGTGAGAAGGTCCAGGTCGCGGGCACGGTCATCGCCGGATCGCGCTTCGCCGTCGATATTCGCGGCGGCTGCAACGGTCTCGAGGCGGTCGTTTTCGTCTGCGCGGCGATGCTTGCCTTCCACGCCCCGATCCGAAAACGCATCCTCGGCGCGCTCGCCGCGGCGCTGATCCTGGAAGCGCTGAACATCATCCGCATCGATTCGCTCTATCTCCTCGGCGTCTATCACCGCAACGTCTTCGACATGTTCCACCTGGCGGTCTGGCAGACACTGATGTTCGGAGCGGCCGTCTTCCTTTTCCTGATCTGGACTTCGATCGTGGCGCCCCGCAATGCTTCTGCGAGCACTTAGGTTTCTGGGCGGCGTAGCGCTCGGCTTCTGGATCTGGTGGGTGGCCACGCCGGCTTACAACCACGTTCTCGCTCCCGTCACGCAATTGCTTCTGCACGCTGACCACCGGCTTGCCGACGCAGTACTGGAATCGCAGGAGCGAAAGATCTTCATCACCTCGGCCACGCCACTTCCGACGGCGACGATGCCGGCCGACCAGCTGACCTACAACATCATCCTGCTGCTGGCGCTCTTCGCATCGAACGACCGGCCGTGGCGCATCGCCAACCTGCGCGCGATCGCCATCGCGCTGGTGATCCTCTTCGTCTCACACTGCCTCGGGCTGCTGATCTCGATCGAATCGACGTACGCGGTTCGCCAGGGAGCGTGGAGCGAACAGCACTACGGCAACGCCGCGGCGAACTTCTGGCTGACGGCGGAGCTGGTCTTCCGCATCGTCGGCATGTTCGGCGTCGTTTTCGCCTCGTGGTGGGGGCTCAGCGGTCACTCGAAGAGCGTGTCGACGTAGGCGGCCGGATCGAAGGGAATCAGGTCGTCCGCGCTCTCGCCGACGCCGACGAATTTCACGGGGATCTCGAACTGCCGCATGATCGAGAGGATCACGCCGCCCTTGGCCGTGCCATCGAGTTTGGTCACGATCATGCCGGTCACCTGCACCGCTTCGAGAAACGCCGCGGCCTGACTGACACCGTTCTGGCCGGTGGTGCCGTCGATCACCAGCAGAGTTTCGTGCGGCGCACCGGGCAGCTCCTTCTCGATCACGCGGCGCACTTTCGTCAGCTCCTGCATCAGGTGCGACTTGTTGTGCAGCCGGCCGGCGGTGTCGATGAGGACGACGTCGGTGCCGCGCGCTTTCGCGGCAGTGACCGTGTCGTGCGCGACCGCGCCGGGGTCGGAGCCAGCCTTGTGCTTGACCATGTCGATGCCGATGCGGTCGGCCCACATCTGCAGTTGCTCGATGGCGGCGGCGCGAAAGGTGTCGGCCGCGCCGAGGAGAACGGACTTGCCTTCGTTCTTGAAACGCGTGGCCAGCTTGGCGATCGTCGTGGTCTTTCCACTTCCGTTGACCCCGACGACGAGGATGACGAATGGCTTGGCCTTGGTGGTGTCGATCGGCGACGAAAGGCGTTTCGGAATCAGCGCACGCGTCTCTTCACGCAGCACCTCGGTGAAGCGATCCATCTTTGTGATCCGCTCGCCGCGGACGCGCTGTTCGATGCGATCGACCAGCGACATGGTCAGCTCGGCGCCGACGTCCGCGCCGAGGAGCCCCTCTTCGAGGCCGTCGATGGCCGCCTGATCGATCGGAAGATCGGGAGTCATCGACTCCCGCACCTTCTCGATGATCTCGGTGTGGGTCATGAAGAGCCCACGTTTCAGCTTGTCGAAGAGAGACTTCTTAGGTTGCTCGGCCATGGCGGCGGGCATTGTAGCCGCCTCCGATTCGATGGACAGTGCTTCGATTGCTAGTGCCGCGAGCCGCGCCCGCGATCCTGGCTCGCATCCGCATAGTCGACGTTCAGCAGCAGATAGGTGAAGGTAGCGCCGGAGATGACGTATCCGCCACCGTCGACCGGTGCGATCGCCATGCGGCTCCAGCTGGCCATGCTGTCGTCGTTTTCTTCGCGGAACGCGAAGGCATAGACGCCGCGCGTGAGTTTCGGCCCTGCCACATTGCCGAGGGACAACGTCAGGGGCGAAGCCTCGGTCTCGATCGGCGGCGGCGCCTCGGAAACCGGTAGATTGGTCGGTCGCTGGCGTCTGACAAGAAATGAGATGCCGTTTGTCGCTGGTGTCTGAATCGTAAAACCGAGCTGCGCGCTGATCGCGTCGGCATCCGGGCGGCCGCTCACGGAGAAGAAGCGGAAACGCGAAGGATCCTGAGGATTGCGATGGGAGGCCGGGAAGAGCGCATCGACGGCGATGCCGCCCGGTGCATTCTTGCGGCTGGCGGCGCGCCTGGCGCCGACGACGGCAACGCGAGCACCGCTGCTGATGAAGTGAGGATCAGGGCTGAGGATGGACGAGGCGCTGGCCAGAGGGACGGAGTAGCCGGGAAGCGGCAGCGACGGCGCGTAGCCGACGTCCATCAGAGGCACAATCCCGGAACTGGTGGCAGCAAAGAGCTTCCCTTCGCTGACTGCGACGACGGCAACGCCGAGTGCGGCGGCGGAGCTGATGCGAAGAAACTCGCGACGCGGGATTCCGTTGGACACACCTTTGGCTTTCATGCGGATCTCCATATTGGTTTCATTGGAAATGTGCGCCCTTAAGTCAGGCGCTTGCGGACTGGACGCGCGGATGTTAACACGGCTGGCTCTCGCGGTGAGTTTAGCGACACGCGGCCGCGGCGACTACCGTTCCTTCGACGACCGTCACCGCTCCCCCATTCGCTGCGGCGAGCATTGCGCGCACATCGGAGGATGGCGCACCGATCACACGCATCGACGAGCGCGGAGACGACGCGAGATGGATCACCGTTCCTGGCACGCTGCTGAATCGGTTCGCGCTGAGATCGACGCAGGCGGTGGCGCCATCGGACGTGGCGACATCAACCCAGGCGCGATCGGAAACCAGCGCTACGACGGTGCTGCCTCGAAGGGTCAGCTGTGCGTTCCCGCTCTGTTTCGCCGTGACAGTGACCACGCCATGGCCGAAGTGCTGCAACGAGGAGTCGCTCGAATCGATGGAGAGGGAGCTGGTCTCGCTGGCGACGGCGTCAATGGCCGAGCCGAGGTTGTCTTTCAGATCGCCGGTGCGGATTTCGATCCCGATGTTGGAGTTGCCGAAGGTTCGGACCTCCAGCAGGTGCGGCGCTACCTCCGGACGTCCGGTGGCGGCCAGCACGCAGCGATCCAGCACGATGCGCCCGCTGTTGAATCGCTGCTCGATCAGCATCTCGCTGCCGGCATTGTCGACGAAGGTCGAGCGGCTGAAGGTGATCGTGCCGCCGGCTTCCTGCAGCAGCACGCCGCTCTCGAACGTTTCATCGCCCGATCCTCTAACCGTCAGCGCGCCGAAGGTCACGTCGCGGATGTTGTTGGCGTTGATGCCCATGGCGCTGCCGCCGTCGACGGTGATGCTGTCGAAGGTCGAGTTGCTGATGTGACGCAGGTAGAGCGCGGCGCGGCAGATGGCGGTCGAGTTCTCCTCGAAGTTGCCGGCACAGCGAACGCCGCGCGCCGGTTTGTTGACGCCGCTGTCGGTGAGGGTTATTCCGGTGATATGGACGTTGCTCGATTGAACGATGCGCATGCCGTTGCCGCGCGCATGTTTGATCGCGCCACCGGTGGCCGGCTTGCCTTCGACTCCGGTGATCGAAACCTTCCCGTGAATGCCGTCGATGATGATCCCTTCGTCCAGCGTTCCCGGCGCGATCCCCTCCGCAGACACCGACTCGAAGGAAAGCTCGCAGCCGCAGTCGTGTATTTCCAGCGCCGCGCCGTTGGCGGTGCTCAGCGTCGAAGCGCCGCCGATGGTCAGCTTTGCCACCTTGTTGACCACCAGCCCTCGACGGCGGCCGCGAATTTCGACGGTGTCTTCGAAGATCACCGCGCCGGGACGTTCGATGCTGGCGATGACGACGGCATCATCGACAGCATCGCGCACGTGGAGCTTCGAGCCGCGGCGAAAAGTGACCGTTCCCGATCGGCGTCCCTGAACGCGCACCGCCGTCGTGAATTCACCGGAGATCGGAAAACGGTCGATGACCACCATCCCGTAGCCGCCATCCAGCCCGATTCCGCTCCCCCGCTCTGTCGCTTCGATCGAGCCGCCGGAGATGTCGACGTTGCCCTGCTGCTCCTGAAGATAGATGGCGAAACTGGCTCGTGCTGATTTGAAGTAGACATTGCGCACGGTCAGCGTGCCGGTCGCGCTGCTGCCGGTCACGCCGCTCAAGCCTTCCGCGAAGATGGTGCAGCCGGCGATGACGTTGTCGCCGCTGACGACGATGGTCCCGCGAATGGCCGGCCCCGGCCCCTGCTGCGCGGGAACGCCGGTGACTCCTGTATCGAGCTTGAGCTCCGTGCGCACCGCGTCGAGCCCGAAGGCGGAGCCGATGAGCATCTGTCCCTTTCTCAAGGTCACGCTCTCGACGTAGGGCGTGGGCGTTTCGGCGACGTAAACGACAGTACCGGCAGTGATCGCCTGCGCAATCGTTGAAAACGGCCACTGGCGCGTGCCGTTGCCTCCCGGCGTGGCCCGGTTGTCGACGAAAACGACATCGGCCGACGCGCTGGCGGCAAGGAGGAGGGAAATGATCAGGAGCGCGGACCGGGTCATCGAGGCCGAGGGGCTCCCTGCTCGCGACCGGCGATGGTCTGCTTGACCATGGCCTCGTCGACGGTGATGACGTGCGTCCCGGCATCGGCGGGATCGAACTCCAGACCGCCGATGACCCGGCGAAACGTTTCGCGCAACGCGCGCGCGCCGAGCCGCTTCTGGCGCGCGGCATCCCAGGCGATGGCGATCAGCGCGCCGCGCGTAATCTGCAGGTCGATGCCGAAGCGCTGGAAGTAGGCGCGCGAGGTACGGAAGATCGATGCCTCGGGCTCGACGAAGATGCGGGCCAGATCGGATTCGGCGAGATCGTTGAGGACGACGATCGATTCGAATCGCGAAACGAACTGCGGGGTCATGCCGTAGCGGAACAAGTCGTCGTACTTCAGGTAGTCCCGCAGATGGAAAGGCAACTCTTCGCGCACTTCGCCGGAGGCGGAGACGACCACGACCGGCTTCATCGGAGCGACGTCCTGCCCGATGGTGGCGCGGCGGAAAACGGCTTCGTAGAGCTCCTCGAAGGCGCCGCCGACGATGAAAAGGACGTTGGAGGAGTTGACGCCGAAGGTCATGCCGTTGACTTCGAATTCGACGTTCTCGTTCTCCATCAGCGTGAGCAGCGCTTCCTGCGCCACGATCCCGCGCACGTTGGGCTGGCCGCTGACCTGCGCCCGGATTTTGTCGACTTCGTCGATGAAGACGATCCCATGTTCGACGGAGCGCAGCAGATCGGACATCGGAGCGTTCGGCCCGAGGAGCGTTCGCGCATTCGAAAACAATCTTCCCAACACGGCCCGCCCGTACCCCTGATGCTCCTCGGCAAGCACGTTGGCGTTGATGCGGATGACGTTGGCCGAATGGCTCAGCTCCGGCCGGCTTCCGAGAAACTGCTCCACCGCGCGCATGAGCGTGGTCTTTCCCGAGCCGGAGTTCCCGATCATCAGAATGTTCGGCGCCGGATGCCCGACGAGATGCTTGACCACCGCGACCGACAGCTCGCGAATGGCCTCATCCTGCCCGACGACGGTCGCGCTCAGCGCCTCGAAAACCTCGCGCGGACGAAGGGGAAAAGAGTCCATGCAGGGCGGTATTGTAGTTGGGTCAGGCTCACCCAATCGGCGCACAGGGATTTTCCCCACCAGGCAAATAAACTGGCAATGATTTTTGACTGGTGGCTAAAATACCAATACCCTTGTCCGGACCTCAATGGCTACGAAACAGAGATATCTCGCTGCGCAGATTCGAGCCGATTTGAAGCGGAAGATGGTCTTCGTTGCCGGGCCTCGGCAGGTTGGCAAGACGACGATTGCGCTCTCTCTTCCCGGCGCGTCCAGAGGCTATCTCAACTGGGATGTGGCGGAACACCGTGAGCGGATTCTCAAGAATGAGCTTCCCGCGGGGAAACTTTGGGTTTTCGACGAGTTGCACAAGTACCGACGTTGGCGAAATTATCTGAAGGGACTGTTCGACAGCCGTCCCACCGGTCAGAAGATTCTGGTTACCGGGAGCGGACGACTTGACCTCTATCGATTCGGCGGTGACTCGCTTCAGGGCCGATACCACCTTCTCCATCTTCACCCGTTCTCCGTCGCCGAACAGAGAATCCACGATCGAGATGGCTTCCACCAGCTTCTCCGTCTCGGCGGGTTCCCCGAGCCGTTTCTTGGAGGCAATGAAATCCAGGCCCGACGCTGGTCCCGCGAATACCGCACGCGGCTGATCCGAGAGGATGTCGTCTCGCTCGAGCGAATTCAGGACCTTGGCCACCTCGAGTTGCTCATGCTGCGCTTGCCGGATCTCGTAGGGTCGCCGTTGTCGATCAACGCGTTGCGCGAAGACCTCCAGATCAGTCACAAGGCACTGTCGTCATGGATTCAGGCGCTGGAGAGGCTCTATGCCGTTTTCAGGCTTGCGCCGTTCGGTGCGCCCCGCATTCGAGCGGTGAAAAAGGAGCAGAAGCACTATCACTTCGACTGGTCAATCGTGCCTGAGGATGCTGCCCGGTTCGAGAACCTGGTGGCTTCCCACCTGCTGAAGTGGGTGCACTTCGAACAGGATACGAAGGGCCGCGATCTGGAGCTTCGCTACTTCCGGGACGTCGATGGCCGCGAGGTTGACTTCGTCGTCACCGAGCGAACCAAACCCGTTCTCCTCGTTGAATGTAAGTGGGCCGATTCCACCATCGACACGAGCCTCCGCTACCTGAAAACAAAGTTTCCTGATGCTGAGGCGTGGCAGGTGTCAGCTATCGGAACGAAGGATTATCAGAACGCAGACGGGATTCGCGTGTCGCATGCGCTAAGCCTCCTGGAAACACTGGTCTGAAGACCAGCCAGGCTGTTATAAAGTCGTCGACCACACATGCTCGACCAACTCACGATCGACTCCTTCGAGCCCCACGTCGGCACTTCGTTCTGGCTGCAGAACAATGCACAGAAGGTCGAGATGCGGCTGACGCGAGTGGGACGGGTGATGGAAAGCGAGGCGGCGCGGCTGAATCGCACGGCCTTTTCGCTTTTCTTTCTCGGACCGGTTCTTCTGCCCCAACAGATCTACCGGCTGACGCACGAGGGGTTCCCTGAGCCGCTGGACCTGTTCCTCGTTCCGATCGGAAAAGAGGCGGGCGGCTTCAGCTACGAAGCGGTCTTTACCTAGGGGCGCGCCGCATCAGGTAGTAGACGCCGTTCGTGTCGACCTTCTCGAACCCCAGCCGCTGGTACAGGCGCAGCGCGGGATTGAACCCTTCAACGTGGATGGTGACCGGTTTGCCGACGGCGTCACCGCGGTCGAGCACCTGATGCAGGAGCTGCGAGCCGATACCTGAACCGCGATACTCCGGCATCAGCGCGATATCGCCGATGCGGATCTGATCGCGCCACTCGTCGATCCAGAACCGTCCGATGGGCTCCCCGTTGCGCTCGACGATGTTCCGCTCGCACGTCGGATAGTGGATGCCGTAGTGCTCGAACTGCGCGGAAAACTGCTGGTCGAGGAACACTTTCTTCTGCGCTTCGTCGAACGGAAAGCGCGTCATCTCCTCGGCGCGCGCCGACTCGTAGAGCCCGCGCATGAAATCGTAGTCGGCGTCGGTAGCTGGGCGGAGGCTGATCGATTCGAGCATCGCTTACCCAACTACCGGCGCCGAAAACGCATTCTCAGGCCTTGTTCACCGAGATCATGAGATACGAGAAGGGCACCGGCTCGTGTCCGAGAAGGCCGCCCTGAACGAGGACACCGGACCCCGACGCGTCGAGCGCGCCGGGGGCGTGAGGATCGAGCATCCGCACGGCGTTCCAGTTCGGAGCAGCGTCGCGCGGATCTTCCTGAAGGGCGACGAAGTAGACGCCGCGATTCAGCTTCAACGATGACGACTTTGCATCGAGGGCGAGCGCGCAGGTGCCGGTCTTCTTCTGTTCCTCGTTGCGGTCATCGAGGGAGAAGAAGCGCTTCATCCGCGCGAGCGCCGGCGGCGTCGCATCGGCCGGCATGCGCATTTCGACGTTGATCTCGATGGGGTGACGTGCGTCGACCGGCACAACGAACCGCGGCGGCGGCGCGTTTCTGGCCGTGCCGCGGTGCGTGGTGTGACTCCAGGCATGGAACGGCAATTTCTCATTGCCTGCGGGGAACAGGACGTTCAGTGCCAGGGAGAGCGGCTTGGCGCGATGGTGCTCGGCGCGCCAGAAGCCGTTAACGCTGACGCGCGCCGAGCCGTCAAGGGCGCGATCGGCCGAGCGGGCCGACGTGGCGGCGGTGAGACGGTGCACGGCGTCCGAGGACGCGGCACCGGCCCGGCTCTTGTCGAAGGAACCATCCCAGTAGCCGAGCGAAACGATCGGAAGGCTGACCGGATCGCTGCCGGCCACGGCGCGCATCACCTGCTGCGGCAGCCCGGAGGCCGCCGCGCCGGCGACGGCGACTGAGCTGAGAATCATGAATTCGCGCCGGTGCAGGAGCAGCCGGTCCTGGTCTTTGGTCGGGACGGAGTCGCGGATGTCGTTTTTCGTATCCATCGTCATTCCTCTTTTTGCAGATTCAGATAATGCGTCTGAGAAAGGCGGAATCATGGGAACGTCCCGCAACTGCCCGGTGCCACGACCACCACGTTGCCTGATTCATCGGTGAAGTCGCCGAAACCGGGGTTGGTGAGGTTCGTCACGGTGTTGTTGTTGAGAATGTTCTGAGCCGGGGTCTGCGAGGTGTTGCCCTCGAGGTTCAGGGTCTGCAGCGACCGGCGCGCCAGATAGAACGCCGACTCGCTGCCAAGGGGCCAGCTGGTCGGATCGTATGCCGAGTTGCCGGTGATCACGGAGCAGACGCTCTCGCTGGCGACTGCGTTCTTGTCGACGATCACGACGATCGAGCCTGCCGGACACGGCACACCCGGTCCGCAACCGATGTCGCCCGAAGCGCCCGTGGGACGGACGACCTGGTTGTTGATGATCTTGACGTTGACGCTGTTGGCCGCCGTGTAGCCCTCGGCGTCGATATCGATTCCTCGGGCGTTCGGCACCTCGCGGATGATGTTGCTGTCGATGGTGAGCACGCCGTGTGTGCCACCGTTCAGAGCCACGCGAATCCCGTCTCCGAAGTTGGAGCCTGAGTTGAACACACCGGCAGTGCCGATGGTGTTGCCGATCAATCTGGCAGTCATCGTCCCGCCAGTGTTGCTCGTGCCACTGAAGAGGTTGAGCGCGCTGCTCTGTTGATTGTTGAAGGTGTTGGACTGGACGACGATATTCATGCTCGCGGCCTGCGAAAGATCGAAGTCCATGCCGGCGTTGTTACCGCTCACCGTGTTGTTCTGAGCCGTCAGCCCAAGGATGTTGGCGGTGTCGGCGCCGACCACCTGCAGACCGGTGGAGGAGTTGTTGGAGAACGTGCAGCCGGCGGCCGCGGTGGATCCGCCAATCGTGCCGGAGGTGAGCACCGAACTGCCGCGCATCTGCATCAACATGCCGTCACCACCGACGGTACCGCTGACCGTGGTCGCCGTCATCGTCAGACCGGCCATGTTGGTGTTGAGGTTGTCGAGGGTGATGCCCTGATGGCGGGAACCGGTGATCGCGCTGTTCGTGATGGCCGCGGTTCCGCTGACGTTGTGAAGGCCGATGCCGTCATCAACCAGCGTGCTTCCGGCGGTATCGGAAATGTTGCAGTGGTTGACGGTGACATTGCTGAGCGCCGTGGCGTTGATGCCGTTGGCGCCGCTGTTCGTGATGTTCATGTAGCCGAGGCTGACGCCGGTGCCGGTGGTACCGGTCAGACTGATGGCGTGTGAGGTCGTCCTCTGGATCGTTCCACCGGAGCCGTTGGAGGTGCTGCCGCCATCGCCCGTCACGGTGAAGGCGCCGGCGAAGTTGGTGAGCGTGATGGCGCTCGCCGGACCGGTCGCCGAGGTGCCGGCGTTGATCTGCGTGAAGGTCATCGTTCCGCTGGCGTTGGCAATGGTCACGGCCGTACCGGTGGTCGTGGTCACGTTGCGCGCGGTGACGCTGATGCCGGACACGCTCGTTCCGGTGATGGCATTGCTCGATCCGGTGCTCATGTCGATTCCGGCGACGGTGACGTTCGTAGCCAGAGTGAGTGTGTCGCTGAGCGTCGGCGTGTTTGCGGCGGCTCCCGGGACATTGAGAACGCCACCAACGGAGAGCGTTGCGCCGGCACCGATCAGCTGCTGGCTGGTCAGCATGGTGTACGTGCCGGTGGTCGGACCGGAGCCCTTGGAGACGTAGATGAAGTCGCCCGAGGCCGTGCCTGCGCCGCCGACGGCGGTCATGGTCTTGAACGGCGTGTTGGAACGGCCGTCGTTCGTGCCGGAGGCGGTGGCGTTATCGACGTACCAAACACGTCCGTTGAAGCTGATCGTGGCCGTGCGGGTCACGGTGATGCCGTTCGACGTGCCGGTGTAGGTGAACGAGTCCGTGGCCGTGTTGCCGACGTTCGGCGTGTAGAGGAAGGTTCCATTCGAATTGAAGATGGTGAGCGTTCCGTTGAACGGCGGAACGGTCACGGCGTAGGTGATCGGGGCGTCCGAGGAGTCGCCGCTCGACACCGGCACGGAGATGACCGCCGGCGTGGTCGGAGCGGGGAGGCCGCCGTCGAGCTGCGTGTTGCCGACGTCGACATAATTCTTGGTGGTCAGGTTCGGGGCAATGGTCAGCGTGTAGGTGCTGCCGACTCCCGTGCAGCCGTTGGCGTCGGTGACCTTGACCGTGATCGAGAAGACACCGGTCTGGGTCGGGGTGCCGGTGAGCGCGCCGCCCGACGAGAGCGAGACGCCCGTCGGAAGCGATCCGCTGTTGAGTGAGAAGACGGCCGGGGTGTGCGTCCCCACTCCGGTCTGGGTGAAGGTGAAGCTGCCGCTGAGCGGCGCGTTGTAGGTGCCGGTGTTCGAGCTCGGGTTGGTGACGGTGATGGTCTGGCAGGAGATGACCAGCGTGTACGTCGGGCCCGTGCCGGTGCAGCCGTTCGAGTCGGTCACCTTGACCGTGATCGGGAAGGTGCCCGGCGCCTGCGGCGTGCCGGAGAGAACGCCGCTGGCGGAGAGCGTCAGGCCGGCCGGCAGCGATCCGCTGGCGATCGAGAAGGTGGCCGTGCCGATGGCGCCGCTCTGGGTGAACGTCGCGCTGAAGGGCGCGTCGACCGTGCCGGTGGTAGTGGCCGGATTGGTCACGGTGATGGTCTGGCAGGAGATGACCAGCGTGTACGTCGGGCCCGTACCGGTGCAACCGTTCGAATCGGTCACCGTGACGGTGATCGGGAAGGTGCCGGTTTGGGTCGGTGTGCCGGAGAGCACGCCCGCGGCCGAGAGAGTCAGGCCGGTCGGAAGCGCGCTGGCGGTGGTGAAGGTTGCCGTGCCGATCGCGCCGCTCTGGCTGAACGTCGCGCTGAACGCGGTTCCGACCGTTCCGGTGGTATTGCCGGGATTGGTCACGGTGATGGTCTGGCAGTTGATCGTCAGCGTGTAGGTCGGGCCGGTTCCGGTGCAGCCATTCGAGTCGGTGACCTTGACGGTGATCGGGAACGAACCGGACTGCGTCGGCGTGCCGGCGAGCACGCCGGAGGCGGAGAGGCTCATTCCGGACGGCAGCGTGCCGCTGGCCAGCGAGAAGGTGGCCGTGCCGATGGCGCCGCTCTGCGTGAAGGTCTCGCTGAACGGCGTGCCGACCGTGCCGGTGTTCACCGCCGGGTTGGTGACGGTGATGGTCTGGCAGGAGATCGTCAGCGTGTAGGTCGCGCCGGTTCCGGTGCAGCCGTTCGAGTCGGTGGCCTTGACGGTGATGGGGAACGTGCCGGTCTGCGTCGGCGTCCCGGAGAGCGTTCCGTTCGCGGCGAGCGCGAGACCGGCCGGCAGCGTACCGCTGGCCAGCGAGAACGTCGTCGTTCCGATGCCGCCGCTCTGGGTAAAGGTCTCGCTGAACGCTACGCCGGCCACGCCGCTGTTGTTGGCGGGATTCGTGACCGTGATGGTCTGGCAGGTGATCGTCAGCGTGTACGTCGGACCGGTGCCGCTGCAACCGTTCGCGTCCGTGGCCTTGACGGTGATGGGGAAGGTTCCGGTCTGCGTCGGCGTCCCGGAGAGCACGCCGTTCGCGGCGAGCGTGAGGCCCGTCGGCAGCGTGCCGCTGGCCAGTGAGAAGGTGGTCGCTCCGTTGCCGCCGCTCTGGGTGAAGGTCTGGCTGAACGGCGTGCCAGCCACGCCGGTGTTCACCGCCGGATTGGTGACGGTGATGGTCTGGCAGTTGATGGTCAGGTTGTAGGTCGGGCCGGTGCCGGTGCAGCCGTTCGAGTCCGTGGCCGTGACCGTGATCGGGAAGGTTCCAGGTTGGGTCGGAGTGCCGGAGAGCACACCGTTCGATGCCAGCGTCAGCCCGGCCGGCAGCGTGCCGCTGGCCAACGAGAAGGTGGTCGTCCCTACCCCGCCGCTCTGGGTGAAGGTCTGGCTGAATGGCGATCCGACCACGCCGCTGTTGACGGCTGGGTTGGTGACGGTGATGGTCGGACAGTTGATCTGCAGCGGATAGGTCGGGCCGACGCCGGTGCAGCCGTTCGAGTCGGTGACCATCACCGTGATCGGGAAGCTGCCGGTGACGGTCGGCGTGCCGGAGAGCACGCCGTTCGAAGCGAGCGTGAGGCCGGCCGGCAGCGTGCCGGTAGCGATCGAGAACGTTGCCGTGCCGATGGCGCCAACCTGGGTGAAGGTCTGGCTGAAAGGCGTGCCCGCCGTTCCGGTGGAGACGGCCGGATTGATGACGGTGATGACGTTGCAGCAGACCGGGAGAGCCGGCTCACCGGCCGGCAGCGACGGCGCCGAGGGAGAGCAGGCACCGGTGGTGATGGTCGGGAAGAGACCGACGGCCGGGCCGTTGGTCGGGAAGGTGGTGCCGGAGGTCGTGACGGTGCCGCAGGCGGTCAGCGCAATCGTGCCCTGGCTGGCAACACCGGACGCACCGGCACCGACGGGACGGACGTCGCCCATGCCCAGCGCCCAGCTGACGTTGCCGGCGTAGGAGCGGGCGGCGATGTGTCCGCCGGCGGCATCCGGCTTCAACGTGGTGAAGTCGCCGACTGCCTCGAGGAAGGCGTGATCGAGATTGACGGTCCCTTTGCTGGCGATGTCGATCGTGCCGCCGGCATTGCTCTCGCCGTTCCGGCCGGCCAGGAAGACCCGCCCCGATCCGGTCACGGTGTCGCGCAGAGAAATGGCGCGGATGGTTCCGCCAGCGACGCTCTTGTCACCGGCGGATGGAACGCTCGTCACGGCGTAGAGAGTGCTGAGAGTCGAATCGGGACCGGTGATCTGGATTGCATCATTGGCGAAGAGGTCGACGCGCTTGGTGACGGCGCCGTTCTTCGTGGCATCGGCGCGGAGATGCCCGAGACGCGTCCCCGAGGAGGTGATGCCGAGGTCGGTGGCATCGATGACGATGCCCTTGCCGGAACGGACTGCCACGCGGGTGGCGGTGTCGCCGTTGGAGATCGAGGCGACCAGGCCGCGAATGATGACGCCGCATCCTTCGATGGTGATGGGGCCGGCCACTTCGCTGTCGCTCTGCGAAACGATCGTGGCGGTGGAATTGATCGTGACCGCGGGCTCGAAGACGGAGGTCGACTGCACGCGGATCTCGCCGCCGTGCTGGTGACCGTTTCCGGCAGCGAGCACGTCGCCGGTCTGGCGCGTCGCAAGCAGCGTGGATGTGGCGCCGGCGGCGAGGAGACCGGAGACGCTCATGCTGCCACCGGAGGTGAGCAGGATCTTCCCCGCATCGTTGCCCTTGCTGGCGGAGTTGACGACGGTGCCTCCCTCGAGCGTGGTGGCGCCGCCGCTGTTGATGGTGACGGTGCCGCCGCTGCCGGTGGCAGAACCAAAGGCGGCGCTGGAGATCACCGCGCCGTTCAGCGTCGATGCCGGACCATGAAGAGTCACAGCTCCGCCGGCGTTGATGGTGATGTTGCCGCCCGATCCGGCACCCAGGCGATTCTCGGCGAACATGCCGCTTCCGGCATTCATGACTACGTTGCCGCTGACATCGAAGCGCATGGAGCAGGCGGAGTTGCTTCCCGCTCCCTCGTCGTTGCAGTTGATGGTGCCGTTGACGATGAGGTCACCGGCCACGGTGAAAATACCGTTGACCACGTGGTCCTGATCGTCGACCGAACCGTCGAGCGAACTGAAGTTCGCGGTTCCATTGATGGTGACGTTGCTTGCGAGCGCGGGAAGCGCAAACGCAAAAAGCGCGATCACGAAAAGGGGCAGCAGCCTGCGACCAAATCGACCCATGACGACACTCCTCCTGTTGTTGGACATCCCTCGCATACGGAGAGACGCTCGACGACCCGTGGGTGAACGAATGGCTGAACTGATAGGAACGGACTGGCAGAAAGATAGCGTTGCGCGGCGTGGTTGTCGACCGTAGTTCCCGAATAAAGTAACGGAAAAGCGTCGTCCCCTGCGAAAAGAGCCGCACGGAAATCCGTGCGGCTCTCGATTTCTACGAACGGTGGAGAACTACGTCCGGGGCGGGAAGACGCCCTGCAGGGCGATGCAGAAGCTGAGGGTGAGGTACGGCTGCATGTTGTTGTGGGGCTGATCGCCGCCGGCGGGAGCGAGGGCCTGGTCGGCGAAGGGCGATAGCGTCGCGCCGGCAGCGGCGACGTACGGCGTGCCGTTGGCCGCAATGCGCGTCAGCGAATTGCCGATCGGATTCGGTTTGCTCGAGTTCGTCGCCGAGGCCATGAGAGCGTGGCTGTGACTTGGGATTTCGGACTCGAGCAGCGAGACGGTCTCGCTTCCACCGGTCTCACCGAGGTCGTGAAGACTGAGACCAGGTCCCTGTCCCGGATGCATCGGGGCCCTGCCCTGCATGTCGGGGAGCGCGAAGTTCGATTTGCCGTCGCCACCATAGGTCGTACCCAGCAGGGAGAAGAGAGCCGTGTTCTGCGAAAGCGGGAGGAGCTGACCATCACAGAAGGCCCACCCTTTGGGGGCGAAGTTGAACGGGAAGATGCGGATTTCAGCTACGAATGGATCCATGTCTTTTTTCTCCTCCCTAGGTCTGGCTCGGGAAGATCCCGAACAGCGAAATGATGAAGTCGACGCAGAGGTATGGCTGGAAGTTGGTGTGCGGCTGGCTTCCACCGACGGAACCAACGGCCGACGCGGCCATGGGCACGTTCGGGTTGATGTTGATGTACGGATTGAACAGGGACGCCTGTGCGTAGACGTTCGGGTTCACGTTCTGCTGCGTGGCCGTGGTCGAGGTGGCAAGCAGCGGATGGCTGTGCGCAGGAATCTGCGACACCGTCAGTGTGATCTCCTCGGCGCCGCCGGTTTCGGCGAGGGTGAATCCGTTGCCGAAGTGGAGAGGGATGCGGCCGCGCAGATCGGGCAGCGCGAACGTGCTCTGGCCGTCGCCGCCGTAGGTCGTGCCGATGAGATTGAACAGCGTTTCGTTCTCGGAAATGGGCAACAGTTGCCCCTCGCAGAACATCCATCCCGCGGGAGCGAAGTTGCCGGCGAACATGCGAATTTCTCCAACGTAAGGTTGTGCCATGTCTTCGTCCTCCTTTCTATGTCTGACTCGGGAAAATGCCCTGCAGGGCGATCGAGAAGTTGAGCACCAGGAACGGCTGCATGTTCAGGTGAGCCTGACTCCCGCCGGTGTTGCCGATGCTCGCCGCATTCATCGCCCCGAGGTTGGCGTCGGGAGCCTGATACATCTGGCTCGGCGAGGTGCCCGAAAGATTGCCGGCCGCGATGACGAGATTGCCCGTTTGGGTTGCGCCGTTGAGCACGTGCGTATGCGTTGGGATCTCCGAGATCGACAACGTATGCCCCTGCTCGCCTCCCCGCTCGCCGAGCGTGTGGCCGCTACCCACGTGAATGGGTGTTCGCGACCGCAGATCGGGCAGACCGAAGTTGACGCGGCCATCTCCGCCGTACGTGGTACCCAGCAGTGAAAACAGCGCTTGATTCTGATTGATGGGAAGAAGCTGCCCATCGCAGAGTGCCCACCCTTTGGGAGGAAAACCAAAACTCATGATCCGGATCTCACTCAAAAACGGTTCCGCCATTTCTACCTCCTAGCTCATTGTCGATTGGACTGGACGTACACCTGCGCGTCAGCCGTGGCGCGCCGTTTCTAATTTGGATGGTGGTATGGACCCGGAGGCGGATTCTAGCAGACGGAGAGACTCTTTTGCGTCAATCAGCGTCACGAGGTTCCCGCCCGTCGCAGACGGGAACCTCGCAGATAGCGGATCAGATCATGGAGGGAAGCCGCCGCAGTTGCCCACCGGGACGATTGCAGGCGTTCCCGAGTCGACGAAGACGTCGCTCGTGGTCGGGCTGCCGCCCGGATTCGTGATGGTGTTGGTGGTGATGATCTGCTGACGGGCGTTGGCCTGCGTGCCTTCGATATTGAGGTTGTTGCCCGCGGAGCGAACACCGAGCTGGAAGGCTGCCAGTCCGGCGCCATTCGGTCCGCTGGTGGGATCGAAGACCTGGTTGCTCGAGATCGTCGTGCAGATGGTCGCGCCGAGGACATTGTTCTTATCGACGAACATCATCAACGTTGACGACGGACACACCGTGGCGGCGGGACCGCAGAAGCCGTTGGCAGTGCCCGCGGTCGGCTTCTTCAGCTGGTTGTTGATGATCTTGATCTTCATCGTCGACGCCGAGGTGTACGCCTGGTACTCGACCGAAAGGAGCGACGCGTTCGGCACTTCCTGAATGACGTTGCCGTCAACGGTGATGGACCCAGCCTTGCCGCCGTTCAGATGGATGTAGATCCCGTTTCCGTTCGACTTGGAGCCTGAATCCTGCACGCCCAGCGTTCCGATCGTGTTCGTCCGCAGCGTGGCGGTCATCGTGCCCGCGGCGCTGCCGGTGTCGCTGAAGAGGTTGATCGATTGGAACGTCTGGTTGTTGAACGTATTCGACTGGACGACGATGGTCATGCTCGAGCTCTGCGCGAGGTCGAAGTCCATGCCGGCGTTGTTGCTCGAAACCGTGTTGTTCTGCACCAGAAGACTGGCGATATTCGCGGTATCGGCGTTTGACACCTGCAGGCCGGTCGCCGAGTTGCTCGTGATCGAGTTGCCGAGCGCCACCGTGTTGCCGCCGAACGCGCCGGTCGTCATGACCGAGGTGCCGCGCATCTGCATCAGGATGCCGTCCCCGCCCGGCGTACCGGTGACGGTGCTTCCCGTCATCGTGAAGCTGGCCATGTTCCTGCTGAAGTTGTCGACCGTGACACCCTGGTGGCGCGCGTTGGTGAATACGTCGTTGGTGATCGAAACGGTGCCGCTTGCGTTCGAGAGCGTCAGACCGTCGTCAGAAGTAACGGAGCCGGCATTGTCCGAGATGTTGCAGCGGTTCAGCGTGAAGTTCACCACGCCGGTGGACGTCGACGAATTGGCCGGAGAGAACGTCCAACCGGTGGGGATCACCTTGATGCCGGTCAGCCCTGGGTTTGTGACGTTGATTTGATTGAGGCTGACGGTCCCCACGGCGGTCATCAGGATGCCGTCTCCGGTGGTGGTTTGAATCGTGCCGCCGGAACCGTTGTTGGCGGCGGTGCCGTCGCCGGAGATGGTGAAGGAACCGGCTCCGGTGCTGGTCAGGACGATGCCGTTGGTGCCGCCGGTCTGGGAGACGCTCTTGAAGGTGACGCCGGAGCCGCCGATGGTGGCGTTGGTGATGCTGAGAGCCGTACCCGTCGTGACGGCGTTGGTGGCGCCGATGGTGTTGTTGGCGTTCGTGACGTTGACTGTCAGGCCGGCTCCCGAAGCGGAGAAGACGCTGGCGGTGTTGTTCAGCGTGATCTGACCGCTGATCGTGACTACGGCCGTGCCCGAACCCGCGATCGAGATACCCGTGCCGCCGTTGCTGCCGATGGCACTGGAGAGAGTGATCGTTCCGGCAGTGATACCGGAGATGTCGACCGCCTTCTGCGACGCGGTGTTCTGCGTGATCGTGCCGGCGTAGCTGAAGGTGGAGCCGCCGTTGAGGACCTTGAAGGCGGAGCCGGTATTGCCGGAGAGGGAGCCCGCGCCAACGGTGTAGGTACCGCCGGTGACGCTTGTGAGCGAGATGCCATTCGCGCCGCCGCTGGAGGTGATGTTGGTCATGCCGGCGCCGTTCGTGAGCGCTACCCCGTTGAGCACGAGTGCCGGGCCAGCGTTGGTGATGTTGCTGCCGGAGCCGCCGAAGACTCCGGTGCCGCCACCGGTCACTGTCACCGCGGCTGCGCCGCCGCCGGTGATCGCGGCATTATTCAGATTGAGCGTGCCGGTGAACGAAGTGGTGGTGCCGTCGATGCCGAAGTTCGTACCAGCGCTCATGTTGATGACCGGGGCCGCCGCTCCGGAGCCGATATTGACCGTGCCGGCACCGCTGAGCAGGACGCCCTTGCCAGTGCCGTTCATCGTGACGGAGAGACCGTTCAACGTGATCACAGCGCCGGTGTTGCCGGTCAGCGTGACGGCGTCGGTGTTTTTGTAGGCGAGCGTGGCGTTCGAAAGAGAGATGCCGGTGCTGGTGCTGTTGATGACGCTGATTCCGCTGGCCGTCGCCGGAGCACCATTGAAGTTGCCGGAGAGATTGCCTGCCGCGGCCGGCGCATGACTCATCGTCAGGGTTCCCGGCGTATTCAGTTTGTTGACGTCGACGATCCTGCCGACGACAGCGGTCCTGGTGATCGTTCCGCTGTAGGTGATGGCCGTTGTGACCGCCGCGACCGAACCGTCGACCTGGAACGAAGCGGCCGCGCCGGTGGTGGTGATCGTGCTGCCGTTCGCAAACGTCACCGTTCCGGCCTCACCGTTGGAGATGAGCACTCCACCCGTGCTGACGGTCACGCCGCCGTTGAAGTTGTACGTGCCCGAGCTGGCGGTGAGCGTGATGCCGGTGCCGGCGGTCTGCGAGGTCACCGTGCCGCCGAAGTTGATCGTGTTGGTGTTGCCTCCGGCGATGGTGACGGCGGTGTTGGCCGCCGCCTGAGAAATGGTGGCTCCCCAGGTGATGGTGCCGCCGCTGCCGCCGCTGACGTTGAACGTCGGGCTGCCGGCGACGCCGGTGAGGGACCCGGCAGTGGCGCCCCACGTACCGGTGACGCCGGTCAGGCTCACGCCGCCCGCGGTGGCGGTGACGTTGGCGAAGGTGCCGCTCACCGCGCCCGTCGTGAGAACGAGGGCATTGGTTGCGGAGACGTTAACCGAGGCTCCGATGGTCAGCGTGCCGAAGTTCGTGGTGTTGGTGATGCCGGTGGCCGGACCGGTGATGGTGACGCCGGCCAGCGACAGGCTCGTGTTCGCGCCCTGCAGCGAGACGCCGGTGGTGCCGTTGGTGATCGTGCCGCCGTTGACGGTGACCGTGCCGGCCGCCGCGAAGCTCACGAGATTGATTGCTGTCGTCGCTCCGGTCGTGTTGATGGCGTTGAAGGTCACGCCCGATGCGCCGATGGTGATGGCGTTGAGATTCAAGCCGTTCGCTGCCGCGCCAGTGGTGATGTTGGCGGTGCCGCTGACGTTGATCGTGCCGCCGCCGCTGGCGGTGAAGCCGATGCCGGTGGAGGTAGTGATGCCGAGTGTGCCGCTGAAGGTGATGATTGCGCCCGTGTTGGTGGTGAGACCGACGGCCGTATTCGTGGTCGTGGTCAGCGTCTGCGTTCCGGTGAACGAAATCTGGGCGCCCGAGGCACTGGAGCTGACCTGCATGCCGATGCCGTTGTCGGTGATGCCGGCCCCGATGGCAACGACCGCGGTGGCGCCGAGGTTCGAGAAGTTGATGGTGCGCTGACCGGCGTTCGACGAGATGGTGTTGGTGTTGTTCATCGTGAACGCCGCCGTGCCGCCGTTGATGGTCAGGCCGAACGGCGAGTTGCTGATGGCGGTGTTCGTGACGGTGATGGTGCCGGTCGGAGTGCTCAGCACGAACCCTGAGGAGGCGGCGCCGGCGCCCTGAATCGTCATCGTGTCCATCGTCAGGCCGGCGGTGTTCGTGCCGTCGATGCCGTTGCCGGACGGGCCGGTGACGTTGAGACCCTTGACCGTGTTGCCGTTCGCCAGCGTGACAGCGCTGCCCGCCGTGTTCGTGATCAGCGGCTTCGTGCCGGCCGGAACCAGCGTGACGGTGTTGACCACCAGGGCCACGCCTTCGCCGATCAGCTGCTGGGTGTTCTTGAGCGTGATGCCGGCGTTCTGACCAGTCGTTGAGTTGTTGCCGTTGTAGACGAAGATGGTGTCGCCGGCGAGCGAGGCCGCCTGCGCCGCTGCCAGCGTGTTGAACGGGCTCTGCGACTGGCCGTTACCTGCCGCACCGCTGTTATTGACGTACCACACGCGGTTGGCCAGCGTGAGGTTGACCGTGGCCGCGGCCGAGGTGACGCCGTTGCTGACGACCGTGTAGGTGAAGGAATCGCTGGTGACGGCGGCCGCGGCCGGATTGGCCTTCGGCGTATAGATGAACGTTCCGTCCGCGGCGATGGTGACGCTGCCGCCGCCGGTCGTGGCGAACGTGCCGGGCGTCGCGGTGACGCCGCCGCTCGGAAGGTCATTGGCGATCAGGTTCGTGACCGAGCCGACGAACGGCGTTGTCGGCGAGGTGGTCGTGCCTCCGGTGATGACGAACTGCGTGTTGTCGGCGATGTGGCTGGCCGCCGGATAGGAGTCGCCGACGGCGACCGGTGCGATGGAGATGGAGAACGCCTGCGAGCCGGTGCAGGAGTTGACCGTGTCGGTGGCGGTGATGGTGAAGTTGAAGACGCCGGTTGCCGTCGGCGTACCGCTGATGGCGCCGCCGCCTGCGAGCGACAGACCCGTCGGCAGAGAGCCGACCGTGACGGCGAAGGTGAACGGTCCGGCGCTGCCCGTAGCGGTAACGCTCTGGCCGGTGTACGCGGTGTTGAAGATGCCGGCCGGGAACGAGCCGCCGCCGGTGCGGGCGACGGTGATCGTCGGGCAGGTGACGGTCAGGGTGTACGTCGCGCCGGTGCCGAAGCAGGTGTTCGTATCGGTTGCGGTGACCGTGATCGGGAAAGAACCGACCTGGTTCGTGGTGCCGGCCAGATGTCCGGTGGTCGTATTGAGAGTGATGCCGGTCGGCAGCGTGCCGGTCACGCTCCAGGTGGCCGTGCCGAGAATGCCGGTGGCGGTGAAGACCTGGTCGAACGCCGTGCCTGCCTGGACCGTGTTCACGCCCGGGTTGGTGACGGTGATGGTCTGGCAGTTGATCGTCAATGTGTACGACGACGTTCCGAAGCAGCCGTTGGCGTCCGTGGCCTTGACGGTGATCGGGAAGGAGCCGATCTGCGAGGTCGTGCCGAAGAGCGTGCCGGTCGAGGTGTTGAGGGTGATGCCGGCCGGCAGCGTGCCGGTTTCCGACCAGACGATCGTGCCGTTGCCGCCGCTCTGGGTGAACGTCTGGCTGAATGCCGTTCCGGCCGTGCCGGTGTTGACGCCCGGGTTCGTAACGGTGATGACGTTGCAGGCGATGTTGATCGTGTAGGTCGCGCCCACACCGAAGCAGCCGTTCGCGTCGGTGGCTTTCACCGTGATCGGGAAGGAACCGGACTGCGTCGGCGTGCCGGACAGAACGCCGCCGGCCGAGAGCGAGAGACCGGTGGGGAGCGAGCCGCTGTTGAGCGAGAACGTCACCGCGCCGATGGTGTTGCCGGCGGTGAAGGTTTCGCTGAACGGTGCCGCCACCGTGCCGTTGCTGTTGACCGGGTTGGTGACGGTGATGGTCTGGCAGGCGATGATGATCGTGTAGGTCGCGCCGACGCCGAAGCAGCCGTTTGCGTCGGTGGCCTTGACCGTGATCGGGAACGAACCGGCCTGTGTTGGCGTGCCGGAGAGGACGCCGCCGGACGAAAGCGAGAGACCGGCCGGCAGCGCGCCGCTGTTGAGCGAGAACGTCACCGCGCCGATGGTGTTGCCTGCGGTGAAGGTTTGGCTGAACGGTGCGCCGACCGTGCCGGAGTTGCTGACCGGATTCGTGACCGAGATGACCTGGCAGGCGATGGTGAGCGTGTACGTCGATCCGGAGCCCGTGCAGCCGTTGCCGTCGGTCGCCGTGACGACGATCGGGAAGGCTCCCGTCTGCGTCGGCGTGCCGGAGAGGACGCCGCCAGCCGACAGGCTCAGGCCCGTCGGGAGCGCGCTGGCGGTCGAGTACGTCACCGCGCCGATCGTGTTGCTCGAGGTGAACGTCTGGCTGAAGGCCGTGTTCACCGTTCCGGTGTTTGTGGCCGGATTGTTGACGGTAATGACCTGGCAGCCAATGACGAGCGTGTACGTCGGGCCGTTGCCCGTGCAGCCATTCGAGTCGGTGGCCCGGATCACGAGCGGGAACGAACCGGTCTGCGTCGGCGTGCCGGAGAGGACGCCGCCGGTGGAGAGGCTCAGACCCGCCGGCAGCGTGCCGCTGAAGAGGGCGAACGTTGTCGTCCCTACTCCACCGCTCTGCGTAAACGTCTGGCTGAAGGCGACATTGACTGTTCCGGTCGTCGTGGCCGGGTTTGTGACGGTGATCGTCGGACAGGTGATGTTGAGGTTGTACGTCGGGCCCGTGCCGGGGCAGCCGTTCGAGTCCGTGGCGGTGACCGTGATCGGGAAGAGACCGCCCTGCGTCGGAGTGCCGTCGAGCACGCCGGTTGCGGTATGGAAGGTCAAGCCGGCCGGCAGTGTGCCGGTCTCGCTCCAGGTGATCGTCCCGATGCCGCCAACCTGGGTGAAGGTTTCGCTGAACGGGGTGCCTGCCGGACCGGTGGCGTTGGCGGGATTCGTGACGGTGATGGTCTGGCAGGCGATGGTGATCGTGTAGGTCGCGCCAACACCGAAGCAACCGTTCGCGTCAGTGGCTTTGACGGTGATCGGGAACGAACCGGACTGCGTCGGCGTGCCGGCGAGGACACCGCCGGACGAAAGCGAGAGACCGGCCGGAAGCACGCCACTGTTGAGGGAGAACGTCAGCGTGCCGAGGTTACCGCCGGCCGTGAAGGTCTCGCTGAACGGCGCGCTGACCGTGCCGGTGTTGTTGACCGGGTTCGTCACCGTGACGGTGTTGCAGGCGATGTTGAGCGGATAGTTCGAGCCCGTCCCCGTGCAGCCATTGCTATCGGTGACCGTCACGACGATGTTGAAGAGTCCGGCTTGCGTGGTCGTACCGGAGAGGACGCCGGCCGTCGAAAGCGTGAAGCCGGTGGGGAGCGTCGACGCCGTGGTGAACGTGGCCGGCGTGTGTGTGCCGACGCCGCTCTGCGTAAAGGTCTGGCTGAAGGACACGCCGGCGGTGCCGGTGGCCGTGGCCGGGTTGGTGACGGTGATGGTCTGGCAGGCGATGACCAGCGTGTACGTCGCGCTGATGCCGGTGCAACCGTTGGCGTCGGTCACCTTGACGGTGATTGGGAACGATCCCTGCTGACCCGGAGTGCCGGAGAGCACGCCCGCGGACGAAAGCGTCAGACCCGACGGCAGCGAGCCGCTGTTGAGGGTGAATGTCGCCGGCGTGTGCGTGCCGACGCCGCTCTGCGTGAACGTCTGGCTGAACGCCGCGTCGACCGTGCCGGTGGTCACGCCGGGGTTGGTGACGGTGATGGTCTGGCAGTTGATGGTCAGCGTGTAGGGCGACGTTCCGGTACAGCCGTTCGTGTCGGTGGCCGTGACGGTAATCGGGAAGGTGCCCGGAATCGTGGGCGTGCCGGAAAGGACGCCGGTGGACGGGTTGAGGGTGATGCCGGCCGGCAGCGCGCCGGTCTCGCTCCAGGTCACCGTGCCGAGGATGCCGGTGACGGTGAAGGTCTGGCTGAAGGCGGCGTCGACGGTGCCGGTATTGACTCCCGGGTTGGTGACGGTGATGGTCTGGCAGTTGATCGTCAGCGTGTACGCACTGCTACCGGTGCAGCCGTTCTGGTCGGTGGCGGTGACGGTGATCGGGAACGGGCCGACCTGCGATGTCGTCCCCGAGAGAACACCGGTGGAGGGGTTGAGGGTGATGCCGGACGGCAGCACGCCGGTCTTCGACCAGGTGATCGTCCCCAGTCCGCCTGACTGCGTGAAGGTCTGGCTGAAGGCAACCCCGGCCGTGCCGGTGTTGACGCCCGGATTGGTTACCGTGATGACCGGGCAGGTGAGACACAACGTGTACGGGGGATTGGTGCCGGTGCAGCCGTTCGAATCAGTGACGGTCACGACGATCAGGAAACAGCCGCCCTGCGTCGGAGTGCCGTGCAGCGTGCCGTCCGGATCGAGGATCAGGCCGGTCGGAAGCGTCGAGGCGGTGGTAAAGGTGGCCGTGCCGACGGCGCCTGTCTGGGTGAAGTTGATCGAAATCGGCGTGCCGGCTGGGCTGCTGGTCGTGGCCGGGTTGTTCACCGTGATGACCTGGCAGGCGATGCTGATGGTGTAGGTCGCGCTGATGCCGAAACAGCCGTTGGCGTCCGTGGCCTTGACAGTGATCGGGAACGAACCGGGCTGCGTCGGCGTGCCGGAGAGGATGCCGCCGCTCGAGAGCGAGAGACCGGTCGGCAGCGAGCCGCTGTTGAGCGTGAACGTCACCGCGCCGATGGTGTTGCCGGCGGTGAAGGTTTCGGAGAAGGGCACGTTGACCGTGCCGGTGTTGTTGGCAGGGTTGGTCACGGTGATGGTCTGGCAGCCGATGACCAAGGTGTAGGTCGTGCCAGTGCCGGTGCAGCCGTTTCCGTCAGTCGCCGTTACGACGATCCCGAACGAGCCGGTCTGCGTCGGCGTGCCGGAGAGGACACCGCCGCTGGACAGCGAGAGCCCCGCGGGCAGCGTACTGGCCGTGGTGAAGGTGACGGTGCCGACGGTATTGCCGGCAGTGAAGGTCTGGCTGAAGGGAGTGTTCACCGTGCCGGTGGTCGTGGCCGGGTTGGTGACGGTGATGACCTGGCAGCCGATGGTCAGGGTGTACGTCGTGCCGACGCCGAAGCAGCCATTGGCGTCGGTGGCCCTGACGGTGATCGGGAACGAACCGGTCTGCGTCGGCGTGCCGGAGAGGACGCCGCCAGATGAAAGCGTGAGTCCTGCTGGCAGCGCGCCGCTCTCGATCATGAACGTCACCGTGCCGATAGTGTTGCCGGCGGTGAAGTTCTGGCTGAAGGCGGTGTTCACCGTTCCGCTATTGATGGGCGGGTTAGTCACCGTGATGACCTGGCAACCGATGACGAGGTTGTACGTCGCGCCGCTGCCGCTGCAGCCGTTCGCGTCGGTGGCGGTGACCACGATCGGGAACGTGCCGCTCTGCGTCGGCGTGCCGGAGAGGACGCCGCCGGCCGACAGGCTCAGGCCTGCCGGAAGCGTGCTGGCGGTCGAGTAGGTGACCGCGCCGATGGTGTTGCCAGAGGTGAACGTCTGGCTGAAGGCGACGTTGACGGTGCCCGTGGTCGTGGCCGGGTTGGTGACCGTGATCACCTGGCAGCCGATGACCAGCGTGTACGTCGTGCTGGTGCCGGTGCAACCGTTCGCATCCGTCGCCGTGACGACGATCGGGAACGTGCCCGCCTGCGTCGGCGTGCCGGAGAGCGTGCCATTGGTGGCCAGGGTGATCCCGGTTGGCAGAGTGCTGGCGGTGGTGAACGTCACCGCGCCGATGGCGTTTGTGGCGGTGAAGTTCTGGCTGAAGGCGACGTTGACCGTGCCGGTGGTCGTGGCCGGTTTATTGACAGTGATGACCTGGCAGCCGATGGTCAGCGTGTAGGTTCCGCCGTTGGCCGAACAGCCATTGTTGTCGACAACGTGGACCGTGATCGGGAACGAGCCGATCTGCGTCGGCGTGCCGGAGAGCGTGCCGTTGGACGCCAGCGTGATGCCGGCCGGCAACGTGCCGCTGTTGATCGTGAACACGACCGGGGCGATGGCGTTGCCGGCCGTGAAGGTCTGGCTGAAGGGGGCGTTCACCGTGCCGGTGTTGGTGGCCGGGTTGGTGACGGTGATGACCTGGCAGCTGATCGTCAGGGTGTAGGTCGCGCCGACGCCGGTGCAGCCGTTGGCGTCCGTGGCCTTGACCGTGATCGGGAACGAGCCGGTCTGCGTCGGCGTGCCGGAGAGGACGCCGCCGCTGGACAGCGTGAGGCCGGCCGGCAGCGTGCCGCTGTTGATCGTGAAGGTCGCCGGCGCGATGACGTTGCCGGCGGTGAAGGTCTGGCTGAAGGCGGCGTTCACCGTGCCGGTGTTCGTGACCGGATTGGTGACGGTGATGACCTGGCAGTTGATGGTCAGGGGGTAGGTCGGCCCGACATTGGAGCAGCCGTTCGAATCGGTGGCCCGGACCACGATCGGGAAGGGGCCCTTCTGCGTCGGGGTGCCGGAGAGGACACCGGTCGACGCGTTGAGCGTCAGGCCGGCCGGCAGCGTGCCGCTGGCCAGGGAGAACGTGGTGGTGCCGACGCCGCCGGCCTGGGTGAAGGTCTGGCTAAATGGAACGTTCACCGTGCCGGTGGTCACGACCGGATTCGTGACGGTGATGGAGTTGCAGACGATGGTCAGGTTGTAGGTCGAACCCGTTCCGCTGCAGCCGCTGGAGTCGGTGGCCGTAACGGTGATCGGGAAGGTCCCACCCTGCGTCGGCGTGCCGCTCAGAGCGCCGGTGACGGTGTTGAACGTCAGGCCAGCCGGCAGCGCACCGGTCTTCGACCAGGTGATCGGCGGGTTGCCCCCGGTCTGGGTGAAGGTCTGCGAGAACGGAGTCCCGACCGTACCGGTGTTGACACTCGGGTTGTTCACGGTGATGCCGGGGCAGGTGACCGTCAGCGTGAAGTTCTGATCCGCCTGGTGGGGCTTGTTTTTCTCGGCGTGGAAAACGATCGGGTAGATTCCGACCGTGCTCGCCGCCGGCGCGCCCGACAGCGTGCCGGTGCCGTCGCCGTTGTCGTGGAAAGTGACTCCGAGCGGCAACGCGCCATCCTCGCTCAGAGCGGGCGTCGGATTGCCGGTGACGGTGACCTGGAAGGTGTTGAACTGCCCGGCGATGAAGGTGACGTGATCGGCGCTGGTGAAGACGTACGGATGGAAGGTGGGAAGACCGATGGAGACGTCGGCCAGGTTCGATTCGAGCGTGCCGTTGGTGACCCGGTAGCGGAAGTGGTCCTCGAGGACGTGCGAGCCGTCGTGAACGTAGGTGAATCCGCCGTTCGCATTCAGAGTCAGCGTGCCGTGCTCCGGCCCTTCGACGAGAATCGTGCTGATCGGCAGATGATTCGGATCGCTGTCATTGGTCAGCACGCCGAGCGTGCTGACGGTGAGGGTGCTGCCGGGATTCGCCAGCGGGTAGCTGTCGTCCTGCGCCGTCGGTGCGGCGGGGTTGGTCTGGATGTGGAAATCGAAATAGAGATCGGACAGATCGGCCGAGGCCGCAGCGTCCAGGAAACGGAGCGCCGGTGACGATGCATCGCCGTACCCGAGGATGGGCACGCCGTTCCAGTCGGGCTCGAGGCCGTCGAGATGGATGGCGCGCGGCGGTCCGCTGGTGGTCACCGCGTGGCGGCGGCCCGCACGCACCGGATACATGATGTCCTCGCCAAAATCCGAGGTCATGGCGTTGGAGAGGGTGCCCGAAAGCACGTTGAAGGCGAGCCGCATCGTGCCGATGTTCGTCATGGTCATGACGTTGGCGCCGACGTGCGTTTCGACGAAGAGGATTCCGGTCGGGGAAACGGTTACATTCCATCCGCCATTGACCGGAATCGGAGAGCCGAAGAATCCGCTGGTGCAGACCTGCCGCGTCACGCCGGTCACCGTGCCTGTACCGCCTGTGACGTTGACGGAGGTGGTGAGTACCTGTTCGATGCCGCTCACAGGACCGTTCGCGGTAGCGAGCGTGCAGCCGGTGCCGCGGTTCGCGTCGGTGTCGAAGAACACCTGAACGTTGTAGGTCGCCGCGTACGCGCTGAGCGGAAGCGTGAGAATGAGGGCGAAGAAGGCGAAGCGGATGGCGTTTCGAAAGGAACTCATTGATAGTCCTCGACGTGGATTCGGGTAGAACTTGGACAGCCGGCAGTGTCAGCAGAAGCCGTCACTGGACGGCGAGCGATGAAATGGACGAGCGGAATGATAGCAGTTAAGTTCAAGCGCCCAAGCATTTTTATTCAGTGAAGTGAATGGGCGGGTCACAAAACGATCAGCCCCCACAGTTTGCGTCACGCGATTCCATTTTTCAAGGGATTGACAGAAGTCATCGCCGAGGTACGATGCGATTCGTGGCTGAGCAGGATCTGGCTGAGGTGATCAAGGGCGTGAAAGATCTCGCCCTCAGGATCGATGAGTCGCGGAATGAGACGCGTAATCTGATCGTCAGGGTCGAAGAGTCGCAGAACGAGATCCGGAATCTCGCCCTCACGATCGAAGAGACCCGGAACGAGACGAAAGAACTCGCCCTGAGAGTCGCAGAATCACGGAACGAAACGAAGGAACTCGCCCTTAAAGTCGAAGAATCACGGAACGAAACGAAGGAACTCGCCCTTAAAGTCGAAGAATCACGGAACGAAACGAAGGAACTCGCCCTTAAAGTCGAAGAATCACGGAACGAGACGAGGGAACTCGCTCTCAGAATCGCCGAGACTCGAAACGAGATGCGGGAACGCTTCGAGCAAGTCGACACCCAGATTCGCCAGGTTGGCGTTCAGGTCGAAGATGTTCGCAGTGATGTCGCCCAGGTCGCCGAGAGCGTGTCCAATGTCGACGAAAAACTCGGCCGCCACGTGAGAGACAACGAAGAGCAATTCAACGATGTACGCGCAACGATTCAAATCTCGCACGCGCTCCTGATGAAACGCGACGACGCGCTCGATGCCCGCCTGACGATTCTCGAATCCGCCTCCCGATAAGCTACATTGGCCGGTGATTCCCATGCCGGACCTTCCCCATCCGCTTCAACTTGTCGGCGGCGGCCGCGACGACAGCACTGCTGTCGAGCGGGAGCTGAACCGCCTGCGGGCGGAGATCGAGGCCCGTAACCGCCAGGAGACGGCGATCGCGGAGCTGGGACAGGCGGCGCTCACCGGAGTCGATCCGATCATGCTACTGGGCCAGGCCTGCGCGCTCGTGGAGCTGACGCTCGAGGTCGATCATGCCCGGGCGCTGGAAATCGTTGACGGCCGGGCCAGAGTGGTGGCGTCGATCGGCACGAACACGACGTTTCTCCATTGCGATCATGACGACGAGGAGAACGAATCGATCGCGATGTACGTCTCTCTGGCCGGCGCGCCGGTGGTGTTCGACGACATCGAGCACGAGACGCGTTTCAAGTCGTCGCATCTCCACAGTTACCACGGAGTCCGCGGCGGTGCCGGGCTGGTGATCCCGACGGCGTCGGGGATTTTCGGAGTGCTCCTCGCCTACTCCAGCCGCCAGCGCACCTTCTCCGATTACGAAATCGCGTTCCTCAAATCGACCGCCAGCCTCCTCGGCGAAGCCGTCGAGCGCGCGAACACGGAAGCGGCGCTGCGCAAGTCGGAGTCGCGGCTCAAACAGCTCATCGCCTCGACTCTCGATGCCGTCTTCAGCGTCGACCGGGCCGGCATCGTCATCGAATGGAATCCGGAGGCCGAGGCCGTCTTCGGCTTGCGGGCGCGTGACGTGGTGGGACAACCGCTGCCGCCGAGGATCGCCGAGCTCTTCGACGCCATCGGCACCGGCAACCTCACCAAGTGCCGCATCGAGACCACCGCACGCCGCGCCAACGGCGAGGGGTTTCCGATCGAGCTGACCATCGAGCCGGTCGGCAGCGGTGCCGATCAGACCTTCACCACCTTTCTGCGCGACATCTCCGAACGCAAGCGCGCCCAGGCGGAGCTGGAGAAACGCGAGCAGCGCTTCCGGGCGCTGGTGGAGAAGAGCTGGAGCGGCGTGGCCCTTCTCGATGGCGCCATGGCCTTCAACTACAGCGGCGCATCGACCGAGCGGCTGCTCGGCTATGGCGAGGACGATCTGCTGGGCACGAGTTTCCTCGCCTACGTTCATCCGCGCGAGCGGGAAACGATGCGTGAAATGCTCGCGTCGCTGGCATCGGGAACGTCTCAGGAATCGCAGGCCGAGCTCCGTTTCCGCCACAAGAACGGGATGTGGATCTGGCTGGAGGCTTTCGCTCAGAACATGCTGCACGATCCGAGCGTCGGCGCGATCGTCCTCAACTATCGCGACGTTACCCAGCGCAAAGCGACGGAGAAGCAGCTCGAGTATCAGGCCTACTACGACGCGCTCACCGGCCTGCCGAACCGGCTGCTGTTCCGCGACCGCGTGATGAACGCCATCGCCCAGGCGCAGCGCAACCGCCGCGGCGTCGGGGTGATGTATCTCGATCTCGATCACTTCAAACTCGTCAACGACAGCCTCGGACACTCGCTGGGCGACGCGCTGCTGTCGGAAGTCGCCGGGCGGCTGCAGAGTTGCGTCCGCGCCTCGGACACGATCTCGCGGCTCGGCGGCGACGAGTTCACCATTCTGCTCATCGATACGTCGAGCAGCGAGGCCATCGCCGGCGTGGCGCGCAAGATCCTGCAGTCGCTGGCGCATCCGTTCCGCGTCGAAGGACACGAACTGTTCGTTACCGCGTCCCTCGGCATCAGTATTTTCCCGGGCGACGGCGATGACGTGGAGACGTTGCTGAAATCGGCCGACAGCGCCATGTACCGGGCCAAGGAGCTGGGACGCAATCAGGCGCAGATGTTCACCGCCAGCATGAACGAGCGCTACGGGCGGCGGCTGGCGCTGGAGCAGAGCCTGCACCACGCCCTCGAGCGCGACGAGCTGGTCGTTCACTACCAGCCGATCTTCGACCGCAACCGGAAGAAGATCGTTTCGCTGGAAGCGCTGGTTCGCTGGAATCACCCGACGCGTGGATTGACTCCGCCGGCCGATTTCATCGGACTGGCGGAAGAGACCGGCCTCATCGTCCCGATCGGCGAATGGGTGCTGCGCCGCGTCTGCCAGGACCTGCGCGGCTGGCGGCACGCGGGCCTGCCGCCGATGCGCGTCGGGATCAACATCTCCGCCCCGCAGTTTCAGCAGCTCAGCTTCGCCCGGGTGGTCGACGGCATCATGCGCGAGCACGCCTGCGATCCAACCGGAATCGAGTTCGAGATCACCGAGACCGTTGCCGTGCAGAACATCGACATCACCATGAACGCCATGCGCGAGCTGAAGGAGATCGGCATCCGCATCGCCATCGACGACTTCGGCACCGGCCAGTCGTCACTGGTCTACCTGAAACGCTTCCCGATCGACACGGTGAAGATCGACCGCGCTTTCGTGCGCGATGTGACAGCGGATGAGTCGGCAGCGGCCATCGTTTCGTATGTGATCAACCTAGCCCACACGCTGCGGCTCTCGGTCGTCGCCGAAGGCGTCGAGACCGAGGAGCAGTGGTCGTTTCTCAAACTCAACGCCTGCGATCAGATGCAGGGATTCCTCTTCAGTCATCCCCTTCCGGTCGACGAAGCGGAGCTGTTCGTGCGGGCGGAGCTGGGGAGATTCAACTCGCGCGAGGTGCCGTTGGTGTAGAACACGAGTGAGAGCAGACGGGATTCGACTCCCGTATTGGCTACCAAACTTGCAACATCTTTACGGCCGGCGGAAACGCCGGCTGTTTGCAATTCAACTCGAACCCGCGCTACCGCCATGAGAGGTCCGCGACGCGGGTTCGCAGACCGTAATGCGCTACCAACATCTAAGTCTCTGAGCGGCAAAGTTAGATTTTCTCGCCTTCTTCTAGGTCGCGATTTATGTGCGATACGGACGTGAGCTGGGGCCATTTCTGGGAACAGATTTCGAAAAATCCGAGACTCCGTTGTCAGGATAGAATCTGGCGGCACCCGCGCGAAGCAGCTTCCGCGACGCCGGGCCGTGGATACGCCAAATACTTCGGTGAGTGGACCTGATCTCGCCTAGCTACACCGGATGAGCCAGAGCACAAGAGCGTCTCCAATAGCCAGTCCGGACCGTGCGCGGCAACGTACGGCAGTTAAATGCGCCCCGTAAACTGTAACTCGAAAGTCGAAGTCTGTTGCTCGGGAGTCTTTGTCTGCAACAAACGCGTCGTCGAAGGAGGAGGGGTATACTTCAGCATTCGCCACAACCAAGTGTTTCCGCGATGAGCAAGGCATACGACCACGTGAAGTGGGATGTGATCGACGAGCACGCGCTACGCGAATTCAGCAGCCATAACGTCTGGCGCTGGCTAGTCGCTGTTGCGCTGGAATGGTTTCTCATCGCGGCGGCCATCGTGGTTTGTCTTACGTGGCCGCGCTGGTGGGTGTGGGTATTGGGTGCGTTACTCATCGGCACGCGACAACACGGCCTTTCGATTCTCGCCCACGAAGGGGCGCATCACCTCGTCGCCCGCTCGCAGATTTGGAACGACCTCCTCACGAACTACTTGACCACTTACTGGCTGGCCTTTCCCGTCCAAGGCTACCGCACTACGCACCTCAAGCATCATTGGTATCTCGAGACGCCGGACGATCCCACAAGGGTAACCCTGGACCGCTATCCTGGCGAATGGACTTTCCCAATGTCCACCCTGCGATTTATCGGTATGTTCGTACGCGACCTAACGCTCCGCAGCCAGCGCGCGGAACTGACGCTGATGCAGTGTCTATGGGACGTTCCGGGGAAGCGCGTGCCGCACGTAGTCGGCATCGTCCTGCTCCACTCGATCGTGATCGCCATCGCGGCCTGGAGTGACCACATTTGGGCATACGTCTTCCTATGGCTCGCCCCGCTTTGCACCGTCACGGTCGCTTGCTATCGGCTGCGCTCACTGGCCGAGCATTCCGTCGGGCCGCAGTCGGAGCGGTATGCGCGCAGCGTCGTCGACAATCTTCGCAGCACACGCACGACCACCGGCTCTGCGCTCTCACAATTCCTGTTGTACCCACATAGCATCTCGTACCACATCGAGCATCACATGTTTCCGTCGGTCTCGGCGTTCCGGCTGCGCGGCCTACATGAGACGCTGCTCGAGAATCCTGTGTACGCGAACAACGCCCACATCACCCATGGACATTGGGAGCTCATCGCCGAGCTCACCCAACATGCGCGGCGGCCGGACGCGTGAACGACGATCTCATCCTCTCGCTCGACGCGGTGCGCAGGGGCGATATGCAACTCGTCGGGCAAAAGGCGGCCAATCTCGGCGAGCTCATTGCCGCAGGTTTTCCAGTCCCACCGGCCTTCGTCGTCACTACGGCCGCGTTCCGGCGATTTTTCGTCTCACTGGAGCTGCAGGATGAAATCGATCGCATCGATCAAGCCACTGATAAGGAATTGCGCGATCGGTGCAGGCGCATCCAGCAGCACATTTTGTCCGGGACGATCGCGAAAGACATCGCCGATGAAACCCTCGAGGCCTACCGATCCCTCTCGGGAACCGACGAACATGCGCGGAGCGCCGTACGAAGTTCAGCGACAGCCGAGGATCTGGCGCGAGCGAGTTTCGCCGGGCAGCACCGGACGTATTACCACGTCGAATCCGCTTATCTCTTGGAAATCATTCGGCACTGTTGGGCGTCCCTCTGGAGTCCCGAAGCTGCGATCTATCGGGCGGCGCGCGGCATCAGCGATGAGTCTGTGGCCATGGCGGTCATCGTCCAGCGGATGGTCCGATCGGAAGTCTCAGGCATCGCCTTCAGCGCGGACCCGATCACTCTCGACCCACGAACAATCATCATCGAGTCGACCTGGGGGTTGGGAGCAGCAATCATGGATGGTCGCGTCATCCCTGATCGGCATGTCGTAGACCGCCTCACACTACAAGTTCGAGAGCGACGTGTTGCTGAGAAATGCCTAATGGTTCCGGCGGACCCCACCTCCTCGGAACCCTTAGTAGAAGTACAGCGCGACATGCGGAACGTGGAGACACTAAACCAGCTACAGATCGAAGCCGTGGCCGCACTGGCAATCCGTTGCGAACAGCATTTTGGATCGCCGCAGGACGTCGAATGGGCACTCGCCGATGGAGAACTGCATCTCCTCCAGTCTCGTGCGGTCACCACGCTCCGGCGAAAAGAGATCGCCGCGCCCAAAGGGAAATGGGTGCTGTTCAAACCGGTCGTCGAGAACTTCAGCGATCCGCTGACACCGCTGCAGATCGATCTGATGACGCGCGTCTTCTCCGGCTTCCTCCGCCCGATCGGAGACCGCTTTTATGTCAACATCGCTCCCCTCCGTTGGCTGCTTCCTGTCGATCTGTCGGACGAAGCGGTCGCAAGCCTGGTCTATTTGACCGGCGACGGTATGCCCAGGCGAGTTCGGCCTCGCCTTCTCAAGCTGCCGATGACGATCCTCGCCGGCGCGGTGGCGTGGCTCGCTACAGGCGTCCTGCTGGCACGCGGCCGCGGAATGCCCGGCGATTTCATGGATGGATATCGCACCCTTTGCCGGGCTGTTGACAGCGACTCCCGCTTCGGGCCGCTCGATGCGCTTCGCCGGCTCCTCACTGCCGGGCGTTTCGGCGATCCCATCGGACGGATGGTGGTTGTGGTCAATTTCGGTGCCGCCATCCGTTCTTCATTCTGGGTCGGCGTGGTCAAGGCGATGCTGCGGCGATGGGCTCCAGAACACGGGACAGACGCGGTGGCCACTCTTTGCGCGGGCTCGGAAGGAGTCCTATCGGTGGAAATGGGCCACGATCTCGCGGCGCTCGCCGATTTCGCGCGACGCGAACCGGGCGTCGTGGAGTTGCTCTCGAAAACGCCGGCGGAGGAAATGTTGTCTCGCCTTCAAGCGACCCCAGCGGCTCGCGAGTTTCTGGCGCACCTCGAAGCTTTTTTGGCCAAGCATGGCCATCGCACGGCCAAAGAGTTCGAAGTCCAGACGCCGCGTTGGGAAGAGAATCCGTCTGCGGTGCTCGCCGCGGTGAAGAATTTCCTCATCGAAGCGCAAACTGGTCCGCGTGTAATGCCAAAGCGTGTCGAGCAGGCGCGCGAAACACTGGAAACGCATTTACGTCAGTCGCTCGGTTGGCGCTGGATTGCGCTGCGCTTCGCCGCACAACGCGCCCGAGAGTTCTTGAAGCTGCGCGAAAATTCACGCTTCTACCACATCATGGGTATTGGCGTTGTTCGCAGAAAGCTCCTCCTCGTCGAGGAGGAGCTGTTGCGCGATAACAAGCTCAAGCGTCGAGGTGACATTTTCTACCTGCTATGGTCGGAAGTCACTGCCCTTCGATCGGGCTCTTTGCAATGGCTGGACGTGGAAGAGAGACTTCACGACCGCAGGATCGAACATGTGCGGCTTTCAAAATTTCCTCCGCCGCGGACGTTCGGGATCGAGACCACGTCGTCCGCCTCAATGATCGTCTCTGGCGCCGTTCTTCATGGACAATGCGCCTCTCCCGGCCGATACGAAGGGGTGGCGCGAGTGATTCTCGATCCATGTGCGGATACGGGTCTCCGGCCGGGCGAGATTCTCGTGGCTCCCTACGCCGACCCAGCATGGAGTCCCCTGTTTCTGACGGCCGGCGCTGCCGTCGTAGAAGTGGGCAGCTACCTCTCCCACGCCGGAACCGTGGCGCGCGAATACGGCATGCCGCTCCTTGTCGAGGTCCGCGAATGCACCCGCCGACTTCGAAGCGGGATGCGTGTGCTGGTGGACGGCAATCACGGCACCGTGCGCATTTTGGAGGAAGAATCGGCGTGACGATCGTCCTGGCGGCAAGCTCCTTCAGCCTCGGCGTTTATCTTTCGATGCGAACGGTCGCCGCTCTCTACCGCGTGATTGATCTCTGGTATGCGCTAGCACGAGAGTGGCTCCGAATCGCCCGCGGAATTCTCGGCTGGCTCGGAGCAACAGCAATTGCAGCTTTGCTGACAAATCGCGAGGCCTTTCTTTGGGGCTTCGCCTGTTACGCCGTCGCGTTCGTGGCGTTCTCGCTCGGTTCGCATCTCTGGTTTTACTTTCACGTCCGGGAGTGAGCAGATGGCTCCAGTTCCAGCAACGATTTGTGTTTGTTTCGAGGCCAACGAGAGGAAACGTCTCGCAAACAGGGTAGGGAAAGCGACGGTCCCGTCACTCCTATGTTGCGGAGTAGTTTACTCTCTCGGATCTGATAACTAGGAATTAT
>Ga0157378_10000225_pt1 | contig 55021 bp, 45 predicted proteins | sample M65metaG_FD_115309 | JGI IMG/M metagenome (GOLD analysis project Ga0157378, IMG submission 115309) | Miscanthus rhizosphere microbial communities from Kellogg Biological Station, Michigan, USA - M6-5 metaG | ecosystem: Host-associated > Plants > Roots > Rhizosphere > Soil | place: USA: Michigan... | reverse complement strand
GCGATCGTGGGAGGCACAACCCGCAACCTATCGATCTTCGGATCCTGCGGGATCCCCTCCGACGCGACGACGCTGGTAGTCAATGTCACGGTCGTGAACCCGACCGATACGGGCTTTGCCACGGTCTATCCCGGGCCGGCGTTCATTGCCCGCCCGAACGTAAGCACGATCAACTTCAAACCCGGCAAGACGCTGGCGAACAATGCCCGCGTCGCGCTCGGGGTCGACGGTTCGATCAACATTTTCAATGCCGGCGCTACGCCCCTCGACGTTTTGATCGATATCTCGGGGTACTTCAAATGACACGAAAATCTACGACTCCGCCAGCTCCACGACGCGACCGGTAGTCTCCACGATCAATTTCACCCAGCTCGATCCATCCCTGACTCTCGGCCGGGGTGTGCTGTTAGCGCGCTCCGGTCGTGGATCCGCATAGATCTTCGGTCGGAAACCCTCCGAGTCACCAAATCTCCAGCGACCTTCTAAAACACGAAACGCCGCGAAATCGCGGCGCGTGAAGGCTTTCGATCTGGCGGGGCCGACGGGGCTCGAACCCGCGACCTCCGGCGTGACAGGCCGGCGTTCTAACCAACTGAACTACGACCCCGCGTCGTAGGAAACCTCGCTAACCTGAGGGGGGAATGAGGCATTCCCGAGGAGCGCGCATCGTAAAGGTTGGCGAGAATTCACGCAAGCGCGAAGTCGAGGCGGAGGGTGAAGAGCGCGATCAGCCAGCCGAGGAGGATGACGAAGATCGCGGTCAGCGCGCGGTCGCGGGAGGGGGTGCGGCAGATCGAGGCCAGCCAGAAAAACATCGGGAAGTCGACCAGGGCGTAGCGGGCGATCGATTGCAGCGAGCCGGTGCTGAGCGGCACGGCGACCGACAGCAGCGTGTAGGCGGCGTACGACCATTGACGGCGCGCCAGAAACGAGCAGCCGGCGGCGGTCATCAGGATCGCGGCGGCGAGATTGAGCGCCACGAAGTTCCACGGTTTGCTGACGACGAGGCCGTGTTGCAGGATCGGATCGCCGGACGAAGCCGGCGCGCCGCGTCCCCACAACGTTTGCGCGTGGACGAAGGCCAGCGGATCACCGGTGCGCATGTACAGATAGACGACGAAGGCCGTCACGCCGAGGGGCACGAGCAGCAGCCAGAGTTGTTTCTTCGACGGTCGCTGGTCGCGTTGGATGGGGAGCAGAAGAAGTGCGGGAAGCAGACAGATGCCGATGACTCGCGTGGCCGAGGTCAGGGCGCCGAAAACGCCGGCGATCCACCATCGTTGCCGCGCGGCGGCGAGAAACGTGGCGGCGGAGAGGAGCAGGAAGACCGACTCCGTCATCGGGAGCGAGAAGAAATAGCTGGTGGGGAAGAGGGCCATGTACCACGCCGCTCGTTCGACGTCATCGTCCGAGGCTCCGAGCTCGCGGCCTGCCGCGGCGACGGCGAAGAGCGCGGCCAGCAGGGCGACATTCGACGTGACCACTGCCACCGTCGAGAACGACGCGCCACCGCCACCTCCAAGCGCACGGACCAGAAGCGGGTAGACCGGAAAGAAGGCCCAAGTGTTCTTCGGCGTACGGTCGAGCGAGCGCGGCTCGTAGCCGCTGACGGCGATCTGCCGGTAGTACCAGGCGTCGCCGACCATGGCCAGGCGGATCAATTCCGGCCGGAGGCGCTTCGCCGACAGCGACACTTCGGTGCGCCAGATGGTGTTGTAGTAATCCTTGGCGATGAACGAGATCTGCGAGCCGATGACCAGCAGCAGGAGGATCGCGGCCCGGCTGACGACGAACGCGCCGAGCACGTTGAACACGGTCCGTCGCGGCATGCGCGGATTCTCTCACGCGCCTGCTACTGGTCGCGCGTTACGGGATCCGGGTCCGCCGGAGTAGGGATGAACATCTGGATTCGCGCGGTGGCGGAGTCACCCGCGAAGACTTCGAGGCGGAAGCGTCCGGAAGATTCGTCGTAATCGATCGCTCCCAGCCGTCCCTCGATCGGCATGGCGGCGGGCATCGACGCGGCCCATCCCTGCACGATGATCGACGGCTCGCCGGCAGCGAAGTCGAACGAGGCATCGAGGATGCCGTCGTCGGACAGGTTGGTTACGCGCTTCTTTCCGAGCGGGACGAACTTGCCGGCGTCTCCGAGGAAGGCGATGCCTGACTTGCCGACGGGAACGACAACCAGGTACGCCGGATCGCCCTTGATCGGCTGCGTGAACGGCGCATCGCCCGAGGCTCTGCGGCCTCTGTCGGCCATCCAGTTGTAGACGTAGACGCTGTCGCCGAGGCCGAGCGACGCGGGCGTAAACGTGGCCGTGCGATCCTCGGTGCGCGGATGCGCGAACACATACAGCGCGCGCATCGGGCCGTGATCGGTGTAGGTGAAGGAGACCAGCGGCTCGCCGGCGTTTCGGGCATCGTTCAGGATGCTTTCGTCGGTCGGCACCGCCGGGACGTCGGGCTTGACGATGACGCCATCCGGTCGCACGGCGTACAGCAGGTTCTTGCCGTTGACCTCTCCGATGCGATCGCCGACGCCGACGATTCCGCCGGAGAGCGTGGCAATGAGCATGCTGACGCGCTCATTGCTGCGGAAGACGTCGGTGAAGGGGTAGACGCCGAGCGCGGAGGCCAGCCGCGAGCTGTAGAAGAACTGGTCCCATTTGTCGCGGGTGAAGACGTCTTCGCTCACCCGGATCGTGGTGAGGTTGTCGTATTTCGAGCTTTGCAGAAAATGCCTCGGCATGGCCATGCAGAATTGCAGGGAGAGGCCGAACATGTCGCTCATGTGGGCGATGTTGTCCATGAAGGCGTTCTGGTCGTCGATGGTGTAGTCGGCGGTGGCACGCTCGTCGAGCCAGTCCTGCTCGTAGCCGAAGACGCCCGCTTCGCGAAGGTTGGCGCCGACGGTCATCCAGTAGGCGGGATCGATGATGACGTTGTTCGACATCTTGTACCGCTTCCGGTACGGACTCTTTTCGTCGATCCAGCGGGCGTGGGTGATCAGCGGCAGGCCGAGGTCTTTCTGGAAGCCGCTCAGTCCCTTGGGAAAGAGATCGGGATGGGCTTCATAGCGATTGATCCCCTGCGTCCACTGCATCGGCGCGGGGTTCCAGTCGCCGCTTTCGCCTTTCGGATAGAACCAGCTGTCGAGTTGCATGTAGCCCAGCGCGACGCCGGCTTTCGCGAACTCGTTTTTCATGGCCAGCAGGGTGCCGGTGTAGCTGAGCGACGGTTCCCAGTTGTAGTAATAGCCGGCGCCGTTGTCGGTCCAATATCCGAGGGACTTGAGGGAAGGATCGGCATCGTTGGCCGGCCGCGTTTTTCCGTTCAGGTCGGTCAGAGCGTGGCCCCAGGCGTCGTAGGCGTGGTTGATTCCGTTGGCGACGACGAGCAGGGTGCGATGCGTCAGTCCGCGCGGGATGGTCGGGATGCGCGGACTGATGCGGCTCTCAATCTCACCGTCAGAAGAGAGACCCAGATGCGCCACCATGAAGTCGGATGCGGGCGAGAGAACAAACGTGTGGCCGGCGTCGTCGAAGTAGGCCCACGGTCCGTCCGGTCCGGAAAGGTTGAACTGGAACGTGGCCCACTTTCCGAGGAAGGAGAGCTGGTAAGGAACCGACGGCGAGACGGAGAGCTTCGGAAAGCCGTGGCCGTTGATGGCCGCTTCTTTGTAGCGATCGGTGAAGAGCACCGCGGCGCGCTTCGCATAGGTGCGAATCGAGCCTTCGCGGGCGACGCCGAAAGTGAAGGTGATCTCGTGGTAGTCGCCGATGCCGTCATGACCGTCAACGGTTTTCAGTGCGGAGGCAGGCGTCGGAAGTTGTCCGTGAAAGCTCCAGACAGGGTCGGTGGTCTGGATGGCGTAGTGGCCATCCTGTTCGACGGTGATGGTGATGCCGGTGGCCTGCTCGTGGATGGTTTCGGCGCTAACGGATGAGGCCGCCGCGGTCAGCAGAGTCAGCGAGATTGCGAGCGCGAGTTGCGCACGATGGACAGACGACTGCAGGCAGGCCATTGGCCCGGCGACCGTTCGTTCCATGAGAATTGTTGGACCGGCGCGGATGGTAGCTCATGTGCCTGCCTGGCGGAAGCAAAAGTTAATCGCCGTCTGTGCTGAAGCAGTAGATGTTGCCGAACAAGTCGCCGACGTAGAGGTGGCCCTGCGAGATGGCGACACCGCTGAAACCCCAGGCCTTTAGCTTGTACGACCAGAGCACACTGCCGGTCTCAGCGTCGAGCGCGACGACGGAGTCGCCGCCGACGGCGAAGACCAGACCGTTTGCGTATGCGACCGGAGCGATGACCGGTCCGCTGAGCGTATGCCGCCACAGGACCTTGCCGTCACTGGGATCGACGGCGCAAACGGAGCCGAGAACCGTTTCGTCGGAGTTGTCGGGTGGAACGCCGCCACCGACATAGACTCTCTTTCCATCGAATGCGGCTGTCGACAAGGTGCCGTCGCCGTTCTGCGGAACCTCGCCGGATCGCGCGATCCCCGCGATCCAGACCGGACCGGATTCGATGTCATTCCGGTCGAAGACGTAGTAGCCGCCGTCCTTCTGGCCGGCGCCGACGAGCTCCCGGCCGGCCGCGTCGGTGAAGAGCGTCGGCGAAGAGCCCCAATCGGCGTCCCATTGATAGCCGTCTTCGTGCGGGAGTTTCCACCGATCTTCGATGAGGAGTGTGTCGAGATCGAGGCGGATCATGGAGAACGAATCGCCGTCGTCGAACGAGTGGGCGGAGCCGGTGGTGACGAAGATCTTCCGATGCCCGGTGTCGACGGCAGGCGAGGTCCAGATGCCGCCGCCGACGACCCCTTCGGGCACGAAGTAGGCCGTCTCGATGCTTGCGCCGGTGGCCGGATCGAGCGCGGTGAGGGCGCCACGCGGAAAGGGATCGTCGCAATCGCTGGCGATGCCCTGCAGCACCTTTCCACCCACGACTGCGGGTGAACACCAGCCGTAGTAGCCGCCCGCCGCGGAGTTGTCGCCGAGCGCACGCCGCCAGACGGTCTTCAGGGTATCGGCGTCGAGCGCGTAGAAACCGTCATCGCCGCCGGCAACATAAAGAAGGTTGCCTTCGATGGCGGGCGACGAGGAGATGCCGAGAACCGCGGGATTGCAATGCTCGACGGTGGTCCGGCCGAGGTCGGCGGAGGCGATGACGGCACCGGTTGCGGGATGGAGCGCCCATTCGGTACCGCCCCAGTCCCCGACGTAGACCTTCCCGCGCGCGACCGACGGCGCCGACGCGATCGGTCCGTTGAGTGTTTTCGACCAGAGCAACCGCAGGCGCGGCGCTGATTCGATGGAGAGAATCCGCTCCCCGTTTGCCGCACCATCCATCGACAGAGAGGCACAGTATTTTGTCCATTCGTTGACAGGAGTGACCGCGGCGCGGCGCCTTGCTACGCCGGCGTTTGCCGGCGACGACGCGAGAAGGAGCAGGATCGCGATGACTGCAAGACTGCTACGACGAGTGGCTTCCATGGTGGTTTCCTTGACATCGACATCTCTCCTGCCCCGAGCGCTCGGGATACACAACGAGCGTGCCAGCGGGTTGTGCAGGAGGACGGCCGAGACCGTTTCAAAAGGACTCGGCCAACCGGGGAAACGATGCCGTCGACGGGCTCGTATGACTCACCGGCGCCTTGCCGGGCAGTGAAGTCACGACGGTATGGACGGGTGACCCTGGCGAGCGTTTACAACGGGTGGCGTGTATTTTCGGGCTGGGAACCCATGACTAGTGGCTGTGGGGCTTCGCAGGCATTACGTTATGTCGATGTCCATCGCTGCGTGAGCAGCGCCCCCGAATCGAACGTCCATTGGCCCAAATTCAGATTCTCCAGATCGGAAACCTTCCGTTTGCACTCGACGTGGGTCCGTTACGCGAGAGCGTGATCTGTCGCGTGGAGGAATCGTGTGCGGCGTTTGAGATCGCCTCTTCCGGAGAAATCGACGTCGTTGTCCATGCCTCCGCCGAGGTTCCGATCTTCGAGTTGCTGCTGCAGTGTGCGAAATGCGAAGCACCTCCGCACGTGGTCGTTGCCGGCTCGTTGCCGGACGATGCCGCGGCACTTCTGATCGAGTCGGGCGCGTACAACTGTGTCTCGCCCGACGAGCCGCTGCGGCTCCTCGCCATCGTTGCGCGCGCGGCCCGCCTTCGTCGATCGCTCATCCCCGCGAAAGACGAAGCGCTGCGACGGTCCGAGGAGCATTACCGGTTCCTTTTCGAAAACTCCCACGACTCCGTGATCATGCTCGAGCCGGGGAGCGAGGTGATTCTGGCTGCGAATTTCGCCGCCCACGATCTTTACCGCGTTCCGCGCGGAACGCTGCGCGGCCGTTCGCTGCTGGAGTTTTCCAGCGACCCGGAGCCCGGACGTGCCCGCGCCGCGGAGCTGCTTGCTGGGAAAGCGCGCGTCGAATTCGAATCCAGGCAGATTCGCGACGATGGCAGCGAGATCAACCTCGAGATCTGCGCCGCCGCCATTCCGTTCGGCGACCGCGTCGTCATCCTGACCACCAATCGTGACGTGACCACGCAGAGGGCTGCCGCGGCGGCGCTTGCGGCATCGGACGATCGGTATCGCAAACTCTTTCATCGCGCCACCGTCGGAATCGTCCAGGGCGACCTGCAAGGCAACATCGTCACGGTCAATCCGGCACTGGCGCAGATGCTCGGCTACTCCGATGTCCAGGAGCTGACTAAGGTCAATTCCGGCGATCTCTATGCGGATGCCGGAGCGCGCGAGGAGATCATCGCCACGCTCGTCGGCGGCGCGGCGTCGGTCCGGCGCGAAGTCCGGCTGATCGGACGGGACGGCCGGATGGTCTGGGTCGACGTCAACATCTCCGCCGCGCGCAACGAGGCCGGACGTATCACCGCCATCGAGGCGTATCTCCTCGACATCACCACCCGCAGAAACGCGGAGGAGCAGAGTGCGCGTCTGACGAAAGACCTGCGTCTCGTGCTGGAATCGACGAATGAAGGCATCGTGGCGGTCGACACGGAAGGGCGTTGCACACTGATGAACGCGGCGGCCGCGCGAATGCTTGGGTGCGATGCCGCTGAATTCGCAGGCCAGCGCTTGCACGAAATCGCGCATCACTGCCCAGCCGGCGGTTCCGGTTCCGCCGATTGCCCGATGCACTTCCTGGTCCGCTCGCAGCAGGCGTTCACGCGGGAAGACGTTTTCCGGCGGGCGGACGGTACGGCCTTTCCCGTCGAAGTCGCGGGCTCGCCGATCATCGAGGATGGCCAGCGGAAGGGAACGGTGGTCGCCTTCCGCGACGTGACGCAGCGCAAGGCGCTCGAGCGTCAACTCGAGGCCACCCAGCGGATCTCCGGCCTCGGGCGCGTCGCGGCGACGATTGCACACGAATTCAACAACGTGCTGATGGCCATCCTCCCGATCATCGACGTCATCGAGCGCCAGCTGCCTGACGAGCGCCTTCGCAATGCCGCCGGCACGATTCGCGCCGCCGTCAGCCGCGGCAAGCAGATCACCGGCGAGATTCTCCGCTTCACCCGCCGCGAGAAGGCGCTGCGGAAGCCTCTCTCCGTGGCGGCGTACCTGGCCAACCTTCGCGCGGACCTCATGCCGGTTTTCGATCGCAGTGTCGATCTGCAGATCGAGATGCCGGCCGCCGATCTGACGATGCTGGCGGACACGGGACAACTGCAGCAGATCTTCGTGAACCTCGCCGCGAACGCCCACGATGCCATGCGCGACGGCGGACGCATGACGATCAGCGCGCGCCGCGAGCCGGCGGGCCAGTTCCTCGACGGCGCCATCAAGGACGCCGAGCGATTCGTCCACTTCGAGGTCCGGGACACCGGCTGCGGCATGGATCCCGTGACGCAGGCGCAGATTTTCGAGCCGCTGTTTACGACCAAGCAGTCAGGCACCGGGATCGGACTGGCCGTCGTCCACCAGATCGTGGTCGATCATGGTGGTGCGATCGTGGTCAGGAGCGAGGTCGGCGTCGGGACGACGTTCCACATCTTCATTCCGCTGACCGACGAGCCCGTGCAGACTCCGCCGCCGGAACATGAGCTCCCGTTCACGGCGGCGGGCACCTACCGGATTCTCCTGGTCGAGGATGACATGGACGTCTCCTCCGGCATGCAGATGCTGCTCGAACTGGAGGGCCATCAGGTCACGGTGATCGGCGCCGGGCTGGAGGCGGAGGAGTCGGTTGCTTCTCTCGAGCCCGACATCGTCGTGCTCGACGTCGGCTTGCCGGACATCAGCGGCCCCGAGGTGTACGAACGGCTTTCCCGTCGCTGGCCGGATCTGCCCGTAATTTTCGCCACCGGCCACGCCGACATCGCCGAACTGCGCACGAGATTCAAGGGATCACGCATCACCTTCCTGATGAAGCCCTTTCCTTTCGCGGCGTTTTCGGAGGCCATCAGCTCTGTGATGAAAATCCGAGGGTAGGGAAACGCGGCGTTCGAGGCTCTCCTGACTGATGGAGAAAAAAATCAACGCCGACACCTGCCATGGCTGCGGGACCCCCTTCGACGACATCCGGCACGAAGGTCTCTGCACCAGATGTTCTCAGGCGCTCAAGACCATCCCGTTCGCCCTGTCGCGGTTCGCCGAGTTGATACGACTCGTCCAGCCGCCTGATGGCGACTACGTGATGTAGCTGGGCAGCACGCCGGCCTCCCCCAACCGCGGCGCTTTCGCGTCCTTCTCCGACAACACCGGCTCACCGATCGGAGGCCATTCGATCCCAATCTCCGGGTCGTTCCAAAGGATGGAGCGGTCGGACGGCGCGTTGTAGAACGTCGTGCACTTGTAGACCAGGTCCGAACCATCCTCCAGGGCGCAGAAGCCGTGGGCGAAGCCGGGGGGGATCCAGAGCATCCGTTTGTTGGTTTCCGTCAGTTCGAGGCCGAACCACTTGCCGAAGGCCGGCGAGCCGCGGCGGATGTCGACGGCGACGTCGAAGATCGCGCCACGGGTGCAGCGAACCAGTTTTCCCTGCGCGTTCGGCTCCTGGTAGTGCAGGCCGCGCAGCACGCCGCGGGCGGAGCGGGAGTGGTTGTCCTGCACGAAGGTGTCATGGATGCCGGCTTCGCGGAAGAGATCCACGCGGTAGGTCTCCATGAAAAATCCACGGTCATCGCCGTGGACTTTGGGCTCGATCAGCAGGACGCCGGGCAGGGTCGTTTCGCGAATGTTCAAGGCGCGCGGATGATACGACAGCTGGTTTGCTGTATTGTTTCGATGTGCGCGCTCATTTCGCATTCACTTCGAACGCCGTCGCGAGCCCGTCCGCCGATGTGTTGCGGGTCGTCGTCGTCAGCACTGCACCTCTCGTGCGCTCCGGTTTGCGCACGATCCTTGGCGCGTTCGACGACCTCGATGTCACCGAAGCCGACCCGACGCGTTTGCGTGTCCTGAACGCCGACGTGATGATCTGCGACGGCACCGTCCCCGATGTCGATGTCCCCGCGCTCGTCCTCGTTTGCGACGGCACCGGCGCCGCCGAGGCCCTCGCCTCCGGCGCGCGCGGCGTGCTGGCGCGGACGGCCGCGCCTCGTCGCATGCACGCGGCATTGCACGCGGTCGCCGAAGCCGAGATCGTGATCGACGACGTCTTCGCCGATGAGCTGCTGCGGCATCCGCGCGCCGAGGTGCAGATGATCGAACCGCTGACCGCGCGCGAGCGGGAAGTGCTTCGCCTCCTCGCCTCCGGTCTGACGAACAAGGAGATCGCGCAGCGTCTCGGCGTGACCGATCACACCATCAAGTTCCACGTCAACGGCATCCTCGGTAAGCTCGGCGCCGCTACGCGCACCGAGGCCGTCGTCGAAGCGGCGCGGCGCGGCATCATCGCGGTCTAGATCATGTCCGTCATCTTGCCGGGCGCTGACTCCAGCAACGAGCGGCGGGAGTGGCGCCTCGCAGGAATCATTTTCTTCGCGCTGATCGCACTGGCCGTTCTCTACGCCACGTTCGTCATCCTCGAGCCGTTCCTCGCGCCGATCATGCTGGGCGCCGTGCTGGTCACGGTCACGTATCCGATCTACCGGCGCATTCGCGACCGGTTTCACGGCGGCGCGAACAAAGCGGCGTCGGTCATGCTCGTGCTGATCACGTTCGTCATCCTGCTGCCGGCTTTTCTGATCATCGTTCTCCTGGTGCAGGAGGCGAACGTGGTGGTGAAGAATCTGAAGTCGGGAGCGATGGAGCACGCGCTGCAGCGGCTCGACATCAGCAATCGCATGCCGTGGATCAAGCGCGTAGCGCCGAATTTCGATCCCGCCGCGATCAGCCCGGGGCGGGTGATCATCCCGGTGGTGCAGAAGGCCCCGGCCTGGATCGCTGAACACGGCGCGGCAGTCATCGGCGGGATCGCCGGCCTGGTCATCGGCCTGTTTCTCATCCTTCTCTCCGCCTACTTTTTCTATGTGGAAGGGGAGACGGTGGTGGCCGAGCTGGAGACCTTGTCGCCGCTCCCTACTCGCTACACCCAGCAATTCGAGGAGAACTTCAAGGGCGTGATCGACGCCACGTTCCGCGGTCAGGTCATCACCTCGGTATCGCAGGGGATCTTCATCGGCATCGGCCTGGCCATCGCCGGGATTCCGGGCGCGATCCTGTGGGGCGCGGTGGCGACGGTCCTTTCACTATTGCCAGTCGTCGGTTCCGCCGCGGTGTGGATTCCAGCAGCGCTCTATCTCTATGCCGTCGCTTCGATGGGCGAGCGCAGCTACTTCGGCGCGGTTTTCCTGACAGTCTGGGGCGTGATCGTCGTCCCGGTCATCGAACACGTGATCCGCCCGTGGGCGATGAAAGGAAAGATGCACCTCCCCGCCATCCCGCTCCTCGTCTCCGTCCTCGGCGGCATGGAAGCCTTCGGCTTCGTTGGCCTCGTCGTCGGCCCGCTGGTGTTCTCGCTGCTGATGTCGATCATCGACATCTACAAACGCTCGTTCCGCATCGCGCCGAGCGAAGGGGAAGTGGCGTAAGAACCGGCGGGCTTGACGTACGTACGACAGCGATCGTACGCTTTGCTGATGGGAAAACCAATCACCGCGTCACACCTGCGGCAGAACATCTATCGCATACTCGATGAGGTGCTCGATACCGGTCGGCCTGTCGAGATTGAACGCAAGGGAAAGTTGGTCCGCATCGAAGCGGCCCCGCAAGGTCAGAGCATTTTCGAAAATCTGACCCCCCATCCCGGCACAATCGTCGGCGAGCCGGAAGATCTCGTACACATGGATTGGTCATCGGAGTGGAAAACTGATCTACCTTGATACGCACGTCGTCGTGTTTCTTTACGAAGACGCCGACGCGTCGCTACCTGCTTTGGCGAGATCGCTGATTGCCGGGGACGAAGTATTGTTGTCTCCGATGGTCATTCTCGAGCTGCAGTATCTGTTCGAGGTCGGCCGCTTGACCGTCGCAGCCGAAGCGATCATCAGCACCTTGCAGCGTGCCGGTTCCGTTCACATCTGTGATCTTCCCTTCGACGATGTGGCAAGGGCGGCCTTGCAGGAGACGTGGACGCGAGATCCGTTCGACCGGATCATCGTCGCCCAGGCGCGGCTCCGTGGAGCAGTACTGATCACCAAAGACCGGCTGATTCGCGAGCACTACGAACGAGCCGCCTGGGCGCGATCCCGGTCGGTTTACGCCGTTACCGCTGATCTTGCAGGAAGCGTAGCCGGCAACCGAAGGCCCGTCGGCAATGATCGGCGGCGGTTTGGTAGATCGTGACTCACAATCTGCGAGACCAGTCTGTTAGTGGAGGGCAGCCCCGTCTACGAAATTTGTCGTCGATCGCTAACCTTTTCTTCACCTTAGTCGTCCTAAGCGTGGCCGTACAATCCTTTGACTATGAATTTCGTCCGTACCTCCGCCTCACTTGCGCTTGCGCTGGCAGCCGCATCCTGCTTCTCGGGGTATCGCACCGAGGCGGATGCGAAGGCGTTGCGGGTTCGGCGGGGGACCTTCGCCAGCGACGTCGTCATCACCGGTGAGTTGCGGGCGGCGCGCGGTGAGGAGCTGGCGGTGCCGCATCTGCCGCAGTGGCAGACCACCATCAAGTGGATCGCGCAGGATGGGGCGGAGACGAAGAAGGGCGATCGCGTCGTCGAGCTCGATAACTCCACGTTCTCCAGCAACCTCGATGCGAAGCGTCAGGCCGTCGCTCAGGCGCAGCAGGAGTTGCAGCAGAAAGAGGCCGAGTGGAAGGCCGACACGCTCGACAAGCAGCTCGACGTCGAGCGCAAGCGCTCCGAGTACGACAAGACCAAGCTCGATGCCGCGGTGCCGAAGGAGATCGTTTCGGCGCGTGAGTTCAATGATCGGCAGATCAAGTTCAAGCGCGCCGAGGTGGAGCTGGCCAAGGCCATTGATGTGTTCAAGTCGCAGAAGCTCTCGGTGAAGGCGGATGGTGACAACCTCCTTCTCAATCTCGGCAAGGCTCAGCGCGAGCTCAGCATCGCCGAGCGCGCCATCGATGAGCTGATCCTGCGCGCGCCGCGCGACGGCATCGTGGTCATTCGCGATCATCCGTGGGAAGGACGGCGGCTGCAGGAAGGCGACAGCGTTTTCATCGGCCTCGCGCTGGCGCAGTTCCCGGACATGTCGTCGCTGCAGGTGGAAGCCGATCTCGCCGACGTCGATGACGGACGGATCGGCGCCGGGATGCCGGCCACGATCGTGCTCGATGCCTATCCGAACATGTCGTTCCCCGGGCGCGTGTCCTCGATCTCCGCGGTAGCGCAGGAGAGCAGCCGCACCTCGCTGCGGCGCGCCTTCCGCGTCCGCGTTGCGCTCGATCGCCTCGATGCCGTTCGCATGCGGCCCGGGCTTTCGTCGCGCGTGATCATCCACACCATGGCGCAACAGAACGCGCTAATCGTGCCGCGGGCGTCGATCGATTTCTCCGCTGCGAAGCCGCGCGTCCATCTCGCCAGTGGCAAGGTCGTCGACGTCGTCCTCGGCGCGTGCAATGCGCAGGAGTGTGTGGTCAAGAACGGGTTGAATGAAGGGGAGACGCTCGGCCGTGCGTAAGAAAATTCTCGCCATCGGGATCGCCATCGCCGCGGTCATCGCCGGCGCGGGTTGGACGCGCAACAAGCTCGCCGCCGACCGGCAGGGCGATTGGGTGCGCGTCACGCGCGGTGATCTCGTCACCGGCATCGACGTCACCGGCACGCTGTCGGCGGTCGATTCCGGCAGCTTCGGCCCGCCGCAGATCAACGACGTGTGGGATTTCAAGATTTCGATGGTCGCGCCCGAGGGCGCCGACGTGAAAAAGGGCCAGCCGGTCCTGGGGTTCGACACGATGGACCTGCAGAAGCGCCTCGATGAAAAGAGCGCCGAGGCCGAGCAGGCGCGCAAGGAGATCGAGAAAGCGCGCGCCGATCTTGCGCTGCGCCGCGAAGACGAGAAGCTCAAACTCGCTGACGCCGAGGGACGGCTGCGGAAGGCGCAGCTCAAGCTCGAAGGACCGCCCGACATCGTCAGCACCAAAGACCGCAAACAGATCGAGCTCGATTTCGGTCTGGCAAAGCAGGAGACGGAATCGATCCGGCAGCGGATCGCCTCGTTCGAGAAGGCCGCCTCGGCGCAGATCGCGCTGCTGACCAGCAAGCAGTCGACCGCCGAAGCCGTCGTCACATCGACGAAGAACGCCATCAGCGCCATGACCATCACGGCGCCGCGCAACGGAACGATCGTCTACGTGACCAACTGGCGCGGCGACAAGAAGAAGGTCGGCGACACCTGCTGGCGGATGGAGCGCGTGATCGAGATTCCCGATCTGGCGCGCATGATGGCCAAGGGCGAAGTCGATGAAGCCGATGCCGGCAAAGTCGCGGTCGGCCAGCGGGTGCTCTTCAATCTCGATGCGCATCCCGACGAGGAGTTCGGCGGAACGATCAGCGACGCCTCGCGCACGGTCGGGCAGCAGCAGGGGACGAAGGATCCGATCAAGGTGCTGAAAGTCGGCATCAAGCTCGATCGCACCGATCCGACCAAGATGCGGCCGGGGATGCGCTTTCACGGGACGGTGGAGCTGGCGCGCGCGAAGAGCGCTCTGTTGATTCCGCGCAACGCGGTCTTCGTCACCGACCGCGGTCCGGTGGCGTATCGCCGCGGCCCGTTTTCGGTCACAGCCATGCCGCTGAAACTCGGCCGCGAGAACGAGAAGACGGTCGAAGTGCTTAGCGGGCTTTCGGCGAGCGATCGCGTGCTCGTTCCGAAGACGGCGGACAAGGATTCGCAAAAATCATGAAGCGCGCTGCGCTGCTCGTAATCCTCGCAGCAGCCTGTCGTCAGTCGAGCGACGTGCCGACGTTCAAAGTCGAAGCGGTCCGGTTCTCCCGCCAGGTCACCGCGGACGGCAATCTGAAATCGACGAAAGCGACGCCGCTCTCCGCGCCGCACGATGCGCCGGGGCAGCTCAAGATCGCCTGGCTGGTTCCGGACGGATCGCTGCTGAAAAAGGACGAGGTGGTCGTTCGCTTCGATCCGACTGACTTCGACACGCAGCTCCAGGCTGGGCGCGAGGATCACGATACCGCCGGCAACAAGTTGAACAAGACCAACTCCGAGGCCTCGACGACGCGGATCAACCTCCGCCGCGATGCGCGCCAGGCCGGCGACGAGCTACTAGCCGCGCGGCAGTTCAAGTTTGACGATGCTGAGATTTTCTCGCGCTATCAGCGTGTGGAGTCGCAGATTGACGAAACCCTGGCCGGCCGCAAGAAGGAACACGCAGAAGGCGTCCTCGGCGTGCGCGCCAAGCTCTCCGCCGCCGACCGCGATCTCGTTTCCATCGAGCAGCGCAAGGCCGACCTCAAGATCCGCAACGCCGAGCAGGGCTTGCACGCGCTGGAGATGCGCTCGCCGTACGACGGCATCCTGGTTCTGCAGCGCGACTGGCGCGGCGACATCATGCGCGTCGGCGACACGGTGTGGCCCGGCAGCCCGATCGGCGAGATTCCCGACCTGCAATCGATGAAGGCCGAGGTCTTCGTGCTTGAAGCCGACGCCGCGGGCCTTGCGGTTGGCGAGAAGGCGGTCCTGTCGGTCGAAGGAAAGCCGGGCTCGCGGATCACCGGCAAGATCTCGCAGGTCGACAAGCTTGCCCGCCCGCGTTTCCCGCGCGTGCCGGTGCAGTATTTCGGCGCCACGATCACGCTCGATCACACCGACCCGTCGCTGATGAAACCGGGCGCCCGCGTCCGCGCCGTGCTCGACGTCGAGAATCGCGACGGCGCCTTCTCCATCCCGCGCCAGGCCATCTTCGAAAAGCAGGGCAAAAAGCTCGTCTACCGCAAGCACCGCGGAACCTTCGAGCCGGTAGCCATCGAGATCGGATCGTCATCGGCAGGACGCGTGGTGGTGACGAAGGGATTAGCGAAAGGCGATGAGATCGCGCTGCGCGATCCGACGGAGGAGAAGGATGCGGGGTAGGGGTTGCTTAGTTGCTGAGTCGCTCGGTTTCTGGGTTGCCGAGTTGCCAGGTTGCCGGGTTGCCCGCGCAACGATTCGGCGCTTCGGCAACTTGGCAACCCGGCAACTTGGCAACCTGTCAACCGAGCAACTTAGCAACCAAGCAACCCAATCATGACCACCCCCGAAACCTTCACCATCGCCCTTCAGAATCTCGCCACACACAAGCTGCGGACGGCATTGACCATGCTCGGCATGATCTTCGGCGTCGGCGCTGTCATCGCCATGTTGTCGATCGGCGCCGGCGGCGAGAAGAGGGCGCTCGAAGCGATCGGAAAACTTGGCTTGCGCAACGTCATCGTGCGCGCCAAGACCGTCAAGCCGGAGGAGCGCGCCGAGCTGCGCAAGAAATCGCTCGGCGTTTCGCTGCGCGATGGCGAAGCGATCAACGAGGCCGTGCCGCGGGTGGAGATGGTGCTGCCGCGTGTCGAGGTGAAGCCGTACAAGATCATCGCTCCCGGCGCGAAAACCAAGGCCAAAGTCCTTGGCGTTTCGTGGCGTTATCCGCGCGTGGCCACGGTTTCGCTCGCCGACGGCCGCATGTTCGACATGCGCGACGAGCAGGAGTACGCGCAGGTTGCCGTCATCGGCCAGGAAGTGCGGCGCAGCCTTTTCGGCTACGGCCCGGCCATCGGCAAGCATCTCAAAGTCAACGACGTCTGGCTCGAAGTGATCGGCATCTTCGCCGGCGAAGAGCCGGGAAGCGCATCGAAAGACGTCCCGGTGGCCTCCAACGCCCAGGACATCTGGATCCCGGTGTCGACGGCGATGCGGAAGTTCGATCGCGATCCGCTCGATGCGCCGGTCGACGAGCTGCTCGTCGAGTTGAAGGAAGGCGTCTCGACGCGCGACTCGGCGACTGTGATCCGGCCGCTGCTCGATCGTCTCCACGGCGGCGCCGACGACTACGAGATCGTCGTCCCTGAAGCACTGCTCGAACAGAGCCGGCAAACGCAGAGGATTTTCTCGATCGTGATGGGATCGATCGCCGGCATCTCCCTCCTCGTCGGCGGCATCGGCATCATGAACATCATGCTGGCCTCGGTGCTGGAACGGACGCGCGAGATCGGCATCCGTCGCGCCATCGGCGCCCGCAAGCAGGACATCAAAGCCCAGTTCGTGATCGAGTCGTTCACCATCAGCCTGATCGGAGGCATGTCCGGCATCATCATCGGCGTCATCCTGGCCAAGCTCGTGGCCGCGTACGCCGGCTGGCCGACGGTGATCACCATCAGCTCGCTGCTGCTGTCGTGCGGCGTATCGATCACGGTGGGGCTGGTGTCAGGGATCTATCCGGCGGCGAGAGCGTCGGAGTTGGATCCGATTCAGGCGCTTCGGTACGAGTGAACCTTCTCCTTTCCTCCACGTACTAACTTTTTCGTACAGCCGTCGTCCAATCCCGCCGGAGGAGAAGTCATGAAAATCGCGCGTATCGTTGCCATCCTCGTAGTCGTCGTAGGGTCCGTTGCTGCGCTTCCTCAAATCCAGGCGTTGCCGTATCTCGGCCTGCAGATGCCGCCGGAGCCACCCGCGCCGCCGGCTCCGCCTGCTCCTCCCGCACCGCCCGCTGCTCCGGCCATGGCTTCGATGGATGTCGTCGCGCCGGAACCGCCGGAAGCTCCCGAGCCACCCGCGCCGCCGGCTCCTCCCGCTCCCCACGACCGGTGGAACTGGAGCTATCACGATGATGACAACGGCACCAAGTACGTTCTCTGCTACGGCGATATGAACGTCGTCAACGGCGATGGCGACACCGATTTCCACGATCTTCGCCGCGCCTATGGCAAACAATTCTTCTGGTTCCGCCGCGATGGCCGTTCGTACGTCGTTCGCGACACGACTGCGGTTCAGCGCCTCGCCGAGCTCTATCGTCCGCAGTCGGACCTGGGACGCGAACAGGGCGAGCTGGGCCGCAAGCAGGGAGCGCTCGGCCGCAAGCAGGGCGAGCTCGGACGGCGCCAGGGCGAGTTGGGACGCGAACAGGCCCGCCTCGGCATCGAGCAGGCGCGGATGGCGCGCTTCGATGACAACGATCCGTCGACCGCCTCCCGCCGCCACGACATCGACCGCCGCGAACGCGAGCTCTCGCGCCGCCAGGACGACCTCGGCCGCGAGCAGGACGTTCTCGGTCGCGAACAGTCGCGGCTCGGCGAGCAGCAGTCCCGCCTCGGCGACCGCCAGTCCGCGCTAAGCCGCGACATCGAACGGAAACTGCAGCCGATGATCGACGAGATGATCCGCAAAGGAATCGCCGAGAGAGCGCGTTGATATAGTCTCGTGTCTCGTAGCGCCGTCGGCTCGACGGCTGGACCGCCAGCGGCTCGCTGGCGGTTTTGAATTTCACAGAGAGGTGCTCACTCGATGCTCGTCCGACGCTTCGCCATCGCCCTCGTTCTTCTCGCCGCGTCCGTCTCCGCGGCCACCTTCCCGCCGCTCAACTATCGCCATCGCACGCTGGCCAACGGACTCGAGGTCTACTCGATCGAAGACCACGCCACGCCGACGGTGGCCATCAACGTCTGGTACCGCGTCGGGTCGAAGAACGATCCCGAGGGGCGGAGCGGATTCGCGCATCTCTTCGAGCACATCATGTTCAAGGCCACGGCCCATATGAAGTCCGAGATGATGGACCGGCTCACCGAAGACGTCGGCGGCATGAACAACGCCTACACGCATCCCGATCGGACCGTTTACTACGAGGTCGTCCCGTCGAATTACCTCCAGACGCTGCTGTGGGCGGAAGGGGAGAGGATGGGATCGCTGACGGTCGATGAGGCCAACTTCAAGTCCGAGCGCGATGTGGTCAAGGAAGAGTTCCGCTTCCGCGTCCTAGCGCCGTCCTATGGCCGCCTCGGCTACGCGATGACGAAGGACTCGTACACGGTGCACCCGTATCGCCGGCCGGGAATCGGATCGATCGAAGAGCTCGATGCGTCCACGCTCGCCGACGTGCAGGCCTTTCACTCGACTTTCTATCGTCCCGACAACGCCGTGCTGATCGTGGCCGGCGATCTCGATCCGAAGCAATTCGACGCCTGGGTCGATCGCTACCTCGCCGTCGTTCCGAAGCCGTCGACTCCGATTCCGCGCGTCACGGTCGACGAGCCGGCGCGAGCGGAGGAGAAGGCATTCAGCGAGTACGGCGCGAATGTGCCGCTGCCCGCCGTCGCGCTGACGTGGTTGATTCCGGACGCGCGCAACACCGACTCCGAATCGCTGGAGCTTGCAGCCACGATTCTTTCTGATGGCGATTCGTCGCGCCTCTACCAATCGCTGGTCTACAAGAAACAGCTGGCGCAGAGCGCGAACGCCAATGCCCAGATTCAGGAAGACACCGGCCTCTTTACCGCGCGCGCCATCATGGCCAGCGGCAAAAAGACGGAGGACGGCATCGCCGCGTTGCGCGAGGAGATTGGCGCGCTGGCGGCGAAGCCGGTGACCGCCGCGGAGCTCGACAAGGCCAAGAATCTGATCATCACCTCGGAGTTGCGTCAGCGCGAGACCAATGACGGCAAGGCCGGTGCGCTGGGAGAAGCGATCACGCAATATCACGACGCCACGTACGTCAATCGAAGGATGTCCCGTCTGCAAGCGGTAACGGCCGCTGATGTGCAGCGCGTGGTGAAAAAGTATCTGATCGATGGAAAAGCAGTGGTGATCACGTACACCTCGGAGGCGAAATGAAAACGCTACTCGTCGCCGCCGCAATGTCTCTTGCTCTGAATCCTGCGTTCGCGCAGGTCGAAACCGTTCCGCCGACGCCCGCCGCGCCGCGTCCGGTGCAGATCCCGAAGCCGGTCGAGAAGACGCTCGCCAACGGCTTGCGCGTCATCGTCGTCGAGAAAAAAGGTGTGCCGCTCGTGAACGCGCGGCTGCTGATCAAGAATGGCGGCGAAGCCGATCCCGCCAACCTGCCGGGCCTGGCTGACACCACCGCGTCGCTGCTGTCGAAGGGAACGGCCACGCGCAGCGCCGAGCAGATCGCCCGCGGCGTGGAAGCGCTCGGCGCGACGCTCGACACCGGCGCCGGGTGGGACGACTCCTACGTCGATCTCGATGTCCTGTCGTCGAAACTGCCGGCGGCGATGGCGTTCATGGCCGACGTGGTGCGCCATCCGACGTTCAAGCAGGAAGAGATCGATCGCCTCAGCAAGCAGAACATCGACGGTCTTTCCGTGGCCATGAAGCAGCCCGGCCGGCTGGCGAGCTTCGTCATGGCACACGTGATCTTCGGCGCCGGCCCCTACGGTCACAACCTCGGCGGGACGCCGGAGTCGCTGGCTCGGATCAAGCGCGACGACATCGTCAAGTTTCATCGCGATCGCTACCGGCCGGACCGCGCCATTCTCGTAATCGGCGGTGACATCACGCCGGCGAGCGCGTTCGCGACAGCGCAGGAGCTGTTCGGCGGATGGAAGGCCGCGGCGGAGTCACATCCGACTCCGCTGGCATGGTCGAAAGAATTTCCATCGCCGCACGTCGTCGTCGTCGACATGCCCGCGGCCGGACAGGCGGCAGTGGTCGTCGGCCGTCCCGGTCTTCGCCGCGCCGACTCCGCCTATCACCTTTCGCTGGTGACGAATTCGATCCTCGGCGGCGGCTATTCGTCGCGCCTCAACGAGGAGATCCGGATCAAGCGCGGCCTCAGCTACGGTGCGAATAGTGGGTTCGATCTCCGCCACGAAGTCGGTCCGTTCACTGCGTCCGCGCAGACGAAGAACGAGTCGGCCGGCGAGGTAGCCGGCCTGATCGTCGACGAGATGAACAAGCTCGGCACGACCGCCGTCGCCGACGACGAGCTCGGACCGCGGAAGGCCGTCCTCATCGGCGGTTTCGGCCGCCAGCTGGAAACGAACTCCGGAATCGTCGGCCGCATCGGCACGCTGGCGCTTTATGGTCTTAGTCTCGACGAGATCAATCGCTACATCAGCGGCGTGCAGGGCGTGACCGCGGCCGACGTGCAGAAGTTCGCCGCCGCGCATCTCAACGGCAACGACGCCAGCGTGGTCATCGTCGGCGACGCCAAGTAGTTTCTGCCTGCGCTGCAGCAGCGGTTCAAGAATGTGGAAGTGATCCCGATCGACCAGCTGGATGTGAATTCGCCGACATTGAAAAAAGCAAAGTAAGCGTAGCGCTGGCGGCCCGCCGGTTGGACCGCCGCCGGCTCGGCGGCAAGAGAAAACCGCCAGCGAGCCGCTGGCGGTACAGCCGTCGAGCCGACGGCGTTACGAGCGCTACTTCTTTGTCAGTCCCCGCCCAGTTGTCAGATACACCGCGAACGATCCGAGCCAGTGCCCGCCCTCGTAGTGCTCGCCGGTCACCGACGCCAGTCCCGCGCTGCGATGCGCGGCGGCAACCTTGCGCAACGACACCACGCGGGGATCGCTCTTCGGCAACCCCGAGGCGATGCCTTCCAGCATCCAGGCGCGGCTGAGATTCAATCCGTCGAGGTGTGCAAGCTTCGGATCGCTCGGGTCGACGACCACCTCCGGATGCAGCGATGCAAATCGCGGCAGAAACGCGGCCAGCCAGGTCGCGTACGCCTTCGGCGCCAGCACGCGCCTCATCGCATCCGCCTCGGCGATACATGGCGAGAGGAAGTCTTCGCCCGAGGGCTCGTAGGTCAGCGGGCAGGCTTTGTCGTTCGCGAAGAAGCGCCGCGTGGCCTCGCGCGCGATCTGCTTCAGTGCAGGATCGCTCGCCGAATCCATGATCAATCCCAGGGCAAACGCGGACTGGCTGTGCTCACCGGAGCGCACAGGATGCGACAGTTTCGGTAGCCATGTCGCCAGCCGTTCGTTCGCCGCCAGCTCCAGCGGCCGCATGTTCGCCGATAGCTCGCGACCCAGCGGATCGTCCCACTCGCGAAGCTCGGCAGCGAGTTGTAGCAGCCACGCAAGTCCGTACGGCCGTTCGAAACTGGCGCGTCCGTCACCGCGCAGATACGCCGCCTCCTTCGCGATGTTCTCAGCGGTAATGCTTTGCTTCAGCGCCGCGCGCGCCTTCGCCACAAACGGCGCTTCCGGAAACGTCCGCGCCAGACGCGCCAGCAGCCAGTGACCGTGAACCGACGAATGCCAGTCATAGCACCCATAAAACGCCGGCGTAAGCTCCCGCGGCGGCGCGACATCCCGATCGCTGTTCAGGTTGTGCGCGATCTTGTTCGGATACTCCTTATGCACACACGCCAGCGCCAGATTCGCAAAGCGCTCGGCCGCTTTGGCGTCGAAGTCCGCGGCGTGAAGGGAGGTGGCGAGGAAAAACAGGAAGGCGGTCGCGCATCGAATCATGCGCGAATGTTAATGCTACGAGCCCGGCGGTCACCGGTGCATGTGCATCAGGATGTAGCCGATGATCACGATCGCCAGTACGACGATGATGATCATGGTGATGCCGGTCGAGTGTGATGAGCCGCTCGATGCCGTGTGCTCGTAGACGACCTTGCGGGAGACGCGCTCGTCGTCGTCGCCGTCGTTCGTGGTGATGGTCTCGCGGTCGCGGAGGCGTTCGTCGTCAGTCGGTGGAAGTGCCATGCTCCGGCTCAGCAGCAAGTGAAGTGCCACCGAGGCGCCGCGAGGTCAGGGCGAAGATCGGGATGGAGAGACAGCTCAGCGCCGCGGCCGCGAGAAACGCATTCGCCAGGCCAAAATGCTGGCCGATCGCGCCGATGCCGAACGAGCCGAGGCCGATGCCGGTATCGAACGCCCAGACGATGGAGCCGAACGTCCGCGCGCGGCGGGCGGGATCGGTGTTGCCGAGGATGATGGTGACGAACGCCGGGTACGCGGCGCCCCAGCCGATGCCGAAGAGCGTTGCCGAGGCGATCATCTCCCATCGCGTATGGGCGATGCCGAGCCAGGCGAACGCAATCGGGACCACGACCAGACCGGGGTACAGCATCCGTTTCGGTCCGATGCGATCGCCGAGGTGCGAGAAACAGATGCGGAAGAGCACCAGCGCGATGGCATACGTCGTCAGATAGATGGCGATCGGCTGGATGTGGCGCTCGATGGCGATGATCGCGGCGTAGCTGGTCATGCCGCCGTATCCGAACGAGGCCACGGTCAGTGAGAGCGTGGCGGCGATGACGCGCCAGTCCCAGGCGTCGGAGACCACGAGGCGCCTCGTGACCGGCCCTTTTTCGTCGGAGCGCAGCACCAGCGCGCCGAGAACCATGAGCACTGAAACGATCGAAAGCTCGATGCAGAGCGTCGTCCAGCCGAAGTGATAGATCCACAGTCCGACGGCCGGCGCGATAGCGATGGCGCTGCTGCTGGCCAGTCCCCAATACGCCATCCCCTGCGTGCGCCGCGATTCCGGGATGTATTCGCTCATGAGCGCCGATGCCGAGGCCATGAGTCCCGACCAGACCGCGCCGTGAATTGCGCCGATGAGAAAGAGCAGTGGCAGTTGCCGCACGACGCCGTACGCGATCGAGAAGACCACGAAGAGGATCGATGCCGTGATGAGGAACCGCCGCCGCCCGAAATGATCGGCCAGGCTTCCCATGACCGGCGCGGAAAATGCGCTGGCGAAGGTGTAGACGGAGAGGAACCATCCCGCTTCCGCTTTCGATCCGCCGAGGCCGAGGATGCGGAAGGGGATGGCCGGCAGCAGCTGGAACGCCGAGAAGAACGTGACGAAGGCGTACACCCACAGCATGGCAAAGCGGGGGGTGAAGAGGGGGTCGCGGTGGGACGGCATGAGGCGGGGATTGTACGGTCAGGCAAGGAATGGATTGACGATCCTGAACGGATACGTCACAGCGTGTCGGTCGAATCGGATTCGATCGGGACGAAGAAGTCTTTCTCCGGACATGCGAGCAGCCACTCCACGATGCCGCCATTCCCGTTGGCTTCGAGCAACTCAGGAATCACGGTTCGGAGTCTGTCCGTCAGGTCCTCAATGGTTTCGGCCTCGGTGGCCAATCCGGGGACGTCTGCGCTTGTGGCGACCCAGACACCCGCTTCAGGGTCCCAATGCGCCTCTACGTGATAGGTAATCGACGCCATGACGAGAGGATAGCAGGCCAGAGGTCCGCCTCGGATTCAATCGGGATGCAGCCGTGTCGGCTGTTCTCCAAGACCAAACAGCGCCCAGAAAACTTTGTCGGCGAAGTCGGCGTCTTCGGCGCTGATCTTCTTCTTCGATTCCATCGCTTTCTGGTTCGCATTGAAGAGCGCCCAAAGCTTGGGCGATGCCACGCGGGCCGGCTCGCCGAGGTCGCCCAATGCGGTCGCGCAAGCCTTGCGGACTTCGTTGTCGGGATCATCGAGGTGATCGATCAGGGCAGTGATGATTTCGGGTCTGCCGAGTTTCGTGTAGCCCAGCGCCGACGCGGCCATGTGGCGCACGGGCGCGTCGTCGCCTTGCAGGAGCTTAATCAGCAATGCGATCGTCTCCTCGCCTCTCCCCTCGGCGGTTCCGGCCGGAATCCCGGGATCTCTGCCCTCTCCGCCGTTGACCAGCGACTGCACCGCGTTCATGCGGACTGCTTCATCCGGATCTTCGGTGGCCAGGCGCCGGAGCGTGTCGGTGGTTTTCGGGCTGGCGTAGACCCTGGCCTCGAGAAGATTGGCGCTGATGACGCGAACCTTGGGATTCGCGTTTTCCGTTCCCTTCAGGAGCACCGGGAGGTAACCGGCGTAATGGGTCTCGCTGCTGATTGTGGAAACCACGCGATAGGCAGCCTTCGGGTCATCCAACCCCCGCATCAGCACCGGCACGAAGTCCTTCGGATCCTTTTCGATGGCGATGGCCAGATCTGCCGCGCGGATCGTGGCCAGAACGTCGTCATTGTCGGTGACGCCGGTCAGCACCGGGATCAGTTCCGTGCTCGCGGCATCCATGTTCCAGAGTGCGGTCGCCGCATAGATGCGTACCCAGATCTTGCGATCCTTCAACGCTTCGCGCAGCGCCGGCGCCACGGACTGGGCGTGATCCGCCATGTGGGAGATGGACTGCGAGGCGTACACGCGAACGGCCCAGTTCTCGTCTTTGAGCGCCTGCGCCAGATCGGGAATGGCGTCGTACGCCTTCATTCTCCCCAGCTCAACGGCCGCGTCGACGCGCCTCTGCTCGGCCGCTTCACCGAAGAAGCCGGTATGCGGAGCTTCATGCAGCGTCTTCACCAGTGCAGCCGTTTTCGCAGCGTTTTGGGCCGCGACCTCGGCGTCGGTGGGCAGGCTCATATCGAACGTCGAGCACGCCGAAAGGAGAAGAAGGACGCTGCCTGAGAATGCTGCCAACCACTTGTTCACGACGCACCTCTTGTTGCACGTCATACGACTGAGCAGTAGCAACGTGGAACTCATGACGGAGTAAGATTCCGAAACGATGCAACAGGCCCAACGTCACTACACCATCGACGAGTACTTCGCAGTCGAAGCGATGTCGCCGGTTCGCAATGAGTATTTCGACGGCGAGATCCTGGCGATGGCAGGTGGATCGGCGAACCACAATCGAATCTCCAGAAACGTTCTTCTGGCGCTCGAGCCGAAGCTGCGTGGGGGTCGCTGCGAATCGCTGGGATCGGATACCCGAATTCTCACCGCCTCCGGTCTTTACACCTACCCGGATGCGGTCGTGATCTGCGGGCCGATCGTTCTTAGCGGCGGGCCGCTGGAGACCATCACCAATCCCACCGTTCTGGTCGAAGTTCTTTCGCCATCGACCAGAGCCTACGATCAGGGCGAGAAGTTCGAGCTGTATCGATCCATCCCCACGTTTCGCGACTATCTGCTCATCGAGCAAAACGCGGTCGACGTAGAACACCGCTGGCGCGACGGCGATCAATGGTCATCCGACCGGAAAACTTCGCTCCAGGATGCCATTCGACTGGACAGCATCGATGTGGAGCTGAAGATCGCCGATCTCTACGCCAGGGTTGTCTTCGCCTAACCCCAGAATGCCGCGCCCTCCCCGCGCGTTCCACTCTCCCGATGAACGTCAAACGCGCGGCCAAGTACGGATTCTGCTCCGGCGTCCGCATTGCTGATCTGAAAGTGAAGCGGTTTGCTGCCGGCGGCGGACGCGGGGCCATCCTCGGCCAAGTCGTTCACAACGAGCGGGTCGTCGAGGAGATGGAGCGCCTCGGCGTGCGGACCATCGACGAGATAGCCGCTGTCGAAGAGCCCACCATCGTCTTCTCCGCGCATGGTGTCCCGCCGTCGTTTCATGACCAGGCGCGCCAGAACGGGCTGCAGATTCTCGATACCACCTGCAAGTTCGTTTACGACATCCATCGCGAAGCCAAGAAAGCGCTCGAGGACGGTTACCACCTCATCTTCATCGGCGATCCGAAGCACCGCGAGGTGATCGGATACACGCACGATCTTGATCCGGCCTCGTTTCACATCGTCACCAAGGTCGATCAGGCGGACGCCATCGACTGGTCTGCGTATCCGAAGCTGAAAGTTTTTTACCAGACCACGCTCAACGCCGAGGAGTTCGAGGACGTAGTGAAAGCGATCGAGCGGCGGGCTGCCTCGGTCGAGCGAGGCGACACCATCTGCTATGCCACCAAAGAGAATCAGGACGCCGCGCGGGTGCTGGCGCAGGATCCCGAGGTCGATGCCATCGTCGTCATCGGTGGAACGAAGAGCGCGAACACGAAGCATCTGTGGGAAATCTGCCGCGAGGCCAAGCCCTCGTATCTCGTGCAGGGAGCGAGCGACCTCGATCCGGCATGGTTTTCGAACGTGAGGACCGTTGGCGTCACCGCGGGCTCATCGACGCCCGATTACGTGATCGTCGAAGTCGAGGAACGGCTGAGCGCGATGTAGGCATTTAGCCCTCGGATCTCATGTTTCCAAACGCGTTCATGAAGCCGATCCGACAATCGATTCTTGCGCTCGCGTTTGCCTGCGCCATTCCGGCTGCGAATGCCGTCGACCTCAACTGTCACGGTCCCGCAAACGTCGAATCGTTTCACTACGCCTGGAAGCTGCGCGGCGGCCTTTCGTGGATCGCCGGAATCATGTTTCCGACTACGGGTGTCGGCGAGTTGAAGACGACTTATCCATCGCCGGGAAAGAATCTCATCGACAGCTCGCTGCTGATCACCGCGCAAGGCAAGGGTGGCTTCTACGCCTACGAGACGCAGATGGATCCCTCGGGGGCGCGGACGCTGATGACGTATCACGCGTATGTCTGGAAGGACAAATCGCGCAAGGAGCGGACACTCTTCGATTACGGCAGCAATGTGGCGAGGCTGCACAAGGAGACGCCGGAGAAGCAGTGGGACAAGGTCGATCCGATTCCACCCGGTTCGTTTCACGACGTCGTCAGCTCCATTCACTACCTTCGGCAGAATGCCGCGAACATCCATGGCCCGATCGCCACAACCATCTATTCGGATGGCAAGTCGTATCCCGTCATCGTCCGGCCGGCACCTCGCATGGTCTTTTCCCTCGGCGGTCAGCAGATCGGCGCGAGCGGATTCGAAGTCGTCGACGCGCCCGGCGGCAGGAAGTGGCCCGGCGGGATGAAGATCTGGATCTCCGACGACGCCCGCCGCATCCCCTTCCGCATCGAGATCATCCAGAGCATGGCCTCGCTGCAGCTCGATCTTCAGTCGATCGACTCGTGCGCGTTCATGCAAGCCGCGAAATAGCGGTCAAACCCAGAACACGCCCGACGTATCCGTGGCCACGGCTTTGAGCAGCACGCGGATGTCCTTCGCCGTCTTCGCGCTCGACAGGCGATGCCAGCGCTGGTCGGTGTCGGGCCAGTAGAGCGACCAGACATCTTTGGCGGGCGAGTAGCGGAACTTCGCCTTCGGCACCGAGGTCCATTCGAGGTGGTTCAGAAACGACGGCCGCCGTTCGATGAGCAGGACGTGGTTCTCGAGAATCTCGAACTCACACCGCGATTGATCGGCCACTTCCGCGGATGAATTCTGCTGACTGCAGAACTCACCGAGCGCAGTCTCAACGTCGGAACGAACCTCGGGAGGTATGGCCACGGGCGAATCTTAACCTGAGTCCGGTGCGCTTCACTTCCCGCTCGACGTCGTATACCCGATCATCGCCAGGCACATCTCGTCCGTCGTCGCTTCTCCCCAGCGCACGTCTTTCGGCGGCGAGCTCGGGTTGTGCCAGTTCGCGGTGGAGTTGTCGAAGTGCGATTCGATGTGAATCTGCCCGCCGCGGGCGAGGTGGAGCGGCGTTTTGTAGACGTACTGCCCCTGCCAGTTGAAGTCGTACTGCGGCACGTCGATCATGCACGCCGTCGTGCCGTTGGCCAGCTTCGCCTCGACCTTGATCTTCGTGCCTAGGAGATGCATGTGCGGGTAGACCGAGACGATGTCGATGTCGTCGTCCGCGCCGCCGAAAGCCTCCACCTTCGCGTCGGGATCGCCGGCGCGGATGACGAAGTTGTCGTTGACCAGGAAGTCGTAGTGCATCTGCTTCTGCACCGGGCCGGCAATCAGATACAGCCCGACCTGCGTCTGATCCGGTGCCACCTGACCGAAGTGCGGGTGATAGTGAACCTGCATCACCACGCGCGCTCCCTTCGGAATGCGCACCGCGGTTCCCGCGGGCAGCGGCACTGGCCGCGCACCCGGCGTCCAGGCTCCCAGCGGCGTGGCGGTGTCGAGGCCCGGTCCGCCGAAGCAGCGATAACCGTCGCCGTTTTTGTCTAGCTTCGCGCTAGCGCCAGTGATGTCGAGATAGGGGACGATGTGATGCACCGTCCCGCGATCGCCCGGACGGAAATCGACCATCGCCACCTGCATGTCCTTCGTTGCGTCGCCAGGGATGGAGAAGCAGCGATACTCATCCTCGGTCGCCGGCGGCGTGAACGCTTTCGTCATCGACAGGATCACGTCCGGTTTCCCTGCCGGCCAGCCTCCGTCGAACGTCTTCGGCTCCGGCAGGTCGGAGGTTTTCCCTTCCGGCATGCCGCCGTCGATCCAATGCGCGATCGTGTCGATGTCGCTCTGCGCCATCGCCCGCTCGCCGACGAAATCGCCGCAGCCTGGCGCCGCTTTCCATGGTGGCATCTGCCGGGTCTGGGTCATGTACCGGATGGCGTCGGCATGCAGCACCGCGTCGTGATACGTCATCAGCGAAAACGGAGCGATGTCATCCGGGTGATGGCACGACTGGCAGTTCTGCTGAAGGATGCGCACGACCTCACGATCGAAGGTCGGCCCGTCCGGCGGCGCCGCCGCGTGGCGGCGCACGCCCATCATCGGGATGACCAGAAGCGGGAGAAGGAGGATCAGTTTCCTGCGCATGATTTTCCTTTGTTCAAAACGAGTAGGTCACTCCGAACGACGGAATCACTCCCAGCACCGACTCCGTCAGCCGTCTGCCGCTGCTGATGTTGCCGTTGCTGACGGTGAAGGCGTAGCCGTTGACGGCGGTCACATTCCTGACTCCCAGGGCATTGAACAGCTCCACGAAGAAACTGAAACCGCCGCGCGAGGTCTCGATGCTGTGACTGGCCCGGACATCGATGCGCCGGTAGGCCGGGAGCCGTTCGCTGTTGTAGGCGCCGAGGCGCGTGTGAAATGCGCCGTTCTCGAAGAAGCCGATGACGGGCGTGGCCGGCCAGCCGCTGTGGTAAACGCCGGCCATGTCGAAGTTCCAGGTCGCGCCCAGGCGGTAGTCGACATTGAACGTCGCGGTATTGCGTTGATCCCAGGCCCGTGGCACCTCGATAGTTACGGAGCCATCGTTGATAACGTCGCGCACCGAGGCACGGCCGAGGCTGATCCAGCCGCTCAGCCGCGTGCCGGTTTTTCGCAGCAGCAACTCGCCGCCGCGCGCGCGTCCGCGGGAGGCGTCGATGAGCACCCGGTCCGCATGCAGCTCGGGATAGATGACGGTCCTGTCGAAGATGTTCTCGTACCTCGGCCGGAGCTGCGTGAAGCGCTTGTCGTAGACCTCGGCGCGTGCACTGTAGCCGTGGCCAAAGTCGTACTCCGCGCCAAGCAGCGCGTGATCGGCGCGCTCAGCTGGAAAGAACGTCGTCACGTCATCTTCCACCTGCAGCTCGTTGATCCCCTGCGCTTGGTAGAAGCGTCCCCACGACGCGCGCAGAGTGGCGTGTGAGCCGAGGGAGTACGAGGCGTTGATGCGCGGAGCCACGTGCGTACCGTCGGGCGCGTAGCTCTGCGCATCCGCGCGCAATCCGGCCTCGATGACGAAATGCGGCGTGATGGCCGCGCGATCGGCAGCATAGACAGAGAGGTCGTTGCCGTCGGTCTCCAGGTTTGCGCTGCGCGCAATCGTCTGCGGCGGATCGCCAAAATGCAGCAGCGAAGCCCGGATGATCGCGCTTCCCGCGTAGTCGTAGCGCGCGGTGAGGCGCTTGGCCGTGAAGCCGGCCTTGACCACATTCCGCTCCGAAAGATCCCACGAGGAGTCGTTCCGCAGCGCCGCGAAGGCGAAGGCGCTGTCGTTGTTGACCACGCCCGCTTCCGCGTCCAGCGGAGTTCCATAGTCGCCCACGCGATGCGCGGCGAGGCGGCCCACCGAAAGCACGGTCTGCGTGAAGAGTTTCGGCGAGAGCGCGTTACGAAGATTGATCCAGGCGTAACGATCGCTGTAGCTGCCGTGCGCAATGCCGCCGTCTTCGCGGACCTTCAATGCGTCACCGGCCATGAACACATCGCCGGAGACGATGGTCCGCTCGTTGAGCGTCTTTTCTACTTTGCCGAGAAAGTCGTAATAGCTCGGATTGACCCCGCTCGACGAATCGACGAGTTTCAGCAGCTCACGAAGGTACCCTCGGCGAAACGAGACCAGCCATTCCGTGCCGCTGTTGCGGAGAGTGCCGCTCGACAGCACGCGCGTGTTGAGAAAGCCGATGCCAATCTCCGTGCGATGCGCGGCCGCGGGCTTCATCGATGAGATGTCGATGACTCCGCTGAGCCGCCCGCCATACTGCAGCGGGAACCCGCCGGTGATGACGTCGACGGTGCCGATGGCCTCGGAGTCGATGGTGCTGAAGGCGCGGAAGAGATCACGGACGTGGAACGGGTCGTAGATCTCCGCGCCATCCATCAGCACCTCGACTTCGTCCTCCGTTCCCCCTCGGACGTTGAAGCGCGCGCTGATCTCGTGGCCGGTGATGCCGGGAAGTCGGTCGAAGGCGCGGTAAACGTCGTCGCCGATGTGCGGAACGGTGCGCACTTCTTCGCGGGAAAGGAACTGGTGACCTTCCGGCTCGTCGGTGAAAATCGTGAAGTGGCTCGGCGTGACCACGATCGACTCGAGCGCCACCGGCATCTGCGCCGGCTTCGCCTTCGTCACCGGAGCCGCCGCCTTTTCGGCATCGCGCACGATGACGATGCTGCCGTGCGGTCCGTTGGTGGCGTGCAGATGATGTTCGCGCAGCAGTTCATCGAGCATCTGCCGCGGCTCCGTCGACCGCGGCTCGATCCCGACGATCATCTCCGGCCGGACGACGTCGGTGCTGTAGATGATTCGCAGGCCGCGCCCTTCGAGGACATGCAGCGCCTCGGCCAGGCTACGGCCGCGCAGCGCCGTCGTTTGTGCCGTCGCAGTCGCTGCCGAAATTGCGGCCAGGCACAGCACGGCCATGAACAACAGGTGGCGGCGCATTACTTTCTCCTCTTGATGATCAGCCGATCACCGTCGACACGCGACGTCAGCCCCGAAGCAACCAGCGCGGTGTCGAGCGCCTCCTCGGGTGTCAGCGGGACGTCGCCGTGCAGCCGCATCGTGGCCGCGTTTTGCGCCGTCTTATCGGACCACACCGGTTTCAGACCCTGATCGCGCGTCACCGACGCGACAACCTCGGACAACGTGCGTCCGTCGAGATGCATCGGAGGCGCGGCGCGCAGACCCCACTCCCACTCCGCGCCCGTCCGCGCGATGCTGTGCGGCGTCACTCCGCCGCGCGCATCGGCATCGAGCTCAACGCCCGGCCCGGCGGTATGCGTCGCCGCACCACGCTGCAGATCGACACGCCCTTCGCGTACGCGGACGCGCATCCGATCGGTCGTCAGCCGCACTTCGAATTGCGTTCCGATATCGCGAACGTTTCCCATCGGAGTTCGCACGAGAACGCCGGCCCCATTCGAATCGACATAGACGGCGCCACGCTCGAGCGTGAGCTCGCTCGGCGACGCGATGCGCACGCGCGTTCCGCCGTCGAGCCGTAGCGTCGCGTTGCCCCACGCCAGCGATGCGGTGTTGCCGTTCGCCACTTCGTAAACGTCGTTCGCGTAAACGACCGCGCCGTTCGTTTGTCCGCCGGCGACTGCGACGCGCGGCGTCACCGGCGCGGGCTGCGGCGCCGAGGTTGTCATCCGCGTCACGACCACGATCACCGCGGCGGCAGCGACTGCGGCGACCGAGCCGATCCAGCGCGTCCGTTTGCGGCGTCCGATGGTCTGCATCCATTCGTCATGAACCGCAGCGCGAACGCGAGCCGCCGCATCCTCGGGCACAGGCGTCCTCCGCCCAGCCAGCCGGACGAGCGCGGCGATCGCGTCGTCAGAATTGGTGTTCCCGGTTTCGTCCATCATCAAACCTCCGCCTCACTCCACCGCCCGCCGTACACCGCCGTGAAGGCGTCGCGAAATGCCGCCCGCGCCCGCGTCAGCGTCGACTCCGCGGCCTTCAGGCCGACGCCGAGCCGCTCGGCGATCTCGACGACCGACAGCCCGTCGATGTATTTCCACTCCAGCGCGTCGCCGTAATGGCCGGGAAGCCGGTCGAGCACGAGCTGCACGAGCCTGCTGGTCTCGCTCCGCCGCAACGCAGCCTCAGGCCGGTCCGCGGCACCGAGCGATTCCAGCGCCGCGCGCACCTCGGGAATGTCATCAAGCAAATCAACCATCGGCGGCACCCGCTGTTCTTTCTCGAAATGCGCGCTGATCTCATGACGGCAGAACGTGCACAACCACGTCAGCAGCGCCGCCTCGCCCCGATACGACGCCAGTTTCCGCACCGCCCGACACAACGTCGCCTGCACGACCTCCTCGGCCACCGCCGCATCGTTCCCAACCCGCGGCATGGCAAACCGGAACAGCGCCGGAAAGTGCGATTCGAAGAACTCCCCAAACGCCGCCTCATCCCCGCGCACCATGCGCGCCGCTAGAAAGCGATCAGGATGTTCCGCCATGAGATCAGCCATTCACCGCGTTAGAGGGGGGACTCCACAAAAATCCTTCGTTTCACGCGAAGACGCGAAGAGGATGTTCTTCGCGTTTTCGCGCCTTCGCGTGAGATAGGTTTCCTATCTGAGCACGATGCGGGCAGGTAAATGCCTGACCACACGCTCGCGCGCTCCCGGCAGCATAAGCACGATCCCACCCTTCGGCACGCGCACTCCGCTGATATTGACCACGATCTTTTTTCCCTCCCGCCGCGCGGAGAAATTGAGCGGGCCGTAGATCGTGCGCAATCCGCGCACGTGTACACCGCGATCGAGCCATGACGATGGAATCCCGGCGCCGAGGACGAGGGCGTCGTCCTCTTCGCGTTCGTAGGCAAGCATGTCGATGAAGGAGCGGACGAAGTCGGAGCCGACCCAGAGGTGGGGAATGTCGCCGAGGTAGGTGGGGCTTCGGTAATCCTGCGCCACGACCTCGGCCCATTGTTTCCAGTCGCGCGGGCGGCGGTCGTCGAGGAAAAAGGCCAGGAGGCGCTGGGCGCGATCGCGCCAGCCGAGGTGGATGAATGTGCCGACCTGGCGTAGCTCGTAGGGCGTGTAATCCTTCCACGGGCGGCGGCCTTCCATGCGCGCCAGCGACTCGTCCCATGCGCGAGTGAACTCGTGGATGACGGCGTCGTGCGGCAGGTTGGCCAGATCGCCGCCCGGCTCGATGCCGATCGTCGTCGATGTCGGATCGAAATCGCCGAGGTCCGCGCAGCCGGGGATGTAGTCGATGTGGTGGTGTTCGATGGCGCGCCGGATCGAGGCGTGGAAATCGTTCGCAAACTCGTCGCTACTCTTTGCGAATCGCGTGGTCGCGTCAAAGTGATCGAGTTGGGCGGCCAGCCATGCCGCGTCCTTGAGTCCGCGCAAGGCGAAAAAGTCATCCCAGAACGAATGCATCGGCTTGGCCGAATATCCTTCGTGGCTGATCGAAGGAGGAAGAAGACCGCGGAACTCGCCGGTCGTCTGGTGGCGCAGTGTATCGATGTACTCCGCCGCCTTCTCCACATGCGGCCACATCTCCCGCGCCAGCGAGCGATCGCCGGTCAGCCGCGCGTATTCAGCGACGAGATAGATGAACTCCCCATGGCTGTCGTGCTCATCGACCGGATCGGCGCCGCGCTTGTCGACGCAGCACGGAATCTTTCCGCTGGCGAACTGGTAGGGGGCGAACCAGCGGATGTAGTCGCGCACGTCGTCATCGAGGCCGAAGCGGAGGAGCATGGTCGACGCCAGCGAGCCGTCCCGGATCCAGCTGCGCCGGTAGTTGCGCGCGCCGCCTCGGATGGCCGGACCGTCGCGCCCGAGGAGGTTGTAGGCGATCGTGGCGCGAGCGGTGTCGACGAGATCGCGCGCGGCGGGAATGTCGATCTGGACGTGATCCACGATTTTCCGCCAGTAGGCGATGGCGGTTGCGCGTTGGTGGGTGACGTCGCGCGGGATTGTCTGCGTATCGTGCGCGTGCAGCGGGGTCGCAACGTCGATCAACTTCTCTTCGCCGGGGGCGAGGATTAGATCCCAATGCATGAATGCCGAGGCGTGGTTCGACGGAGCGCCGGCGTCCTCGCCGGCTGGCTTGGCGGCGTCCACGCCGCCGTCCAGGTTTGGGCGCCGAGACGGCGCCCTTCCAGCCGGCGGGACGCCAGCGCTCCCTATGTCCAGCAGCTCGCTGACATCGCCGCCGTCGAACGTCGATGTGGCGATCGACGATGGCTTCACCAGCGGAACGACGCGCATGTCGTCGACGTCGAATTCGGAACCATCCCACTTGATGGACCGAATCGGTGCCGTCAGTTCAGCGATATTCAATTCAAACCACGGCGGCGTGACACGCAGCGGCCGGATGGCGACGTAGAACTGCGCGTGCTCGGTTCGCGTGCTGGTGTTGCGCAGCCGGTAGCGCGCGTAACCGATCGGCGCGCTCGCGGTGCCCGCACCGAACGGCGCGATCTCCAGAGTGAACTTCGGGTGATGCCACGTCGTCGACGGCAGCGGCAGTGAATTCTGTTCCAGTGATTGCGAGGTCGACACGTCGGCCCACGACATCAACCGTCCATCGACGCGCACGAACGGCTCCAGCGTGAAGCCGGCCGGCGTCTCGATCGCGCCGTCTTCGGACAGCAGCGGCTTGGCCCCCTCATCGCGTTCGACTCCGAAGATCGTCCAGTAGGCCAGCTCGCCGGTCAGTCCACGCGGATAGCGGCCGCGCGGCGCATCGTGAGCCATGGCCTGGTAGGCGTTGATCATCCGATCGCCGAATCGCGGCGGCTCGATGGTGATCTCGCTGACGGAGTAACTGGCCGCGCCGCGAAGAAGGTTGAGCCGAACGTATCGCGCCGCCGCGTTCGGCGTCTGCAGGTAATCGCGTCCGCCGTTTCCGCCGCGAACCGATCGAACGACGTTCCACTCTTTGCCATCGACCGATGTCGCAACGTCGTAATCGGTCGCGTGATCGCCCCATTGCACGATCAACCCGCCGAATTCGCGCACGGTCCGGAAGTCGATCGTCAGCGATTGCGCGCCGCCGCCGGCCGAGCGCCACGATGTGTCCGCGCGTCCATCCATGGCCCGATCGGCCATCTGGCCGGGCTGCGAGCTCGACGCGGTGATGAACGGCATCGAAGTATCCGCCGGCAATTCATCGAACGAGATCCGATCGAGCCAGACGCTCCCTTTGCCGCCGGTCGCCGCGGTGACCGTCACCTCGATCGCAGCGATCCTGCTTAACACATGATTCGACGACGGCCCCCACGCAAACTCGATGTTCCGCTTGTCGGCGATCACCTCGGCCCAATCGCGCGGAAACTCCCACGCCACACGCCGCACCCACCAGACGTTCTCCCCAGACGGATCGATGAACTTGATCTCCAGCGTGTTCGGCGGCGTCTCCCCGCGGACGCGAAACGCAAACCGATAGTTCTCCGGCAGATCGATATCCACTTTCCGCCGCGCCGCGGCCCATCCACCATGGCCTCGAAAATCGAAATCCGTCCGCATCGCGCCGTGATCCTCGGCGAGATTGAGCGACACGCCGTCCGAGGGAGCCGCAGTCCATTTGGAGACATCGTCGAGATCGTCGATGACGCCGGCGGGGAGGGTGGCGGCAAGAAGAAAGACAGCGATGGCGAGCGACAAGCGCATTGGCGAAGTGTAGACGGAGCGCTGGCGTCTCGCCGCCGAGGGTATGGGCGCCGAGACGGCGCCCCGCCAGCCGGCGCGGACGCCTGCGCTCCGGTACACTGCACCCGTCCAATGTCCGGCCAATCCGAGAAGGTCCCTGCCTACTCCTGGTACGCGCTCGCCGTCCTCACCGCGGTCTACGTCCTCAATTTTCTCGACCGCACGCTGATCTACATCCTCTTCACGCCGATCAAAGCGGAGCTGCACTTCACCGATTTGCAGCTCGCGCTCCTCGGCACCACCTCCTTCGTCATCTTTTACACGCTCCTCGGCGTGCCGTTCGGAATGCTGGCCGATCGCACCAAACGCAAGGTCATCATCGGCATCGGCCTGGCGGTGTGGAGCCTCTTCTCCGGCCTCACCGGATTCGCCAGCAGCTTCTGGACTATTTTTTTATGCAGAGTCATGGTTGGCGTTGGAGAGGCCACGCTCGGTCCTGCCGCGCTGTCACTTCTCAGCGATTACTTCCCGACGCGGATGCGCGCCACGGTGCAGTCGATCTACTCCTCGGGCATCGCCATCGGCGGCGGCCTGGCCTTCTTTCTCGGCGGATGGATCGGACAGACGCACGGCTGGCGATGGGCGTTCTACCTGCTCGGATTCCCGGGCCTGATCCTGGCCGCGCTGGTGTTCCTCCTGCGCGAAGAGCCGCGCGGGCGGACCGAATCGCCGGCCGCGCTCACCACCGGCGGCAATGCCAGACAGCTCTTCCGCTCCAGGCCCCTGCTCCTCCTCTACGCCGGCTACGCGCTCTTCGCGCTCTCCTCCAACAACCTCGGCATCTGGGGCGCGGCATTCTTTGTGCGCGTACACCACGTCAGCCTGCTCACGGTCGGCATCGCGGCCGGCATTCTCTCCATCGCTGTCGGAATCCCGGCCATGATCTTCAGCGGCTTCCATTCCGACAAATTCAGCCGCCGCTTCGCCGGCGGACGGATGGCCTTCACCGCCTACGCCGCCGCGCTCTCAGTCCCGCTCTGGCTGGTGGTTCTCTTCGCCAACAACCTCACCATCGTCGTCATCGTCAACGTCGTTCTCTACGGACTGGCCTTGATGTGGGTCGGTCCCGCAACCGCGGATGTCCACGATCTGGCCGGCCCGAAACTGCGCGGCCTGGCCATCGGCATCTTCTTCTCCATCGTCAACATCGTCGCCTACGGCCTCGGCGGCCCGCTCATCGGCCGCCTCAGCGACACGCTCGGCGTGGCGAAGAATCCGGATCAGATGCGCCTGTCGCTGCTGGTCTGTCCGATCGCGTGCGCGTTGGGGGCGGTGCTGCTTTGGATGGGGAGTCGCTCCAGGCGCAACCTGTCATCGTGAGCCGCCGGAGCCGCGTAATCGCGTAGCGATGGAGCGGCGCAGGACGGTCGAACGACCCCCTCATTGAACCCCGGGTCGGGCGGTGGCCGGGCGTCGTTCGACCGTCCTCAGCCCCTCCGGGGCATCGGCGGCTCACGATGACAGCGTTGGTTCAGCGCAACTACCGAGGCGCGCTGCCGTATAGCCCACTAACGAGGAGAGTCCATGCGCCGTCGCACCAAGATCATCATCATCGTAGTCGTCGTTCTGGCCCTTGCCGGAATCGTGACGGCCAGTATCATCGCGCAGCGAGGCAACGACGGCACGCCGGTCACCTTCGGCAAAGTGCAGCGGCAGGATCTGACCAGCAAGGTCTCCGCGAACGGGCGCATCGACGCCAAGCGCAAGGTCGACCTCTCCGCCAACGTGATGGGGCAGGTGGTCAACCTGGCCGTGCGCGAAGGCGACGTGGTGAAGAAGGACGACTTCCTCCTCCAGATCGATCAGAAGCAGCTCGCCGCCACCGCCCGCAGCGCCGACGCCGCACTGCAGGCGGTCTTCTCCGATCGCGATGCCGCGAAGGCGATGGCCGTCGCCGCGGAGCAGGACTACCAGCGCGCACTCAGGAACTACGAGCAGAAAATCAGTCCGCGCGCCGATCTCGATCGTGCGCAAAGCTCCCGCGACTCCGCGCGCGCCAACGTGGCCGCGCTGGAGCAGCGCATCAGCCAGGCCCGCGAGAACCTCAACGCCGCGCGCGACACGCTGCAGAAGACCACCATGCGCGCGCCGATGGCTGGCATCGTCACCGCGCTGCCGGTCGAAGAAGGCGAAGTGGCTGTCATCGGTACGATGAACAACGCCGGCACGGTGCTGATGACCATCGCCGACATGAGCGTGGTCGAAGCGGTGATGGAGGTCGACGAGACCGACGTCCCCTCGGTAAAAGTCGGCCAGCGCGCCACCGTCACCATCGACGCCTATCCGAACAAGACCTTTCCGGGGCTGGTGACCGAGGTGGCCTCGAGTCCCATCAAGGTCAACGGCCTCTCTACTGGCGGCACACAGGCGGTGAACTTCGAGGTCAAGATTCAGGTAGAGAATCCTCCGCCCGGCGTGCGTCCTGGTTTCTCCGCCTCGGCGGACATCGTCACCGGCACGCGCTCGAAAGCGCTGGCCATTCCCATCCAGGCGCTGGTCGTGCGCGAGAAACCGGGCAGCACGCCCGGCAAGCCCCAGGATGAAGAAGGCGTCTTCGTCGTCCGCAACGGCGCCGTCAAATTCGAAAAAGTCTCCTCCGGCCTCTCCGGCGACAGCCAGATCGAGATCCTCAACGGCGTCAAAGAGGGCGAGCAGATTGTCACCGGCCCATTCCGCGCGTTGCGAGAGATCAAGGATGGATCGAAGGTGAAGGAGCAGAAGGAGCCGGAGAAGAAGGATGGGAAGGGGTGAGTAGTGGACCAGTGGCTAGTGGTCAGTGGTCAGTGGATTAGTAGATCAGTCGGTCAGGCGCATTGGGCTCCTTCACCGACTAGTCAGCGAATCACGTGATCAACCAACCACAACCCACTGACCACTGACCACTGACCACTGAAAACTAGTCATGGAAACCCTCCGCATTGCCGCCACCGCGCTTGCTGCCAACAAGCTCCGCAGCTTTCTCACGCTGCTCGGCGTGATCATCGGCGTGATGACGGTCGTCTCGGTCGTCTCCATCATCTCGGGGCTCAACAACTACATCGCCGAGAAGGTCTTCACGCTCAATCCCGACGTCTACATCGTCACGCAGTTCGGGATCATTACCAGCCGCGAGCAATTTCTGGAGGCGGTGAAGCGGAAGAAGATCGACTGGGCCGATTACGAAGCAATCCGGCAGCGCTGTCACGACTGCGCCATGATCGGCGTCAACGAGAATTCGCGGCAGACGGTGAAGAGCGGTCCGCGGAAACTCAACCGCGTGCGGGTGCAGGGCGGCACGGCCAACATGGCCGAGATCAACAATCTCGATCTCGAGGCCGGCCGCTTTTTCACGCCCGCCGAGAACGCGCACTCCGATCCGGTCACCATCATCGGCACGGACGTTCGCGAGGAAGTCTTCGGCAAGCTCGATCCCCTCGGGCGAACTCTCTGGATCGGCGACCATCCCTTCCGCGTCATCGGCCTGCTGCAGAAACAAGGTTCGGTGCTCGGACGCAGCCAGGACAATCAGCTCTGGATTCCCATCAACGCCTTCCGGAAACAGTTCGGAATCCACAGCTCGCTCGACCTCTTCATCCGCGCGGAAGGCGGCGTGCCGGGGATTCAGCGCTCGATCGACAACGTGCGCACGATTCTGCGCGCCCGCAGGCGGACTGGCTTCCGCGCCGACGATCCGTTCGGAGTCGTTTCCGCCGAGGCGCTGCAGGCGCTCTGGAAGAGCATCTCCGCGGCCAGCTTCGCGGTGATGATCTTCATCTCCGGCATCTCCCTCGTCGTCGGCGGCATCGTCATCACCAACATCATGCTGGTCTCCGTCGTCGAACGAACCCGCGAGATCGGCATCCGCCGCGCCCTCGGTGCGCGCAAGCGCAACATCCAGCTCCAGTTTCTGACCGAGGCCATACTGCTCTCCCTCGGCGGCGGCATCGCCGGCGTCCTCCTCGGCGCCCTGATCAGCTTCGGCATCTCCGCCGCGTTTCCTCTGCCGACGCTGGTGACACCGGCCCTGATCATCAGTGGCCTCGCCATCGCCGTGATCACCGGCGTCGCGGCCGGATTTTTCCCAGCGATGCGAGCAGCGAACCTGCCGCCGATCGATGCGTTGAGGTCGGAGTGATGGTTGCTGAGTTGCTAGGTTGCCAAGTTGCTGAGTTGTCGGTTCTCGGTTGTCGGTTCTCGGCTGGCCAGAGTGTCAACCTGGTCGTCAGCAACCGAGCAACCCAGCAACTCAGCAACCCCTCCTCAAGGAGCCTCCATGCGCGTCCGTGACCACCTCCTCGCCGCCCGCGAAAACGTCCGCTTCGCCACCCGCGCGCTGACGGCGTACAAACTCCGCTCCGCGCTCACGGTGCTCGGCATCGTCATCGGTGTGACCACGGTCATCGCCATGGTCTCGATCATCGAAGGCTTCAACAACAACGTCACGCGCGATTTCCAGTCGTTCGGGGCCACGCTGGTGCAGTTCCAGAAATTCGATCCGCAATTCGGGCCGGGCAACAACGACGACTCGCAGCGGCTGCGCAAGAACCTGACCTTCGAAGATGCGCAGGCGCTCAAGCGCTCCTGCCCTTCGATGCTGGCCGTCTCGCCGGAGCGCTACTGGTTTTCCGGCAACGACAACGGCGCGCCCGACGTGATCTACAAAGGGAAAGAGGCCACGCCCGACACCATCGGCGGCGTGACGCAGGACTACTCCGTGGCCAACAACCACTTCGTCGCCGAGGGGAGATTCATCAGCGACGGCGACGTGCGCGCCAGCTCCGCGGTCATCGTCATCGGATCGAGCATCGCCGACACGCTCTTTCCGATGAGTGATCCCCTCGGCAAGGAAGTGACCATCAGCGGCCGCAAATTCAGCATCATCGGTGTGATGGAAAAGCAGGGCGCGACATTCTTCGAATCGACCGACTCCCACGTCTTCATCCCGCTGACCAGCTTCGACGCGCACTTCCCATCGATCAAGAAAAACATCGGCGTGAACATCGCCACCGTCCCGCGCCGGCCGGAGTGGGTCGAGCGCATCACCGAGGAGGGGACGGCCGTGCTGCGCGCGCGCCGCCATGTGCCGTTCAACAAGCCGAACGACTTCGGCCTCCTCACGCCCGACAAACTGATCGGCAACTTCCGCGCGATCACCGGCGGCATCACCCTGGCCATGCTCTTGATCTCATCGATCGCTCTATTGGTCGGCGGCGTCGGCGTGATGAACGTCATGCTCGTCTCCGTCACCGAGCGAACGCGCGAGATCGGCGTCCGCAAAGCCATCGGCGCTGTGCGCCGCGACATCGTCATGCAATTCCTCACCGAGGCCATGACCCTGTCCGGAGTCGGCGGCGCGATCGGCGTGGCGGTAGGAATGCTGATCGCGCTGGTCGTTCGCAAGATCAGCCCACTCTCCACCGCGACGCCGCTTTGGTCGATCGTCGTCGGCCTGGCCGTCTCGATCTCGATCGGGCTGTTCTTCGGGATCTACCCCGCGTACAAAGCGGCGCGGTTGGATCCGATCGACGCGCTACGGTACGAGTAGCGACGCAGCGTAGCGCCGGCAGCCCGCCGGCTGGACCGCCAGCGGCTCGCTGGCGGTTGTTCGTTTGCCGCCGAGCCGGCGGCGGTACAGCCGTCGAGCCGACGGCGCTACGCTTGGAACCCCGCGAACGAAACCCCGCCCACCCGTGTTCTTAGCTACATGAAGAACTCGTGGACCGGCGGCGAGGTGGCCGCCCAGCCTGATGGGGGGGAGCTGGCGGTGGCGGTACATCGCTGCGAGCCGGGGGCGTTCGAGCGGCTCATCGACCGGTTCGAGCGGCCCCTCTTCACCTACGCGCACGGCATCCTGCAAGATGCCTTCGATGCCCAGGAAGTGGTGCAGGACGCCATGATGCGCGCACACAAAGCGTTGACGCGGCAGTATGACGAGGCGCGCTGCGCGGCACTGTCATTAAGACCCTGGCTGTTCAAGACCGTGCGCAATCTCTGTCTCAACAAGCGCCGTTCGAAACGCAGTTCGCTCGAACAACCGCTGGAATCGTTCGACGACGGGCGGCTTGGGCCGTTCGTCACGCTGGAAGGCTCGGACCTGGAGCGGAAGGAAGAAGTTGAGCTGCTGCGTCGCGCCATGGCCCTGCTGCCGGTCGACGCGCGGGAGCTCATCGTCCTGCGGTTCATGGAAGAGATGTCGTACGCGGAGATCGCCAAGACGGTCGGATCGACCGAGGCCGCGCTCCGCGGGAAAGTGTTCCGGTCGCTCAAGTTGCTCAGGGACGCGCTGGAACAGAAGGGGGTGGCGTATGCAATGTAGAAACGTACTAACTCGGATTGATGCCCTGCGCACGCGCGAGCTGGCGCCGATCGAGAAGACGGCGGTGGAGCAGCACCTGCGCACCTGCCGCAGCTGCGACGAGTCGCAGGCGGACGTCGATCATCTCGCGCACGCCGTCAAGTCGCTGTCTCTCGTTCCGCCGGTGTCGTGCCGCGATGCGGTGAAGGAGAACATCGCCGATTCCTTCGACCGCGTCGACGGCGTATGGGTCGCCTTCGCCGGCGGCCGCATCCGCATGATCGCCGAAGCCGATTCGATCGACGACATCCGCCAGGCGTACGCAAAGAAATACGGCCGCGTCCTCGAACCGGCCACGATTCCGGCGGCGCTTCGTCGCCAGGTCCTCGCTGCCATGGGTGGAGAGGGAGTTGATTCGCCGAAGGTCGACCTCGACGCGGCGAACGATCTGGAGCACGACGTTCTCCAGACCCTGACCCGCATTCCGCGCGGCGAGGTGCGCACCTACGCCTGGGTGGCGCGCCAGGCCGGCCGTCCGCGCGCCGTCCGCGCCGTGGCCAACGTCATCGCCCGCAACGCCGTGCCGTACGTGGTGCCGTGCCGCCGCGTGGTGCCGTCGTCCGGCGGCATCGGCAACTACATCTTCGGCAGCGCCACGAAACGCGCGCTGCTGGAGCGCGAGGGCGTCGACGTCGACCAGCTCGATGCGCTGGCGAAGGAGCACATTCGCTACATCGGCTCCCGGACGACGCACATCTTCTGCTTCCCCACCTGCCGCGACGCCAAGCGGATCCAGGAGAAGAACCGCATCCCGTTCCGCGACTCCGACGATGCGATGGAAAACGGATACCGCCCATGCCGCCACTGCCAGCCGGTGGCGGCATGAGCGCGGTCGCGGTCAGTGGTTGCCGAGTTGCCAGGTTGCCCGGTTGCCGTGCAAATGGCTTTGGTTTCGGCAACTCGGAAACCGGGCAACTTGGCAACCGAATCTGGAGGAATTGATGACCGCTTTGGCCTTTGACTTTTTCACCGCGAGACCCCGCAACCGCGAGACCGCCGAACCCCAAGTACACGCGATCTCCCTCCCCGCGAAAACCTTCACCGGCGATTTTTGGTTCACCCACCGCACCGACGACCGCCTCTGGTTCGCCCTCGGCGACGTTGCCGGCAAAGGGCTGCCGGCCGCGATCGTGATGGCGATGATCCAGGAGGAGCTCGAGCATCGCATTACCTCGTGCGCCACCGCCGGCTGCGATCCCGCCACGACCATGCATCGCCTCGACCAGTTCCTCAAACCGCTCCTCCCCTCGAACCGCTTCGCCACCGCCGTCATCGGCTGGCTCGACGACGACGGCTCGCTCACGCTCGTCAATGCCGGCCACTGCCCGCCGATGATCGTCCGCGCCGATGGCAGCATCGAGGAGATCAACTCCACCGGCCCGGTAGTCGGTATCGTCCCCAACTCCCGCTGGACCTCGACGACGATCGTGCTCGATCCCGACGATCTCCTCGTCCTCTACAGCGACGGTGTCATCGAATCGCCATCCCCCGCCGGCCGCGACTTCGGCACCGAGGGAATCGTGCAAGCGCTGCCCGGTTCGTCGTGTCCACGAACGGTTGCTGCCGCCATCGTCGATGCCGCCACCCACCACGCGGGCGCCACCGCGCAGTACGACGACCTCACGGTGATGGTGATCGAAGCGTGAGGGGGAGTAGCTTGCCGTGACTTGAGCTCCGAACGGCAGGGTCACGGTCGCATTCGGCCTAATCAGGTGGAAAGCTCGCTAATCGGTTCCATAACCTCAAACAGATTCACATGGCCTTGAAATCAGACCAGATCATGCCGATCATTCCTGCCTTCTTTCTCCTCCCTCTTCGCATCCTGCGATAGCCGAAATGAGGTGACACCTATAGAAATCGTAAAGCTCCCGAACGATACTGTGAACCATGTTAAAAAGGCTTGATCGGTTTTAATCTTGAACAGAAGACATCCAATTACCATTACAACCGCAGCTAGCCCCGACAGTGTCATTGCCTGTCGGACTAATGGTTGTTTCAGCGCCATGTAGAAGTGTGCGAGACGCCGTCGGGTGGCAGTCGACTTCTGTTTGTTCCGATCGGCGGCTACGATTGCGGCGCGGCCGATGCGAGCGAATGCCTTTAAATGTTGAAACTCTAAATCCATCGATGATTTGAAGTCCGAATCAGGATCGTCGGCAGGTTCGCGATCTACCACGGATGCGTAGTAATCTGCGAGATGCTCTAAGGCCAGCCGGTACAGTGATAGGTCTGCCTTTCGAATTAGTGACTCAAGAAGGGCAACCGGAACTTCTTGAAGAGCGCGAACGATTTCGCTGATTTCTTGTGGTACGAATGAGGGTTTTAGCCATTGATATTGGGGGCGTATGTACCAATCGAAGTGCAGTGGTGAGGGAATGTCGAAAGCCTCTGTCTCTTCGAGCGTCGAAATTAGATGCTTTGCTGTTGGCTGGTTTGGCAATTGCGAAGGGACTGACAAGGCATCGATAATATCGGCGACGTCCGCGGCGGCTTCCTCTAACGAGGTTAACCTCGGTGCCCCGAGCGGTCGCTGTGCCCAGCCACCGACTTGTAGGGCGAGGCCAAGTACGCCTAGAACGTGATACCCCCAGTAGAAGATTGCAACATATATCGCGAGCTGCTCTAGTCCTTTCTTGGCTAAAAGCGATTCGAGGTTATGCAGCCGGAATTTGTAGAAAACGGTATTGAGAAGATAAGTAACTATTTCGGGTGGTACTCCAGGTATACCGAATCGCCATATTACGAACCAGCCACCGAAAAGTAGGATGGCTGATAGAATCCAACCAAGGCGATAGCGCCGTCGAACAGTTGCTCGTTGAGCTTTCAGTTCACGAAGCCGAACTGGTATCGCCGATATCTTACGCATCTTGCGTCATCATATCGCTGGGCGAGTTCGTGTTGGATAGCGCTCGGTTTCATACTTCGGGAGGAGTGGCTGGCGCGCATTACGCCGTCCGCCCCACAAACCCCGCCGCCACCGGCACCCGCCGCCCGGCCAGCGCCATCGCCACCTCCATATCCGGTTCGGCGAGGGGACGGAGGAAGTCGCCTTCCATCATTGAAACGGCGATTCCGTCGCGGTAGGCGATTCTGGTTCCTGCGATGGCGCGGATGCGGTCGGTGGTGGTTAGGATGCCGATGAGGTTTAGGGGATCGCAGGCGCTGATGACGGTGAGGTGGGCGTCGGGTGGGGTGCGGCGGATCTCGCGGAGTTTTTCGACGGCTTCGGGGAGGGCGAATTGTTCGCCGGACATGCCGGTGACGAAGCGGCCGCCGCGGATTTCGCCTCTCGCTTCGAGTCGGCGGTAGACGCGGGCCAGTTCGCGCCAGGGGGCGGCGTTTGGTTCGCGCGTCAATAGGCGGCGGAAGATGACGCCGTATCTTCTCAGCAACGCTCGGGCTTGCGTCTCGACGGCTTGTTCGTGATCGATGTCGTTCGTGAGGAGCGACCAGCGGCCGGCGCGTTCGGGTTTACGGCCGATGAAACCGTCCGAGGTGATCAGGCCGGCGTTTACGAGTTCACCGATTCCTTCGGTAAGGGCTTCCTGGTTGTCGCCCAAGTCGCGGGTGAAGGAGGCGCCGCGGGTGCGGAGCGTGTCGAGGATCTGTTGGGCGGGCTCGCTCAGCGTCGTGGTGGTTTCTGTGAGCCAGGCGGCGACGTGCGGGCGGGGGAAGAGAGCGACGCCGGTGGTGAGGCGCGCCCAGCCGATTTCGCCGGTGAAGCAGAGGGTGTCGAGGAGCGACGGCTCGTAGCGGTCGATGCGTTGCGGGAGGATGTGTTTCTCCCAGGCGTTGGCGGCGATCTCGAAGCCGTCGAGTTGTCGGATGACTTCATGCAGGCCGTCGATGCTGGTGAGTCTCGACGATGGTGTGACGTGCTGCCAGGCGAAGAGGAAGCGCATGAAGTCGGCGGCGGTGACGGGTTCGATCTCGGCGCGGAGTCTGTTCAGGGTGTAGCGGTGGATTCTGGCTAACAGCCTTCTATCGCACCATTCAACGGCGGTTTCACGCGGAGAGAAGGAGCCGCGGAGGATGGCGCCTTCGGATTCGAGTTTTAGGAGGGCGGCGTCGGCGTCTTTTGTGTCGATGCTCAGTGAGGTTGCAAGCTCGGTTGCTGTGGTGGGGCCGAGGAGGGACATGCGGCCGCGGATGATTTTGACCATGGCGTCTTCGCGTTGCCAGGTCTTGACTCGCGACGGCGGGGTGGCGATGTCGGGTTGGATGGTTGGATGGATGGCCAGGAACTCGGGGATTCTTTCGGCGGCGATCCAAGCACCACCAGGCACAGACAAGAGTGTCTGTGCCACATTGGTTCTGTGATGCTGGCAGGAGTTGAGGTTGAGGTTTATGTGGCACAGACACTCCTGTCTGTGCTGGATGAATGTGGCTCTTCGCGATGCAGCCAGCTCCGTGAACAACTGCGGCGCATCGACTTCTCCTTCGAGTAGGAAGCCGAACGTCAGCAACGCATCGTGCAGCTCGTCGGCATCGCGCGGATCGGGTCGTGCTTCGTCGCGGACTCGTTCGATGGCGTTGGGATCGAGGGCGCCGAGGTCGTTGGAGGTAGACCGGCGGGTCATGACGGCTTGCGTGCGGCGCTCCTCGAGCGGGGCGTCGTCGAGGAAGGCGTAGGGCTTGGCGTTGAGGATCTCGTGGGCCAGCGGCGACGGCTCGGTGGTGTCGCGGGCGATGCATTCGATCTCGCCGGCGTGGATGCGGGTGAGCACGCGGGCCAGGCCGTCGAAATCCATCGCTTCCTCGAGGCAGTCGCGGACGACTTGATTCACGAGCGGGTGATCGGGGAGCTCGCGATCGCCGGCCAGGTTCTCGGGGCAGGCGGCGGCGTCGGGGAAGACGGCGGCCATCAGGTCGTCGGCCATGGCGCGCTGCAGCGGCGGCGGGACTTTGCGTCCGCCGCGATTGCGGGGGATGGCCAGCGAGATGGTGGTGTTCCAGCGCCAGCGGGTCTGGAAGACCGGCGCGGCGAGCATGGCCTGCACCAGGACGTCGCGGGCGGTGGCGGGATGGAGATAGCGGAAGACGTCCGCGAGGGGGAAGGAGTGCTGCGGTCCGAGCGACAGCAGGATGGCATCTTCCGTCGCCGCGGCCTGGAGCTCGAAGTTGAACTGGCGGCAGAAGCGTTTCCGGAGCGCGAGCCCCCACGCTTTGTTGATGCGGCTGCCGAAGGGGGCGTGGAGGATGAGCTGCATGCCGCCGGATTCGTCGAAGAAGCGTTCGAGGATGATGGTGTCCTGGGTGGGGAGGGCGCCGAGGGCGTGTTGGGCGTCCGCGAGGTAGGTGACGATTTCGTGGGCGGCGGTTTGGGGGAGGCCGGTTTCGTTGATGAGCCAGGTTTCGGCGGGGTGTGGGGCGTGGGGGGTGTGGTGTGGGAGCGGGTCGGCCGGTTCAGGTGCTGTGCTTGCCGAGAGCTGCGCGGTGTCGAAAGCCCCCTCATCCGCCTTCGGCACCTTCTCCCCCTCGGGGGAGAAGGACTCTCGATTTAAAGGGCTTGTGAAGTGGTCAGTGGCAAGCTCTTGTTCGCTCCCACTCCCCACCCCCCACGCCCCACTCCCGCGCAGCACTTGCGCGAGGTCGTGTCGCAGATCGCTCACCGCCTTCGACAACTCGTCGCTCCTAGCTGGCGCTTCACCCAGCCAGAACGGGATGGTCGGCGGGGCGCCTTTGGCGTCGGCGACGCGGACGGTGCCGCTGATGACTTGCGTGATGAGCCAGGAGGCGTTGCCGAGCTGGAAGATGTCGCCGGCGTTGCTTTCGATGGCGAAATCTTCGTTGAGGGTGCCTACCACGGTGTCGTCCGGCTCCAGCACCACCTTGTAATCGGCAACCTCGGGGATCGCTCCGCCGGAGGTGATGGCCAGCATGCGTGCGCCGCGACGTCCGCGGACGCGGCGGTTGACTTCGTCGCGATGCACGAGCGCTCCGCGGCGGCCTCGCTTGGTTGCGAATCCCTCGGCGACCATGGCCAGCACTTCGTCAAAGTCTTTCCGCGTGAGATCGCGATACGGCCAGGCGCGCGACATCAGCGCGAACAGCTCGTCCTCACCGTAATCGTCGCAGGAGGTCTCGGCGACGATCTGCTGCGCCAGGACGTCGAGCGGCGCGTCGTGGGTGACGATGCGATCGAGCGCTCCGCGGCGGACTTCGCGCATCAGGGCGGCGCATTCGATGAGGTCATCGCGCGAGATGGGGAAGAGGCGGCCTTTCGGCAGCCCGGAGACGGTGTGGCCGGAGCGGCCGACGCGCTGGAGCAGCGTGGCGATGCGATGCGGCGAGGCGATCTGGCAGACGAGATCGACGTGGCCGATGTCGATGCCGAGCTCCAGGGATGCGGTGGCGACGAGTGCTTTCAGTTGTCCGTTTTTCAGACGCGATTCGGCATCGAGGCGCTTTTCCTTCGAAAGGCTGCCGTGGTGCGCGGTGACAGCGTCGTCGCCGAGTCGGTCGCTGAGGTGGCGGGCCACGCGCTCGGCCATGCGGCGGGTGTTGACGAAGATGAGCGTGGTCTTGTGCTCGCCGATCAGCTGCGTGAGGCGGTTGTAGTAGTCCTCCCACACCTCGTTGGACATGACCGTTTCGACCTCGGAGCGAGGGATTTCGATGGCCAGGTCGATGGCGCGTTTGTGGCCTTCGTCGATGATGGTGACGGGCGCATTGGCAGCGAGATACTTGGCCACCTCCTCGATCGGCTTCTGCGTTGCGGAGAGCCCGAGGCGGAGCAGCGGCTGCTCCGCGACCTCCTGCAGACGCTCCAGCGTGATGGCCAGGTGCGCGCCGCGGCGGGTGCCGATGACGGCGTGGATCTCGTCGACGATGACGATGCGCGCGGTGCGAAGCATTTCGCGGCTGCGCTCGGCGGTGAGGAGGAGGTAGAGCGATTCGGGCGTGGTGACCAGGATGTGCGGCGGCTTGCGCAGCATGGCCGCGCGCTCGGAGGAGGTGGTGTCGCCAGTTCTGACCGCTGCGGTGATTCGCGGAGCTTCCAGTCCCATCTCATCTGCAATTTGCCGTATCCCGCGGCGCGGCTCGGCGAGGTTCTTGTGGATGTCGGCGCTGAGCGCTTTGAGCGGGGAGATGTAGACGACGCGGACTTCATCAGGCAGCGGAGCCGTCAGCCCTTCGACGTAGAGATCGTCGAGCGCGGTGAGGAACGCCGCCAGCGTTTTGCCGGAGCCGGTCGGCGCGGCGATGAGCGTGTGTTTTCGTTCGCGGATCGCTTCCCATCCGCGCAGCTGGACGGGGGTGGGCGTACCGATGGCTTCGGAGAACCAGCGTTGGAGGACGGGGTGAAAGGGGGCGAGGGACATTTGGGGGAGGCAATTTTACAGGTTGACCCTGGGTACGAGCCAACTCCGCCCGCCGATCGCCACCGCCTCGGCATCAAACCCAAACAGTTCGCGCACAACCTCCGGCTGCATGACCTCGGACGGCGTGGCATCGCGGGCGAGCGTGCCTCGCTGCATGACCAGCATGCGATCGCTGTAAGCCGCGGCCCAGTTGAGGTCGTGCGTCGCGTAGACGACGGTGACGCCGGTGCGGTCGACGATGTCGCGGAGCAGGGCGGAGAACTGCTGGACGTGGGAGATGTCGAGCGAGGCCAGCGGCTCGTCGAGGAGGATGAGGCGCGGGCGGGCGGCCAGGACGCGGGCGAGGAAGACGCGCTTGCGCTCGCCGCCGCTCATCTCGTCGAGATAGCGGCGGCCGAGGTGGGCGGCATCGCAGACGGCGAGGGCCCGCTCGGCTTCGTCGTAGTCGGTGTCCTGCTCCCAGGCGAAACGGCCGAGGAATGGGGCGCGGCCGGAGACGACCACGTCGATGGCCAGCATCGAGAAGGTGGGATCGGGATCCTGCGGGAGGTAGGCCACCTGCTTGGCGTACTCCTTCGCCGGCCAGTCGCGAAGGCGTTTGCCATCGAAGGCGATCTCGCCCGCGTGCGGCGGGAGGACGCGGGCGATGAGTTTGAGCAGCGTCGATTTGCCCGATCCGTTCGGGCCGGTGAGGGCGATGAGCTGGTTGCGATCGAACGTCGTGGTGATCGTGTCGACCGCCTGCTCGCCTTCGTAGGCGAAGGAGACATTGCGCAGCTCCAGCATCAGCGGTTCCTCCGCAGCAGCGAGAGGAAAAACGGGACGCCGAGGACGGCGGTGAATGCGCCGATCGGAAGCTCGGACGAGGTGACCACGACGCGCGAGAGCAGATCGGCGAGAACGACCAGCACGCCGCCGCCGAGCGCGCAGAGCGGGAGGAGGAAGCGGAAGTCGCGGCGCCACATCATGCGGACGAGGTGCGGCACGAGCAGGCCGACGAATCCGATGATGCCGCTGACCGACACCGCTGCGCCGGTGACGATCGAGGCGGTGATGAAGCCGATCAGCTTCACGCGCTCGACGTTGACGCCGCGCGATTTCGCATCGTCTTCGCCGAAGGCCAGCATGCGCAGGTCGTTGCCGATCGTGGCCAGCGTGACCATGGAAATGATCAGCAGCACTGTCAGCAGGAGGACGTCGTTCCAGGTGGCGCCGAAAAGCGTACCCATCATCCAGCGCAGCGCCGCTGTCAAGTCGCTCTGCCGCGAGATGCCGAAGGAGATGAGGATCACTGCGGAGAAAAACGCGTTGAGCACGAGGCCGGAGAGGAGCAGGCGGGTAGGGTCGGTGTACTCACGACGCCGCGCCAGCAGGAACACCGCCGCCGTCGCGCCGCACGCGCCGGCGAAAGCGATGGCCGGCACGACGCCGGGAAGTCTGGCCAGTCCCGCCGCCGTGGCGATCGAGGCGCCGCAGGCTGCGCCGCCGGAGACGCCGAGGATGAAGGGATCGGCGAGCGGATTGCGGAGCAGCGTTTGGAACGTCACGCCCGCCACCGCCAGCGTTGCGCCGACCAGCGCCGCGAGCAGCGCACGCGGTAACCGGATGCCGATGAGGATCGCGCGCGCGGTGGCGTCGCCGGACAAAGCGGCGCGCCAGGAGACGTTGGTCGCGCCAGCCGATGAGGCGAGGATCAGCGCGATGGCGAGCAGCAGCGCCAGAAGCGCAATCGCGCTGGCGAGGCGCGGGTGGGGGTGGGCGGGGGACACGGTGCGCAGTCTAACGGAGCGCTGGCGTCGCGCCGGCTGGCCAGGCGTGCGTCTCGCCGCCTTTTTAGCCAGACACCAGCATTTTGCCAAGCGCCGCGGCGGCGAGGACGCGCGCCGAGCCAGCCGGCGCGACGCCAGCGCTCCGTTGCGGTTGGCTTATCAGCTGCGTTGCGCCGCTACTTCGTCTTCCTCGCGAACTCCGCATCGATTCCGTGGATGCGCATCGACACTAGTTTCTCCACCGGCACATTCGCGTAGCCGGCGCTCTTCAAGTCGCGGATGAAGCTGATCGAGACGCCGTGGATCTTCATCGACACCAGCTGGTCGGCGCTGACGTTTGTGTAGCCGAGGTCGCGGAGGTCGCGGACGTAATCGACCGAGGCGCCGTGGATGCGGAGGGCGACCAGGTTGTCGGATCCGAGGTCGCGGACGCCGAGCTCTTTCATCCCTTTGATGAACTCTGTGGAGACGCCGTGGATGCGGAAGGCAACCAGGTCGTCGGCGTCGGGCTGGTAGCCGAGGTCGCGGATGTCGTGGATGTACTGCGTGGTGGCGCCGTGGATGCGAAAGGCCACGAGCTTGTCGGCGTCGGGCTTGGAGCCGAGGGCGTTGATCTCGCGGACGAACTGCGGCGTGGCGCCGTGAATGCGGAACGCAATGTACTGATCGAGATCCTCGCGATAGCCGAGCGACTGCATCTCGCGGATGAACGAGGCTGAGACGTCGTGGATGGCCAGCGAGTAGAGCCGGTCGTCATCGAGTTCACTGGAGGCGACGCCGAGTCCTCGCAGCGTGGCGGCGTACGAAGCGTTCGGCTCGAAGACGAAGCGGCCGACGCCGTCGCCGTTGACGAAGTTGCCGGTGAAGTGGATCGACCCGGCGTCGCGCATGAGCCGGAAGTCGACCGGCGTGTCGTTGCGGGCATCGATCTGCGCCGCGGTCAGTCCGGTGAAGGCCGAGCGCTCGACGGGATGGCTATTGTGATTGTGATCGCTGACGAGGTCGATCTGCATCCGTCCGTCGTCGCGGGTGGTGAGACGCCAGGCGCCGTGCTGCGCGGCGCGGGCGGCGAAGGCGGCCAGGAAAAAGAAGAGAGCTAGGGCGAGGGAACGGCGCATGGTGGATCTCCTGGTTGCTGGGTTGCTGGGTTGCTGAGTTGCTGGGTTGCTGGGTTGTTGGGTTGCTGAGTTGCTGGGTTGCTGAGTTGCTGAGTTGCTGAGTTGCTGGGTTGCCAAGTTGCCAAGTTGCCAGGTTGCCAGGTTGCCGAGGTTTGCCGGTCGCCACGGTGCTTTACGGCAACCTAGCAACTCAGCAACCCAGCAACCCAGCAACCCAGCAACCAAACCTCACTTCACTTTGTACTTGGCCAGGTCGCGAATGAATTCGGCGTTCACGCCCATCGCCGCCATGCGGACCAGGTCCTTGACGGAGAGGTTGGTGTAGCCGGCGTCGTTGAGCGACTTGATGAACTCGGGGTTCACGCCCTGCGCGCGGAGCTCGACGAGCTCGTTCGGCGTCAGGTTGCGGTATCCGGCGTCGTTGAGCTGTTTGACGTACGCGGGCGAGACGCCCATGGCGCGCATCTCGGCGAGCTGCCTGGTGGTGAGGTTGCCGTAGCCGGCCGCGCGCATCTGCGCGGCGAATTCGCCGGTGACGCCGAGGGCGCGCAACTCGGTGACATTGCGGGCGCTGTCGAATTTGATCCCGGCGCTGCGAAGAGCGGCGATGTAATCAGGAGTCACGCCGACCGCTTTCATCTCGGCGATCTCGTCGAGCGAGAGCTCGCCGAGGCCGGCGGCGCGCATGGTGTCGATGTAGGCCGGAGTGACGCCCGCGGCGCGCAGCTCGATCAGATCGTCGACGGTGAGCTTGCCGCCTTCGCCGATGTGGCGGCGCTTGTGATGTCCATCGCCCGCGTCGGAATCGATGGCGAAGGCGCGCGCCATCCTCGGCGCGACCGCGACCATCGGACGGATCCGCGGCGAGATGGCGATGACCGGAGCGACATTGGCGGTGACACCATCCGCAATCCCATCGGCGACGCCGTCGGCGATTCCACCGGCGATGCCGCCAGCGATCCCGCCCGCAACGCCGGCCATGACCGCGCGCGGAGGCATCGGAGGAGCGGGCGGCGCCGCTTCGGCCGGCTCACCTTCCGAGTCGGAGTCGGCTTCCTCGGATTCCGTTTCTTCGTCGACCGCGTTTTCGGCTTTGACTTCGACCGTGGTCTGCGATGCCTGCGGCTTCGGAGTGGGCTGCGGATCGGCTTTCTGCTGCTGTCCGCGAAGCGGCAGCGATGGCGCGATGATGAGCGCCAGGAGAACGGTGAGTAGCGCGGCGCCGGCGACAAAGCGCGACGGGGCGTTGGGCGATTCGACGCGGGTACCGGCCAGGCGCCGGATGCGGCCGATGAGCGAGCCGCCGTTGGCGGCCACGAAGGCCTGGGCGTCTTCGACGCGCAGCTCTTCGAGGCGGGTGAGGGCGCGGGCATAGACGAGGGGTTTGCCGGAGACGGAGACGGCGACGTCATCGCAGCAGTGCTCGCGCTCGACGCGGATGCGGTGCGAGATCCACCAGACGGCCGGATGGTAGAAGAGCAGCGTCTCGACCACGGCCTGCATCAGATTGACGAAAAAGTCGTTGCGGCGGATGTGCGCCAGCTCGTGGGCCAGGATCATCTCCATCTGTTCTGTGGAGAGCCCGGTCAGCGTGGCCGCCGGCAGGAGGACGACGGGACGAAGCCAGCCGATCACGGTCGGGACTTCGACCGCTGCCGATTCGAGTAGCTGCACGGCGCGGCGCAGTTTGAGCGCATGCGCCAGACGGGCAGCCGCGCGCTGCCATTCCGGCGCGGCGTCGACGGCGTTCTTTCTGGCGATCGCGTGCGCGCGCAGCCATCCGAACAGCAGGCGGACGGAGAGCAGGAGCACGCCGGTCAGCCAGGCGAGAACGATCTGGGGTAGATGGGATTTGGTGAAGGTGGCAAGCGTGGCTAGCGGGGAGTTGGGCGTGGGGAGTGGGGTGTGGGAGACAGTCGGATCGGAGCTCAGGTCAGGGGCGGAGACAGGGGCTGCAGCGAGGTTGCTCCCACTCCCCACACCCAACTCCCCACTCCCGTCGTACACACGATACGCAGTGGCCGCGCCGAGGACCACGAGCAGCGCCAGGGCGCCGCAGGAGGCGAGGTAGCGGGCGTTGGCGCTCTGTTTGGAGAGCAGCGCCAGGGTCGCGGCGAGGATCGCGGCGACGAGCAGTCCCTGCCAGAGCAGATGGAGAAGAGCCCAGCCGATTGCCTGGGCAATCGTTGAACCGAGGAGTGTGCTGATTGCGTTCATCGCGATTCTCCTTCGAGGGTGTCGAGCAGCTCGCGGATGGCGTTCAGCTCGGCGGCATTTGCTTTTCTTCCGGAGAGAGCCTGCATGACCAGTTTGGTGGCCGAACCGCCGAAGGCGCGCTCGGCCAGATCGGCCAGCAGCTGCCGCTGCGTCTTCTGCTCGCCGTAGCGCGACTCATAAACGTGCGCGCGCTCGGTCTCGTCGCGGACGACGAGCCCCTTCTCGGTCATGATCTGGAGGAGCTTCAGGATGGTGGTGTAGCCGGTGGCGCCATCCTTGTTGAGCTGCTCGTGGACGTCGCGGACGGTGCTCGGTCCGCGCTCCCAAAGCACGCCCAGGATGGCCAGTTCGGCATCCGTCGGTCGTGGTGGTTGTCGGTCGGTCATGGTCATGTCCTCTTAGTACGCAGCCAATCATACGAAGTTTTTCGT
>Ga0157378_10000224_pt1 | contig 55272 bp, 47 predicted proteins | sample M65metaG_FD_115309 | JGI IMG/M metagenome (GOLD analysis project Ga0157378, IMG submission 115309) | Miscanthus rhizosphere microbial communities from Kellogg Biological Station, Michigan, USA - M6-5 metaG | ecosystem: Host-associated > Plants > Roots > Rhizosphere > Soil | place: USA: Michigan... | reverse complement strand
TGTCGCCCTTGGGGCCATTGGCGTTCTTGAGAACGCCCAGAACCTCAACATCCATCGGTTCCGGAGTAGTCCCTTGGAAGACGGTGTAGGCGAACCCGTGCATGCCGGCCGTGATCTTCTCGAGCGGAAAAGTGTTAACTGGCTTATTATCTTGCGCGAACGTCAGCGAGGAGAGTAGAAAACAGTACACTACTGATACGCCGAGAGCAGCTTTTCTCATTTTGCCCTCAGGACCCGGGAGGTCCCAAACCACTGGATTCCACTTCGTTTGTTGATTTTGCCCGCCGGGGAGGCCAGGCACGGACAAAACATCCCAATCACGAAGCCGTGCGTCTATACTAGCATGGGAGTTGCCGGAAAGGCCCCAATGTTTTCGATGGGTTGCATTCAGAAATTCATTCGCAGCGCACAATTGTGCGCACTATTCCTAATTTTTTCCATCGCGGTGTGGTTTACGTTCCCGTTACGCTTGGCCGCGCAGTCGGGGTCGGGCACAAACACCCAGCAGAACCCCAATCAACAGGATGCACCGCCCGAGGCGGGCGGCCCAAACAGCGACACCGGGCCGTACGCGATCCCCAAAAAAACTGAGGAACCGCCTCCACCTCCGGTCGAGCGGCCGAAAAAGGTCGAGGGCATGCCGGATTACTCCATCCATGTGGATGTGCCACTGGTGACGGTTCCGGTCATGGTCACGACCAAGGACGGCCAGTTCATTTCGAACCTAAAAAAAGAGAACTTCCGAGTTTTTGAGGACGGGACGCAGCAAACGATCAGCGACTTCCGGGTTGAGGAAGCACCGATCACGGCGGTGCTTCTGGTGGAATTCGCTTCTACGAATTACTACCTCATGTACGACACCCTGCAGGCGGCTTACATCTTTGCCAATACTCTCAAAAAAGAGGACTACGTGGCCGTCATTTCCTACGACATGAAACCCGACATCCTCGTCGATTTCACCCAGGACAAGAACGCGATTCAGGGGGCTCTCAATAGCTTGCGGATTCCGGGGTTTTCGGAAACGAACCTGTTTGACGCTCTTTACGACACGCTCGATCGCTTAGACCGCGTAGAAGGCCACAAGTACGTGGTCTTGATAAGCACCGGGATCGATACCTTCAGCAAACTCAAGCTTGATCAAATTCTTCAGAAGGTCAAAAAGACTCAAGACGTCACCATCTTTAGCATGAGCATAGGCTGGTACCTTCGCACCTATTGCGAAACGCACAACTGTACAGGCCTGAGCCACGGAATGGCCAGCTACGGCATGATGAATATTGATTGGTTGCAGGCCGACAATCAGTTGCAAACGTTCTCCAAAATGACTGGCGGACGTTTCTACCAGCCTCGCTTCACCGGCGACATGGTGGACGCCTTCCGAGACATAAGCCAGGACATCCGTCACGAATACACGATCGCCTACCATCCCAGCAACCCAAAGCTCGACGGCACCTACCGCAAGCTCAAGGTCGAAGTGACGGCCCCGGATGGCGGACCACTCAAGATGCGTGATCAAAAGGGCAAGGACGTGAAATATCAGGTCATCGCCCGCGAAGGGTATACGGCGAAGCACACGGTCGAGTAAATAACCCAAGATACCTGTGCCTTCAACCGGGCAGCTTCGACCCGGTTGATCTCGCTATGGATTAGGCGCCGTGCACAAGTCGATCGAGGAAGAAGAAAACTCCCGCTCCGAGTAAAACCACCATCGCCATCTTCACACCGGGTTCGCGGTTGACCTCGGGCATGAGGTCTGAGGCGGCGACGTAAATCGTCACTCCGCCGGCAAGTGGCAGGCCGATTCCAATATGCTCGCGCAGCGCTGCCATGCTGAGGACACCAGCAAGCGTGGCGCCGCCCAGTAGCACCGATGCTCCCCAGGCGATCCGCTTGCTTTGTCCGCTAGCCAGCATCACAGAAGCGACCGTGAACCCCTCGGGAATTTTGTGCAGGAACACGGCCAGGAAGATCACCCATCCCAGCCAACTGGAAACGATGAACCCGGAGGCAATGGCAATTCCGTCGAAGAAGGTGTGGATCACGAGACCGAACAGAACCGAAAATCCCTTGTGCCTGGCTACGAATTCGTCCGCATGGGTCTCCTCGCCGAAGTGAAAGTGAGGCGTAATCGTATGTTCGAAAAAGTGAATGATGAGGTAGCCCCCTAGCACTAGCAAGGCGGCACGGTTCCCCCCAAGTTTCAAGCTTTCGGGCACAATTTCCACGATCGAGGTAGCCAACATGAAGCCGGCTCCCAGGGCAACAAAGTACTTCAGGTAGGAGCGGTCCCAGTGCTTCTGGACGATGATCGTGCCGCCGAAAATATTCGCGGCCGCTGCTGTTAGACCGAGCAACAGGCTGAGGAGAATGGGATGCATCGTGGGAGCGGAGAATGATAACAGCTTTGAGCCATCAGCCGTCAGCCCCCTTCGCTGCCAAGCGGCCGAGGGCTGCCCCTCTGTGCAAAACGCACCAACTTTTATCTATCTATCTCTATGCAAGTAAAGTTATAGTGAAGAAGCTCTGCGGTTTCCTCGACAACTGACCGGTTGATGGCGAAAAGAGGTTCTGCCACCATCCAGGAAGAGTTGTACTCTACGCCCGACGAACCGGCGCGCGAAGAATTGGACGACGCCCGCCTGCTCGACTTGGACGCAGAGAAGGAATCCCCATTCCTGCGCGTACAAAAACGCGTTCCTGCCCGGCGTAGCCCGTTACCGAAGAAAACCGCGACAAAGATATTGTGGGCAGTGGGCGTCATCGCCGCCGCCGCCGTGTTTTGTGTCGGCGCAACCCTTGTCTATCACTACGGCCAGCACTCCTGGCGCTTCCGACTGAATTCGAGCGACGACATCGAAATGAGCGGCCTGAGCAACGTGACCCGCTCTCAGATCATGGAAGTCATGGGGGGCGACATTGGTCGCAACGTCTTTTTCATTCCGCTCGACCAGCGTCAAAAACAGCTGGAGCAGATTCCCTGGATCGAGTCAGCCAGCGTAATGCGGTTCGCGCCCGACCGAATCCAGATCGAAATCAAGGAACGCACTCCGGTCGCCTTTGCGCAGATCGGGTCGAAGATCATGCTTGCCGATGCAGGCGGAGTGCTGATGGACCTCTCCAGCAAGAAGAAATACTCGTTCCCCGTCATTCTGGGCATGAGTTCCAGCCAGCCACTCTCGACCCGTGCGGCGCAAATGAAGATCTACAACCAACTGGTGCGTCAGCTTGATTCCGGAGGGGCGCGCTACTCGCAAGAGTTGAGCGAAGCCGACCTTTCTGATCCTGAGGATGTGAAGGTCCTGACCAACGATCCTGACGGGGAAGTTCTGGTTCATCTCGGCTCGTCCAGCTACTTGGATCGTTACAAGGTTTATGTTGGACATCTGCGGGAATGGCGGCAGCAGTTCCCGAGACTTGAGTCCGTGGACCTCCGATACGACCGCCAGATCATCGTGAATCCAGATCTGCACGGAACTCCCGTCCAACCGGCGCTCTCGGCAAAAACGTTAAAGGCCGCCCTCGCCGCCGGCGTGAAGCCGGCAGTCCTGGTTCAGCATGAGCCTGCCAAGGCAAAAGCGAATCCGGAAGCACCCCACACGACAAAAACCGCCAAGACCGTCGTTCCCGCGAAGAGTCCCATCAAGACCTCGGCGCACCTGTCGGCCCAGCACCTGTCGGCCCATCCGCATGGGGCGGCGCACAAGCCGGCCTTACAAGCACCGGCAAAGAAACCCAAGCCCATGCCTAGCAAGCCTCATGGAAGCTCAAGCGCCTCGGCTGTTCGTTGGGGTACCACTCGACACGTAACTTCAAATGGGTCCGGAAAACCTAGCCCGGCCATCGCGAAAGGACAGGATAGCCGTTAATGCCCAGGCCGACCGAGCATTTCTTGACCGCTATCGACGTAGGCAGCGCGAAGACCTGCGTTCTTGTCGTGGAAATCACGGAGAACGGATTGCGCTACCGCGGACATGGCCTGGCAGAGTCGCGCGGTTCGCGCAAGGGCATCATTGTCGATCTCGATAAGTCCGTGGCCTCGATTCAGAAGGCGGTCGAGCGCGCCGAGGACGCTGCCGGAATTCCGGTTGAGCACGCCACCCTAGGGGTTGCCGGTGCGCACGTGCGCGGCATCAACACCCATGGCGGACTCGTATTCAGCCGCTCTCGCGAGATCGGGCGCGAGGAAATTCGCCAGGCCGTCGAGAAAGCAAAGAATATTCCTCTGCCCCCCGACCGCGAAGTTCTGCACCTGCTTCCGCAAGAATTCATCCTCGACGAGCAATCCGGTGTGCACGATCCTCTGGGCATGATCGCCACGCGTCTTGAAGTCCGCGTGCACATGGTTACGGCCGCGACCTCGGCCACACAGAACGTGGTGACCGCCGTGAACCGCGCCGGGGTTCATGTCGATGACACCGTCTTTGAACCGCTCGGCTGCGCCGACGCCGTGCTCCGCTCAGACGAGCGCGAACTCGGGATCTGCCTGGTCGATGTCGGAGCGGGATCAACAGGCGTGCTGGTAATTCAGGAAGGCGCTGTCGCACATAGCGCCGTGCTGCCGGTTGGCGGCGATCACTTCACCAGTGATCTTTCGGTTGGTCTATGCACGCCCATCGTTGAGGCAGAAAAAATCAAGAAGGCTTTCGGCAACACCGTAGTGACCCTCATTCCTGAAGGAAACGAGGTCGAAGTTCCCTCGGTCGGAGACCGCCCCTCGCGTCTGGTTTCGCAGCGCATGGTGGGAGAGATTCTCGAGCCTCGAGCCCGTGAACTCTTCGAGATGTTACGGGAGAATCTGCGGCATTCCGGAATGCTCGAGGTTTGCGCCGCTGGAATGGTGCTGAGCGGAGGGGGAGCGCGATTGCCGGGAATCATGGACGTCGCAGATTCGGTCATGCGCAAGCCGATCCGCATGGCCTGGCCCGTCCCCATCGCGAAGATGCCGTCGGCTTTGGCCGAACCCGAGTTCGCAACCGTGATCGGCATGGTGGCTTACAGCCATCGTGCCCGCACTGCCCGTGGCATTCAGGACGAGCGCTGGAGTTCGCGGTTGAAGGCCATGCTGGTAGGAAAGGGAGCCTAAGGTTTGAGGGGAGACGGTCCCTTGGGATGGCTTGCTGGCTGATGTTCGATTCACTTTGAGGTGATGTACATGAAAAAAGACTCCAATGAAATCCGCATTAACTACACAGACGATTCTCGCAACGACGCTCGCATCAAGGTGATCGGCATCGGAGGCGGAGGCGGCAATGCCGTCAACCGCATGATCGAGGCCGGCATGGACGGCATCGAGTTCATCGTTGCCAACACCGACCTGCAGGCGCTGCGCATGTCGCGCGCGCCCATGAAGATTCAGCTTGGCGTGAAGCTGACCAACGGCCTCGGAGCAGGCGCGAATCCTGAAGTCGGCCGCAAAGCCGCCCTAGAAGATTCCGACAAGATCATCGAAGCGCTCGAAGGTGCCGACATGGTGTTCGTCACCACTGGTCTCGGCGGCGGCACCGGTACGGGCGCGGCTCCCATTATCGCCTCCCTGGCCAGTGAAATGGGCGCGCTCACCGTGGCGGTGGTGACCAAACCATTCGCCTTTGAAGGCAAGCGCCGCATGCAGCAAGCCGAGCGCGGCATCGCCGAGCTCATGGATTCGGTTGACACCACCATCGTCATCCCCAACGAGAAGCTTCTTGCGGTCGCACAGGATGCGGGATTTTTCGAGTCCTTCCGCGTCGCCGACGACATTCTCCGCCAGGGCGTGCAGGGCATCTCCGATATCATCACCATCCCAGGCATCATCAACCGCGATTTCGCCGACGTAAAGGCGATCATGGCCCGCATGGGCTACGCGGTTATGGGCACGGCTACGGCCAACGGATCCCGTCGGGCCATTGAGGCTGCCCAAAAAGCCATCGCTTCGCCCCTGCTCGAAGCCGGAGCCATCGACGGGGCTCGAGGCATTCTGATCAACATCACCGGTTCGTCTTCGCTGAAGTTGGCTGAAGTGCAGGAGGCCTGCAGCATCATCCAGAATGCCGCCGACGAGAATGCCAACATCATCTTTGGCGCAGTGATGGACGAGAAGATGAAGGATGCGGTGAAGATTACGGTCATCGCAACCGGTTTCAAGGACGAAGAACGTCCCCGCCGCCGTCACGAGACCACCACCGGATTCACCGTCAACGCCGCTTCTGACGACTTCGACACTGTCTCCGAGCCGCCACCGATGGTGATGCAATCGCACCATGAGCCCGTCGCATCCGCTCCGGCGTCCAGCACATCGTTTGCCGGAACGCAAACGGTGGAAGCTTCCTCAACTTCACCCGATGTCATTGGGCTCGACGGCATGCGAGACGCGATGATCCGCAACTTTGAGCAGGCGGACCTCGACGTCCCAGCCTTCCTCCGCAAGCGGGGAGATACGATGTAGCACTCTTAAGTCTTGGATTGCCCGATATGGGCCCGGCCCCACCCTTTGCGCTGAGAGGGTGGGGATTCCTTTTTAGTGTGAACTGGCTGTTCTCTGTCCGACGGTCCTTACCACACTTCGCATCGTTCTTTTTCTGCCCGCATCATTGCCGACCCCGGCTTGCAGCTAAAGGCTTTGCCGAAGGCCGGCAGGTTTGAAATCGGGCCGATCACCCGGTACTTGGCGATCGGGTGCGGATCCCCCTGCACCATCTTCCTTTGCGTCTCGGGGCGAATTTCATCGCCGCGGAATTGCCCCCACGCCAGGAAGAACTGCTGATCAGGCGAAAAGCCGTCTAGGGTCGGTGCGGGATGCTGCTGCTTGGCTTTCTGGAACGCCAGATAGGCAATCTTCGCACCGGCAAGGTCCCCGATACTCTCGCCCAGCACCAGCTTGCCATTGTGGTGAATGCCGGGCTCGATGAAGTAATTGTCGAACTGGTGGGCGACACACATGGTACGTGCTTCGAACCGCTTCTCGTCGTCGGCCGTCCACCAGTTTTCTAGCTTTCCATCGGCGGCAAATTTCGCGCCCTGATCGTCAAACCCATGGCTGATCTCGTGGCCGATGACCACTCCAATGGCACCGTAGTTCACGGCATCAACAGCGTTTACGTCGAATGCAGGCGGCTGCAGGATCGCAGCCGGGAACACAATCTCGTTGAGCAGTGGATTGTAGTAGGCGTTCGAGGTGGGCGGCGTCATGCCCCACCGGCTGCGGTCTGTCGGCTTGCCTGCGAGGGCCCATGTATCCTGAACAACGTTCCACTTCGCAGCCGCCACCTGATTGGCCCAGAAAGAGTCTCGGCTGACCGGGATGCTGCTGTAGTCCTTCCACTTGTCGGGATAGCCAATCTTGACATTGATCGCCGCCAGTTTGGCCAAAGCCTTCTTCTTCGTGTCCGGCCCCATCCAGTCGAGGCCATTGATGGTGTCACGCATGGCAGAGAGGATGTTGCTCACCATTTCCACTGCTCGAGTCTTGGCTTCTGGGGGAAAGTACTTCTCTACATATTTTTGTCCCAAAGCCTCACCTAGCAGCTGATCGGTGGATTCGGCGCAACGCTTCCAGCGCGGTTTCAGCTCCTTGGCTCCGCTGAGATAGGCGCCGTAAAAGGCAAAGTTCTCGTCCACAAAAGACTTGGAGAGAACCTCTGCCTGGCCGTGCAATAGCTGCCACTTCAGGTAAGTCTTCCAATCCCCTAACGAAGTCTCATGCAGCTGGCGATCAACTTCCTGCATAAACTTTGGCTGGTCCACATTGAGGTCGGCTTGAGGCAGACCTGCGGCAGAAAGATATCGGTCCCAATCGAATGTGGGCGTGAGCTTTCTCAGATCGACAACGCTGATCTTGTGGTCGGTGTTCGCCGGATCGCGTAGGGCGACGTTATCCAGGGAGTTTTCCGCCAGGCTTTTCTCGACGGTGAACACGGTCTGCGCTGAGGATTTCGCCGCCGCATCGTCGTATCCGATCAGCTTGAACATGTTGGCCACGTGTACCAGGTATTTTTCGCGGGCTTCCTTGAACCGCTGTTCCGGTTTTAGGTAGTAATCACGATCTGGCAGTCCCAGCCCGGACGCGACGACATCCGCGATGGTGAACGAAGGATTGTGATTGTCGGGAGACGATACGGTTCCAAAAGGCGCAAAGATGCCCAATTCGTGCAGCTTAAGAATGACCCCTTGCAGATCCTGCTGGCTGCTAACGGCATCGATTTGTTTCAGCAGCGGCATCGCGGGGGTAAAGCCGAGCTCATCGACTTTCTTCTCATCCATGCAGGCGCCGTAGTAATCGCCGACGAGTTGATCTACAGTTCCCCGCTTCCAGTCGGTGCGGCTCGACACATCGTCCAAGATGGTCTTGAGCTGGTCTTTGGCATCCTCGCCGGCTTTCCAGCGACGGCTCCAGCGGTCCATATAGGAGGGGATGGGATTCTGCTTTCGCCACGTACCGTTCGAGTATTCGAAGAAATCGGTGCAAGGATCGGCCGTGCGGTCCAAGTCGCTCACGTAAATCCCACGTTGTTGGCCGTTCTGAGCAAAAGAAGAGGTTGAAACCACGGCGAGAAGCAGGACCCAGCAATAACGCATAGTCTCTCCTGGAAGGGGCAAGACATTCTTCCAATAACGGCTGGCCGAGTCAAACCCCGCGGGCGCAGTTGGGGAGGCGGCAAGACCCTGCCGAATCGGTCCGGACTCGCACTGCGTCATCAAGGGGCCCGCGTTCGATAAGCTTGATTGCGTCACGCTATAATCAAAGAGTCCCGTTTCGATTTCCACGACCCATTGGGGAGATGCGACGGGCCGATAGGAGCATCCATGGCCCTGGAGAAAACCGACAAGATCTGGCACAACGGCAAGCTCATTCGCTGGGAAGACGCGACCATTCACGTAATGTCGCACGTGGTCCACTACGGCTCCTCGGTATTCGAGGGAATCCGCTGTTACGCCCCGAACGGCAGCCCGGCGATTTTCCGGGCCGATGACCATATGCAGCGTTTGCTCGACTCGGCGAAGATCTACCGCATGGACGTCGGTTACACGCGAGACGCACTCGTGCGCGCGATGATTGATCTCATCGGCAAAAATGCTATCTGGCCCTGCTATGTCCGGCCGGTCATTTTCCGAGGCTACGGGGACGCCGGCGTTTCACCCAACAAATGTCCGGTCGAGACCTACATTGTGAACTACCCTTGGGGCAAGTATCTCACTCAGGATGACTCTGGCGTGGACGTCTGCGTTTCGTCTTGGACGCGCATTGCTCCCAACACACTTCCCGCGCTTGCCAAGTCCGGTGCGAACTACATGAACTCGCAGCTAATCCGCATGGAAGCCACCGCCAACGGCTACGTCGAGGGCATCGCGCTCGATACGAATGGCTACGTGAGCGAGGGGTCGGGCGAGAACGTGTTTGTGGTTCGAAATGGCGTCCTGCAAACCGCGCCCTTGGGGAACTCGGTGTTGCCGGGAATCACTCGCGATTCGGTTCTGAAGCTGGCCCGGGAACTCGGGATTCCGGTGCTCGAGGCAGGTATTCCGCGAGAGATGCTCTACATTGCCGACGAAGTTTTCTTCACCGGCACCGCGGCCGAACTCACGCCCATCCGCTCCGTGGACCGGATTACCGTGGGCGAGGGGAATGTGGGCCCGATTACCAGGACGCTGCAGCGCGAATTCTTCGCAATCGTTCAAGGCCAGAAGGCCGACCGATTCAACTGGCTCACCCCAGTACCGGTGGCGAGCAAGCAGCCGGTAGGGGTCTGACCGTCCTCAGTAGCTGGGCCGACAAGCAGGAACGGGCAACGGTTTCCTGCTATACTCCCGTGCGCAACTCAACTCAGGAGGGCGCACTATGCGTGTTGTTGCTTGCACACTACTACTGTTTCTTGCCGTGGGAATCGCTCTGACTCCGGCAATGGCCGAAGATACAATGGCGACGGCTTCCATGGCCAAAGCCAAATTCGGCAATCTTCCGGTTCTTCCCAAATGCGCCACGATTTCCGTGGCCAGCGGAGATCCCTCTAAAGGCGCCGCCACAATCATGGCGAAGGCAGCCTCAGGTTGCGTGATTCCGTGGCACTGGCACAGCGCCCGTGAGCAGCTGATGTTTGTCACTGGCACGGCAAAAGTCGACATGAAAGATGGAGCACCGGCCCGTCTGCACAGCGGTGACTACATCAATCTGCCGCCAAAGAATGTGCATCAGTTCACCTGCCTCGGTGCCTGCACTTTCTTCCTTGCAACCGACGGGGCCTTCGACATCCACTACGTCGATGCCAGCGGCAATGAAATGTCGCCGGAAGATGCTTTGAAGGCAAAACTTAAAGCTCCGGTAAAAAAGCCGGCTGCCAAAGAGGTGAAGTAGAATTTCCCCGCGCAGGCCCCCTCTTCTCGAGTCCGCGAAGAGGGGGTATCATTCGCTCCCTCGCCCTGGACTACGGGTTCAGGTTCTTGCGGGTTTGTCCGCAGCCGCATCGCTGGACGATCGGTTATGATTCAGCTTCAGACAAACTGATCGAATGAAGAAATCCGCCGTCCTCCTTCTCAGCTGTCCGGATCGTAAGGGCGTAGTCGCCCGTGTCTCGGGATTCATCTTCGAGCACGGTGGAAACATTCTGCACGCTGACGAGCACGGAGATCACGATTCCAATACGTTTCTGATGCGAGTGGAATTTGATCCCTCGGAGCTAATCGTCTCGCTCGGCGATTTCAGTTCACGGTTCGCACCCATTGCGAAAGAACTCGACCTTCACTGGCGGCTCGCTCTGTCCGACGTTCGCCCGCGCATGGCGATCTTCGTTTCAAAATACGATCACTGCCTGGTTGATCTGCTCTATCGGCACCAGAGTGGGGAACTCGCCTGCGAGGTTCCCTGCATCATTTCCAATCACCAAGACAGCCAGCGCATCGCCGACTTTTATCACATCCCGTTTTTCCTGGTGCCCATGGAGAAGGACACCAAGGCCGCGGCCGAGCAGCAGATTCTTGCCATGCTCGAGCGACACGGGGTGGATTTCATTGTCCTCGCACGCTACATGCAGATCCTCTCTGAGGCGTTTGTGAACGCTTACCCTCAGAAGATCATCAACATTCATCATTCGTTTCTGCCAGCCTTCGTGGGGGCCAAACCTTATCACCAGGCCTTTGAGCGCGGGGTCAAGATCATTGGTGCGACCAGCCACTATGTCACCAGCGTGCTTGACGACGGGCCCATCATTGAACAGGACGTGGTTCGCGTATCTCACCGGGAATCCATCGAGGACCTCATCCAGAAAGGGCGCGACCTCGAAAAGGTTGTCCTCTCGCGCGCCGTCCGCTGGCACATCGAAAACCGGGTGCTCGTCTACGGGAACAAGACGGTGGTGTTTGCGTAAGCAGCCTCACCGGTGGGGGGCGCACCAGCCTCGGGGCACAGCCTTGAAACCTATCTGCCTGGATTCTATGTGTCCCAGCGCTGGACGCTTTGCTCTCTTACTTAGGTAACTACCTCGTAATCCCTCGCCTCTGGCACTATTAATCGACCAACTCCGCGCTGAGGGGGGACTTTCATCTTTGGCTGAAGATCCCAAATGGGAACTAGCCATCCTGGCCACTGTGCAGGGCTTCTACGAGAAGCTCCTGCAGGATTCCGTCGAAGGCGAAGTGCCTGTCCCGGCGGGCCTGGAAACCGTTTCCCTCCATGGGGAAGCCGACGTAGGCGAGACCCTGGGCGCCATGCGCCGCTGGTTGCGTCTGCTGGATATGGCGATTTCTCCCGCCATGTTGCGGCGAGCCTTTAACGATGAAACCGACCCTGAGATCGCCGAGGCGATGCTTCGCTATTTCGTTCGCAAGAAGGACCACGTCGATTCCGACCGGGATAAGACCGACATCGTCTCAACCTTTCTCTATCGTCATCCCCGCGTTCCCGGGCAGTGGGAACAACGGGGTTACGGCCTCGACGGGTCGCTTCCTCTCTCGCCCTTTGAAATTGCACTCATCGAAATTCTTGCCGACTCCGACTTGCCCGCGCTTCCCGAAGAACACCTGCAAACCCTGCGCCGCTTCGATAGTCTCGAAGAGCAAGTGCTGCGTTTCCAGGACTTGAATGCCTTACTTGAGTCCGGCATCATCCAGACAGTCCGGCAGTTGAAGCAAACGCTCGATGAATCCTTCTTTCACCCCGGTGTCCTTGCCACCGTCGCCCCGTACAACGCGACTTTCGGGCAGAAATTCGACGATCTGTTCCGCGCCGCGGTGAAGGAAATCAAAGTCTTTTCCGACGAACTGGAAGAGCAGGGCGGCACGATTCTCGGCAGCGTCGATGGTTTGGACGTTACCGTCGACCACGTCAAGGCCATGGACGAGAACATGCTGCTTGGACTCGACTACGGCACGGCGCTTGAAAAATTCCGCCGAGTCTCCAAGCTCAAGCAGACCCTCGAGCAGAACCCTCCCATGAAGAAGGGCGGGAAAAGAACCGCTCCGGCAGTCAAGCCAGCTGTGAAAACCAGCAGCAACGTCGTTTTGGCGCGGCCTGTGATTAACGTCAAAGCCATGCGGAAGGCAGTTACGCCGCAGCAGGAAGCAGCCGAAGAAACCAAGCTGCTGAAGGTAGAAGAGTCGGTACGCATTTTTGTGCGGGTAGCCGATCCGAAGTTCCGCCAGGTCGTCCCCATGCGCTTCTTCAACCTCACCCTCACCCCGGCCGAAGCCGACGCTTACTGCGCCGACTTTTTGGAGGAGAAAAGCCTGCGCGCGGGAGTCGCCCGCGTGCTGTTGCGCTTGGTCGCGGTCACGGCGCGAATTATCACAGAACTAGAAGAACTCAAGCGCGCCCACAATTCGCCTTCCCTTTGGAAGCTGCACGCTGATTCCTTGATCACCCTGCTCGTACTCGGGGACAACGCGGCGGAGAACGGAAATCGGGTCGCCAATCTGGCTGGACAACGTGGGCACCGCCAGCAGGTGGAAGAGATTCAAACCTCACTCAAGAAGCTACGCGACTACTCCGGCATCGCTGAACGCACGCTCAGCGGCTCGGAAGCCAAAACCGCCGCCGCCGGCGACTGATCCGAATGGAATTCCGGAATGTCCAAGGAGGGAATCCTCCGTCGGACCGCAGAACCTCACTCGTACCGCAGCGCCTCTGCGGGCAAAATGCGCGCCGCCGACCACGAGGGATAGAGGGTCGCAATCAATGACGTGCTAATTGCGATGATCGCCACCCAAATTCCATCGAGCGCGCGCGGGGCGAACGGAACGTAGTTGATCGAGTAAACCTCAGGGGCAAGTGAGAACAAATGGTAATGCCCTCCTACCCAGGAGAGGACATATCCCAGCACCAGTCCGATGACCGTTCCCACGATTCCGATCAGCGCCCCTTGTGCGATGAAGATTTTCCGCACCTGCGATTTGCGTGTGCCCATCGACATCAGCACGGCGATATCGCGGTTCTTTTCCATCACCATCATGGTGAGCGAGATCAGAATGTTCAGCGCGGCGACGAAAACGATCAGGCCGACGGTGATAAAGGTGACCAGGCGCTCGAGCCTCAAAGCGTGGAAGATGGGCTTATTCTGCTCCATCCAGTTCGTCGTCTGAAATCCTGCGCCAGCGGCTTTCTCGAGTTCTTGCCCGATTTCGCTCGCCTTATAGATATCGTCAAGCTTGAACTCAAGGATCTGGACCACGTCTCCGGTGGCAAACAGCCTTTGAGCATCCGACAAACGCACGAATGACCAAGAAGAATCGTAGTCGTAAAATCCCGAATCAAAGATTCCTGCGACACGAAACCGGCTGTACTTCGGCACCATCCCGAAGGGTGTCAATTCTCCTTGCGGACTGGTGACCAGCACTGGGGAACCAACCTGTGCTCCCAGTTCATCCGCCATATCCTTTCCGAGGAGAATCGGGGGCAGGGCGGCCCGTCGCTCGCGCGTTGCTGCGAGTGAGTCAGGGCTGGCGGGTGGGGCATTGGCCTCGGTGGGAACCTTCTTACCCGACCCCGCTTGCGATTGATTTTGATCTCCGACAGGGCTCTTGACTGGCTCCTCCAACTCATCTGCCGACCCCTGTTTCACGCTGTTCAGCAGATCGCTAACCTTGCGCTCATCCTGCGGGATGATTCCTTTCAGTACCGCGCCCCGGGCCCGCCCGCCGACCGAGATGAGCACCTGCTCATAGATGATGGGGGCGGTCGCCACCACGTGCGGCTGTTTCGCCAACCTCGCCATCAATGGCCGCCAGTCCTGTATGCCATCGCCCATGGTTCGCATCAAGTTGATGTGGGAAGTTGACCCCAGCAACCGGTCCTGCAGGTCTTGCCGGAATCCGTTGTTGATTGCGAGCGCAATCACCAGCGAAGCCACCCCAGCCGTGACCCCGGCAATCGAGATCACCGTGATCACCCCGATCACAGCCTGCTTCCGCTTAGCCCGCAGATACCGCGATGCGATGAAGAACTCGAATTTCATAAGCACTGGCGACAATACGATTGTAGCTTCAGCTTCCCTAGGATGGCCGGTTCTTTCCGTATGGGTGTTTGGAATGACGCCCAAAAAGCAACGGCCGGACTTTCGTCCGGCCTCGGCAAAATTCAGGAAGACTTAATCGGTGGTGGTGACTTCGCGAACTTTTGCCGGCGCTACCGGCTTTTCGGCGAAGAATTCGTGATCGTAGAGACTGCGATACATGCGGCCAGCTATCTCCGCTGCTTTGGGACCAAACGTCGGCCGTCCGCCCTCGAGGAACACGACGATTACGACCCGGCCATAGCTGGTGTTCGCGTAGCTGGCGAACCATCCGAAACGAGTGCCTGCGTGAGAACAGGTGCCAGTCTTGCCGAGTACCTCTTCCTGATTAAAATTCACCAGCAGTCGACGCGCCGTACCGTAATTGACTGCGCCCGCCATGCCATCGGAAATTTCAGGAATGAGCCCAGCGATATCCAGATGCCTTTTCACGATCGGCTGAAAGCCCGCAACCTCGGCAGCCGACGTCGGGTGCTGCAGGTAGTACATGGTTCCGCCGTTGGCAATGGCGGTCACCAGGGACCCGAGTTGCAGCGGTGTCATCGAAATGCCTTCTCCGAACGAACACATCTTGCCAACGCCGCCGAGTCTGGCCGATATCTCTTCCTCGGGATAAACACCCGGCTTCTCGCCGGCAATGTGATAGCCCGCCAGTTCTCCCAACCCGTACATGCGGGCATAATGTTCGACTTTATCGAATCCGAGCTGGCGCCCCAACGCTTCGAAGTATGCGTTGTTTGAGTGAGCCAGCGCCAGCGTCAGATTCATATGGCTGCGGCCACCAAGTCGAACTTGCGTTTCTTTGGTAATGATTCCTTCGCTGAGTGCGGCCAGCGCTACCGAGAGCTTGATCGTCGAGCAAGGTTGCGCGCCGCTCGACAACGCCATCTTCTGATTGACCATGGCGAGAATGCGTCCGCTTGTCGGCTGAATCGCGAGCACGGTGCCGTTCATGTTGCCGAGCGCTTCAGTGGCGGCCAGGCGGACTACTGGATCTTCGCCGGCAGTGACATCTCCATCGGTGATGTCCCTAGCGTACGAGCTTGCCAAAAACCGCTCGTAGTGCCGGCGCCGTTTGCTGGCCACAGCGCGGCGCGACCGCACGCGACGGCTCCGGGCTAAGTGACGCATGTGCTTCCCCGCCCGGGGATTCTCCTTTACGCCGCGTGATTTCGAATGGCTGGTCGTGGTCAGAGGCCGCGTGTTGATGGTCGCGGCAATGGCAGACTGCACGAACAAAATGGCGATGGCAACGACGAAGAGGCAAGAAAAACCGCGCACGTGAAGGGTCACTTCCCTGGTCCTGTCTCCGGAATTCATTGCGAAACGGCATTCCCTCGAAGCGGCGACCGACATGTTCTACTTAGACTGCAAAAATCAGGCCAAGGCTTCTAAGTCTATGAAAGTATCCGCAATAGGTTGATAGTAGGCGAGTTTCCGAAGAGAGCGCAATCAAAAATTATTAATCTGGGTAACCAGGTGGATTCAATGTAAGTAGATGATGCGGAAAGGCTTGCACCCGGGCCGATGAAAGTGCAAGCACTTTGGTAACGGTGACCACCATTTACTAAGGCGATAATAGCTGCAAGGAATTGCACACCGGGCTGTCGCGAGAATGCCCCACCCCTCGCGCTTTCCCGAGGGGCGGGACTTGATTCAAACCGCCAATCCTATTTCTTTCCGCACTTCATCGCGTCCATGTCGCCTTTCATCTCGCCCTTGCCCTCGGATTTCATGGAAGACATCGAGTGTGCCCCTCCGGCACTGACGGGGATCATGGCGTGCGCATACGGGGTATTCGCCCACATCAAATAAGGCTTGGTGGGATCTGGATCCGGAGAGTCTGTTAGCCCCAAGGACTTCGCCGCCGGTCCCACAACCATGATGTGGCTGCCAGTCTTGATCCAATGATTGTCTGCGGTTTTGCTGCTGCCGTACGGATCGGTGTTGCTGGCGCCGCTGTCGCCGCGAAGCATGTAGGTGATCCCGGCTTTATCCGGTGGGTTTTCGTGTTTCATCCAGGCGTCGAAGAATGCCATGCTATTCGCGTCGGCGCACATCGGACTTCCAAGCGCAACCATGCAGGTGTAGCCGTTCTTGCTCTCGCGAAGAGTTTGCATTTTGCCATCTTTGTCCGGCTTCATGATCCCGGCTTCTTTGGAGATCGAAGCTGGAGCTGCGGAAAGGGCTTTGGCAATGTAGGCGGCGTCAGACGACCCACCTTGCTTTGCAGCAGGCTTCGCAGCCGGCTTGTCCTGGCCTATTGCCGAACCGGCCATTGCAAGGAAACAGATTGCGAAAACTCGAGTGAAACGCATTGACTCCCTCCGTGGTTCTATCGATGTTGAGTGTCGTACCCACGAGCGGAAAGCATTCTACGCCATAAATCGCGCCAGAGCGCGGCTGGTTGGCAAAGCCCACAATGGGGTTCCCCTACCCTCGCGACTATCTCGGCCAGAGCCAGCCGAATGTGCCGCCGGTCAGGAGGCCATAGATCAAACCGTCCATCACGTGCTTCATGGTTACTCCCCAGGTCTGGCTTTTCCAGATGGAATCCTGCAACTGGCCAAAACCGTAGGCCAGAAATGCCGCGCATCCGGCAACGCGGAAGACGTCAAGGTAGGTGGCTCCAGGAACACGCGTGCGCCCCGCCAGGTAGGCGGTCATGAAACTCACGGCCACACAGAACACAAACCACTGCGCGAGGTACTTGCCGAGCCCGGGTGCTCCGCTTGGGCGAATCATCAGCAAACCCACAGGGCCGCGCTTGAACTTCTCAACCGTAGCCGGGGATTTCATTTCTTTATGCGTCGTAAAGGGGAAATGATAAGCACGGCCAGGGGTGACATTCGCAGCGCGAAGCGCGTCCGACACTCTTTCTTCATCGGGCAGCTGGCGGTAGTCGCCGCGGTGAATCGGCAGGAGCATGTGAAGAACGAAGCTTGCAAAAAAAACAATGACGGCGGACAACAGAATGGGCAGCCACAACGCGGTGATTGGAACCATCAGGTCCTCCCTGGATTGAGGATTTTAGTGAGACTTCGACAGAATGCGCCAAAGAGTACGCTGCAAGCTGAAGGGCGTCAACGGCAATATTTCCAGTGTGTCAAAGCTCTTTAAAAATGGCCCCGTCCTTAACTCGTTTAAAATGTCCCCTTTTTGTTTGTTGATGTGTGTCGTTGGAATGCGCACTCGAGCTCGGCACACCAAGAGAAAAGCGTGTGCTCCTAACGGAGCACACGCTTTCAGGACCGGAACCTGTCGTTATCGATTACAACTGCGGGAGGGCTCAGGACTTACCTGCCAAAGTATTTTGCGTTCTTCTCCGCGTAGTCCTTCCATTTCTCAGGAAGGTCATCGAGCGCAAAGATCGCCGACACCGGGCAGACCGGAACGCAGGCGCCGCAATCGATGCACTCTACGGGGTCAATGTAGAGCATTTCGGCATCGGCATGTTGAGCTTCGTCCTTCTTGGGATGGATGCAATCGACCGGGCAGGCGTCCACACAAGCGCTATCCTTGGTGCCGATGCACGGCTCTGCAATGACATAGGCCATGAGTGCGATTTCTCCTGAAAGGTGCTGATGTACGGAAAAGTCAATTTTAGCAAGAATTTGAGCGTGACGGTACGAGTAACAATGGATCTCTGGCATGGGGAGTCCGCTTTTTCCCTTCATGGATACCAATCTGACCTGGTCAAGGGCAGACCGCTGTTCGTGCCCCCCGGCTTCAGCAACAGAGTTTGGTACAGGTCCAGCTTTCCCGTGCGGAAATAGTGCGCTGATCCAGCGAGATAGAGCCGCCAGGTCCGATATCTGATCTCGCCGACAAGTTCCTTCGCGCGTTCCTCGTTCCTTTCCAGCCGCCGCAGCCAGTGCACCAGGGTCAGAAAATAATGCTCGCGCAGATTCTCCACGTCGCGGACCTCGAATCCGCACTGTTCGGCCGCCTTCAGCGTGGATGGGATGGGGACAAGGTCTGCATCGGGGAACACATAAACATCTGTGAATGTAGGCGCAGAGGGCTTGTCACGGCTGCCTGCGCGACCGATGCCGTGGTTTAGGAAGATGCCCCCGGCCTTGAGCAGACCAAAGGCGGTGCGGAAATAGTCGGAAAGCTGGCGCTCGCCGACATGTTCCACCATGCCGACACTGACAGCTTTGTCGAAGCTTCCGAACTGTTCTGCTTCTCGATAGTCCGCAAGGCGAACCTCGCATCGCGATGCGAGTCCGGCTTTCGCAATCCGATCCTGCGCAAGCACGAGTTGCTGCGGGCTCAAAGTAATTCCAAGCGCTTGTATACCGTAGTTCCGCGCGGCATGCAGAATCAGCCCGCCCCAGCCGCAACCGATATCGAGCAAGCGTTCCCCTGTTTTCAGGCGAAGCTTGCGGCAGATGTAATCCAGCTTTTGCTCCTGGGCAAGATCGATCGAGTCATTCTCCGACTCGAAATACGCGCACGAATACACCATTCGTTGATCTAGCAAAAGCTGGTAGAAGTCATTGGAAACGTCGTAGTGAAAGCTGACCGCCTGCCGGTCCCGCGATTTTGAATGCAGGGCCCCACGGAGGCTTGCGACCTCCATGTTGTGAGGTACGCCAGGACTCAGGCTGCTTGCGGAGGCAATCATCCTGAGCTTCTGTGCGGCACTCAAATGCTGTCCCACCAGGTAGTCCGCAACCGGGAAAATCGGAAGAAGGTCACCGCTGATGTCGAAGTCGCCGCACACGTAGGCTTCGCCGAGCCTCACCTGGCGATCGGAACGGAATAGCGCTTGGATGACAGCGGGTTTCTTAATGTGCCAGGTGAAACGGCAGAAGTTTCCGAAGACCGGATCGAAGCGCGTACCGTCCCAGAGTTCTATTGCGAAGTCACGCGCAGGATAACCGCGTAACAATTCTTCGAGGATGGCCCTGGCCTTTTCGGCGGCCTTGTCCTGGCGAATGGACTGGCGCTCCGCCATAGCGTCAATATTATGCGCTCATTTCGAGCTGACGGTGACCGAGAAGTCCGCTCCTTCCCATTGGCCGCTACCGGTCCAGCAAAAGGTAAAGACAACGGTGCGCCCGGAAGCCAAAGCAGCCGTGGGCAAGTCTGCGGCGTGGATGCCTACCCCAGTGTTCCGTGTATTCACATCGTGCGTGGTCTGCCAGTTGTCATCGCTCCAGTGCACCAGCGCAGGAGACAGCAGCGCAATGCGCAGATCTTTTCGAGCGGGGATGGTGCGGCACTTGTTGTTGTAGCGCCACTCATGAAACCTGGCAGTCGGCTTCTCGACTTGGTACCGCGTCACGGTTTGCTTTGGCTGATCGAAGATTCTTCCGTCTTTGAGCGAGCGCACCAGTTTGATGTACTCCGAGTGCGCCCACACCAGCGGACATGCCGATCCTGAAGGTTTGCCTAGGAACAATTCGTCTTTGGCAATGTCAGCGGCATCCCAAACCTGCTCTGGTAGCAAGCGGCTGCCGTTTGTCGAATGCTCTACAGATTCGAGGAGTTCCTGCGCACCCGTAATATTTCCTGCCGCGAGTTCGTAGTGCGCCCGTTCGCCGGCAAGCAACGGCCAAGGACGCCCAATGCCAGTTCCATCGAAGGGACCTCCGTCGGCGTGTTCGCCATAACCGTCGTCGTTGTAGCGGTACCAGCACGAGCCTTGCGGGAGTTTGGCCTTTAACAGGGCATCGATCACCTTAATGGTATTGAGAATCTTTGGGTCCGTGGGCGCACGCAGACCGAATCGCACCAGGGCCAGCGCATCCGGACTCACGATGTGTGAAGCTTGCTCCCAATCCTGGCCGGGCGGACGGTTCTTGATCGGAACAAAGCCTTCGGTCGGCGAAGGGGCGCTGTCAGTCATGGGCGGAGCAATGCGAACGTAATAGCCTTCCACTCCGATCTGCCGGGACAAATCGGAATTCGACGAATACGTCCAGTCCTCAATGTGCTCGTTCCAGCTGTCGGCTAAATCGCGCAGGTAGGAAGCACTTTCTCCTTGTCCAACCGCGTCGGCAACATCTGCCGCGGCGAGCAACCCGGCCACTTCCACCGCCAACGTGAACGGCGAATAACCGGCATCCTCTTCCCAACGATCCTGCTGGGTCACCGGCCCGTTGCAGGCGATGAAACTCGCGGCGCGTTCTACCATCGACCACCAGTGCTTCAGGTCACCGAGCGCCTTCGGGGCCTCACGGCGGAGCAGGTCGATCAAGAGAATTGGGAATCCCGCTTCGTCCAGCTGCAGCCCGCTCCAATAGGCTCGCCCATCGAGCCACATGTTCTGCGGCCAGCGGCCGTCGGCTTCCTGGGTGCTTTCGAGATAGCGCAGTACCCGCATGGCATCGCTCACCGCACCCGCTGCGAGAAAGCCACCCGCGGTTTCAACCAGATCCCGGGGCCAGACCAGGTGATAGCCGCCCAGGTCTTCGTCTCCCTTGTTGAATCCCCAGGGGATCGAAAGGCTCGCAATGACGCCGCCGGCAAAATCCTTCGATTCGTGGGTGCGCAGCACCGCTGTGCTTGCGCGATAAAGGTCATGATCAACCTGGCGGTCGAGCGGGGCAAGGGCTTTCTGCCATCCTGACCACTGCGCGGTGAACTCGCGCTTCATCACCGCGTAATCGTCCAGCAAGGTGCAGCGTGCGAGCTGCGCAGCCTCCGCCCAAACTCCGCCGAACCCGAGCATCAGCATGAATTCCCCGCCGCAAGCGCTCAGATCAATCTCCCCGGTAAGCGCAACGTTGCCGTTTTCTGCGCGTTGATACTGTTGTGTAAGCTGGAAATTCCGCGAGAGGTCCTGCCATCCGTCCGAGTATCCGGTGAACCCAACCGAGGTCGCGCGCCATGCCGTCGATGAGGCCAGCGCTAGCGCGTAACCGGCCGGATTGTCGGCAAGCAGCATGGGGATGCCCTTATAATCTCCGACCCATCCCGTGTTGTTCGTGCCATTGCTTCCCAGATGCGGCGCCAGCAACGCGTACAGGCGATAATCCGTCAGGCTGCCCAACAGGGGCACGAACCGGACCTTCTGCAGGACCACGTTGCGGAAAGGATCGGCGAAGACTTCCTTCTCCATTCGGTAACGATTGCCCAGTTCGGTGTTGACCAGCCGGTATCCCGGCACGCCATGTTCGAATGGTTGAATTTCAAACTGGCAATGGCGTTTCTCTTCGGAAAAGAAGTTCCCCCCGCTCGTGACGATCAATCCGAAGTCGCGGGTGCAGGGCATGTCAACCCGAGGAAAATAGATTTCGTTGAGGATCCCGTGACTCAGGGTGAACCAGACTTTACTGGTACGGCTGAGCGAGGTGCCTACGCCGCTTTTGGCGCTTGACGTCCAGCGCGGAGGGATTCCGGGCCATCCGGGAGCAAATGTAGGATCACCCACGCCGAGTCCTGATCTGCTGGTGAGATAAGTTACTTCGAAACAGGAATAGTATCAGGTAGCTGAAGACGTCCGAGATACAAAGCCATCCCCACCACCGCATCGACACCCATCTTGTGCAGGGTGCCGATCTCCTCGTGGGTTGTGATCCCTCCGGCTGCAATCAGCTGTTTGCTGCTGGCTGCGCGCAATTCCCGCACTGGCTCAAGCGGCAGCCCTTTCATCAGGCCTTCACTATCAATGTGGGTGTAGAGAAAAGCCCCGCAATACCGGTCAAGACCCCGGACAACTTCGAGCGGCGTAATCGCCGTCACTTCTTTCCATCCGCGGATTGCAATCTTGCCGCCGCGCGCATCAATGGCGAACACGAGTTTGTCGGGTCCAAATTCCTTGGCGAGGGTCTGGGCGAAAGCGACGTTGATCGCACCATTTTGAATCAACGTCGACCCCAGGATGACCCGTTTCGCGCCCAGGTCCAAGGCCGCCTGCGCCGCCTCGATGGTGCGGATGCCACCGCCAACCTGGCAAGGGAGCTGGTTGACGAAAAACCTGATCAGCTCAGAATTTGGCGCCCGGCCCATCGCGGCATCAAGATCGATGAGTTGCACCAGGGGAAAGCCAGAGAATTTGGCCACCCACTCGCTAAAATTTTCGAATTCGAGCGCTTTCTTCTCGCCCTGAATCAGTTGCACGACCTTGCCGCCCATCAAGTCAATGGAAGGAATGAGCATAGGAAATTTATGACAGCAGTCTTATCGGAACTCCGGCAGCATAGAGTCGCAGTTTCAACTCAGAGATTGAACTCAAGCCAAAGTGAAAAATGGAAGCTGCCAGCGCCGCATCAGCTTCGCCCGCCCGGAACACCTCCACGAAGTGCTCGGAGCCGCCGGCGCCCCCGGATGCAATGACCGGGATATTCACCGCCCGCGCCACCGCACGCGTAAGTTCACAATCGAAACCTTTTCCCGTGCCATCCCGGTCCATGGAAGTCAGCAGAACTTCACCCGCCCCGCGGTCCTCCGCTTCCCGTGCCCACTGGACCGCATCGCGGCCGGTTGGCGTTCGGCCTCCGGCCACAAATGCTTCGAAACCAGTTGGATTCCGCTTGGCATCGATGGCGACGATCACGGCTTGTGAGCCAAAACGTTGGGCGACACATGTGATCAAGGAAGGGTCGGCGATAGCCGCCGAATTGATGCTGATCTTATCGGCGCCGGCGTCGAAAATGGCTCCCGCGTCTTCCAGTTTGCGCACTCCTCCGCCCACCGTAAAAGGGACGAACAGCTCCTTCGCAGTCCGTCGCACCGTCTCGATCAGGGTATTTCGCTTCTGGTGCGTAGCCGTGATGTCGAGCAGAACAACCTCGTCTGCGCCCGCCTCGCTATGCGCTTTCGCCAACTCGGCAGGATCGCCCGCATCGCGTAGATTGAGGAACTTTGTCCCCTTCACGACGCGCCCGGCGTCCACATCCAAGCATGCGATGATTCGCTTCGTTAGCATCTACGAATTTCTGCTCTCTGCTTTCTTTAACGGGTTTCTCTAGTTGCGGCTAAAAAGCTACTCGCTTTATACCCTGACAAAATTCTCCAGAATCTTGAGCCCTACGGTTCCCGACTTTTCCGGATGAAACTGCACCCCGAACAAGTTGTCCTGTTCGAGCGCTGCCGAAAACCCGCCACCGTACTCGCACTCCGCCGCCGTCGCGGCCAGCAGGGGCACGCGGTAGGAGTGCGTGAAATAAACGAATGCGCCGCTAGCAACTCCGTCGAGCAAACGCGAGGACGGCTTTCGAATCTCCAGGCTATTCCACCCTACATGAGGAGACTTCACCCCGGAAGGAAACCGGCTGCACTCGCCCGGCCATAGCCCCAGCCCTTCGACGGCGGGAGCCTCTTCGCTCGACGCCAGCATCCATTGCATGCCAACGCAAATACCCAGAAAGGGCACGCCCCGCTCGAGGCCGTTGAGGACTGCATCCCTGAGGCCGGCATCGTCGAGCGCAGTTGTGGCCTGGAAATGTCCGACACCGGGCAGAACGATCTTGTCCGCTTTCGCGACCTCGCCGGCATCGGCGGTCACCACCGTTTTGGCGCCCACGTGATCGAACGCCTTCTTGACCGAAGTGAGATTGCCTGCCCGGTAGTCAATGATGGCAATCACTACAACAACCCCTTCGTGCTCGGCAGCAGGTTCTTCATCTGCTTGTCTTGCCAGCAAGCAGCGCGCAGCGCCCGGGCAAACGCTTTGAACAAGGCCTCAATCTTGTGGTGATTGGAACGTCCATAAAGGGTTTTGATGTGAACATTCGCATTGGCCCCGCGCGCAAACCCCTCGAAAAAATCGTCCACGAGTTCAGACTGCAAATCGCCGACCAGCCGCACCCGCACCTTGGTGTCGATTACGGCCGCCGCTCTTCCGGAAAAATCCACCGCGGCCACACCCAGCGTCTCATCCATCGGCATCATGAAATATCCCGCGCGCAAGATACCCTTCTTATCGGCGAGCGCTTTGGCAAACGCCTGCCCGAGCGCGATGCCGACATCTTCCACGGTGTGGTGCTGGTCAACATCGAGATCGCCGGTGGCGGTAAGCTCCAGATCGAACCCGCCATGATGGGCTACGAGCTCCAACATGTGATCGAAAAAACGAATCCCCGTGGAAATCCGGTAACGGCCCTTACCTTCGATGGTAAGTTGCAGTTGGATGGTGGTCTCTTTGGTGGTGCGGTTCAGGGCAGCCTTTCTCATTTCGCCACCTGCTGGGTAATTCCGAGATCCGCAAACACTTCGCGCAAAGCTGTGAGCATGCGTTGATTGTGCTCACGGATGCCCACCGTGATGCGCACGCAGTCTTTGCACCCGTAGTCCGCCGAGCGATCTCTCACCAGAATTCCGCGATCCCGCATTTGCTGGATAAACAACTTGCAATTTTCTCCTAGATACATCAGAACAAAGTTCGCCCGGCTCGGCCAGTGCCTCACATTCCAAGCGGCTAATTCCGATTCCAACTGGCGGCGCCCTTCAAGACACTGGCTCACATAGTTGCTGACGTACTGCTGGTCCGCGAGCGCGTCCGGCAGGCAAGCCAGCGCCACCGAGTTTAGGTTGTACGGCGAACTTGCCCGCCGCAGCATCTTCATCTGCTCGACGTCGCCCATCAGCACTCCAATCCGTAGTCCAGCCATGCCATAGACCTTCGAGAAGGTACGCGAGACAAATAGATTCGGAATCTCCCGCCACTTCGGCGCGGAAGTCTCGCCCGCGAAATGGAAATAGGCTTCATCAATCAACACCGCGGCATCGGGCGCAGCCTCGGCGATCACGACCAGATCGCGAACCGCGACGAATGCGCCGGTAGGATTGTTCGGATTTGCCACCGCGATGAACCGGGTTCTAGGAGTGATCGCAGCCATGACCGCATCTGTCGGAAAAACGAAATCCTTCGCCGCCGGAATAGAAATTACTTTCCCCCCGGTCTGCGCCGCGTAAATCTCGAACATGGCAAAGGTGGGGACGACGATGACGGCTTCGTCATTCGGCTCAAGATAAGTTTCACAAACAAGATGAATGGCTTCATCGGTACCGTTGGTGAGCAACACCTCTTGCGGGGACACACCGAAATGCTCTGCCACGGCCAATTCACCAGTGTCGCGAACCGGATAACGCGCTAGATTCTCGCCATTGAGCCCCCGCAAACGTTCGAGCACGCGCGCGGAGCAACCCGCGGTGTTTTCATTGAAATCAAGCCGCAGGCCCTCGCGGTTCCCGAGCGGCGGGTGATACTGCTTCAGCGTGCGGACGGGCTCGCGGGCTTTAAGCACTGGCACACCTCACGCGAATGGAATCGGCGTGGGCCTTCAGACCCTCGGTTTCGGCCAAGGCCACAACCGACTTGGCAATATGATTCAGACCGCGAGAAGAGAGATCCTGCACGGTCATGAGCTTTAGGAAGTCCATCACGCTCAGGCCCCCGCGAAACCGCGCTGCCCCTGCGGTCGGCAGCACGTGGTTGGGCCCGGAAGCATAGTCTCCAGCGGCTTGCGCCGAGTAGTCTCCGACGAAGATCGATCCGGCATTCTGAACTAGTTGCAGGCAATCTCTTTCGACGGTGATGTGCTCCGGCGCGATGCGGTTCGCCCAAGCAAACGCCTCCGATTTTGTGCGAGCGATGAGGATCGCTCCCCGCGAAGAGATCGACTTGGCAGCAATTCGATTCTCGCGTAGCGGCGGACGCCCGCGCCCGCCATTCTCAACTGCTCGCGACACTTCCTCCGCCAGCTGCCTCGAAGTTGTCACCAGGCTCACCCATGTCTCGGGATCGTGTTCCGCCTGGGCCAGCAAATCCGCCGCAATGAACGCAGGTTCGCCGCGATCGCTGACGATCATTCCCTCCGTCGGCCCGGCGAGCATGTCGATCGCACAGTCGAATGAAACCAGCTTTTTGGCAGCGGTGACGTAAAGGTTGCCTGGCCCCACAATCTTATCGACGCGAGCGATGGTTTCGGTTCCGTATGCCAGAGCCGCGATCGCCTGTGCTCCACCGACACGATAGAATTCCTTGACGCCCAACATTCCCGCCGCCGCCAGCACTTCGCGACTCGGTCTGGGCGAGACCACACGGATGTTCCTGACCCCCGCAACCTGTGCCGGAATGACTGTCATGAGCAGCGTGGAAACCAGAGGAAACCTGCCTCCGGGCACGTAACAGCCAGCCGAATCAAGCGGCCGGATCAATTGTCCAAGGACTGCGCCATCTCTCGTCCGCCGCCATTGCCTGGGCTTCTGCCACTCGCAGAACCGGCGAATGTTTCTCTCAGCCATCCTCAAGGCTGAACGCAGCTGTCTGGGTGCGGCTTTTGACGCCTCGCGCAACTCGGATTCGCTCACGCGCAAACCCTGCTTTGAGCCAAGGCCATCGAACTTGCGGCCATATTTCCGCAGCGCGCGGTCGCCGTGACGGCGCACATCTTGAACAATCTCCTCGACCACAGGCCCGATTTCGCCCAACTGCGAGCCACGGCGCTCAAGCGAGCGCACGTAAGCTTCGGCGGCTTTGCCCCGCAGAATCCGCATCACATAACCACCTTATTGAGGGGATATTCCACGATTCCCTGAGCACGCGCCTCTTTGAGCCTTGGAATCACCTGCCATGCCAGCGACTCCTCAATCACGGTATTGACCGCCAGCCACTCCGGGTCGCTCAATTGCGAAATGGTCGGACGTTTCAGAGCGGGCAGCACGCCGAGCACTCGCTCCAGATCCTCCTTGCGGACATTGAGCATCAGACCAACGCGATCTTTCGCTTCCATTGCGCCCTTGAGCATGAGCGCGAGATTCTCGATCTTGCGCCGTTTCTCGGCATCAGCCCACGAATTCTTGTTGGCAATGATCTGGGTATTGCTCTCAAGCACGGTGTCCATAATTCGAAGGTGATTGGCTCGCAGAGAACTGCCGGTCTCGGTGACCTCGACAATGGCATCCGCCAGCATCGGCGGTTTTACCTCGGTTGCGCCCCAAGAGAATTCCACCCGCACATCTACGCCGCGGCTGGAAAAGTAATTCTTGGTGACGTTTACGAGTTCGGTCGCGATGATCTTTCCCCCAAGATCGCCGGCTTTCTCATACGAAGAGTTCTCGGGTACTGCAAGCACCCAGCGAACCTTCCCGCGGCTCTGCTTTGCGTAGATCAAATCGGTGACGGTGACAACCTCAAGCCCGCTTTCAATCACCCAGTCGAGCCCAGTGAGTCCGGCATCGAGCGCACCGTGCTCAACGTAGCGCGCCATTTCCTGCGCGCGAATGAGCATGCATTCAATTTCCGGATCGCCGGTGGACGCGAAGTAGGAGCGGGAATTCGTATGAATCAGGAGGCCAGCTTGCGCGAACAACTGCAAGGTTGCTTCCTGCAAGCTGCCCTTCGGAATGCCGAGCCGTATCTTCATCGTGCCTCCTGCACAACCGACGCGGAACCTGGCGCAGGCTTCAACTCGTTGCCCTCGTTGCGGGGAGGCTTCTCTGAGGTATTCGGCCCGCGGGAAATCACGGCAAGTTCCTTGGTAAAGCACGATCGTGTTCCCTCGTGACAAACAACGCCTTTTCCTTCCACTTCCACTTTGATTAACAGCGAATCGAAGTCGCAGTCAGTCGAAGCGGACACGACCTTCAGACGATTCCCCGAGGTCTCGCCCTTGGTCCAGAGTTGGTTGCGGGTGCGGCTGTAAAACGTGACATAGCCCTCTGAAGCGGTCTTATCCCAGGCTTCCTGGTTCATAAAGCCAAGCATCAGGATGTCGCCGCTCCCAGCGTCCTGGATAATCGCGGGCACCAGGCCTTGCATTTTTTCAAAATCAATCTTCATCTCGATCCTCATCGAAGATTCGGCGATCTGCACTCCGCCAGGCGGAGGGGTTGGTTGTATGTCTGCCCCCGGTATGACTGATTTAAATGCCCGCCCTTGAGCGTTTACAAACAAAAAGCCCGCCGAGCTTTCGCTCCAGCGGGCTTGAACTTGTGTTAGCTGCTAACCGAGCCTCACACACCCGCCGTCGCGCTATGCGCGTGATGGTGGTGGTGATGGTGCAAAGTCAGCATGGAACATTCAAAGTAAGCGACCACGGCTAGCCAGTCAATTCCGAAAATTCGATGCTCCTGATCGGGATTGCCGATGCTAGGCAGGAGCCTCGGGTCCGGTCCGCGCATCCTTTATGCCTATCCCCGGTGGGAGCTCCCCCTGCCTTCAGTAGAGGATTTCCCAGGAGTTCCGCACAGAGCAAAACCGGGCTACAGCTTCTCGAAGAACTCGCAAGCCGAGCAGGAGATGAAAACCCCGCCTGGGATATTGCGCTCTCGGTCCTTCACGCGCTTCACGATCCGGGTCGGCTTGCCACACTTGGGACAATCGGTGCTCTTCGTGGTGTCCATTACCTTCTTGCGGTCGGCTGTCTTGGCAATCTTTGCGGGCATGGTTCTCCTTCAGTTTCGCGGCACAAATCCGGCATCTTCTCCCGAATCTAGGTTGATTAGGTAATGGCCGGGCCGAGGATGAGTGGAATTGAATCAGTGAATCGCTAAATCATCGCCAGTGCGACGTAATCGTAATGACTCAATCCTTCAGTCTCTCCTAATTGTAGCAGGGTCGGAAGAAGGTAAGTCCCTTGCGAAGGAGGTCGGCGGGCGCCCTATCTTGTCACCAGCTGCGAGGCGTGCTCAATTTCGCGAATGATCTTCTCTGCTACTTCCGACGGATTCGCGGCCCCGGTGATCGGCCGTCCCACAACCAGGTGCGTCGAACCGGCGGCAATTGCCTCCGCCGGGGTGACGGCTCGCGCCTGATCTCCAAGCGCAGAGCCCGCGGGCCGCACGCCCGGCGTGATCACAAGAAAGTCGTTCCCCAGATGCGACCGTAAAGCCTTCGCTTCGCGAGCCGAACTCACCACTCCGTGGCAGCCCGCCTTGACGGCGAGTTTGGCTACATGGACAACTTGCTTCTCCAGGTTTCCTGGCACGCCAATTTCATGCAGGTCTTCTTCGTCCATACTGGTGAGGACGGTGACGGCAACCACCTTCATGGCGGGATTGCTTTCTCTTGCAGCTTTGGCAGCCGCGCGTAGCATTTTGCTCCCGCCTGCTCCGTGCACGGTCAGCAGGCTCACGCCAAGCCTTCCGGCTTCGCGGACCGCCGCACCTACCGTGTTCGGAATATCGTGGTATTTCAGGTCAAGAAACACGCGCCGCCCGGCACCCACCAGGTCGCGCACGAGGCTCGGCCCCTCAGAGGTGTACAGCTGCATTCCCACCTTGTAGAAGCTGGCGAATTCACCAAGGGAAGAAACAATCTTCTGAGCTTGCGCGGCGGAAGAAACGTCCAGCGCGACGATGAGTTGGTCGCGGGCAGGAATCATCAGCAACCAGTCTAACTGATAGGAGGAATTTCAAAAGAAGGATTCTGACGGGCGACCGAGGATTCGTGCTGGAATTACGGAATTACGGAACCATCTTCGGGCGTTGCAGCATGGCCATCACGACTGGCGCATTGCGGGCTGGCACGATGTCCAAGCGAACCCGTTGCACACCTCTGGTGTGAAACTTCAAGACTTTGGCTGCGCTATAGGACACATCGATGATGCGACCCTCGACGACGGGTCCGCGGTCATTGATGCGTACCACGACGGCCCTGCGATTCCGCAGATTGGTAACCTTGACGTAGGTTCCAAGCGGCAGCGTGGGATGTGCCGCCGTCAGGTCATACATGTTATAGGGCTCGCCGCTGGCGGTGGGCTTGCCTTCGAAGTCACTGCCGTACCAAGAGGCGGTTCCAATCTGGTACGGTTTTCCCGAAACCCGCAGGTTTGGAATCCCGGGCTTCGCTTCGATTACGCTTTGTGGTGCTGCCGCAAACTTGGCCGACCCTGAGCTGTTTGGCCCCTGAGCCGCTCCCAAGCTGACGAGGAAAGCAATCGTCAACCCCTGAGCTGTACGTCTTCGCATCAGATACCCTCCAAGTTCAAGTCGTCCTCCTCGAAACACGAAATGCGCGCAGATTGGGAGATGCTACGAACCGCGGAAGGGCGTGTCAATCCGGAAACTCACCCAGAAGTACTTCTGAGTAGTTGTATTTATCCAAGTAACTAACACGCGGGCTTCGCTCGGGCTCGCGTATGTCGCTGGATCTAAAGCGCAACTCTGTTGATGCTTTGGACAATAACCATCTGCCTCTCGACCTGCGCAATTTTTTCGTAATTGTTTTTTCAGTCACTTACACCGATTGGGAGCCTAATTATTTTTAGATCAGCAACTTGCAGGGGAGGTGCCTCCTGCTCTCCCGTCTTTGTGGTCCGTGTTCATTCCGACATCGGTGCTCAAAATTCCTCTTGCAACAAACTGTCCTTCAATTACATTCGCTCTATGCCGCACACTCCACCCGTAGTCTTGACGATTGCGGGCTTCGATCCTTCGTCCGGGGCTGGGGCCACCGCCGACATTAAGACGATCGCTGCCCACGGCTGTTTTGGGGTTGCGGCTCTGACCGCTCTAACTGTGCAATCCACCTCGGGCGTGAAAAGATCCGAACCGAGCGATGTCGGCCTGCTTCGTGAAACGTTAGAGGAGCTGAACAACGACTGCAAGATTGCGGCCGTGCATATTGGAATGTTGGGGCGAACATCCATCGTGAATTCGGTGGCCGACTTCCTCGAATCATCTCGGCTCCCCTGCATCGTTCTGGACACAATCATCGAGGCGTCTTCCGGCATGAGATTGCTTGATGAAACCGGAGTTCTCGCGATGGCTGAGCGGCTCCTTCCTCTGGCATCGGTGATCACCCCGAATGCCCAGGAAGCTTCCGTTCTGACCGGCAGCAGGGTCGATTCGGTGGACGAGATGAAAAGCGCCGCTCGGCAACTGCAGGAAAAGGGAGCGAAGACGGTGGTGGTCACGGGTGGACATCTAAGCCCTACGGTCGACGTATTGTTGTCAGCCAACGGCGATCTGCAAACCTTCAAATCCGAAAAGCTCGATGCCAACTACACCCACGGCACTGGGTGCGCATTTTCGACTTCGATTGCGTGCCATTTGGCGCAGGGGCGGCCGCTCGCCGAAGCTGTGTTGCTGGCCAAATCGTTCTTGACCGCTGCGATCGCCAATGGCTATCCGGTGGGAAAGGGAGTAAATCCGGTCAATCACATGTACCGCATGAGAAATCACCCGGGCGGATTTGCGAAGAGAATGACGAGTGGGAAGGACTAGCCTTCAGCTTTGCGGGTCTTCAGCAGAATGCCGGCGAGAAACGCGGCACACGCTGCCATCAGCCATTGAATCCGCCACAGCTGAACGGCTTCGAAATCCGTATTGTCCCGCACGCTCAAAAACCCCATCGAGAGCGCTGCGACAAGGAATGCCAACCCCAACAAGAAAGCACATAGCGATGCCAGCGGTAGCCCAAACCATCTTTTGACATTGGTGAATTCGAGGGCACGCAGGAAGCTGAGGTGCCGGGCCCAGCTATCACTGGGGGTCGCTGAAGCCCGATGACGGCCGAGACCGCAGATGTGACAAAACGCTGCTCCGACCATGAATTCGGTGGCGCAGCGTCGACAGGCTTCTGCCATGGCAGGTTCCGCGTTTTGTTCGGCAAGGGGAGGGCGCCAGAACTCTTGTTGCGCGTCGCGGACCAAGTCACTCATGGTAGTTTCGCCCACTCCCCTCTTCGCAAGCCACTCGCCAAATCGCAAGAGAAAGAAGATCCTCTGTTTCTTCAACTTACAGAGACCTGCCTTCTCCTGGCGTGCTGCTCCTCAGAGCAAGATTTACTTGCATAGTGCAAAGATGCCCGGCTCGGGCGGCCTCGACAGCCCTTGACCGCAGCCCCTCGGGTACACTGCTTAAAGAGACACTTCCCCTTGCTCAGGAAACCCCCGATCCTCGTCGCGTCCGTGGCTGTTCTGTCACTATCGTTCTCGTTCGGACAGTCGAAACTCACCTTCCGTCCGGCGGATCCGCTCAACCCCGCTGCCTTCCAGCATTTCTACGACATGTACCATGAGCGGTCGATTCAGGAGTTCACGCAGGTTTCCCAGCGCCACCCCGAGGACCCGGATGCCGTGAATCACCTGTTGACGGCAATCCTTTTTCGCGAACTCGATCGCATCGGAGCCCTGAACGCCGGTGACTATGCAAATGACAGTTTCATAAACTCGAAACATCGGCCGGCAGACCCCAAGGTCTGCGATGAAATCAAGCGGCTGGCCAGCCGGGCAGAAGCCCTGGAAGAGAAGCGGCTGCAGGCGAATCCCAAGGACGTCGGAGCTCTCTATTCTCGCGGTGTCACGCGCGCTCAGTTCGCCACCTATACGGCACTCATCGAGCATGCGTGGTTCTCGGCACTGCGTAATGCGGTTGGCGCGCGCCGCGACCACGAGAAGGTGCTCGAGCTTGATCCCAAGAACGTCGATGCCAAGCTGATTGTGGGGGCGCACAACTATGTGGTCGGTAGCCTGCCGTGGGGAATAAAAGCTGCGAGCTCGATCGTTGGGCTAGGCGGGAACAAAGACAAGGGTCTCGAGTACCTGCACGAGGCGGCACAAGGCAGCTCGGAAACAAGCATTGACGCCAGGATCATCCTGGTGGTTTTCCTTCGCCGCGAAGGTCGGCTTGACGAGTCGCTGCAGATTCTGCGCGGGTTGATTCCCCAGTATCCGCACAATGTGTTATTTGCGCTCGAAGAGGGCAATTTGCTTCGCGCCAAGAAACAGCTCCGAGACGCCGAAGCTGTCTACCGCCGTGTTTGGGACGACGGCCGCGCCGGAAAATACTCCCCTCTCCACTATGAACTCGCCGCCACCGCGCTCGGCGATGTTCTCCGCAGTGAGAAGAATTACGAAGCTGCGGCGGCAGCCTATGATCTGGTGTCACAGGTTCAGAAGCCGGAAGCAGAAACCGCGCAGAGAGCCGCAGTGGGCGCCGGTGAAATGTATGACCTGTTGCACAAGCGGGAAGCAGCCGTAAAGCGCTACGAAGCCGCCGTGGCGGTGGACGCCAGCTCGGATCTGGCACAGATGGCGAAGAAAAGACTCAAAGAACCATACACCGGCGGCTAAGGAGCGAAGACGCCTGGGCCAGGGTGCTGCCCGGCAGATATGAAACGTGCCGCACACGTATTGACATTGACAAGGTGCGACGCAGGATTGATAGCAGTCTTCTCAGTTCGCATCGACCGACGGCGGAGCTCCGAACCCTCGGCGCGGAGAGTAGTGTGGCCCTCGGAACTTTTCCTTGCCGGCAGGCGTATCCTGTGAGCGGAGGCCGCCTATGTACTGCAACTACTGTGGAAAGTCCATTCAGGACGACGCCAACGTCTGCGCCTACTGCGGAACGCGAGTTGGCGCCGTCATTGCTCGCAAGCGGCTGGTGCGTCCCCGTGAAGGCCGAAAGATTGCCGGCGTCTGCCTGGGCATGGCCGAGTACTTCGATCTCGATCCAACCCTCATTCGCCTCATCTGGCTCGTTCTGATCTTTGGAGCCGGTACCGGGCTGTTGGCTTACATTATCGGGTGGATCGTGATGCCCGAAGAGCCTTATCTGCTACCTTCGAATGCAGCTGGCCAACAGCAGGTCACGAACCCCTAGCTTTCCTATAATCTGCGCATGGAATGCATCTCCAGCGGTGACGCAGAAATCTGTTTTGACATCGCCGGCAGCGGCCCACCCGCCGTCCTGCTACACCCCTTCCCGGTCTGCCACGAGTTTTGGATCCCGGTGGCCGGACTCTTATCCAGCCGATACCGTCTCATCATGCCTGACCTTCGCGGCCATGGGGTCTCCGGGCTAGGCGAAGGTTCGGCGGACATGGCAAAACATGCCAGGGACGTTGCGCGGGTCATGTCCGCTGCCGGGGTTGATCGCGCACCGATCATCGGTGTCTCCATCGGAGGATATGTAATCTTTGAGTTCTGGCGGCAAAACCGTCAGCGCGTCTCCTCGCTAGTACTTTGCAACACGAAGGCGACAAAGGATTCCCCCGAAGCGCGCACCGCACGCCTTCAAGCGGCTGAAGATGTCTTACAAAGAGGGACCGAAGTCTTCTTCGAAGGCCTGCTCCAAAAGCTACTGGGCGAGAGCACGCGGCAGGCACGCCCCGACCTCGTCGACGGCGCGCTTGGCATGATGCGCAAAATGTCAGCCGAAGACGTGGCCGCGGTACAGCGCGGAATGGCCGATCGCGCCGATTCGATTCCTACCACTCAGACCATAAATGTTCCCACCTTGATCATCACGGGCGACGAAGACACGGTCACCGGTGTCCCTGATGCCGAAGTGATGAAGCAGAGTATCCGCGGCAGCGAGTTGAAAGTTGTTGCCAAGGCCGGCCACTACTCTCCCTGGGAGCAGCCGGAAGAGGTGGGAGGATTGCTGCGAAACTTCCTCGATTCCCTCCGGCATTAAGGCAGCAAAAGTCGATGTCGCGCGACATGGGCTTACACGGACTGGACCTCAAGCATATTCAGAAGTTCTCTATCGCCAGCCGCTGCCTGTGGTGACATGGTTCCGTTGCCGGCCAGCGCCGATCAGCCCTGATTCCGCTATAGTGGAATCAGGTATGTCTTCGACGAAATCCAAGATGATTCGGCCCGCCCGCGGCCTGACCGGCTCGGTACGTCTGCCCGGAGATAAGTCAATCTCACATCGCTATGCCATGTTGGGAGGCATAGCGGAAGGCACTACGCGGCTCGAGAATTTTTCAACCGGCGCCGACTGCTCGAGCACGCTTGGATGTCTGCGCACGCTTGGTGTCCAATGGGAGCGCAGCGGCAACTCCATCACCATTCATGGAAGGGGCGCCAAGCTCGAAGCTCCGAAAACCTTCCTGGATTGCGGCAACTCCGGCTCAACCATCCGCATGTTGAGCGGAATTCTTGCCGCACAGGACTTCCGTTGTGAGTTGCGAGGCGATGAATCGCTTTCTCGCCGCCCCATGGGCCGAGTTATCAAACCGCTGGAGATGATGGGTGCGAAGTTCGAAGCGAGCGATGGTGGCCGGCCGCCTCTGCGGCTGACCGGAAGTCCATTAAGACCCATCGAATACAAGCTGCCGGTAGCGAGCGCGCAGGTGAAGACCTCCCTGCTATTTGCAGGGCTATATGCGAGCGGAACCACGCGTCTTGAAGAACCTATCCAAACCCGCGACCATGGCGAGTTGGCCCTGCAAGCGTTCGGCGCGCGGCTCGACCGGCAAATGCGCGAGGTAAGCATTGAAGGCGGGCAGAAACTCCAGGCCATTGAAGCGGTCGTGCCCGGAGATATTTCAAGCTCCGCGTTCTTTCTGTGCGCGGCGGCTTTATTCCCGGATTCCCAACTGCTGATTCCCGGACTGCTCCTGAATCCGACGCGCGCACGCCTGCTCGACTTTCTGATTGGGCTTGGGTTGCGGATCACGATGAGCGGGCTCGAGGAGCAGCATGGAGAGTTGATCGGAAGCCTGCAGGTCGAAGGTGGCGCCTTGAAGGGGGCAAAGATTTCCGGTGGGGATTCGGCCGCCCTGATTGACGAGATCCCGGTTCTAGCGGCCATTGCCCCCTATACCGCGGAAGGAATTGAGATCCGCGACGCTCGGGAGTTGCGAGTGAAAGAATCGGATCGGATCGCAAGCGTCGCAACCAACCTACGCTTGATGGGAGCCGAGGTCGAAGAATTCGACGACGGACTGCGCGTTTCCGGTGGCCAGAAGCTTCGTGGCGCATCTCTTGATTCGTTCGGTGACCATCGAATTGCGATGGCTTTTGCCGTAGCGGCGCTAAGGGCTGAGGGCGAAACAGAGATTAGGGGTGCCGACGCCGCGATCATTTCGTTTCCAGAGTTCTTCGAAACCTTGGAAGGGCTCTTAGAACGATAGCGACTCACCCGCGAGACGCGCCGAAAATCAGGAACTAAGTAGTTGGAATCTGCGTCCTCCACAAAACCACAGCGCAGCCCCCTTTTTTGACACTTGATTTAAGGCTTAAATCCCCCGTTGGCGCAACGCGGCAGATCGACTTCGGACTGAAGCTAACCTTCTAACGAAGTCAGTTGGCAGTCTTCCAAGGGGCGAGGGAAACCTCGCCCCTTGTTTTCCGCCCAAGATCCTTTCTGGATTTCTCTCCAGAACAATACTGAGCCAGCGAGAGGGGCTTGGAGCACAGAGGTCAAAGGGATGCCATGTCAAGGGAGGAAATAGTCGATCGAGGTTTGCCCACCCGACCGATGTGCTAAGTAAGAAAGGCGGACACAGTCTGTCCGCCTCCAATTCTCGAGAGCCGCTGGTTATTGAAGCTTTTCGGTCTTACCGTCGTACTTCACCGTGCCGGTCTTCTGGTTTTCGGCATCGATGTCCTGATTGGTGATTGTCCGAGTCGCCTTGCGAACTGTTTTTGCCGCGGCGGCTGCTTCCACTGGCCCTGTCATTTCCGCTGCACCCCAGTAGGTCCAAGCATGAGGGGCAGCAGCATGCTCGGCCATTCCGGCAGCGCCCATAGCAGGCATGTGGTGCATCATGCGCTCTCTGCCGTGCAGGTCACGCGCGTGGAGCGATACTTCAGGCTCGGAAATCAGTGGTGCTCCGCCGCCCTGGTACCACACAGGCTCGGTGAAAGTGGAACTGGTGTTCCCGTTGACGATATCGAGCGTTGAGTTCCGCGCGCCGGCAACCAGACCATAGGTCGCGTTGCGAGCGCCTGCGGGATTGGGAGATGCCGTCGAGAGTGATACCTGGGGCGTGGTAACCAGCGGTACATACGGGCCATAGGCGGGGCCGTAAACCTCAATCGGTCTTTGAGCAAACGCGACACCCGCGAACAGCAAAGTCGCGCAAAAGAAAAATACTCGCATCCTACCCTCCTGGAGAGAACACTGCTAAACGGAGGCTTGCAGTTCTGGGGCCAGTCCAAGGCAGTGCCGATTCCGAGACTCTTGCCTGTGTCACCCTTTTTGTTTAGGCACGATCGGAAGCGCGCGGGGTCAACTTCGGCCGAAGATGCAAAAGATTGCGGTAAACACGAAGGAGAATTGCACCCCATCGCGGAGGGCCCCGCCGCCAGGGGAGCAGGTTTAGCTTCCCACATAGCGAGCATAGAGACTGCGCGCGACCGCGGGATCGGTGGTGCCCTTGATGATTGCCCTGCCGTCGGGAAACAGGGTTAACTCGAAGGGATCTTTCTGGAACTTCAGCATGACACTGTTTTGGCGAACTTGGCCATGAAGAGCGAGCCGTTGTCCTATCTCGACGAGATCAATTGGCCGGGAATGTTCGTGGATCTGCACTGAGTTCCGGCCGCACAAAGTGATATGTGGCCTTCCCTCGCCAGCGAGGTGAGGGAACTCTCTTCGCCCACAGGTCCGACAGTCTGCTCGCGGAATGGAAGCTGAAATTTCTGCCCGCTGATTCCGCCACACGTCATGGGAGAGCACGCTACGGCGAATGCTTTCGTTTGCACCGGTAAGAATCTTGATTGCTTCGGTCGCAGCAACCGATGCTGCCAGGTTTACAGCCGAGTTCAGAATTCCGGCGGTGTCGCAGGTTTCAAGCACCCCGAGAGGAGCTTCTGGGAAGATGCATGCCAGGCACGCAGTCTCGCCGGGCAAGACGTTCATGGTGACCCCGTAGCTCCCTACGGCCGAGACATAGATCCAGGGAACAGAGTTTTTCACGGCATAGTCATTCATGAGATAGCGGGTTTCGAAGTTGTCGGTTCCATCGAGCAGAAGATCAACCCCGCTCAACATGGTGTGGGCATTCTCGGGACGCAGGTCCGTCACCTGACCCGCCACCACCACGTCGGAGTTGAAGGAAGCAATCTGGTGGGCTGCGGCGAGGGCTTTCGGCGTGGACTCGGCGGCATCCTTCTCATCGAATAGGTTTTGGCGTTGAAGATTGCTGGGCTCTACCACGTCGCGGTCGATGATCCGCAGGTAACCCAGGCCGGCACGCGCCAGAAGCGACGCCAAGGCCGAACCGGTCGCCCCGCAGCCGATGATCGCCACCCGCGAGGCCCGAAGCTTGCGCTGGCCCTGCTCGCCGAGGGGACCGAAAAGAATTTGACGCGAATATCTTTCCTCGAAATGGGGTTCCATTGGAAAGGGCGTGAAGCCGCGGGCCCCAGGGACCAGCGTGTCTATTCTGCTTTGCCTCTGCTCGACATTTATTATAAGGGGCGGTAGCTGCGGGTTGCGCGCATGTGCCAGCGTTGCAGCATCGAACCTTTCAGCCTGCCCGAATATCATGTAGGAGCGCGTTTGCTAATAGGGGGACCGACCCTTCGATGGATAGTTCTTTGGTTGGCTGCACCGACCTTGGCGGCGGCGCCCGGGGGTGTCTTGCTGGCCCAGACGCCACTCGCCCCCGATCGCTTGGCCAATAACTCCGGTTGTTTTGGTCAGAAGATAAGGACCATCGAAATCCCCAACGCAAACGCCCCTGACCAGAAGATGCTGGAAACGCTGACCGGTCTTCGGATTGGGGAACCCTTGGACCGTACATCCCTGCAGCAGGCGCTACGTTCCCTCTATGCCACCGGGCGTTACTCCGACCTGAGGGCAGAATGCGAACCTGGCCCCGACGGGACTACTTCGGTGAAATTCATCAACAGCCCCAATTTTTTCGTCGGACGCGTCGGGGTGGAAAATGCTCCTTCGCCGCCGGGTGATGCGCAAATCGTAAACGCTTCGAAGCTGCAGTTGGGAGAACTATTCACTTCCGAAAAGTTGGACCGGGCTTTGCAAAATATCCAGCGCCTGCTGCAGACGAATGGCTTTTACAAGGGTTCGGTGACACACTCTCAGGCTCAAGACCCCCTCACCCAGCAGACCGGGATCACCTTCCACATTGAGGCCGGAACCCAGGCCCTGGTGGGGGAGGTTCGAGTAGAGGGCAATACCGAGTATTCCAAGGGGCAGATCGCCGACATCGGCCACATCCATCCGGGAGACACAGTCACCGCCCAGACGACTTCCAATGCAATCGAAAGAATACGAAGCGGTATCAGAAGAACGATCGCTGGCTCGCTCAGGTCGAGATTGCATCGGCACAGTTTCAACCTGTGACCAACACGGTGGATTACACATTCCAAATTGATGCGGGACCGATTGTTTTTATTGAGGTACAAGGCTTTCGCCTGGGCAAGTCCACAATTCGGCGAAACATCCCTGTATATGAGGAGAACGCCCTTGACGACGACCTGCTCACCGAAGGACGCCGCAATCTCCTCAGTTACATGGAATCTCGCGGATATTTTGAGGCCACAGTCGAACTGCGCCGGGAATCGGATGCGGAACATAATACTGTCCGAGTCATTTATGAGATCAATCCGGGTGAGAGGCATAAAGTGGTGCGGGTCGACATCAAGGGAAACGCATATTTTCGCAGCGAGGACCTCCTGCCGAACATGCAAGTGCAAGCACGAAGCCTCCTCCTCAGGCACGGCCGTTACAGCGAAGCCCTGCTCCGCAGCGATGTGCGCGACATCGAGAATAAGTACAAGGCGAATGGCTTTGCCGAGGTGACGATCAATACTGAAGTCAAGGACGACTATCAGGGGAACAATCAAATCGCGGTCTTTCTTCACGTCACGGAAGGCCCTCAGACGCTGGTTGGAAAATTCGAGATCATTGGCAATGATTCCCAAACCACCGATTCGTTCCCTCCCCTGAACACGCAAAGCGGTCAGCCTTTCTCAGATTCGAACGTCGCCCAGGATCGTGACATTGTTCTGAACTACTACTTCAATCAAGGCTTCCCCAACGCCAGCTTTCAAGCGAACGCGTCGCCGGCTGCCGACCACCACATGGACGTTGTGTTTCATATCACCGAGGGAGACCGCGTCTATGTCGACCAGGTGCTGGTGTCAGGCAGGGAGTTCACGCAGCCTCATGTGATCTATCGGGAACTGCAGGTGAAAACAGGAGATCCGCTCAGCCAGGCCAACATGCTCGAGACCCAGCAAAGATTGTATGACGTTGGAATCTTCAGCCAGGTGGATACGGCGGTCCAAGACCCAGACGGAACGCAGCCACGCAAGAATGTTCTGGTGCAGGTTCGCGAAGCCAAGCGCTACACCTTCAACTACGGCGCTGGATTTGAATTTCAAACCGGGCAGTCGACCGGCAACAACAAACAACCCCTGGGAGGAGCCGGGGTCAGCCCTCTCGGCTCTTTTGATGTGAGCAGGCTGAACTTTCTTGGGCGCGACCACACCATCACGTTTGCCTCGCGCGTCGGCAAGCTGCAGCAACGCGGACTCCTCAGCTATGAAGCGCCACGATGGTTTAACAATCCGAATCTCAAGCTGACTTTCACCGCCTTCTTCGATCACACACTGGACGTAAATACCTTCACCTCCCAACGCCTCGAAGGAACCGTGCAGGCTGGTCAGATCCTCAACAAGTTCAGCACGATTGACTACCGGTTTAACTATCGCTTGGTGAAGGCTACCGACATCGTCCCCACACTCTCGCCCGAGCAGCTTCCGATCCTGTCGCAGCCAGTGCGGCTGGGGGAACCTGGTTTCGGATACATTCGCAATCGACGGGACAATGATCTGAACACAACCCGCGGAAGCTATTTCACGGTGGACGCGGGAGTAGCTGCCCATTATTTTGGGTCGCAGGCGGACTTCAGCCGCATTCTGGTACAGCAGGCTACCTATCATTCTTTTGGCAAGCGCAGCCGACAGTTGGTTTTCGCGAGATCGACCCGTGTGGGGCTCGAAACACCCTTCGGATCAACCTCCATCAGTCAGCCGGGGGAGCCGTTGCCGACTAACATCATTCCACTTCCCGAAAGGTTCTACATGGGTGGCGGAAACTCGCATCGCGGATTCGGCCTCAACCAGGCAGGCCCCCGCGACCCGCAAAGTGGTTTCCCGATTGGCGGTTCAGGATTGTTTCTGAACAATTTTGAGTTGCGGTTTCCTCCACCCACCTTGCCCTTCGTAGGAACCAATATGAGCTTCGCGATCTTTCATGACATGGGAAACGTATTTTCGGATGGGGACCACATGCTGACCGGCCTCCTGCGCTGGCATCAGGCAAAAGGAACTTGCGTCCAAGGGCTCGGCACGCCATTCGTCCTGGGACAAGGCGCAGCCCTGTGCAATTATGACTACACCTCTCACGCCATCGGTCTTGGCCTGCGCTATAAAACGCCGGTCGGACCGGTCCGATTCGACTTTGGATATAACCTGAACCCAACGACGTTTCCGAATTTCTGTGCGGCAAAGGATTCAAACGGGAACTGTTCTGTTTTCAATTTCGTCGGTACGAAGCAAGCCAGCCCGTTCAACATTTACTTCAGTATTGGACAAACCTTCTGATGCTCGGTCGACTCGTCATGGCCGCGTTTCTTTTGCTCGCACCGGTGAGTGGGCGATCGGGCGAGGTCTTGGATCGGCTCGCGGCCACGGTAAATGGACAGGCATTGCTCACTAGCGACGTTGATGACGAGTTGCGCTACGAATACTTTTCCGCGAAACGGCCGCTCACTGACGTCTCGCCGGCGGATGAGAAAGATGCGCTCAACCGTTTGATCGAGCAGCAACTCCTTCAAGAACAAATGCACTCCGCCGATTTCAAACCTGTCGATGCCGCCGCAGTGGAGCAGGCCTTCCAGACTTTCAAGTCCGGCTACGGCAGTCCGGAAGCATGGGACGCCGGGCTGAAGAGCTACGGAATCAGTGAGGCGGGCATCAAGGGTCACATCCAGACCGAATTGAACCAGCTCCGCCTCATTGACCTGCGTTTGCGCCCTTCCATTCAGGTGGATGCCGAGTCGGTAAAGACCTATTACGAGCAGCAAGTCTTACCCAAATTGCCTCCCGGACAACATCCCGGCCTGCAGGCCTCCGAGCCCGCGATTCGTGAATTGCTAATTCAGCAACGGATCAACGAGTCTCTGGACTCTTGGCTGGAAGCTCTGCGAACGGGAGCCAGGATTCGGATATTGGTTCCGCTAGCGGGAGATCCCAAAAAATGAGTATCTCCCGAGTCATCCGACGAATTGGCCGATACTCGCTGTTGATCTTTCTCAGCTTTCTCCTGCTGCTTTCGTCGCTTCTTTGGTTCGTCACCACCGATTCCTTTCAGCAGATGGTTCGTCGCCGTCTGGTTGCCGCACTCGAACACGCAACCGGGGGTAAGGTTGACATTGGCAGCTTTCATGCCGTCCCGCTTCGCTTTGAAGTTGAAGTCCGTGATTTAACCATCCACGGGCGCGAGGGCCGCTCAGAGCGTCCCCTCGTGCATGTGGACAGCATGAGCGCGATTGTGGATCTGAGCGCGGTGCTCGGTGTCCGAATGGCGTTTGACCGACTGACGCTGACTCATCCCGTGGTTCACTTCATTTACTACCCCGATGGCACCACCAACAAACCCGCACCCCAGCAGCCGGGCGGGGCCGCCTTCGATCAAATGTTCGCCATCTCGGTGCATCGCCTCGAGGTACGGCAAGGCGAGTTGTTTCTTGATGAGCAGCGTATCCCGGTCGAGTTCGTATCGAATGACGTAGAGGCCCGTCTCGACTATTCCTTTCTCCATCGCCGGTACTCGGGAGATATTTCTGTCGGCCGCGCAGAAACTCAGGTCGCGGGTTATCGCCCGTTCTCCTGGGCGGCCGCAACCCATTTCAGCATCGGCCACGACGAGATCCAACTCCGCTCGCTTACCGCCAGTTCGGAAGGGTCTAGACTGCAGGGTGGCGGGACCCTTTCCGACTTTCGGCATCCCTCCTTCCAAGGGATGTACGACTTGTTATTGGATCTCCAACAGCTTTCCTCAACTCTGCGCCAACCCCACACCGCTGCGGGGAAACTCCACGTAACGGGTTCGGCGACATGGTCCGATCATGCCTACCGCACCTTTGGGGATTTCGACCTGAAAGACGGTGCCTGGAGCGATTCCAACTTCAACACCAAGGACCTGGCGGCTGCAGGGAAGTTTGCCGTGGATCCGGTGAAGATTTCCTTTACCCAAGTGCAGGGCCGCGCTCTTCGGGGAGCCTTCAACTCCGAATTGGAGATCACCAACTGGAATGCTTCGGAAAAACCGCCCCACGCGGCCAGGCCGGAGCCCCAGCATGGCACTGCGGTGATCAAAGCGAGAGATATTTCGCTCTCGGACCTGCTCGCTAGTCTTGGGGCGCGGTTCGGTTCGCTGAAATCTTTGCGGCTTGTCGGTTCGCTGGCCACAAGCTCTGAGATTCGCTGGAAAGAATCCGTTCAGAATGCAGAGCTCAGCTCTTCAGTTTCGGTCACGCGTCCGTCCCATGTTTCCTTAGGACAGCTTCCGATCACGGCAGCGACGCATTTCAGTTATCGAGTTCGCTCGGCCGCGCTCGACATCGACGACTTGAATGCCAGTACGCCCGCTACCCAGCTGCGCGCGTCGGGCACGCTGTCCAAGGACAGCGGGTTGCGTCTATCGGTGGCAAGCGACAACCTGGGCGAGTGGACGTCGCTGATCTCCGCCGCTTTTCCCCAAGGGCTCCCGGTGACATTGGCAGGAAATGCCTCCTTCAATGGATTGGTCAACGGGCGAGTGGACAGCCCAATTCTCAAGGGAAATTTGCAGCTCCACAATTTCGGAACTTCTGTTTCACGGGATGGCAAGCAAACCACAGCCTTGCATTGGGATTCGATGTCGACCGACATGCAACTATCAGCTGGTGACTTGACGCTGCACAATGCGGTATTTCGTCGTCGAGCAGCAACCCTACATGTAGACGGAAGTGTTGGCCTGGACCACTGGGATACCGGGCCCGGCAGCCAGATTCGACTGAATGCACGCCTGGACAGTTTCGATGCCAGCGATCTTGAAACATTCTCGCGGGAGCACATCGGGGCAAAAGGCAAGATCAATGGGCGCTTGGACGTAACTGGAACCCTCTCCCGGCCTGAAGCCCAAGGCTCGGTTGCCTGGTCGAGCGGTTTCATTCGCGAATACGATTTTGATCGGTTGAACGCGTCTTTTTCTTTCGCGAACAAGCGGGTTGCGTTTCAAAGCTTCGAAATTGGGAGGAGCCGCCTGCAAGTCTCCGGCAAGGGCTGGTACGACCTCTCGGCACAGACCTTTAACGGAGATATCTCTGGAAAAGACTTTGATCTTTCCGAGCTCGCACCCCTCATGCGTTCGCGCGTCAAGGTTAGCGGGCTGGTGGACTTTTCCGCCAAGGCTTCTGGTTCTCTCGATCAGCCGGACGTGAATGCACAATTGCACCTGCGAAATGTCACCTTCAACGATGAACCGGCCGGCGGCTATGTGATCAATGCTGTGACCCATGGACCCGACTTGCACATTACCGGCAACTCCGAGTTCGTACAATCGCAACTCGCGATCGAGGGGAATGTCAGGCTTCGCGAACTGTGGCCGGCGCACATCGGCTTGCACTTCACTCACCTAGACATCGATTCCTTGCTCGCGAGTTACCTCCATGGCCACGTGACTGGCCACTCGGCGGTCGCCGGAGACCTGGTTCTCGAGGGGCCGTTACGCGACCCGCAACGTCTTACCTTGACGGGAGATGTGTCAGATTTCTACGCCGAGGTTGAGAAGATCAAGATTCGCAACGGTGGTCCGTTGCGATTCGCGGTCGATCAACAGACACTCCGTATCAACAGCCTTCATCTCATTGGCGATGATACCGATTTCTCCCTGACCGGCAGCTTGCAGCTCAGCGGCGAACAACAGCTCAACGTTCGCGGCCAGGGACACGTCGGAATGCGCCTGGTGCAAACCTACGACCCTGACCTCACAGGATCCGGACTGATATCGGGTCAGGTTACCGTCAGCGGCAGTCTCAACTCACCCGTCGTTCGAGGATCCCTCCAGGTTGAAAATGTCGCGATCGCGGACATCAACTTGCCGAGTGCGCTGAGCGAACTGAACGGTACGCTCACCTTTAGCCAGAACCAGGTCACCATCGACAAACTCACCGGAAAAACGGGCGGAGGCACGGTCAGCTTCTCTGGCAACGCTCAGTTGAATGGGCGTCAGGTCAATTTTGATCTCCGGGCCAATGGGGATTCGGTGCGTTTGCGGTATCCGCCCGGGGTGAGTTCGACGGCCACAGCTTCGTTGCACTGGAGTGGCAGTTCGAGCGGATCGCTGCTCTCGGGCGACATTACGGTAAACAAACTCGGCGTGACGCCCGGCTTCGATTTCGGGGCTTATCTGACGCGAAGCATTCAGGCTTCGAGTTTGCCTCAGACCGATCCGGTTCTGAACAACATCAGGTTGGATCTGCACGTGGTGACCGCTCCTGACCTGCAGATGCAAACCAGCGTGGTTCGGCTGCGAGGCGAGGCCGACCTGCGGGTTCGCGGCAATGCAGCAAAACCGGTGCTGCTGGGGCGCGCCGATGTGTTTGAAGGAGAGGCGTATTTTAACGGCACGAAGTACCGCCTGGAACGAGGTGGCATCACCTTCGGAACGCCAAGTGCCAGCAATGCGGCATCCACGGTTCCGATCGTCGACTTCGAAGCGACCACTCGGGTGCGAGACTACGACATTACACTTTCCATCACGGGTCCCGCCGACCACCCCAAACTGAACTATCGGTCCGAACCGCCGTTGCCGACCAACGACATCATTGCCCTGCTCGCCTTTGGGCAGACAACCGAAGAATCGGCGGCATTGCAACAGAGTAATCAGTCGGCATTTGCCCAACAGGCATCGAGTGCCATGCTGAACGCAGCCCTGAACGCCACGCTCAGCAATCGCGCTCAGCGGTTGTTTGGAAACAGCAGGATCAAGATCGATCCGCAAGGGCTGGCGACCGAAACATCGACTACGCAGGTGGGACCAGCGGTAACCATCGAGCAGCAGGTCAATAGCAATCTGACCATCACCTACACCACCGATGTTGCCCAAACGTCGCAGCAGGTGATTCGAGCCGAGTACTTTGTCTCGAGGAATGTTTCTGTCGTCGCCATCCGTGACCAGAACGGCATCGTGAGCTTCGATGTCAAAATCCGCCGGCGGAAGCGCTAGATACAACTTGCTTTGCGGGCCAACATCACAGATTCCGGCATGAACGGGAACATCTCAGACCCCTACGCAGGTGAGCGTCGGGCCATGGTCGAGCGGCAGCTGAGGGCACGGGGAATTCACGACCAACGTGTTCTCGATGCCATGCTCGAAGTACCGCGACATGAGTTCGTCTCCCAGGACCTCCAGGCGCAGGCCTATGCCGACCACCCCCTGCCAATCGGGGTGGAACAGACGATCTCCCAGCCCTTCATCATCGCCGTAGCTTTGCAAGCGTTGGCCCTCACCGGGTCCGAGTCTGTGCTGGAAGTCGGAACCGGTTCAGGGTTTCAAACCGCTCTGCTGGCTCGCATGGCACGGCAAGTGTATTCGGTGGAGCGGCATGGCGAGCTGGCCGAAAAAGCCCAGAGAACTCTCGAGCAGCTGGGATTCGGAAACATCCAGATCGCGGTGCGCGACGGCAGCCAGGGCTGGCCGGACTATTCGCCCTACGACGCTATCCTGGTTTCCGCGGCTGCTCCTTCCCTGCCCAGGAGTCTGCTGGAACAACTCGCGGAGGGAGGGAAAATGGTCATTCCCGTAGGCCCCCCGCACGCGCAAGAACTCCAGTTGATCCGCCGAAACGCAGGCCAAATGACCCGGGAAACCGTAGAAGGTTGCCGTTTCGTCCCGCTGGTCGGGGTCGAGGGCTACTGAAGGTCAAGCGTAAGCAGGCACCTGGGATACAACCCTTGGTTGCTTCCCCCAATCTGCAATGGTGCAAGGGAAAGGCAGGTGCACGGATGAAGAGCAGTCTATGGATAGCGACGGCGGTTTTGTTCAGCGTTTCGGTTTGGGCACAGAATTCAAGCGTGGGCACTGGCCGTTACGACCAGCAGATCCAACAGGAAGTCACGAAAGTACTGCAGTCTAAGGACAAGTGGAGAGGAGTCACCTCTTCGACCGACGACGGCATCGCCACGCTTCAAGGCTCGGTCAAGTTGCTAGTCGACAAACTCGATGTTGGGAAAAAAGTGGACAAGCTAGATCACGTGGCAGGGGTCCGTAACCATGTCGAAGTCGAGGGCAACGTCCCTGACCAGCAGCTTCAGCAGCAACTCGCCGACAAGCTTCGTTACGACCGTATCGGCTACGGTATCGCGTTCAACGCACTCGGACTCAATGTGCAGAACGGTGTGGTGACGGTGAGTGGAGACGTCCGCGACTATCCGGCAAGAGATTCGGCGTTGTCGCTCATCGCAACCACACCCGGCGTCAAAGACGTCGTCGACAACATCAACGTGCTGCCGGTCTCTCCCATGGACGATGACATTCGTCTCCGGGTCGCACGTGCCATCTACGGGCACCCCGCGCTGACAAGGTACGCCAATGATCCCCAGGCGCCCATCCGGATTGTCGTGGAGAATGGACACGTAACTTTGTACGGCGTGGTCAACAGTCAGATGGATAAGCAGATTGCCGAGACTCAAGCCAAGTCGGTTCCGAACGTGTTCAGTGTGGATGACAAGCTCGTGGTCGCTGGCCAGAACCTGGTGAAGTAATCCTTTGGCGTTGAGATCCCAGCCGGGCTGATGGCCCGGCTTTTCTTTTAAAATACGGGAGTGCCGCTGCTGAAAAATCTCACCACCACTCTTGAAATGATCAAGTGGGAACACTCGGTGTTTGCGCTTCCGTTTGCCCTTTGCGGGGCAATGCTCGCGGCTCGCGGCGTGCCCAGCCTTCATCAACTGCTGTGGATCGTCCTTGCCATGGTGGCCGCACGTTCGGCAGCGATGTCGTTCAACCGCCTCGCGGATGCCACAATTGATGCTGCGAACCCCCGCACGCAGGCGCGGGCGCTTCCGGCAGGGGTTCTGACGCATGGATTTGTCCGCACCTTCGTGCTGTTCTCTGCGGGCGTGTTTCTGTTGGCCGCATGGGAGTTAAACCGGCTGGCATTCCTGTTGTCTCCCGCCGCACTGGCGGTGCTGCTCTTCTATTCCTATACCAAGCGGTTCACGCGCTGGTCGCATGTGGTTCTGGGATTCGCGCTGGGGATTGCGCCCGCGGCGGCATGGATCGCGGTGCGGGGATCGCTAGACGCGAGGATCCTGCTTTTGACGGCGGCCGTCACCTTCTGGGTTGCCGGTTTTGACGTGCTTTACGCCTGCCAGGATTTGGAGTTCGATCGCAGCGCGGGGCTGCATTCCATTCCGAGATATTGCGGGGTTGCTAAGTCACTGTGGATCGCACGCCTGTTCCATGCGCTCATGCTCGGGCTGCTGTTGCTTCTGGTCTGGGCCTTTGCGCTCGGAGCGATCGCAATCACCGGAGTAGGAGTGGTTCTGCTATTGATTGCCTACGAGCATTCCTTGGTATCCAAGGACGACTTGAGTAAACTCAATGCGGCGTTTTTTACCATGAACGGCGTCATTTCTGTCGTCTTCTTCGTTTTTGTTGCGCTTGATCTTCTGCACAAACACACAATCTGAGTTGGTTTTCGGAGGCATTCATGACAAGGTACCAGGTAGTGCTCGCCTGCTTTGTTTCCCTCTCCGCCCTGGCCACACTGGCACAAGATCCGCCGCATATCGTCTCGCCTGAACTAGGAAAAGACGGGCGGGTGACCTTCCGGTTCCATGCCCCGAACGCTGCCAAGGTCGAAGTAAGAGTGGAAGGGCAAGCTCAGCCGGTGGCGATGCAAAAAGACGATAAGGGCACCTGGACCGTGACGGTCGGGCCGTACGATCCGGATATTTATGGATATTCCATCGTTCAAGATGGTCAGCCGCTGATTGATCCCTCCAACCAACTGATGAAGCCCAACCTTCTGTTCACGCAGAGCGCCGTGCACATCCCAGGACCCTCTGCCACATCATGGGAGGTGAATGACATTCCACACGGTGAACTCCATCATCATTTCTTCCACTCGCAGACCGCCAACGAGATTCGTGATTTCTATGTCTATACACCGCCCAACTACGATGGAGCGGGCAAGCAGGAGTATCCGGTGCTGTATCTTCTGCATGGTTTCAGCGACGACGCGAGCGGGTGGACTGCGGTTGGACGCGCCCACGTGATCCTTGACAACCTCATTCACCAGGGCAAGGCGAAGCCCATGGTCGTGGTCATGCCGCTTGGTTACGGCGACATGGAAGTGATTCGCCGAGGCTGGACATCCTGGCAGGACAAGGAGCTTGCGTGGCGTAATTTAACAAAATTCACCGACATTCTTTTGGGAGAGGTCATTCCTCAGGTTGAACAGTCCTATCGGGTCAAGAAAGACCGAGACTCACGAGCGATTGCAGGTCTGTCGATGGGCGGCGCCGAATCGCTATTCACGGGACTGAACCATCAGGACCAATTCGCTTGGATTGGCGCCTTCAGCGCTGGCGGAATCAACAATCGCGATTTCGCCACTGAGTTTCCCGGCACGGACGCGAACACCAACAAGAAGATCAAATTACTCTGGATCGCGTGCGGCACGGAGGACGGGCTCATCCAGGTCAATCGTCAATTCAAGTCGTGGCTCAAAGACAAAGGCGTCCAATACACGGATATTGAAACTCCGGGAATGCACACTTGGATGGTGTGGCGGAGAAATCTGACGAGCCTTGTGCCACTGCTGTTTCACGAGTGAGTCCTTCGAACGGGGTTGGGATTTTTCGCGGTTACGTCTGTTTCCCTTGTGCAACCCCCGTATTCTCTCGGGGCTCAATGCCCTGAAAATTCAGCCCCGAAGGGACACGGAAGCGGGCAGCGGAACTCACCAAAGGCAACCTGGCGACTAGCCAGTGACCACGCTCGGCTTGTATGATCGATGGCAGTGGGACATTCCTTTCAGAGCGAAGATCCGCGCCTAGCCTCGATTCACGATAAGGTTCTCTCTGGGACTCGCTTGCGCGCCGAAGACGGCCTGGTGCTGTATCAAACCGGTGACATCCTTGCGGTGGGCTGGCTCGCAAATTACGTACGCGAGCGGCTGCACGGAAATAGAACTTACTTCAACGTCAACCGGCATATCAATCCGACAAATGTTTGCATCGCAGCATGCCGGTTGTGCGCGTTCGGCCGAAAGAAGGACGCTCCCGGCGCCTACACCATGGCTCTAGACGAGGCATTCCAAACGGCTGCGTCTGGCTATACCGAAGCGGTTACTGAGTTTCACATCGTCGGAGGACTGCATCCGGACCTGCCGTTCCAATACTTCCTCGATCTGGTTTCCGGCTTGAAGCAGCGTTTTCCGCAGGTACACTTGAAAGCTTTCACCATGGTCGAGGTCGCCTATCTGGCAAAGCGCGCCAAGCTGCCGATTGCGGAAACGCTCCTTCAGCTCAAGGCGGCGGGTGTGGACTCCCTTCCCGGCGGGGGTGCTGAAATTTTTGCCGATCGTGTTCGTCACATCATTTGCGACCACAAGATTGACGGTGATCAGTGGCTAGACACGGCACGAATGGCCCATCAGATCGGTCTGAAATCGAATGCCACGATGCTCTATGGCCACGTGGAAAACGACGAGGATCGCCTCGATCACCTGTTGAAGCTTCGGGCATTGCAGGACGAGACTGGGGGATTCCAGACATTTATTCCATTGGCTTTCCATCCGGACAACACCCCCCTCGAACATCTGCCGCGCACGACCGGCATGCTCGATATCAGGCAGATTGCGGTGAGCCGGCTGGTGCTCGACAACTTCCCGCATATCAAAGCGTACTGGCAGATGCTGACGCCGAAAATTGCACAAATCGCTCTGCGGTTTGGTGCCGACGACTTGGATGGAACGGTGATCGAAGAGAAGATCTATCACGATGCCGGGGCGACCACTCCCCAAGGCATGCAGCGACAGGAACTCGTGCGTCTCATCCGGGAAGCGGGCCGCGAACCCATCGAACGTGACACCATGTACCGGCCGGTCGTCAGGACGGAGACCTCGGTCACGGTTGCGGTGTAGAGCGGCTCTGGAACCGTCGCGGGCGCCCCGCACACCAGGCTCAAAAGAACTCACTCATATCGGGAGCGCTTGCCGCGGCCCCGGGAAAATCAGTTACACCCAGCAACTGCATCGTCAGCTTCAGAGCACTCTGGTGCTGATAAGTGGTGGTTGACTGAAATCCTGAGCGGACTTTGGGACTTATCAGGATGGTGGCGATATGTCCCCCTTTGTTGGCCATGTCGTTTGCGTCGCCCTCATCCCAGGTGTAGATCAGCACGGAATCTTGGAATGCGGAGCTGTTGATGAGCGGCCCCACATTGCTTTTTATCCAGCCGTCTACGGTGGAAAGTTTTTGCGTGTCACTGCAATTCCCAGTACCGGCGGGACAGTCATGTCCATCATTGGAGAGATTTGGAACAATCATCGCGTAGTCGGGCAGTGTCCCGTTCTGCAAGTCTGTGGCGAGTTGGGTAATGGGGACAATGCTCGCGGCTTGGGAAGGACTATTGAGCACGTCATCGAAGTAGGCAAAGGGATTGTGGTCTCTGGCATAGGGAGCGTCCGCAGATCCGGTGAATCCCGCCTTGGGCAAACTCTCGGCGTAGATTTTCCAGCTCTTCCCCGCTGCGGTGAGGGCGCGGACCACGTTGTCGGAACTGACCGTGCCGGTGTAAAGATCATTGGTGGTAATCAAATCTCCAACCGTCAACATGAAATAGTTCGGCAGCGAATTATGGCGGTTCGCGAAGTACTGCGTGGCCAGCGAGTAGTTCTGCGCCAAGGTATTGGTGTACGGCATGGCCGAGTTGCCGATCACCTGTTCAAAAGAATGGTTCTCTTCGACTAGTACAAACACATGTCCCACAACCGGAATTTTTCCCGTGCCCTGTGGAACGCTTCCCCCACCACACGCAGTCCCCAATACGGACCCTGCCAAGACCGACAGGCCCATGATGGCCTCATAGTATTTGCCACGTTTGCGCACTTGAGTGTTAGAGATGCGCAGGGAGCGGCAAGTTGCTCGCCGGTCTCGCAGTTTGGCACCGGAAATGCCAGTATCTTTTTAAGAAGAATTACTGAAATGTGACAAGCCAAAACGCGAATTTTGTTTTCCGGCCTAAGAGCAGGTGTAGAATCGCGTGGTAGCAAAAGCTTCACGGGACCTTCTCCCGATCCGAGGCGAGCATGAATGTGCATTTTAGCTACAGACTTCCGAGAACCCCCGACATCGACCGAGAAATTCAGCATGGAACAGAGAAGGTAAGGAAACGGCTGCAGGTGTTCCGGCCTGAGCTGGTGCATCTGAAGGGCTCGGTCGAGCAGAACTCCTCGCGGGAAGGGCTGGCCGTATCCCTAAACCTGCGCCTGCCCTCAGGACAGATGGCGGCTCAGGAGACTGCAGCGAGTGCGACCGCTGCGATCAAAGCGGCGTTTGAAAGCTTGTTGGGCCAGATCGGCAAGCACAAGGAGCTACTCCGAAATTCGCACAAATGGCGCCGTCGCCGAACCGAGCAAGGCCGCCCGCTGCCGCAGGTTCCTTTCGAGCAAACCGTGGCTTCGGTTCCGCCGCTTACGGCCACAGGGGAAGACGTGCGCAGCTATGTGAATGCAAACTTTCGACGGCTGCACCTGTTCGTTGAGCGCGAACTTTACTTCCGCGAGAGTTCCGGCGACATCGAGTCAGATGCCATCAGGGCCGAGGAGATTGTCGACCAAGCGGTGGCCGATGCGTTGGACGAGAAAGTCGAAAAACCCGACCGTATCGGAATCGAACCCTGGCTTTATCGGTTGGCAATTCGCGCCATCGACGATTTCGTGGCGCGGCGCGCGGCAAGCGAAACGGAAATCGAACTGCGCGGGATTCGCCAACGGCGCAGAGAGAGCGCCAGCGATGAGGCGCGCCTGCAATACCATCAGCCCGACGAGGCCATGACCAACGAAAGCGGCATTCCGGACCGCGCGGCGCCTACGCCGGAAGAGGTCGCCTACACAGACGAGATGGTCGCGCTGGTCCAACTGGCTCTGGCGGGCGCGGCGCCCCAAGACCGCGAAACCTTTGTCCTGCACGCGATGGAAGGCTTTACGGTCGAGGAAATCGCCGCCATCACCGATCGGAATCGCGAAGAGATTGAGCAATCGATTGCGCGCGCCCGCGACCGGTTGCGAATCGGCTTTGCCAGAAACAACCCCTTCCAGAAACGACTACTGCAAGAAACACGTTAAGACGAGGTGCCTCATGATTACTCGTGAAGACTTGCGCCAACTTGCCGACTTCGAATGCCGGGGGAACGAATTTGCCATCAGTTTTTATTTTCAGCCCGGCGTGCCGCACGATAAATCGCACCGCGAGGAGGCAATTCAAGCGAAGGACCTGGTGCGCAAGACCATCCAAGAACTGGAACTCAATCTCCGAAATCAAGAGGCCGTTCAAGATCTGCAACGGATTCTGCGGATCGCAGAGAGTCTTCACGGAAATGAGAGGTTTGCAAAGGTGTTGTTCAGCTGTTCGGACCGGGGCATCTGGCGCGAGTTCGATGTGCCTCAAGTTTCGTTTTCGACCCGTCTCTTTGTAAATCGCCGCTTTCACTTGAAACCCCTCGCCGCACTGTTCTCTGAGTACCCCAAACTTTGGGTTGCCCTGGCAGACCGCCAGAATGCCCGCGTTCTAGAACTAGAGTTCGGCGAAACCCGGCAGCAGTTGTCGATCACCAATCCGATGCCCCGGCACGGCCGCAGCGACGGCTTTGGAGGATACGACGCTGGGCACACTCAGCGTCACAAGGAAGACGAGGTGCGAAAGCACTTTCGCGAGCTGGCGGAGTTCCTGAAGAATGGCGCGCAGCGCAGGCAGTTCGATGCCATTGTTTTCGGCTGCAACGATGTGAATTGGCCGGATCTGCAGGCGCAACTGCATCCCGACGTGGCGAAAAAAAGGCTGGGCCAGTTCTCGGGTGAAATCACGGCAATGTCCGACGACCGCGCCGCGGGCGAGGCTCTTCGCGTCGCGCAGGGCACTTTGCGGAAACATCACTACTCACTCTTGGGTGAGACGCTCGATGAGGCACGGGCCAATGGACGGGGTGTTACCGGGTTGCGTCGCGTACTGCGCGCGATGGAACAGGGGGAAGTCGACACTCTGCTCATGTCGCAGGATTATTCCGCGCGGGCGGTGGAATGTACGAACTGCCGGCATCTCGATTCGCACGTCGTGCGCTATTGCCCGGTCTGCGGCCGTGCCACTCGCCAGCTTGAGGACGTGTGTGAAGCCCTGGTGCCCATTGCCGTACGCAACAGTTTGGGGCTCGTGCTGCTTCCGCGGGATGAAACCCTCGATAAGATCGGAAACATCGCGGCTCTGCTCCGATTCCGCGCCGACCGGAATATGAATCAGCTGCGAGCAGCTGGCTGAGCCTTGGCTTCAGTCGAAGGGGAACCGGCATTCTCGCCGGCCTGGCGAGAAACGGGAACTCTGAAATCCCGCAGCGATAGCTCAATTCCGCCAAATTCGGGATGATCGTTGTGAGCCAGCGTGAAAGCAACTTCGAGAGCGTCCCCGGTCAGAAGTTTTTCTTCCGTCACCCGGTCGGCTAACCGCCATGCCATGGCTTTGTACTTCAGCGATTTTTTCCAACCTGGAGAAGCCCCATCCCTTGGCGACAACTTCAATTGCGCATGCTTGTCCTTCAGAATGCGAGGGGGCTCGGCGAGGCGCGCGCTGGCGCTGAATAGGGGCTCGGGGTTCCCGGTGCCGAACGGTTCCAGCTTGCTCAAAGCTTCCAGGAGCTGAGGAGTAATCGCATCGATTGCCAGATCTGCGTCGATGTTCACGACGGGAACGAAGTCCTCGGGAGTCAACCGGGCACGAGCGTAAGAATCGAGCTGCTGCTGGAGTTGCGGAATTCGCGAGGTTGGCAGCGAGAATCCAACCGCGTGCGCGTGTCCCCCATATCGAGTAAAAAGGCCGGCGCAGGATTCGAGCGCCTGCAACAGATGAAAGGAAGGGAT